>Ga0187892_10004594_pt1 | contig 22954 bp, 23 predicted proteins | sample MA1701073metaG_FD_139345 | JGI IMG/M metagenome (GOLD analysis project Ga0187892, IMG submission 139345) | Bio-ooze microbial communities from a basaltic lava cave in the Kipuka Kanohina Cave System on the Island of Hawaii, USA - MA170107-3 metaG ... | reverse complement strand
GACGAAGACGAATCCCTAGGCATCACGTCGTCGTCACGTCTCACCTCGGTATCGGCGGCCGACCTCCTGGCCCGACAGTACGCGCCCCGAGAGTACCTCTACGACGGCGAGCGCCTGCCCCTCGAATCACTCGGCCTCCTCGTAGGACCTCCGCGCGCGGGGAAGGGCTACTGGTCGACCGCCGTAGCGGTCTCCGTTGCCGTCGGGGAGGAGCTGGCGGCCGGATGGCAGCCGCACGGGTCCCGACCCGTCGTCGTCGGCCCCGCCTCCGGCGGGGATCGGCGTGGAGCGTGATGAATCACGGAAGGAGGTCCGGATGACAAGATTCTCAGCAAGAGTCCCGCGTCCTTGGGAGGTCGATCCTTCCACACACTCGCGCCTCCTCAAGAACATCGTTTTCGAGCTGGCACGGAGGCCGGTCGAACCCGCTATCTCGACAGGATTCAAGAGCCTCGACGCGGCTCTGCACGGCGGGTGGCGTGAGAAGAGGCTCTATGGGGTCGGAGGCTTCGCTGCCAGCGGAAAAACGACGACGCTCGGCCACTTCATCGTCGCAGCAGTCCGCCAGAGCCGTCGAGTCCAACTCTTCACCTTGGACCAGCCGTCAGATGACGCCGCACCCCGCCTGGCGGGCCAGCTCGTTGATGCTGATGTTCCATCGGGAATCGAGAGCGCCTCCGAACCCCGAGAGGAATTCGTCCAGAGAATCGAAAGCCTTTTCGCCCTCCGGGCCGGTGGAGCCGAAGGCGCGATCGCCATCAACGATGAGTCCCGAACCCTCAAGGAGATCGAAGACGAAGTGGGAAAGGTGAAGCCGGATCTTGTCGCAGTCGACTTCGCTCAGCTCGTCCGCGCGATCGACGTGGGCCATTCGAGCGAGCATGAGATCGCCCTTGCGGCGCGCGGCCTCCGGGACCTTGCCAAGGCTCACGGAATACCAGTCCTGGCCGCGATCCAGACGAACCGATCCGGTCTCGAGCGCGAGGTTCCAGGCCTCGAGCATCTCCGGGGATCCGGCGAGCTTGAACAAGCCGCTCACGCGGTACTCACGCTCCGACGCGATGGGAGTCTTCTCACACTCGCCCTTCAGAAGAACCGCGGCCCGCTTGCGACGGCCTACGCACGGATCGACGTTCAGTCGGGTGTCCTCTCCGATGTCACCGAACGAATCAGGGAGGAACGGCTGGAAGTAAGAATCGTTGAGGCTGTGGAGAAGCATCCCGGCCTCACCCCGGGGAAGCTCAGCGCCTTCGTCAAGGTGGACGGCGGGCGTCTGAGCAAGGCCGAGATCGAAGAGATCGCGTCGAGGTCGGCCGTGCTCGAGGTCGACTCCGATGGGACGGTGCGGCTGAAGGAAGGGAAGAAATCGGACGGAGCCGCATGAAGTCCCGTTGCCTGTTGCCCCTAGTAAGAAGGGGGCAACAGGCAACGGACTTCTCTGGGTTCTCGTCGTTGATGCTGGTCGGCCGGGCCTCGCCCGGCCGCTGCGGCGGGCGAAGCCCGCCGCCCAAGAGCCAAGAAGGAAGCTCAGAGGCCGTAGAGGATTCGAGCTTGAGCCTTTGTTGACCCCGGTGAGCTTGCTGAGGTTCTAGAGGAAAAGCTATGAGCCTATTCCCAGGACTCCGACTCAAGCTCCTGACGGAGGACGGACGTGAGGTTCGCGTGAGCCGCCAAGGCGCGGCGGCTCCAGGGCTCTTCCGTGTCCGCCGGCGCGGAAAGACCTCCTACGTTTCGTTCGAGTTCTTTTCGAGGAAGACGGGAGGACTACAAAACCAGTACATCGGTCGCATCGACGGTGACGGCCGGAAGGAGGACTGATCCATGACGGAGCCGCAGAAGAAGATCGGCGCGTTCGCGGCGCTGAGCCTTCGCGCCCGGTTCGCCCGCGAGCGGCGCGTCGACGCGGCCGCCGAATCCGCCAGGCAGGCGCTCACTGGCACGCGCCGCGCTCTCGGGAAGCTGGGACACCGATGCGGGGATCTCGAGGAGGCGAAGGCACTCCTCGCCGAGGCCGAGGGCGCGGTCTCATCCGTCACCATCCCCGAACAGAAGGCGAAGCTCGAGGCACGTCTGGCAGTCGTCCGGAAGGCCATCTCCGAGGCCGAAGAAGTGTGCCGCGTGGTGCGGAGACGATAGGTCGAATGGAAAGGAGAAAGATGATGAGCGAGATTAACATGGGCAAGACCGAGCAGATGGGCGAGGCCAACCTGAGCGACACGTCGATGTCCGGCATCCTCTCGCCCCTGGACCGTCTGCGGGCCCGGCGCGCGGTCGGTCGCCTCGAGAAGGCGGCGACGGCCAGCGGCGTCCGCATCGCTCGCAGCGAAACGGTCCTCCTGTCGGCTTGCATCGAGGCAGGCGACGCCAAGGCGCGAGTCCTCGAGGCCAAGCACCGGCTCGGCACGCTGCCGGCGGAAGATCCGGAGCGCGCCCAGCTCGCCGCTCGGATCGCGGCGGCGGAGAAGAGCTTGGAGTCGAGCCTGGCCCCGTGCGCGAGCGTCATCCGCGCACCGCGCCTGGGCGAGAACGGGACGACGGATGACGCCGGAGTGAAGCGCGAGGCATAGCAACATGGCCGCTCCCGTCCATCCGCTCGTCGACTCGAGGGCCGCCCGCTATCGGCGCGTGTCGGATACGAGTGAGACGATCGAGAACCAGGACAAGGACACGGCCGACATGATTGCCCGCCTCGGCCTCGAGCTTGATTCACGCTACGACTGCGCCGATACGGGCTCCGCGTGGGTCGAACGTCCGAGGCTTCCTGAGCGCGATCGACTCTTGCGCGACGCGCAAGCGGGACTTCTGAAGGGCTACACGCTCGTCGTATGGGCGCTGGACCGGATCGCCCGAAAGACGGATCTCTTCGAGATCGTCAAGCGTCTCAAAACCTCCGGCGTCCGGCTTGTCTCCTGCAAGGAGCAGTGGGCCGATACGGACGGCCCGATGGGAGAACTGCTCGTCTTCCTGGCCGGGTGGAATGCGGAGCAAGAATCCGCCCGGAAGAGCGAGCGCGTCAAGGCCGCCTTCGCGCGAAAACGCGCGGCGGGAGAGCGTCTCGGTCGGAAGCCCGTGGCGATCGACTGGGCGCTACTTGAGGACATGAGATCGCGCGGGTTCGGATTGCGCCGGATCGCTCGCGCGCTCGGCTGCTCGGTCGGTACCGTTCATCAACGGCTCAAGAATCGAAAGACCGTTTCTGAAACGTTGGAGCCGCAGGGACCCCGGCCGGTCTAGCGGGCGATCACTAGTCGAACACCTGATCCCACCCCGGTTCCGCGCTCTCCTCCGCCGTTCTGCGCCGATATCTCCTGCCCCCGGCGGCGGGGACGGCCACGACCGTGGGGCGCAAAAAAGTGCGAGTCGCCGTCGGGCGCACCGGTAGAATCATCCACCGTGGCGATTCACGAGTTCGGGCCTGGCGACCCGGCGACTGCCATGCGGGACCCCAGACTAGCGGAAATGGAGCTCTTGGCGGACCTGCAGCGAGGACGGAAGGACTTCAGCTTTGGCGAGGGGTGCCTACCCGCAAGCATCTACGGACTTGGCCCTGATGGATTCCGTGATCTTGTTATTCATCTGGTGACGGAGGGATATGTCAATGGCTTCTCCGCCACCGACGAGAGCATCGCCAAAGCATACCTCAGCACCGGGAGCGATTTCATGCAGAGCCTCGTTGCTCATCACCTATCCAAGGTGTTCGAGCGGAAGGTACTCTCGGTCCAGTTGGACCACAAGGGGAGGCTCAGACTTTGGGCCCTCAAGGCCGAACTTGAAGGGGAGCGTCAAGTCGACCTGCTCACCGGCCTCTACACGCGCGCGGCGTTCGCCCCCGACTACGAGATCGCCTGGGCCTTCCTCCCGGACGGCGGGGCCGTAACCGTCATGGAGGTGGACCTCGACGAGTTCGGGAGCATCAACAACGCCTACGACCACTCGATAGGGGATGAGGCGCTTCGTCGGTTCGCGAACACGCTCCGGGACTCGGTAGGAAAGCTCGGTTCGTGCTACCGCTTCGGCGGTGACGAGTTCGTGGTGCTTTTGCCCGCGATGACCGCGGAGACAGCCTCGAAGCTGGCGGAAAGCATTCGGGGCAACGTCGAGCGAGCGTTTCAGGAGATGCAGGGAATCGAAAAGGTCCCGAAGCGACCCACGGCGAGCATCGGCGTCGCCGTGTTCACTGGGAAGGTAGACCCTCAGACCGCATACCAATACGCGGACGGCCTCGAGAGGGAGGCCAAGAAGGTGAAGAACCGCGTGCAGGTCAAGCTCTTCTGTCTGGATGGTCCGCCATGCGATCGAGTCGAGCGGGACCGTTCCTGAAAAGTAGGAGAGAGATGCTTGGGTGAAAGGGTTCGCCGACTGTCTCTTAAGTCAAAGGCACTGGCCGGCGGAAGATACGCTTGTTGAGCATCTCCAGAGCGAACAGGCGCCGTGCCTGGACCACGAAACGGCACTGGCCTGGACGAAGGAAAGCCTGGGGCCGGTACTCCTCTGGACGCCGCCCCCGATACAGCGTCACGTTCACCGTGGCCTCGAGAAGAAACCAGCCCTTCCAGTCACGGCCCTCGACCCAGGCATGGCCAGCACACGATGGATGACCGCAGTGACTTCCGACGACAACATCGCAAGGGACGCCGCCCTTCATGACCCAGGACGCTACCAGGATCGCAAAATCGTCGCAGTCCCCGCCCCCCTGCACGAGCGTCTGGCCGGGTGAACACCACCTATCCCACTCGGGAGGGTCGTCAATGTATCTTAGACTTCCGCTGTCGAACATCGCCTGCAGCTTCCGACCCACGTCCTCAACAAATGAGTAGTCCGGTGGCAAGAGCGCGGATGGAACGTTGTGTACCAGATTGGCGACCTCAGAGGGCCGGACCAACTTCTGTATCGCCTCACACCGAGAGCGGGCATCAGTCGGAACCCGAAGGCACCTGGGGCGAGAATCTTCGATACTTGTCTGGAGGCCTAACTCGCGGGCTTCATCCACGGTGAGATACGCCATGCGGGAATTATCCCCTGGGATGGAGCGAAGTTCAATTACGATCGACGCCTCTTCCCAGATAACTTGTCCTCCGCCCCCCGCGACCGGAGGACGGCCTTGAGGAGATCCGCCATCAGGCGACGATCCGCAGGGCCTGCCCGGCGAACGAGATCCGTCAGCACTGCCCCTTCGACCTCCGGGTTGGTCCTCTGCGGCTTGAGGCTGAACGCGAAGAACTCGTAGGGCTCAACATCCAGCACGCGAAGCAGCTCTTCGAGGACCTCGAAGCTCGGGGCCTTTCTTCCAGTCTCCAGATCCCCAACATACTTCGCGTCGATGTTGGCTTTCATGGCGAGCTGCTCCTGGGTGAGGCCTGCCAACTTTCGGAACACCTTCAGGCGTTCGCCGACCGTGGCGCGCAGGCTTGGCATCTTCCCTCCCCGCAGAAAAGGCATCGTAGGAGGGAGCGTCGAGCCTGAACACCGACGCTAAGACGGCCTGGCCCTTGTATACTCTTGATAGAACTCCGTCTATGAGACGGAGTTCATATCGCCTTTCACGGGCCTACTGGGAGGGATCGCTATGGCGGTCAGGGACTGCCCCGAGTGCAACGGCAAGCTCTCAACCGAGGCGGAAAGTTGCCCCCACTGCGGCTACAAGCCCAAGCCGAGCTTCTGGAAACGGCTCAAGGAGAAGAGGCGCAACAAGCCCGTGACGGTGGTCGTGAACGTCGACGGTGCGCGTCGTAGAGGGTGCGCCGTGCTCCTCTGCTTCATGGCCCTGCCGCTGCTGGCGCTCTCTATCGCCTCTGCGGCTCTGAATCAGGAAGCGAAGATTCCTGACGCCGTGAAGAAGGCCGAGGCGAAGCTCGCCGAGAAGCCCGACGATCCCGACGCGAACTCGACGGTCGGAAAGTACCTTGCCCTGGACAAGGGCGACTTCGAGAATGGCTTGCCTCTGCTCACCAAGGGATCGGACAAGACGCTCTCTGCTCTCGCGCAGAAGGACCTGGGCGGCGCGAAGAACACCCTCGAGAAGGTCGTGCTTGGGGACGACTGGTCGAAGCTCTTGGGAAAGTTCCCCAAGCAACGGGACCGGATCCTCGACCGCCTCTCGCGGTGGTACGGCGAGGCGTGGGGCGACGGCCTTGACGAGCCCTTGAAGACGAAGCTCCGGGAGCGCCTGGCGCGCCTCTACGCCGCGCCTGTCCCGGGCCAGCTCCGAAAGCCGCCGATCGCAGGATGGGCCGGGCCCGGGACCGACAAGATCGACTCCACGCGCGTCCACTCCGGATCCTACGCGCTTCGCTTCACAATCTCGAAGAAGCCGGGCCTCGCGGAGGTCGGAGGCGGGGACACGATCGAGCTGCTCCGCTCCGGGAAGGAGATGGAGTTCTCGTTCTACGTTCTCAGCGACGCCACGGACGTACTCGACGACAAGTTGATGTTCCGCGTGTACGATGCCCAAGGCAAGGAACTCATCGGCAAGGAGTTCACACTCCGGCGGGATGATCCCGTCTGGACGCGGATGTCGGAGAAGATGGCGTTTCCCGAGGGTGCGTTCAAGGCGCGAGTGCAGCTCTTCCTCGCCTCGACGAAGGGGGAGATCCTGTACGATGATTTCAGCCTGAAGATCGACGGCAAGGAGGCCCTCAAGAACGGTGGCTTCGAGGAGAAATGACATCCCTTCGTGGCTTCCTGATCGCGAGATGCTCCGAGCCGGCCTGCTCCCGCCGAGGCGTGTGTCTCCCGGCGCTCGACTTTCCCAACGGCCATGAGGCGATGACGCGCGAGGACGCCGTGCCCGAGCGGCTGGATCGCCTGGGCTACGCGCTCCACACCGAAAGCTATCAAGCCTTCTTTCCCCTCCGTGGCTCGGTCAAGGCGGCGGCCATGCAGCTCCGTCGCACCCACCAGCAGGGCTGGCGACTCGCCTGCCTCCGCTGCCTGGCGCTCCGATACATCAAGCAGCGAATCGGCCCATCGACGGGCGAAATCTTCGGCACGGTGTTGAGTGCGAAGCTCCGCGGGCTGCGTCGGCGAACGGAAGGAGGGCGGGCGGTCGATCGACTTCTGCCTCCGATCGACGAGTACATCATCAACGAACTTCGGTCCACGCGACAAAGCACCGCCTGAAGAGGGGTTCACTTTTTCTCGTCCTCCCTCGGGATCAAGGGTACGATACGCCCGCACCTTGATCGGCAGCCGTGATTCGCCGTGGAGTTGATGGCCGTGAGGCTGCTCGCCGTCAAAGCGGCGGGCGCTTCACGGCCTGTACCCTCCGGGAGTTCGACCGGGAGAGAGGAAGAGTGCGTGAGCGACGTTGCGCGGTCGTTGGAGAAAGTCCGAAAGATCCTCGAAGAGGCGCCCAGCTCCCCTGTCAGTACCCTCCTCAACAAGATGACGATACTGGCGCGGGATCTCCAGGACACAGGGCTGGAGAAGTGGTGCTTCCTCGAACTCCGCGGCTATTTCGATGACAACCCGGTCATCACACCGGACGTGCGGAATCCCGAGTACAGACGAGTCGTCGGGGACATCCGGGATTCCTTTGGGCGCTCAGTTCCGGTTTCCGATGCAGCCCTGCGTTCCTATTATCTTCGGTCGCCGGCCGCAGAGCTGGAGGCCCTGTCGACTCAAGACGGGCTGACGTTGAGGGACCCTGAGCACATGGAACTGCTCCGGGAACGCCTCGGGATTCCGGCTGATCGCTATTTCGTGCCGCGCTCGTCGGTTGTCTCAGTCCTCGATGGAGTCCGAGCCGAGGCGATCCAGCGACTTCTTGCGGTTCAGGCTCGTCTCGGCTCCCAAGAAGACCCATCACCCAAGGGGGAGCAAGCACCGATGGTAGATCGGAAGAAGGTCTTCGTCATCTACGGCCGGAACGAGCGACTTCGGGAAAGCGTGTTCCAGCTCCTGAGGGACGCAGGGCTTGACCCCCGCGAGTGGAACAAGCTCGTCCTCGAGACCGGACACGGCAGCCCCCACAACCTGGAGGTCGTGACGAAGGGCTTGTCGACCGCCGTTGCGGTGGTTGCCCTCTGGAGCGGCGATGATCTCGCGCGCCTCCGCCCCGATCTTCATGGCCCCGGAGAAGCTCCCGAGTCCGAACGGGCCCAACCCCGCTCGAACGTCATCCTCGAGACCGGGCTGGCGCTGGCGACGAAGCGGGAGAACGTCGTCATCGTGCGCGTGGGCTCGATCCGGAACGCGAGCGACCTCGACGGCCTGAACTACGTGACGATTCAGGATGGAGGCCAGAAGGACGTGAAGGGCCGGAAGAACCTCCTCGATCGACTCGTGGCCGTCGGGGCTGCGGTTGACATCGAGGGCAAGACCGACTGGATGAAGGCGGGCAGCTTCAAGGACGATCCTCTTCCCGCTGCCGATCCTCCTGCAACAGCGCCTTCTACACCGCGGACCATCGCACCTTCGGGCACCGTCCAAGTCCTCGAGCATGAGATCATGTCCTCGGGGTTCACGGGGGGAAGTACGGCCCTCAAGAAGATCGTCCTGAAGAACGTCGCCGCCGGCGACATCTGGCGGGTGCGGCTCAAGGTCACGTACTCCACGCATGGGGGCACTCTTGGCTCGCGCGTGTTCGTCCTCGGTGACGAGGCGACTCACCCTCCCATCTTGCCCAAGGGCGCGACCGTCACGTTTCTGTGGACGAAGCGCGGCCGCAAGGGAACCAGACCGCCGGACGCACGGTTCTTGAACCACTCCATCACCGAGGTTTCCGGCAAGGCCACGAAGGCCGTCGTCGAGGTGGAAGGATTCGATGAAGTCAGGTGAGGCGATGAAACACCGCCTCTCGGATCATCGCCGCTTCTTCGGCTTTTCGGTCCTGTTTTGCTTCGGTTCTGGCCACGTGTAGCGACAGGAGATGCAGTCGTATCCCCGTCCGTTGTAGACGACCTTGTAGCCGCATTTTGGACAGACGCTGGGCGGATTGGGACTGGACGAACTCTCTCGTTGCGGAGCCCCGGTCAGAGCTGACCTCTCTCTCCTTCTCAGCCTACCCTATCGAAATTAGAAAGAGCCCGACGGGTGAAAAATGTTATGCGAAAAATAGCACGATACCGCGCGGTCGGCCGCCCTCTACTGGAGGGAGCCGTTTCCTTCATGGAGTGCGGGCTCGGCTTCGATCCTCTCCTGAAGCTCGTAGATCATGCTCCGGACGGTGATCCCGACCACGGGACCATCCTCACCGAGACCAGCGCAGTCCTCGCAGATTTGGAACTCACGAAGCCGACCGAAGTAGCCGAACTTGAACGAGAGCAGAGCCTTGTTCTTGTCGCAGAAGGCGCAGTTCATGTTTCACCCCTCCAAGAAGTGTCTCCGATGAGAAGTATGTCACCCAGGCGGATCGAGTTCAAGCTCATCGTGGTGGATCGGCTGACGGTCTAAGCTAAGATCCTGTTCACAACCCCGAGAACTTGACCGCCATTGTTGTCCCAAGTAGGGTTGAATCCTCTCGAGGAGGACTAGATGCCGAAGCCTGGGGAAACCTGCTACACCTGCGATGCGCCCGCAGTATCGGACGACCACATACCGGCGAAGTGCCTTTTCCCGGAGCCTCGCCCTGCAAATCTCCAGCTAATCACGGTTCCGTCTTGCAACGAGCACAACCACGAGCGCGGTGGAGATGATGACTACTTCCGGCTCATCATGACCACCACCAGCGCGGATGAACCCGCTGCCGAGAGGTGGATTGACAAGAAGGTCCTGACGTACCTCAAAAGGAACCCGGAGTTCCTCAAAAAGTTCCTGGCCGGTTCGATCCCCAAGGTTCCAGTTACCACGCCGAGCGGGATCTTCCTCGAGTATCGGCCTGCATTCACCTATGACCGTCCCCGCCTCCAGAAGGTCGTCGACGCAATCGCCCGTGGTCTCTGGTTCCACGAAAACAAGCGTCAGTTGCCGCAGGAAGTGCCTGTGTGGCCTTTTGCCATGAATCCCCTGTGGACGGACGGATACGCCGAGATAGTCCCACGGCTCCCGATCTACAAGTCGGTCGATGGCACGTTCCTTTACCGCATGGGATACTACGAGAAAGACCGGACCTGCTCGTTGATCGTGTTGATGTTCTACGGGAGGACGGTGCTCGTCACAGGCACCGGCGATGTCAGGGAAGCCGCCAGCGAGGTTGAAACTGCTACGCCCGAATAGGAAACTGGGCCCGCATGGGCTCACGAGGAGCGCCGAAGTGGAGTACGACATCACCCCGGAGGAAGGCGAAGAACTGGAGTTCGTCTGGCTCTATTCGATCGACCTGAACAGCGCCCAACACATCCTTCGCACCATTCGCAAGCACACCCGCGATGACGAGCAGGACAAGGGACTCCGGTACTGGCTTCTTGTGGCGCTCGTCGTCACGTACATGAGGCCGTTTTCGACGAACCGCGGGAAGGTCCTCCGACGGCACTCGCTGGACATGAAGGACGTGGTTTCTCCCGATCTCGAAGACCTACACAACCGGCTGGAAAACTACCGGAACCAGCAGTTCGCGCACACGGACGTTTCATGCTACAACCCTGGAGTCGGAAACCTCGGTACGGCCGACAACCCATGGTGGTCCATGTCCCTGAAGGGCCAGGACTTCGAGTACCTGGACAAGAACCTCCAGCGAATCGGTACCCTGATCCAGACGGTTGAGGAGAAGGTGAAGGCGCTCCTTGAGCAAAAGCTCGCCTATCGACTCTCTCGTGTAGTTCGTACACCCGCAGCAGGCTCGCCTCCACCACCGACCACATGAAGGCGATGGCGGTCCGGCGAGCCCCACAGAATGAGCGGCAGGGCGTTCACTTTTCCCGATTTCGACTTCTCGAACGGTGCCCTGACTTCGGCCTCGAGGAGGTCGTCGGGCTCGCGCCTGGCGAAGAGCCGGGCCTGGTGACGCCGTGGTGACAACTAGGGTTGTTTTGCCTACCTTCCGCACCCTGGACGGTGTAGGATTTCACTAGATTTCGCTGGTTGCTCCCCTTCGGCGAAGTTCCCAAGGTGGACGTCGCCGGTTCGAATCCGGTCGCCCGCTCCATTTAACCGCGTCCGGGACGTGTGACGCGGAAGGTGGACGTCGGCGATGTGACGCCGGTGTGACGTCCTCCTCGCATGGAGGACGTCACCTGCCGTAGGATGCCGTCAGCCTAAGCTGGGGATTCCTTGGGAAGGACTGTTTCCTTTGACCCTAGGTTGTTAGGCAATCGACGTTACGATCTTTCCCGCCCGAGCCTCCAGCGTTCCAGTTCGGCGCGCAGGGGTGTCCAGTAGCGTCGATCACGCTCCCGTTCTTGGTCTTCTTCCTTTCTGAGAAGTTTGGCCGCGACAGAGGAATCGCCCTTGATCGCGGCGCGCAAGGCGGGACGTTTCGCCGCGACCATCCGTGCCAGCGAAGGGTAATGGCGCCCCAGGTTGCGCAGATGTTCGTAAGTACGGCACTCCCGCAGCCAAAAGACGACCCTCATGGAGGGCGGGCTGGCGGAGCTCCGTGCGATATCGGCTTCGATGAGCCGCCGGATCATGGGCCAATCCTTGTCGCGCTGCGTCTTCTTTGCCTTGACAAGATCGGGAAGTGAAAGAACGGCGAGATCTCCCACCCCTGGCAGCCTGATCTCTTCGCGACGTTTCCAAAGCCGGCTGAAAGGATCAACACCGCGCATCTTCGCCATGACATCGATCCGGAGGCGGTGGAGCCCAGGCAGGAGGGATCGAAAATGGCACGCGTGTCCCCGTCGGAGAACGGCGGCGGAAAGGGGGGGAAAGTAGACGGCCTCGCAACGAAGTTCGCGAAGCGTTTTCTCGAGCCTCTTAAGGTTGGCAGGATCAACGGCGACGGCGAGATCCACGTCGCGCGTGAACTCGGCCGCGCCGTACAGAATGCAGGCCTGTCCTCCCATGAGCAGCGCCCGCACCTTGTGCCGACGGAACGTAGAAAGGACTCTGGGAATCGGGCTCAGGGTCACACGTTCCTCCTAACGCGAGGAAGTTCGCCCAGAGCCGCTGCGATTGAACGAAACGCTCCCGCGGGGTCAGGCGATACCATTCCGCCGTCTCTTCACCGGAACGGTTCCAGGGGGCGGTCGGTTCTACTGGTTTCTTGGACTTCACCTGACCAAGTATACCGAGCCGGTTCGAAGCCTTCAACGGCTGAGGGAAAGGTGGCCGATGTCAAGGACTGAAGCGGTCCCCTGGAGCTACTTTTTGGGCTTCGTCAAATCATCCTTCTCTAGCTGCTTGCGATACGATTCTGGATTCACGAAGAAAGAAGTGAACCCACAGTCCAAACACACTTCAGCGCGATCCGGAGCGGGCCCCATGCTCCACAGCATCCCCATGACTTTCTTCGCCTTTCGAGACAGAAGTTGTGCGCTGGGGGTCACTACCTTGGCATCGTCGAGTTTCCTGCTACCGCACCGCAGGCAGAGCGTTTTGGCCATGTGCCTCCTCCAAATGATGAGCCGTCCCCCTCGTTGGGCAGCAGTACTATGACGATTCAGGTGGAAAAACCGGAATGAGAAGCGCTCGACCGATCAAGTAGTCCGGGTCGGTCAGTTTCTGGATGTATGAAGGCTGCCGGCAATCTTGCTGTTTTGTGACGTAGCTGTGACGTACATCGCAAACTACCGTCGACAGAACACACTGCACACGCTAATCTCGTTCAGGAATCGCGGTTCGGTCCCCTCCGCGGTTTTCCCAAGGTGGACGTCGCCGGTTCGAATCCGGTCGCCCGCTCTATCCCCTTTCGGGCGCAGCGGCGCCCGAAAGGGGATAGAGCAACGAGACCGTCCCGCCGTAGCACGCGCGAAGCCTCAAGCCGCGAGGTGCGGAGGCGGACGGTCGCCCGCTCTTTTTTTCGCGGCGCCGCGCCGCGAAAAAAAGAGAAACCCGGGAGGAGAAAAAGGATGGTCAAGGCGATCACCGGGGCGGCTGCCGCCGCCGCCCTCGCCCTCCTGGGCCAGGCCGCGCCCGCGCCGGAACTTGCCGCCGCCAGGGTCGCGGCCCTGCCCGTCGTGGACGGAAAGGCCGACGACCCCGCCTGGGCGCAGGTCGCGCCGCTCGCGGTCAGGATCGACGTCCCCTCCGAGCTCGAGAACCCCCGGAAGAAGATCGACCTGAAGGCCGTGCACGACGGCGCGTCGATCTGCTTCCTCCTCGTCTGGGAAGACAAGCAGCCCGACGCGGATCACAAGCCGTGGGTCTGGAACCAGGACAAGTTCGAGTTCGTGGTCGACGAGGAGAAGATCGAAGACGCGGCGGCTCTCGCCTTCGCGCTCGAGGGCAAGTTCGTGCCCGACATGCTGTCGGGCGTCGAGGCCAAATGGGACGTCTGGGAGTGGGGCGCGCTCCGCTCCTCCACGGGATTTGCCCGCGACAAGGTCCACCTTTTCAGCAAGACCCGTCCCCAGGGGGTGAAGGCGAAGCTGAGGACCGACCGCCACGACCACACCATCTATTTCGCCCTGACGGACGACGAGGGCACTCCGAACTTCAAGCAGCACGAGTCGCCGGACGAAAAGAAGGCGGACCGGGTCCCGCAGTTCGAGGCGCAGAAGCCCTCGGGGTCCGCGGCCGACGTGCAGGCCCGGGGGGCGTGGGCCGGGGGCAGGTGGACCCTGGAGCTCAAGCGCCCGATGAACACGGGACACAAGGACGACACCCCGTTCGCCCCGGGGAAGACGGTCGAGTTCGCCGTCGCCGTCTTCGATGGCGCAGAAAAGTCCGACCACCTGGTTTCCGGCAAGCTCGTTCTCAGGACTCAATAAGCGTCACGCCTCTCATTCCGGTCGCGTGGACCTCCACTCGCCCACGCGGCGTGAATTTACGAGGGGACGCCGCCGGTTCGAATCCGGCCGCCCGCTCTACCGAGCTTCAACTCAGAGGGTGGGCTTTCCGGCCGCCCGTCGAGACCGATGACGGCGCCCAGTCCTTCTGAACGAGCTGCGCCGCGAGGTCCAGCGCGCGCCCCAGGAGCGATCGCGCGCCCTCCTTGAGGGACGCGCTCTCCCTCACCTCCTTCACGTTGTTCTCCATGTCCTCGGCGTCCCACCCGCGGCTGTGCGCGATGAAGGGGAACTGCGGGAAGGAGAAGCCGAGTTCACCGAAGAACGTGAGCAACTGGCCGACCACGCCCTGCACGTGTCAATCCGGAGACGAGCAAACTCCTCAGTCCGGGGGCCGTCAAGCAGTATAGTCAAAGCAGATGCGTCAGATCGCCGGCATCATCTCGGGCGGCCAGACCGGGGCGGACCGCGGCGGTCTCGAGGCGGCGATGGAGCTCGGGATCCCCCACGGGGGGTGGTGCCCCAAGGGCCGACGCGCGGAGGACGGGGCGATCCCCCGCAAGTACCGCCTCAAGCAGACGCGCTCGCCCTCGTACCCGGCGAGAACGGAGCGAAACGTACTCGTCTCCGACGGGACGGTCGTCTTCACGTTCGGCCCCCCCGAGGCCGGAAGCGCCCTGACCCTGAAGCTCGCCCGGAAACACGGCAAGCCGTTCCTCCATGTCGATCTCGCGAAGCGATCGCCCGCCGCATCAACCGAGCGGCTGCGCGCATGGATCGATCAGGAGGGCGTCGCGATCCTGAACGTCGCGGGCTCCCGCGAGAGCGACGCCGTCGGAATGCAGGCGATGGTCTGGAGGATCGTCAAGGCCTCGTTCAGAGACCCAGGGTCGCCTTGCTCAGGAGAATCAGGCGGCCGTTTTGCACCGAGGACGAGACGCGGCCGTGGACGCCGAACGGGCCGACCCCTTTCAGCTTCAGGGCGTGGACCCCGCGGCCGCTCTTGAGGTCCAGCACGTCGAGCTCGAACTCCTGGCGGTCCTCCACCTCGACCACGGCGTGGGCGCCGAACAGCCCCGGCCGCAGGGCGGCCTTGGGAGCTCCCTGAAACCCTTCCCGCGCCTCCGCAAAGAGGCGCCGACCCGTCCGGCAGTCCAGCCCCACGAAGTAAAACCCCTGGCCCGGGTGCGGCATCAGGCCGAACGCCCGCTCGCCGTCCATGACGATCGAGTGCATCGGGCGCGGCGAGTTCGAGTCCTTTGGCTTCGTGCTCCAGAGCACCTCCCCCGTGCGGCTGGAGAGCATGTAGATCGCCTTCTGATCGTAGTCCTCCTTCAGCACCGCGAGGTACTCCCCCTTGAGAAACAGCCGCATCGCCGGCTCGCGCGTGATGTCGTTCTGGTCGATGGGGCGCTTCCACCGGATCGCCATGCGCCGGACGTCCACCGCGATGTAGTACCACCCGTCCGTCACCACGAGCAGATCCCCGTCGCGAGCGGCAGGCAACTCCTCCGGACCGTTCTCGAGGAGCGGGTGCTTCTCGTGGAGCGAAAGGTCCGGCAGCGCGAGCCGCCCCACGAGCTTGCCCGTGCCGCGGAACCGCACCGTCAGGTTGAACGGCAGCTTCCGCACGCTGACGAGAGTCTCGCCCCGGAAGTAAGGCGGGATGTAAACATCCCCGGTCTCCTTCTCCTGCCAGACGACCTCCCCCGCGGCGCTGGACGTGGGGACGTAGAGCGCCAGGGTCTCGGCCTGGCCGGAGAGCACCAGGAGGTCCCCGCTCTGCGCGACCTCCTTGATCTCGAAGTCGAACGGGACCGCGTACCGCCACCGCAGCGCCCCGTCCGCGACCGCGAACGCCAGGACGTCGTACAGGCCGTGAACGACCACGAGGTCCCCGTGCACGAAGGCCTCGAAGAACCCGGGCTCCTCCCCCCTTCCCTTGAGGCGGAGGTCGGCCGTCTCCCACCGGACCTTCGCCGTCTCCAGGTCCACGCACGTCAGGAGGAACTTGTTGTCCAGCCGCCGGCGGACGCGGCCCCCGAGGAAGAGCAGGTTCGCGTGACGCGACCGGTCGTCCTTGCGCTCCAGGACGAGCCGGGCCGTCGATTCGGCGTCCGCGAAGTCGAGCTTCCGGTCCGCGAAGGGTACGGCCAGCGGGACAGAAACCTCCGGGGAGTCGGGCGAGAAGACGCGGGCCCGCTGGGCGTCCGGGACCTTGAGGCCGCAGACCCGGGCCGCGTCGGCCAGCCTCCACAGTCGGCGCCGCCGCGGGACTTCCTCCATCGTTTCCGCCGCGACGAAGAGCGCGTCCAGGATCTTCTGGGCCGCCCCCGTGCCGGGGAATTCCCACAGCCGGTGGAGCTGCTCCTCCGGAGGCCTCCCTTCGAGCTCGCGCGACGCCGCCTCCTCGAGCGCCCTTGCCAGCTCGGGAGACTTCCGCGCCACCCGCGCCAGCCGGTCGGCCGCCAGCTCGCCCGCCCGTACGGTCAGCGTCTTCGGAAGCGGTGAAACCGTGCTGAAGTAGAGCGGCAGACCCTTCTTGAGCAGGGAAAGGCTGCGGGTCATCTCCTCGGAATAGAACTCCCGGTTGACGAATCCGCGGGCCTGATCCATGACCGCGCCGGCGACGCCCAGGAGCGCGTCCGGCTCCGTGGAGACCGCCACGGGAACTTCCTGGTCCCGGTAGGTTGCGATCACGCTCCGAAGGCACCGGGCGGCGCCGGCCGAATCGCCCCGGCGCTCGTACGCCTCCGAGAGCGCGAAGAAGCTCGCGATCTCCTCGGCCAGCGTCCCGGCCGTCCGCGACATCCCCAGGCCGTGCTCGACCTCCTCCTCCGTGCGGGCGGCCCGGATGGAGCGGCGCGCCAGCTCCTGGTGGATCTGGAAAAGCTGCTGGTGGATCGCGGCCCGCGCGTCGAGGTCCTCGGAAGAAATGGCGCCGCCGCACTTCTTCAGGAGCGCGGCCGCCTCGTCCAGGCGGCCGTCGGACACGGCGAGCTCCGCCCGCGCGAAATCGGCCTCCGGGTCGGTCCGTTTCTCGACGACCTGCCGAACCGCCGCGCGGTCGTACGCCACGGAGATGGTGCGGGCCGAAAGGCGCAGCTCGAAGGGCGTCCCGTAGCGCTCGAAGGTGATCCGGGAGGCGGGCATGAACGGGCCGTGCTCGTTCTCGGGGACCCGGTCCGCCATGACCTCCTTGCAGGCGTCCATGATGGCGTGGGTGGACTTGTCCTTGGCGGCCACCGAGTTCTGCTTCTGGAGCTCGCGCGGGACCGCCTCGGTGATCATCCAGTGGGCGTGGGCCAGCGTGGCGCCGGCGTAGTAGCGGCGCCGGTCCAGGATCTTGCGCTCCTTGAGGGACAGGCCCGCCAGGTGGAACACGTAGCAGCCGGGGCGCCAGTAGATGCTGACGTCGGTCCAGCTGGGCACGTAGAGGCGGTCGTCCGCGGTGAGGAAAGGCCGCGCGGCGGTCTCGAACCACCGCTCGTTCATGCCGAACCAGAGCTCCGTGTAATAGTAGTAGTGCCTCATCACCGGCCGGGACTCCGGCAGGATGAGGTCCGGCGCCGTCCACACCGTCTTCCCGGTCGCCGGGTCAAGGAGGTGGACGGGCGCCACCGACGGCTGGCCCCACCCGAAGACGCGCTTGTCGTCTCGCCCGCTGTAGACCACCACCAGCTCGCCCGTGCTCATGGGCCCGAGGAAGTAGGCCATCGCGGGCCCGTACGCCTTCACGGTGCTCCATCGCACGCGACCGCTCCGGCGGTCCAGCGCCAGGAGGAACGGGCTGTCTACGGAGAGGACGTACAGCGTTTCGTCCACCAGCAGGGGCCGCTGATTGAACCAGAACATCGGCGTGTGGGGGCGCACGGGCTCCGTCCCGCCGTGGATCGGGTACATGTTGGTGCCGAACTTGCGCGTCGCGTCGTGGACCCCTTCGTAGTACGGGTACCGCGCGAGCCACTTGATCCGTCCGGAACGGCTGTCGAGGGCCGCCGTGGCGCCGGCGTTGGTGGTGCAGTACACCGTGCCCTCGTGATAGAGCGGAGGGGAGGTGAAGCTGCGGATCCGGTTGCGTCGCCGCTCCACGAAGCCGCCGGCGAACTTGCCGGGCTGGAGGCGGCACAGGGGCGTGCGCCACCGGACCCGCCCCGAGGCGCTGTCGAAGGCGATGAGCCCGTACTCGGTGTCCGTGTGGGTTTCGCCCTCGATGTTGTCCAGCACGTACCCCGCGTAGACCGTCCGCGGCCCGCCGGCCGGGGCGGCCTCGAAGCGCATGCGCGCCTCCTCTTCAGTCGAGGCGGCCACGGGCCCGTACGCCCAGCGGAGCTGGCCGGTGACTTCGTCCAGCGCCACCAGCGAGGGGCCGACCTTGTGCAGCGCGGTGAAGACGAGCCCGTCCTGGACCAGGAGGTCCTCCTGCGGATACTGCCGCTCCTCCCAGTTCTGCCAGACCACGCGCCCCCCCAGGTCGTTCACCCACCGCAGCTCGCCGTTGAGGATCGAGCGGCTGTACACGATGTTCTTGTGGCGGTAGAGGACGCTCTTCTCCGTCACCACGGGCTGCGTGTAGACGAAGAAATCCCGGCGCGATCCGGGCAGGTCGTGCTCCCACGCGGGCGCCGAGAGCGCCATCGGGTCGGCGGTGGGCGGGAAGAGCGTATAGTCGTCCGCGCCCGCGTGGGGCGCGCTGGCCCGCTGCGCGTGGAACGCCGCCCGCGGAGGCGTCGCGGATTCGAGGACCTTCCGCAGCCGCTCCGCGTCCTCGGAAGGCGCGGGGGCCGGAGCGGCCGGGCCCTTCCCGGGCTTCGGCTGCGTCCCCAGCGTCTTCTCGCAGGTCGCGATCTTCAGGGCCAGCTCCGGCGTGCGGCACGGCGAGTCCGGAAAGAAATCGCGCACGCTCGTAAAGTACTCCAGCGCCTCCAGGAAGTGGCCCGCATCCAGCGCGGCGTTCCCGAGCTCCAGGCTCGCCCGGTCCCCGTAGGAGGTGGCCAGCATCGTATCCAGGATGTCGGAGAGCCCCGAAAGGGAGTTCTTCCTCCGCGCCTGCTCGAACGCCTCCTTGGCCCGGGCGTCGTAGAGCGTCCGGTAGAACGCCAGGTCCGCGCGAGGGAATCCGAGGATGCGGCGCTGGCAGTATTGGGAGATCGGCACGAAAATCCCGTGCGACGACACTCGGTAGAGGGCGTCGCGGTACTTGTCGATCACGATCTGGTACATCTTCAGGGCCTCCCGGTGCTGACCCTCCTTCTCCTTGTTCAGCGCCGCCTCGACGAGCGCGTTCGCCCGCGCGTCCTCGTGGACGAGGTTGAGCGTGAAGTAGCCCCGCTCGCTGGAAAGCTCCATCTCCGGTTCGGTCTTGCGCCACTGGCTGTAAAGCCCTGAACCGTTCCGCCCCGCCTCGCTGATCCGGCGCGCGTAGTCGGGCGCGTAGTCCGCGTAGAGGTCCTTGGTGGGGTCCCGGCCATCCTGGCCCGCGGCGGCGCACGGGAGCGCCGCTCCCAGCGCCACCCCGAGAAGCTTTACAAGGCGCTTCATCGCTGTCTCCTCCTGGCCAGCCGGTGCGAAAGGACCGTCGAGAGCGCGGCGTCCGGCGGCGCGTCGGTCGGGAGATCGGTCAGGTCGTACCCGAACCGCCGGCTGACCTCGCGGAGGGCCTCCCGGTGGCGGTTCCGTTCGTTCAGGTAGGCGTTCCTCAGGTCGCGCGGGTCGCACAAGTACCGGCCCTCGCCCTCGAGCCCCAGGAAGATCGTCTGGCGGTCGAAAGGGAAATCGCGCTCGACCGGGTCTTCCAGCCGGAAGAGGAGGACGTCGTGCCCTCTGAAACTCATCTGTCCGAGCCCCAGCCCCAGGCGGTCCGTCTCGGCCACGAAGTCGCTCAGGACGACGATCAGCCCCCGCTGCCGGGCCTGGGGGCCCACGGTGAGCAGGGCGTCGGCCACGTCCGTCTTGCTCCCCGGCGCGGCGTTCGAGAGAAGCTCCAGCAGGCGTCGAAAGTGCGCCGCCGACCCTTTCGGAGGCAGGTAGGCGCGGACCTTCTCGTCGAAGAGCGCCAGCCCGAAGACGTCCTTCTGCTGGAGGAGGAGGTACGCGAGCGTGGCGGCGACCGTGGCGGCGTACTCGAACTTGGTCAGGGCCGCATCGGGGCTCTTGAAGAACATCGAAGGGCTCGTGTCGACGAGCAGCCGCACCTGGAGGTTCGTCTCCGCGGCGTATTGCTTGATATAGAAGCGGTCCGTCTTGGCGTACACCTTCCAGTCGAGGTGCCGCGGGTCGTCGCCGGGGACGTACGACCGGTGCTGGGCGAACTCGGTGCTGATTCCCCGCAGGCGGCTCCGGTGCATGCCGGAGAGGAAGCTTTCGGCCAGGCGGAAGCTCCGGAGCTCCAGGCTCCGCACGCGGCCGACGGTCTGGGCGTCGAAGAGGTTCGGCATCAGCTCACGCTCTTGAGGAGGTCCTCCACGATCCGGCGCCGGTTCACCCCTTCCGCTTCCGCGGCGAAGTTGGGGAGGATCCGGTGTCCCAGCACCGGCTGGGCCACCTCCATCACGTCCTCGATTTTCGCCTCGCACCGCCCGTCCAGGACGGCCGACGCCTTGGCCCCGAGGACGAGGTTCTGGCTCGCCCGCGGGCTGGCGCCCCACGTGACCCACTTGCGGACGAAGTCGGGCGCTTCTTTTTCCGAGCTTCGCGTCGCCCGGACGAGCCGGAGGACGTAGCTCACCACGTCCTCGCTCACCCGCACTTTTCGAACCAGCTTCTGGAGCTCCAGGATCTCTTCGCGGGCGAGGACCGGCTCGAGGGCCGGCTGGTACCCCGAAGTGGTCAAGGCGAGGATCCTCCGCTCCTCGGCCTCGGTGGGGTACCCCACGTCGATCTGGAACATGAAGCGGTCGAGCTGCGCTTCCGGCAGCGGGTAGGTCCCTTCCTGCTCGATCGGGTTCTGGGTCGCCAGCACAAAGAAGGGCGCCTCGAGGTCGCGGCGCACGCCGCCCACCGTGACCTGCCGCTCCTGCATCGATTCGAGGAGCGCGGCCTGCGTCTTCGGCGGCGTCCGGTTGATCTCGTCGGCCAGGAGGATGTTCGTGAAGATCGGTCCTTCCAGGAAGCGGAAGTGCCGCTCGCCGGTGGACTTGTCCTCCTGAATGACTTCCGTCCCGGTGATGTCGGACGGCATGAGGTCGGGCGTGAACTGGACGCGCTTGAACTTGAGGGAGAGTCCCGCGGCGAGCGTGCGCACGAGCAGAGTCTTTCCCAGGCCGGGAACTCCCATGAGCAGGCAGTGCCCCTGCGAGAAGAGCCCCAGCAGCGTCAGGCGCACGACGGTATCCTGCCCTACGACGGCCTTCCGGATCTGCTTCACGATCCGGTCGTGCGCCTCCTTGAGCTTCCCGACCTTCCGCAGGTCTTCGTCCGTCCAAGGTGCTTCTGGAGGCAACGGGAAGTCGTTGTCATTCCTTATCGTCATGCCAAACCTCCTTTTCGGTAAAGGCCTTAGCCTTAGCAGAAAGTTCCCCCCCACCCCCCGGGGGGGGGTCTGCTCAGGCCTACGGCCTAAGGCCGCAGGCCTGGTCTCAACACTTCACGGGTCCAGTACGAAGTCCGACCCAGGGTCTTCTGGCGAACTCCCAGCACGATCCTTTCGACAACGTCGCGCGGCCGGCGGCCTTCCGCCTTGGCGCGCCAGTCCATGAGGAGCCGGTGGGCGAGGACCGGCTGGGCGACGTCGGCGACGTCCTGCCGCGCGACGTGGCGCCGGCCCCGCGCCAGCGCCGTGACCTTTGCCGCCAGGAGAAGCGCCTGGGCTCCCCGCGGCGACGCGCCCAGCCGGAGCGAGGCTTCCGCTTCCGGATCGGCGCCCTTCTCGCCGGGACGGCTGGCGCGCACGAGGGCCAGGGCGAAATCGCGCACGGAAGGCACCACCGGCACTTCGCGGACGAAACGCTGCATCGCGAGGACGGTCTCCGGCCCCGCCACGCGCTCCGCGCGCGGGCTCCAGGAGCCCGTCGTCTGCTTCACCATGCGCCGCTCCGCCGCCTCGTCGGGGTACTCCTGCTCGATGCACATGAGGAATCGGTCGGTTTGCGCCTCGCCCAGGTTCCAGACCCCCTCGCTGTCCAGCGTGTTCTCCGTCGCCACGAGAATGAACGGCTGCGGAAGAAAGTGGGTCCGGCCGGCGACCGTCACCTGCCGCTCCTGCATGACTTCGAGCAGGGCCGACTGGGTGCGCGCGGGGCTTCGGTTGACCTCGTCCGCCAGGACCAGGTGGGCGAACACCGGACCCTTGAAGAAACGGAAGGTCCGGCGGCCCGTCGCGACATGGCTCTCCAGGACCTCGGCGCCCAGGATGTCCGTGGGCAGCATGTCGGGAGTGAACTGGAGACGGCGGAACTCAAGGCCCAAAGCATCGGCCAGGCTCTTGACCAGGAGCGTCCGGCCCAGGCCGGGCAAGCCGGTGAGGAGCACGTGCCCGCCCGCGAAGACGGCCGTCAGCAGATGGTCGAGCACCCGGTCCTGTCCCACGATCACCCGGCCGAGCTCGCGGCGCACCCGGTGGTAGGTGTCGTGGAACTCCCGCGCTCCCATCGCCGCTGAAGTCATTTGGCAATAACCCCCCGACTCACCACGGAGTCACGAAGGCCACGGAGAAGAAGTCCGGAGGGCTCTTCTCTGTGCCCTCCGTGTCTCTGTGGTGATTTCGTGGTCATTTGGGTCCGATCTCCTCAAACGCCGCCGGCCGGGTCCCCTGGCGGCCGAAATCCAGCGTCTTCCCTTCGAAGTGTCTTTTGAAAAGGTCCCGCGAGGGAGGGAAGTACACTTCGTCGCTCGAATGGTACGGAGAGTGCATGGAGCCCCACGGGTGGAAGACCGGGACGGTGGGGTTGTTGGGAAATTCTTTCGTGTGCTCGACGACGTTGGGGCCGCCGGGGGCCCCGCGGAGGAGGTCGAGCATCGCCTCTTCGTTGTCGAGGAAGGGGTATCCGTACTTGTCCAGGCTCTGACCTGAGAAGTCGATGAGGTCGATCCCCCGCGCCGCCGCCCGGAGCTCGCGCAGGCCGAAGCCCGCCGTGCGGATGGAAGCGTACATCTCGACGCGGAACTTCACCTTGAAGTCCTTCAGCAAGTCCCGGAAGACGGGCCTGAGGTCCCGCAGGGCCTGGAGCTCCTGCGGGGTCGGCCCCGCG
>Ga0187892_10004593_pt1 | contig 22958 bp, 20 predicted proteins | sample MA1701073metaG_FD_139345 | JGI IMG/M metagenome (GOLD analysis project Ga0187892, IMG submission 139345) | Bio-ooze microbial communities from a basaltic lava cave in the Kipuka Kanohina Cave System on the Island of Hawaii, USA - MA170107-3 metaG ... | reverse complement strand
GCGCGGCCGCGGGCGAGCCGCCGAGGTCGGTGACGGCGAGGGTGGAGGACGAGCCGGTGGTGTTCGAGCGGACGACGAGGCTCCCGTCGACGACGGAAGCGGTGATCCCCGAGACCTGGGCGTTGAGGACCGCCGCCACCTCGTCCGCCGTCGCCGCAGCGATGTTCGCGAAGTCGGTGGAGTTGAAGGTCACCGTCTGCGCCGGCCCGCCGTCGACGGCGACGGAGAGCTGGGAGCCGTTCGTCAGGGAGACGGGGAACCCCGCCCCCGCGACGAGGGCCGCGCTCCCCGATCCGAACGTCTCCCCCTCGACCGGGTTCGTGTCGAGGCGGCGGGAGAAGTCGAAGCCGTAGCCGGGCGCCGCGTTGATCTGGAGCCTTCCGTTCGCGTCGAGGAACGCGTTCAGATGGGGGACCGCGTCGAGGGCGGACACGAAGGCTCCGACGCTCATCTGGTTCGGATCGATGTCGAGCGTCGTTCGCGAGACCTCTCCCGTCGCGAGGTTCGAGACGGCGATGGAGAGGGAGCCCGATCGCACGGCGAAGGGGAGCCCCGCGCCCGCGAGCGTGGTGGAAAGAGGGTTCGCTCCGGGGGGGAGGGAGACGGAGAACGCGGAGACGAGGCTCGTGAAGGGGCCGCTCCGCGGCACGCCCGTGGCGTGGACGCGGTTCGTTTCCAGGATCAGGTTCCGCGCGAGCTGGTCGAGGTCGTCGAGGCGGTCCGGCAGGAAGGACGTGACAACGCCGAGGAGCCCCCCCAACCTTCCCGAGTCCGCCGCGACCGCGGAGGCGCTTCCCTCGGCTTGAAGGAGGAGCCCGCCGCCGGCCCCGCGCTGCGCGGAGAGGGGGCGGACCTGGCCTCCCGTCACGACGAGCATCGTTCCGATGGAGACGTTCACCGTCCCGTCCTGGAGTGCGGACGCTCTCGCGCCGACGAGGTCGGAGAGGGTCGCGAGCGCGGCCTCGCGCCGCCCCCGCAGATCGTGGGCGGTGGCGCCCGCCGCCTCCTCGACCCGGATCCTCTCGTTGAGGTCGGCGACTTCGGCGAGCAGCGTGTTCGCGGAGCCGACGATCGAGCGCGCCTCCTCGAAGACCGAGTCCCGGATCCCGGCGAGGCCGGAGCGGCGGTTGCGCAGCGCCGCGGCCAGCTCGACCCCCGCGTCGATGAACTGGCGGCGCAGCGCGTCGTCCTCCGGGCCGAGGGCGGCCTCCCCCGCGGCGTCGAAGAATGCCTGGAGGCGGGAGTGGAGGTTCCCCTCCTCGAGATCGCCGAGGATCGTCTCCGCCTCGTCGAGGAGCGAGGATTCCGCCGCGTACCGCCCCGCGAGCCCGTACTGGGAGCGGATCCGCCCGAGGAGCGACTCGTTCGCGAGGGACCGGATCGAGACGAAGTCGACGCCGGTTCCGAACCGCAGGCCTCCCGGTCCCGGGACGGGGAACGAGGTCTGGAGGAGGGAGATCTGTCGCGCGTAGCCGGGCGTGTTCTGGTTCGCGAGGTTGTGCCCGATCACGTCCATCGCCCGCCGTGCGGCGAGGAGCGCGCGCAGTCCCGTGACGAAGCCGATCGTCATCTCAGTGCTCCCGTCCGAAAAGACGCGGACGAATGGCGGAGAGATCTTCGCGCCGGGCAAGGCGCGAGCCCGAGCCAACCCGGGTAGGGTTGGCGCAGGGCGAGCAACGCCGCCCACGGACCGCGCAGCGGGCTCCGTGGGCGCCGGAGGCGCCCGGCGTGGAGAGATTGCGCCAGACGCCGCGAGGGACCTTCGGATGATTCTGATCCGTCACGATCTTTGAGGAGGGGAGCACCTACGCCCTCCGGTCGAGCCGGCGCAGCGGCGGCGGCGCTTCGGGTCCCTCGGCGTGCGTGGCGGCGCGGTCGACGAGGCCGCGCACGCTCGCGATCGCGTCCAGGGAGGCGCGCGCGAGCGAAGCGTTGCGGGCGCCTCGCGCCGTCGATTCCCGCCTCGCCTGGGAGAGGGAGCGGCGGCGCTCCTCGAGCGTGCCGCGCCAGGGCGAGGGGACCTCCCCGAGGAGGTCGCGCAGCGCGGCGCCGCTCCGCCGGCCGAGGATCGTGGCGATCTCGTCCGTCGCCCGGCGCCGCTCCCTCGCCGCGACGCGCACGGCCTCGAACGTCTCGCCGAGCGTCCGGCTCGACCTCTCGAGCCCCTCGGGCGCGCCCTGGAGCAGGGCCTCGCCCTGCGCGGCGAGCGCGCCGGCGAGCTCGCGCTCGAGCCGGATCTCCTCGTCGAGGAGGCCTTCGATCTCCCGCGCCTTCGTCTCGATCTCGTTCATCTATTCCTCCGACGGCCTTGTCCGTCCGCCCTCGAGGGCGCCGGCGATCGCGTCCGTGAGTCCCGAGAATCCCCCCGAGGCGAGCGAGGAAGCGAGCGCCCCCTCGACGAATCCGCGGTGGATCTCGCCTCCCGCGCCCGAGCCGAAGAGCCCCTCCCCTTCGATGGAGGCGCTCTTCCACATCTCGCGCACGACGAAGGTGAGGAGCACCGCGGCGAAGTCCTCCGCCGCCTTCTCGGCCTCCGCGGGCGCCGCCGGCCGCACCGAAGGGGGTCGATCCTCCCGGGGAGGGATCGGAGAGAGGCCGATCGGTTCCATCAGAGCACCTCGAGGTCGGCGTGGAGCGCTCCCGCTCGCCGGAGCGCCTCGAAGATCGTGATGAGATCGCGGGGCGTGGCGCCCAGCGCGTTCAGCGCGGCGGAGAGCTCGCCGATCGTCGCGCCCCCCTCGACGACGGCGAGACTGGGCCCGCTCTCTTCGACCTCGACCGCGGTCCGCGGAACGACGGTCGTCTGTCCCTGGGCGAGGGGCGCGGGCTGGGAGACCTGGGGGCTCTCCGCCACGGTGACGGTGAGGTTCCCGTGCGCGATCGCGACCTTGCTGATGCGCACGCTCTCCCCCGCGACGATCGTCCCCGTCCTCTCGTTCACGACGACGCGCGCGATCGTGGGGGGCGTGACCCGGAGATCCGTGAGGCGGGCGACGAACTCGACGACGCCGTTGCGGCGGAGGAGGTCGGGGACGAGGACGCGGACCCCTCCGCCGTCCACCGCCGACGCGATCCCGGGCTCTTCGCGGTTGAGGCGCTCCATGACGCGACGGGTGAGCTCGAAGCCCGGCTCCCGCAGCATCAGGTGGAAGCTGCCGTCCTCGCCGAGGAACCGGACCTCGAGGTCCTGCTCGACCGTCGCGCCGAGAGGCACGATGCCCGACGTCGGGTGGTTGCGCGAGACGCTCGCCGCGGCGCCCTGTGCGAGGTGGCCGCCGACGGCGACGGGCCCCTGTGCGACGGCGTAGACGTTGCCGTCCGGGCCGTGGAGGGGCGTGAAGAGGAGCGTACCCCCGAAGAGACTGGACGCGCCCCCGAGGGTGGAGACGGAGACGTCGATGCGCTTCCCTTCCCGGTCGAACGGGCCGAGCGTCGCCGTCACGGCGACGAGGGCGACGCTCCCGTCGACGAGGTCCTGGGGATCGACCTCGATCCAGTGCTTCTCGAGGAAGTTCGCGAGCGCGCGGCGCGTCGCCCGCGCGTTGTCCCCCGTCCCGTCGAGGCCGATGACGAGCCCCGTGCCGTAGAGCGCGTTCCCGCGGAGCCCGCGCACCTCCGAGAGGTCGCCGATGCGCACCCCGTTCGGGGTCGGGGGCTCCGGCGGCGGGAGGGGGTCCTGGAGGGAGAGGAGGAGGAGAGGGGCGAGAAGCATGGGAACTAGAACGGCCAGATGAAGTCGACCGCCTTCTCGAACCAACCCTTGTCCATCGATCGGCGAAGCGGGCCGCTCGACTCGTAGCGGATCGTCGCGTTCGCGACCGACTCCGAGCGGATCGTGTTCGACGCGGAGACGTCGAAGGGGCGGACGACTCCCGTGACGGTCATCCACTTCTCCTCGCCGTCGAAGCCGACGAGGCGGCGCCCCTCGACGACGAGGTTCCCGTTCGGCTGGACGTCGACGACGACGGCGGTGATCCGCGTGACGAAGGAGCCCTCCTTGCGCAGGTCGGCGCTCCCGTCGTAGGTGCGCGAGGAACTGATGCCGAAGGAGGGGAGGGTGTCGAAGTGGTCGGGATCGATGTTGAAATCGTCGATCGAGGCCTTGCTGCTCGTCGTCTTCTCCGTCTCGAGCGACTCGTCCGCCTGGAGCGTCTGGCGCTCCTCGACGAGGATCGTGACGGTGTCGCCGATGCCCCGCGCGCGGAGGTCCGCGATCGGGGAGCCGCTCCCGTTCGCGAGGCCGCGGCGCCAGAGCGAGTCGGCGGCCGACGCGGGCGCGAGGAGGATCGCGGCGAGGGAGAGGGTCGAGAGGAGTCGCAGCATGGGGGTCTTCCGGGTCAGGGTTCGACGAGGACGAGGCCTTCGGACTCGACGCGGCCCGAGACGAGCTTGCGCGTCGCGACGTTCTGGACGGAGACGATCTCGCCGCGGCGGCCGTCGGCGCGGGCCACGCCGTGGGCGCTCGCGCGGAGCGCTCCTCGGACGACGAGGAGGGTGACGGGATCTCCACGGCGCACGAGGAGGGGTGCGTCGAAGTCCCGCGGGGAGACGGCCTCCCCCGCCTGGATGGGGCGGCGCGCCTCGTGCCCGAAGAGGCGCGAGGGATCGCTCACGGGGATCGCGCCGCTCGTCGTCGTCTCGATCCGCCGCCGCTCGACGTCCTCGGGGGAGAGCCGCTCCCCGCGGCGGAGCGCGCGCAGCATCACCGCGCCTTCGGCGAACGTGTGCACGAAGAAGGAGACGGGCACGACCGCGAGGGCGGCGCCGTCGACGACGATCGCGACGTCGAGCGAGACGGAGCCGCGGAGCGCGCGCGAAGTGCCGGGGCGCGGCTGCAGCTCGAGGGAGCGCCGTCCGCGCGGGACGAGGACCTCGGTCGGCTCCCGCGCGACGTCGATCCGGACGTCGGCGTCGATCGGAAGGCTCGAGCGGAGCCACTCCCCGGCGGCGCTCAGGATCTCCTTCCCGGGGATCGCCTTCGTGTCGGGCTCGACGAGGACCTCTTTCGCGCCGGCGAGCTCGAGGGCGTCCGGGGGGAGCGCGCGCTCGATATCCGCGCGAGAGAGTTCCCTCGAGTATCCGGCCGAGGGCGAAGCGCCGAGGTCGACGCCGAGGAGCGCCGGAGGGACGAGCCGGAGGTCGGCCGCGTCGAGGACGTCGACGAGGAGGATCCGCTCTCCGGGCGTCCGGGCGTTCGGCGCGAGGCGCACGGAGGGCGGCGCGTCCGCGGGGAGGAGGAGGGAGAGGGCGAGGAGGAGTTGCATCGCTACTGCACCAGGGCGTTCGTCTGCGACAGCATCTCGTCGCCGGTGCGGATCGCGCGCGAGTTCACCTCGTAGGCGCGCTGCGCGACGATGAGATTCACCAGCTCCGAGACGATGTCGACGTTCGATCCTTCGACGAAGAACTGGACGAGCGTGCCCGCGCCTTGCGTCCCCGGCACGAGGAGCGACGCGGTGCCGGAGGCCGCCGTCTCGCGGAAGAGGTTCGAGCCGAGGGCCTCGAGGCCCGAGGGGTTCGCGAAGCGGGCGACCTGCATCTGGCCGACCGAGGTCGGCGTCTCCGGAGCCGCGGCCGTGACGACGCTGACCGTCCCATCCCGCCCGATCTGGATCCCGATCGCGTCCGCGGGAATGGTGATCGGGGGGTTGAGCCGGTAGCCCTCGTTCGTGACGAGGTTGCCGAGCGCGTCGCGCTGGAGGGCGCCGTCGCGGGTGTAGGCGAGCGACCCGTCCGGGAGCGTGACCTGGAAGAAGCCGTTCCCGTCGATCGCGACGTCGAGGTCGCGGCGGGTCTCCTGGAGGACGCCCGGCGTGAAGACCTTCGTCGTCGAGATCGCGCGGACGCCGCTGCCGAGCTGGAGGCCGCTCGGCGTCTGGAGTCCCTGGGCGACGTCGGCGCCCGCGCGCTGGAGCGTGACGTAGAGGAGGTCCTGGAAGTTGATCTGGCTCCGCTTGAAGCCGCCCGTGTTCGCGTTCGCGATGTTGTTCGAGATGACGTCCACCGTGAGCTGCTGGGCCTTCATCCCGGTGGCGGAGGTGAAGAGCGCTTTGAGCATGGTCGGCTCCTTCGGTGCCTACGGCCGGCTCCGCAGCGACTGCTCGCGCACGCGGTCCGACGTGAGGAGCGCGCGCTGCGAGGCCTCGAACGAGCGGAAGGCCGCGATCATGTCGACGAGCTCCTCCGTGACGTTCACGTTCGATCCCTCGAGGTAGCCCTGCCGCACGCGGGACGGCGTCGAGGGGCGGGGCTCGACCCCTCTCGGGGCCTGGAACCGCCCGGTCTCGTCCGGGACGAGGAGGCGGGGGTCTGCGAACTCGTCGAGGCGCAGCGTGCCGCGGACCTCCCCGTCCTGGCGCACCTCCCCGTTCTCGGAGACGACGACGGGACCCCGCGCGGGGTCGATCTGGATGGGCCCCCCCTTGCCGAGGAGGCGCGCGCCGTCGCCCGCGACGATGCGCCCCTGCGCGTCGAGCGTGAAGGCGCCGTTGCGCGTATAGCGGACGCCGGCGGACGTCTCGACGCCGAAGAACCCGCGACCGTCGAGCGCGAGATCGAGGGGGGAGCCCGTCTCGCGGACATCGCCGGGGGCGAAGTCGATGGCCTCGCCGTACCGGGGAATCCCGAGGCGTGCGGCTCGCCGCAGCGCCCCTTCGAAGGACTCGGCCGCGCCGACGCGGCGGCGGTAGCCGTTCGTGCTGGCGTTCGCGAGGTTCTGGGCGAGGGTCTCCTGGAGTCTCGAGAGGAGATCCAGGGAGGCCGCCGCCTGATAGATGCCTTCGCTCATGGTCGTGTCGGAGAGGACCTGCCGCTCCCGAAGCGAATCGGGTGCCGGGGAGCGCGCGGCGGCGGGGCGGGTCGGGCCGTCGGCACTACCCCTTTTTTCGAAACGACTTAGGCAGGTCGGCCACCTGCGCGGCTTCCCCCGCTTCGCCTCGCCCCGCCCTCGGGGAGGAATGCCTTTCCCGGGTGGGCCGTCCCGGGGAGGAAAACCTTTCCTCCTCCGCGAGGCGCGATCTAGAAGGGCCGGTCCCCGCCTCCGCCTTGCCCCGGATCGTCCACGCCCCGCAGTACACGCTCGAGTGGCCGGGCCACGTCTTCCCCACCTTCAAGTACCGCCGGGTCCGCGAGCGCCTCCTCGCCGAGGGGATCGCGAAGGAGGAGGATTTCATCCGGCCCGAGAAGGCGTCGCGCGAGGATCTCCTCCTCGTCCACACGGCGGGCTACCTCGACCGGCTCGAGGCGATGACGGCGCGGCCGGACCTGGGCTACCTCGAGTTCGAGGCCCCCTGCACGCGTGAGGTGCTCGACGCCTTCCTCTATATGGCGGGGGGCTCGATCCTCGCCGGGCGGCTCGCGGTCGAGGGGGGCGTCGGGGTGAACCTCGGGGGAGGGTTCCACCACGCGTTCGCGGATCGCGGCGAGGGGTTCTGCGCGCTGAACGACATCGCGGTCGCGCTGCGGGTCCTGCAGCGCGAGGAGGCGATCGAGCGCGCGCTCGTCGTCGACCTCGACCTCCACCAGGGGAACGGGACGGCGAGGATCTTCCAGGGGGACGACAGCGTCTTCACCTTCTCGATCCATCAGGAGAATAACTACCCGATCAAGGAGCGCAGCGATCTCGACGTCGGCCTCGAGGACCTCGCGGGGGACGACGTCTACCTCGCCGCGCTGCGGGAGCACCTCCCGAACGTCTTCGACCGCAGCCGTCCCGACCTCGTCGCCTACGTCGCGGGAGCCGATCCCTACGAGCACGACCAGCTCGGGGGGCTGCGCCTCACGAAGGCGGGCTTCGCCGAGCGAGACCGGCTCGTCTTCGGCGCCGCGCGCGAGCGGGGCGTCCCCGTCCTCGCCTTCCTCGCCGGCGGGTACGCTCGCGAGCCCGAGGACGTCGTGGACATCCACGTCGCGATGGCGCGCGAGGCGCTCTCGGGATCGCGCCGAGGGAGGTGACCGTGTCGATCCGAGCGCTGATCCGTGTGGGGTTCCTGAGCCTGTTCGTCTTCGCGGCGTGCATTCGACCGGCCGCGCGGAAGGCGGCGTCTCCCTCCCCACCCGATCCGGGCACCCTCCCCGAGGCCTGGCTCGCCGGCGTGAGCTGCGAGACGGAGCCCGTGATCCAGGTCCACGCCTACAACGAGGACCTCTACGTCCTGCGGCAGTCGAAGTGCAGCCACTTCGAGGCCCCCTTCCTCTATCTCCTGTTCGGCGAGGAGAAGGCGCTGCTCCTCGACACGGGCTCGCTCGGCGAGCCGCCCGTCGCCGCCACGGTGGAGCGGATCCGCGAGAAGCGGGCGCGCAAGAAGGGGAAGGACCCGGCCCATCTCGTCGTCGCCCACAGTCACTCCCACTTCGACCACATCCAGTGCGACCGCCAGTTCGAGGGGCTGCCGAACACGACCGTCGTCGGCCACCGCGTCGAGGACGTGGCGCGGTTCTTCGGGATCGAGGAGTGGCCCGAGGGGATCGTGGCCTTCGACCTCGGCGGGCGGGTCCTCGACGTGATCCCCACGCCGGGGCATCACCCCGCCCACATCGCGATCTACGACCGGCGGACGCAGGTGCTCCTCACCGGGGATACGCTCTATCCGGGGTTCCTGTTCGTCTTCTCCCCGAACCACTGGGACGACTTCCGCCGCAGCACCCGGCGCATGGTCGATTTCGTCGCCGGCCATCCCGTCTCGCGGATCCTCGGATGCCACATCGAGATGAGCCGGACACCGGGGAAGAGCTATCCCTACGGGACGCGCGTCCACCCCGAGGAGCGCTCCCTCGAGCTCGGCGTCGAGCACCTCCTCGAGCTCCAGGACGCCCTCCTCGCGATGGGGGAGGAGGCCGCGATCGAGGCGCACGACGACTTCGTCATCTATCCGGCCTGGCGGGCGGAGCGCTTCCAGAGGCCTCCGAGAGACGCGCGGTAGGCCGCGGGGAGCGGGAGGCGCCCTGCGCGATGCTCGGGCTCGCGTCGCTCCTCTGCCTCTCTCTCGCCGCTCCGCACCCCAACTCGCTCAGCAGCTCGCGGCTGCGCGTCGAGGGGGCCCAGGTCTTCCACACGCTGCGCTGCCAGGTCGCCTCGCTGCTCGAGGTCGTCGGGGATCTCGACCCGGACGGGGACGGCCGCGTCTCGGCCTCGGAGATCGAACGAAGGCGAGGCGAGATCTTCGACTACGTCGGAGCGCGCTACGTCCTCCGGACGGGAGCGGGACTGGATCTCGCGGGAGGAGCGCGGCTGCGATTCGAGCCGATCGCCGCGCGCCTCGCCGCTCCGCCGACGGGCGAGGACGACCCCTTCCGCCTCCAGGATTGGGTCGACGTCGAGACCGTCCATCACGCGGGCGAGCCGATCCGGGATCTCCTCGTCGAGTCGACGCTCTTCGCCGACACGAGCCCCGATCACAAGGACCTCTGCCGGATCGAGTGGGAGGGCGGCTTCGAGGAGACCCTCCTCCTCGATCGGGACCGGCCCCGCGCGCGCTCCGCCCCGGGAGAGGGGAGCGCCTTCCGCGCTTTCCTCGTCCTGGGATGGAAGCACATCCTCGCGGGGTGGGACCACCTCGCATTCCTCGCGGTCCTCGTCCTCGCGACCCGCCGCTTCCGATCGCTGCTGGGCGTCGTCACGGCCTTCACCCTCGCCCACTCGTGCACGCTCGCGCTCGCCGCGTTCGAGATCGTCGACGTCTCGGGGCACGCCCGGCTCGTCGAGGCGGGCATCGCCCTCTCCATCGCGTACGTCGCGACGGAGAATCTCCTCTTCCCGATGCGGAAGAGGGCCCCCTGGCCCGAGGCGTTCGGCTTCGGGCTGCTCCACGGGCTCGGGTTCGCCGGATTCCTCGCGGAGTCCCTCGTGCGGGAGAGGTCGAAGGGGCTCGCGCTCTTCGCCTTCAACGTCGGCGTCGAGGGAGGGCAGCTCCTCGTCGTCTCCGCGATGACGGCCGTCGTCGTCGTCCTCCCGCGGAAGCGAGACGGGAGGGCCCCCTTCCTCGCGCCGCTCCTCCTGCGGCGCGCGGGCTCGGGCGCGGCGGCGATCGCGGGCTTCGCCTGGTTCTTCGAGCGCCTGTGACGGGTATCCGGCGCGCGCGGAGAGGCTATAGTGAAGGGCGACCGGAGCAGGAAGGAGAACCGTGATTCGCTACGTCCTCTCGATCGCCCTCGCCGCGGGTCTCCTCGCGGGGCTGAATGGCACCGCCCGCGCGCAGTGCGCGGATCTCGGGACGCCCGCGCTCACCGGCTGCGGGGCGGGGTCTTTCGCTCCGACCCTCTTCTGCAACGACACCCCTTCGATCGGAAACCCGAACTTCCACGCCATCGGGGGGATCGGCGCGATCGGCGGCCCCGGGATCCTGATCCTCGGCCCCTGTCCCGCGCCGACCCCCGTGACGGGTCCCTTCGGGACGTTCGGATTCTGCCCGCCCGCCCCGCAGGGATGCATCGCCTTCGTGGATCCCGCGGTCTCCGTCCTCCTCGTCGGACTGCCGGGAGGCGCCTCGAACTTCTATCCGCTGCCCATTCCGAACGACCCTCTCCTCGTCGGCGCCGTCTTCTGCGCCCAGCAGGTCTATCCCGCGATCCTCGCGATCGGCCTCTGCATCGAGGTCTCGAACGGGATCGAGATCACGGTGCTCCCGTAGGGAGATTCAGAGAGGCCGGTCCTCCTCCCGGGCCGCCTCCGCGGCGGCCGCCTCCTCTTCCTCCTCGGCGATCCCCGCGTCGACGGCGGTCTTCTCGAGGATCCGGTTGATCTTCTTCATCTGGAGGGGGAGGAGGAGGACGTGGGGGATTCGGCGAAGCTCGCGGCTCCCCGTCGCGTCGTAGACGACGATCTCGCCGGCGAGGGCGAGGACGAGCTCGAAGAGGTCGGGGTAGCGGGAGAGGACGCGCTTCGCGCCGCGCGCGAGGGAGTCGTCCGCCTTCCCGAACTCGTAGTGCTCGAACTCGTTGCGGGTGATCCGCCACTTGTCGTTCACCCGGGTCCACGCGAGCATCAGGACGAAGGGGATCGACAGCACGAGGCTCACGAGGAGGCCGAGCCCCCGCGAGTACTGCGGGTCGAGGTCCGCGAAGAACCGGTAGAGGTTGCCGAAGAGGGTGACTCCCTTCACGTCGCGGAGCCAGAGCCCCAGGAACCAGGCGGCGGCGACGACGGCGAGCCAGAAGAACATCGCGTTCCGGTTCACGTCGACGCCGATCGTGAGGACGGTGACGACGAGCGCGATCCCCCAGATCCAGGCGAGAGCCTCGGGGTTCACCCATTCCCACTTGTGGAGGGGGAAGAGGAGGAATCCGAGCCCGATGAGGAACCAGGAGAAGACGAGCTTCGGGTAGGAGTGGAGCACGACCTCGTCCGGCTTGCGGCGCCGGACGACGAGGCTCTTCAACCCGGTCAGGAGATTCCGCCCGCTCGCGAGGAGGCTCATGGCGCGTCGTCCAGGGGGGACATTATCCGGCGCGCCGACCCGCGCTCCCAGCGGCCCGGAGGCGGTCCTGGATTTGACCCTTCGGAGGGTGCGTCCTAGCCTCTCCCCTCCGAGAGGAGTCCCCCCTGTCGCGCACGAAGATCGTCTGCACCATCGGCCCTGCTTCCGCCTCTGCGGGGGTACTCGAGGCGCTCGTTCGGGCGGGGATGGACGTCGCGCGGCTCAATTCCGCCCACGGCACGCACGGCGAGCACCGGGAGGTCGTCACGACGATCCGGCGGATCGCCTCCGAGGTGGGGCGCCCCGTCGCGGTCCTCCAGGACCTCGCCGGGCCGAAGATCCGGATCGGCGAGATCGCGGAGGGGTCGGCGACCCTCGAGACGGGAGCGCGGTTCACGCTCACGACGCGCGCCGTCGCCGGCGACGCCGAAGCGGTCTCCGTCACCTACCCGGACCTTCCGCGGGACGTGCAGCCGGCGGACACGATCCTCCTCGGGGACGGCGCCCTCGAGCTCGAGGTGGAGGCGGTGACCGGGGAGGACGTGCGGTGCCGGGTCGTCGTCGGCGGCCTGCTCTCCTCGAAGAAGGGTATCAACGTCCCGACCCGCTCGCTGCGCGTGCGCGCCTTCACGGAGAAGGACCGAGCCGACCTCGCCTTCGGCATAGATGCAGGGGTCGATTTCGTCGCGCTCTCCTTCGTGCGCGATCCCGCCGACGTCCTCGAGGTCCGCCGGTTCCTCGAGGAGCGGCGAGCGAGCGTCCCCCTCGTGGCGAAGATCGAGAAGCACGAGGCTCTCGACCGCTTCGACGCGATCCTCGAGACGGTCGATGCCGTCATGGTCGCCCGCGGGGACCTCGGGGTGGAGACGCCCCTCGAGCGGGTCCCGAGGGTGCAGAAGCGATTGATCCGCGGGTCGAACCGCGCCGGAAAGCCGGTCGTCACGGCGACCCAGATGCTCCGCTCGATGGTCGAAAGCCCGAGGCCGACGCGCGCCGAGGTCACGGACGTCGCGAATGCCATCCTCGACGGAACGGACGCCGTCATGCTCTCCGAGGAGACGGCGGTGGGCCGCTACCCCGTGCAGGCCGTCGCGACGATGCGGCGGATCGCCGAGGACGCGGAAGGGGTCTTCCCCTTCGACGTGTGGAAGGAGCGCCTCGGCCGCGAGGCGACGCGCACGGTACCCGAATCGGTGAGCCTCGCCGCGTGCGAGCTCGCCGAGGACGTCGGCGCGGCGGCGATCGTCGCGTTCACGCAGTCGGGGAGCACGGCGCGCCACGTCTCGAAGTACCGGCCGCGGGCGCCGATCCTGGCGCCGACCCCCGTCGAGGCGACGTACCGGCGGCTCGCCCTCGTCTGGGGCGTGGTGCCGGTGCGCACGCGTCCGCTCGCGACGACGGACGAGATGACGCGCGAGGCGCTGGAGGCCGCGGTCCGGACCGGCCTCGTGCGGAGCGGAGAGAAGGTCGTCATCGTCGCCGGTGTCCCCGTCGGGGTGCCGGGGGCGACGAACTCGATCCAAACCCAGGTCGCGCCGTGAGGCGCGAGGATGGAAAGACAGAGTGAAAGAGAAGAAGTACGCGTCGGCGCTCCGCGAGAACGTCCACATGTGGACGGAGAAGATCCGCACGGTGGACGTCCTCGTCGGGATCCCCTGTTACAACTGCGAGGACACGATCGGATTCGTCGTCGAGCAGGCGGCGAAGGGGCTCGCGGAGCACTTCCCCGACCGGAAGGGGGCGGTCTTCGTCTCGGACGGCGGCTCGCTCGACGACACGCGGGAGCGCGCCTACGCCGCGGCGATCCCGGACGGCGTCGAGCGGCGCGTCACGATCTACCGCGGGCTCCCCGGGAAGGGGACCTCCTTCCGCGGGGTCTTCGAGGCGACGGTGCTCCTGAAGGCGAAGGCGATCGCCGTCGTCGACGCGGACCTCCGCAGCATCACCCCCGAGTGGATCCGCCTCCTCGTCGAGCCGATCCTCGATCGGTCGGCGGGGTTCGTCGCCCCCTACTACGTCCGGCACAAGTTCGACGGGACGATCACGAACCAGATCGTCTATCCGATGACGCGGGCGCTCTACGGCGTCGACGTCCGCCAGCCGATCGGGGGCGACTTCGGACTCTGCCCCGAGCTCGCCGCCTTCTACACCAAGGAAGACGTCTGGGACATCGACATCGCGCGCTTCGGGATCGACATCTGGATGACGACCTCGGCGATCAACGAGGGGCACAAGATCGTCCAGGCGGATCTCGGCGTGAAGGTCCACGACGCCAAGGATCCGGCGGCCGACCTGGGCCCGATGTTCCGCCAGGTGATCAGCACCCTCTTCTACCTGATGGGGAAGTACGAGAGCCACTGGCGGCGGGAGAATCCGTTCCGCTCCGTCGAGGTGAACCACCGGCGCTCGGGCGAGCCCGAGCTCGCCCCCGTCTCCGTCACCGTGAGCAAGCTCCAGGCGGAGTTCGTCGAGGGGTTCGGCCACTTCCGCCCGATGTTCCGGGAGATCCTGGTACCCGAGACGATGGCGCGGCTGGAGGAGGTCCACCGGTCCTGGATCTCGGGAGACGACAAGGAGTTCGACCCCGACCTCTGGAGCCGCATCCTCTACGACTTCGCCGTCGTCTACCAGCTCTGGCACCGCAACCGCCGCCGCCTGGTCGACATCATCACGCCGCTCTACTTCGGGCGGACGAAGAGCTACTGCCAGCAAGTGCTGAACGCCTCCCCGGCGGAGGCGGAGGCGGTGGTCCAGGAGCAGGCGCGCGTCTTCGAGCGCAACAAGCCCTACCTCCTCGAGCGCTTCGGAATGTGGGAGAAGGAGAAGTCGAAGTACGCCGCCGAGTCGGGAGGATGAGCCCCCTCCCCCTCCTTCTCGTCGCCTCGCTCGCCGCGGACACGATCGTCGTCGGCAAGATCTGGACGGTCGATCCCGCTCGGCCGTTCGCCGAGGCGGTCGCGATCGAGGGGGACCGGATCGTCGCCGTCGGCTCGGAAGAGGAGATCCGCCGGCTCGCTCGGGAGGGGACGAAGATCCTCGAGTTCCCGGGCGCGCTCGTGCTCCCCGGCTTCAACGACAGCCACGTCCACCTCTCCTCCGCGGGGCGGCTTCTCCTCGGCGCGAATCTCCTCGACGCGAACGTCCCCGAGACGTTCGCGCACCGCCTCGGCGAGGCCGCCGCGCGCCTCCCGAAGGGATCGTGGATCACGGGGGGCGATTGGGGCGCGTACGCGCAGTGGCGCAAGGGGTCCGCGGGCGACGAGAAGGGAGAGCCTCTCCTTCGCCCCCATCGCTCCCACGTCGACCCCGTCACGAGGGAGCATCCCGTCTTCGTGCGGTCGTTCGACGGCTCCCTTCACTTCGCGAACGCCCTCGCGCTCCGCGCCGCCGGAATCGGGAAGGAGGCGCGCGACCCCGAGGGCGGGCGGATCGAGCGCGCCCGGGAGACGGGGGAGCCGACGGGCCTCCTCGAGGGGGCGGCAGCGGATCTCGTGCGGGACGTCGTGCCGGAGCCCTCCTGGGAGCGGCGCGTCGCGGAGACCCGCCGCGCCCTCGACGACGCGCGCCGCGCGGGCGTGACGAGCCTTCAGGACATGTCGCCCCCCCCGCAGCTCGCGATCTACCAGCATCTCCTCGACCGCGGCGAGCTCACCGTCCGCGTCCACTACCGCCCCACGCTGGACAAGGTCGACGCGCTCGCGACGCTCGGGATCCGGCGCGGCTTCGGGACGGAATGGATTCGATTGGGGTGCCTCAAGGGGTTCGTCGACGGGATCATGGGGAACTCGACGGCCCTCTTCGAGGAGCCGTACGCGAACCAGCCCGACAACCACGGGCGGCTCCGCGACATGATGCACCCCGAGGGGAACATGGAGCGGCTCCTCTTCGCCGCCGAGGACGCGGGGCTCCAGGTGAGCGTCCACGCGATCGGGGACGCGGCGAACGCGCTCCTCCTCGACCTCCTCGAGAAGATCGAGCGGGAGCGGGGCCCCGCCGACCGGCGCTTCCGGATCGTCCACGCGCAGGTCGTGAGGCCCGAGGACTTCCAGCGGTTCGGCCGCCTGCGCGCGATCGCCGAGGTCCAGCCCTACCACTGCACGGACGACATGCGGTGGATGGAGGAGAGGATCGGCGCCGAGCGCTGCGCCAACGCCTACGCCTTCCGCCGATTGAAGGACGCCGGGGCTGTCCTCTCCTTCGGCTCGGATTGGCCCGGGACGAACGCGTCCTGGTATCCGATCGACGCTGTCCTCGGTCTCTACGCCGCCGTCACGCGCCAGACCCTCGAAGGCGAGCCCGCGGACGGGTGGTTCCCCGCCGAGCGCCTCACCCTCGAGGAGGCGATCGAGGCCTACACCCTCGGCCCCGCGATCTCGTCCTACGAGGAGTCCCTCAAGGGATCGATCGCGCCGGGCAAGCTCGCCGACCTCGTCGTCCTCGACCGCGACCTCTTCGAGGTCTCTCCCCGATCCTGGCCGGACGCGAAGGTCCTCCTGACGATGGTCGGCGGCCGCGTCGTCTACCGCGCCGGGGAGTAGCTCGCGGAGCGCGCCTGGATGTCCGCCCCGATCGCGCGGGCGTGCTCGAGGATCCCGGCGTCGCGGGTCCCGACGGCGAGGGCGGCCTCGATCTGACGCTTCGCCTCGGCGGGCTCGCCGTTCGCGTGGAGGGCCCAGGCAAGAGCGTCGAGGGTGTGGATGTCTCGGCGGAGGCTCGCCTCGCGGCGGGCGATGCGGAGCCCTTCTTCCTCGCCGAAGTCCTTCGACCGGGCGTGGTCGACGTAGAAGGCGATCAGCTCCCGGTTCGCGTTGTCGGCGGTCTCCATCTCCTCGCGCGCCTCGCGCTCGAACCGCCCGAAGGCGGTCGCCGCCTCCTCTTCCTCTCCGGCTCGATCGAGGGCCACCGCGAGCTCGAAGAGGTTCTCCGGATGCGGGGCGGCCTCGTAGTGCCGCCGCCGAAAAGCGAGCGCGTCGCCCGCGCGTCCCTGTGCTTCGCGCACGCGGGCGACCTCGGCGAGGGCGTAGTGGTACTCGGGGAAGAGGCCGAGGGCTCCCTCGAGGGCCTTCTCCGCGTTCTCGAGGTCGCCGCGCGAGCGGTGGAGGTGGCCGACTTGGGTGAGGACCCAGGCGCGGTCCTCCGCCTCCGAGGGCGAGATCTGCTCGAAGGCCTGGACCATCAGGTCGAGCGCCCCGTCGAGGTCCCCGAAGATCTCCCGGAGATACGCCGCGCGCGTGAGGCCGGGGACGTTGCCCGGGCGCAGATCGAGCATCCACTGGACCGCCTCCTCCGCCTCGTCGTACTTCCCCAGCTCGGCGGCGGCGTCGGCGACGAGGCCGTACACGAGGACGTCGTCCGGGGCGCGGCGGTTCAGGACCTTCGCCCCGGCGAGGGCGCGAGCGAACTCGTGCTGGCCGAGCGAGACCCAGACCTGGACCTTTCGTCCTTCGAAGTTTCGGGGCGCGAGGTCGAACGACTTCGCGAGGGCCGCCTTGGCCTCGTCGTAGAAGGAAGGCTTCGCGGTCTCCCGAGCCCGGCGCGCGAGGGCGAGCGCGAGCTGGTTCCAGGGCTCGGGCCGTCCGGGGAATCCTTCGATTCCCTTCCGGGCGCGGGCCACGGCGAGCTCCGCGGGCGTCCGATTCTTCGCGGCGGGTCGGCCTTGGACTGCCGGGATCACGGGGAGCAGGAGAGAGAGGAGCGCGATCGGGAGGGCGTTCATGGGTTCTCCTCGGAGGATCGGGAGGTCAGTTGACGGGGCCGCCGCCCGGCTCGCCCGGGTCGATGTGGCGTCGGTTCCGCCCGCTCGGGCAGGACCCGACGTACGGAAAGGAGTCATGGTAGGGCTGGTCGTCGACGTTGACGCCGTCGCCGAGCCGGCCGTTGATGTCCGGGTTGAACCCCGGGAACGGGGCCGCCAGCACTCCGCCGACGGCGACCCGGAGCGTGATGTCGGTGACGTCGTCGTAGATCCGCCGTCCGTTGGGATAGCCCGCCGGGTCCCCGCCGATCAGGCCGAGGCGGCTCGCCATGGCGAGCGGGGTCGCCGGGACGCCGGTGTTGAGGCGGAGGAGGTCGGCGATGGGGCCCGGCTCCGTTCCCGGGGCGGCGATCGGCTCGGCGTACGTCACGAGGGGGAGAAGGTCGGTGCGGGGCGCGGCCGGAACGGCGAGCGCGCCACCGTAGAGGGCCTCGACGATGCCGACGATCGGGGGATTCAGGAAGAAGTCGGCGAACTGCTCGTCGTTCTCGGGCTGGTCCATGCTGAAGCGGTCCTTGGAGCCGATCCCGATCACGAGCTCGTTGATGAGGGGATTCCCCATCCGCTGGACCTGCCTCCAGGGGCCCTTGTTCTTCTCGGGGAGCGGGGAGCGGCGCACGGTGACGCGCTGGCGAGAGGTCGAGGCCCACACGCCGATCGTCGCGTCGGGCGAGGTCGCCGGCTCGATCACGCCGGTCCTCGTCAACATCTCGATCGGCACCTCGATCGCGATCGTGTTCACCGCGTAGCCGGAGACCGTGTCGCTCGCGAGGTTCGTCGTGGAGGCGTCCTCGGAGGCGGTGAGGACGCCGGGAACGCCGCTGGCGAGGGTGCGGAAGTTCGCCGTGTCGAACGCCGCGCCGAGGTCGATCCAGAAGGCGTCGTCCGTCGTGCCCGCGAAGACCGAGATGCCGCCCGGGAGCGCGTAGGTCCCCGCGGCGTAGAGCGCCTCGTAGTCGATCGTTCGCGGTCCCGCGTTCGCGGGAACGGCGAAGAACGGCGAGCCGTCCGAGTTCTCGAGGTCGAGGTCGGGGCCGCCGGAGCGGTCGACGTGGACCGTGTAGGTCTGGCGAAGGTTGAGCCCGGGATTGTCGAAGCTCGTGATCCGCGGGGGAACGACGAGGTTCGAGGTGCCCGGCTCGAAGGCGCCGCTCGGGCCGACGCCGGCGAGCGCGGTGAAGACGCCCGGGAGCTGGTACTCCGTCGTGAACCGGAACTGGAAGACGACGTCGGGCCTCGCGTCCCGGTCGTGGTCGACCTTGATCTCGTAGAGGATCGCGGGGTCGAAGGGGAAGAACGTCGGGCCGTTGCCGGGCTCGAGCAGCGGATCCACGGCCAGGATGAGGGTCGCCTTGGAAGGCGGGGTGTTCGGCGCCTGGCCCGGGGCGTAACTCACGAAGGCGTAGACGTCCGTGATGTCGGCCTTGTGGTCGAGGGCCGTGATCGGCGCCTCCCGGTGGTTCGAGGGAAGGGCCGTGGACGCGACCAGGAGCGCGAGGACGGCGCCCCTGGAGAGGAGGATGGGGAGGGGTCTCATGGGAAAACTCCTTCGGGGAAGCGGAGAGACGGGTTCATCCCCCGATTACGGCGGAGGGGGGGCGATCGGATTTAGAATTCCGATCGGCGATGTCGCTGCGCGCTCGAGACCTCGAAGAGAGAGGCGTCCTCGTGTCGATCGACCCCGCGACGGAGGAGGTCCTCGCGGAGATCCCCACGGCCTCCGAGCGGGAGGTGGGAGAGGCCGTCGCGCGAGCGCGGCGGGCGCAGCCGGGGTGGGCGGCGCGACCGATCGAGGAGCGGGCCGCGTGTCTCTCTCTCGCGGCCGACCTCCTCGATCGGGGCCTCGAGGAACTGGCGCGGCTCGAGACCCGCGAGCAGGGGAAGGTGATCGCCGAGTCCCGCGCCGAGGTCGCGGACGCCGCGAATCGAATCCGCTGGTTCGCCGAGAAGGGCCCCGCCGTCCTCTCCCCCCGGGAGGAGACGGCGCCGGGCGTGCGCGGGATCGTCGAGTACGCCCCCGTCGGCGTCGTCGCCGCGATCAAGCCCTGGAACTTCCCCGTCCAGATCCCGATCTGGACGGTCGCGCCCGGGCTCCTCGCGGGGAACACGATCGTCTTCAAGCCGTCCGAGCAGACGCCCCTCGTCGGCGCGCGGATCGTCGAGATCTTCCGTGAGGCCGGGGTTCCCGAAGAGGTCCTCGTCCTCGTCCAGGGCGCGGACGCCGTCGGGCGCGCGCTCGTCGAGGCCGAGGTCGACATGATCGGGTTCGTCGGGTCGCAGGCGGCGGGGATCTCGATCGCCGTCGCGGCCGCGAAGGACTTGAAGAAGGTCGCGCTCGAGCTGGGTGGGAAGGACCCCATGATCGTGCTCGCCGACGCGGACCTCGAGGCGACGGCGGCGGGGGCCGTGAAGGGCGCCTTCCGCAACTGCGGGCAGGTCTGCTGCTCTGTCGAGCGCATCTACGTCGAGCGCTCGATACGCGGCGCGCTTCTCGAGGCGATCGTCGAGCGGACGCGCGCCTTGCGGATCGGTCCCGGCCTCGACGAGACGCGGGAGATCGGGCCGATGGTGTCGCCGGAGGAGCGCTCGCGCGTCGTCGAGATGGTTGGCGAGGCGCGCGCTCGGGGCGCCGAGGTCCTCGCGGGGGGCGCCGCGCGGGATGGCCGCGGCTTCTTCATCGAGCCCGCCGTCGTCACCGGCGTCCCCGCCGAGGCTCGGATCGCGCGGATCGAGACGTTCGGCCCGGTCCTCGAGGTCGAGGCCGTCGATTCCGTCGACGAGGCGGTCGAGCGTGCGAACGCGCTCCCCTACGGGCTCACGGCCTCCGTCTGGTCGCGCGACGTCGAGCGCGCGGCGGCGGTCGCGCGCCGCCTCGATGCGGGGACGCGCGCCGTCAACCAGACGATCGGGTCCCTCGTCCAGATGCCGTGGGGGGGACGCAAGCGCTCGGGCATCGGCCGCATGCTCTCCCTCGAGGGGATCCGCGAGTTCGCCGACCCGGTGACCCTTCGACTGCCAGCGAAAAAGGGGTCAGGCTACTTTTTCCAGAAAAGGGGTCAGGCACCTTTTCCGCTGGCGCGGAAAAGGAGCCAGACCCCGAAAAAGTAGCCTGACCCCTTTTTTCTACGGCTTCGCGATGCCGATCACGCCACAGGCGAGGCGGGCGCCGGCGTTCCCGGTCGGCTGGCTCGTGAGGTCGTCCGGATCCGCGTGGACGAGGAGAGCGCGGCCGACGATCGAGTGCGCGCCCTGGAGAGCGATGACGCGGTCTTGGATGTTCACGACCGCCTTGCCCGAGGCGTCGGGCTCGATGTTCCCGAGGTCCCCGACGTGGCGCTGGGCGGAGGCCGGCCCGCCGTGCGGCGCGCCCGTGGGGTTGAAGTGGCTTCCCGCGCAGGTCGCGTCCGTGCACGCGCAGTCGCCCCACTCGTGGACGTGGAACCCGTGCTTCCCCGGCGCCAGCCCCATCACCTCGCCGGTGATCTCGACGATCCCGTCTTTTTCGACGAAGTGGATCACGCCTCGAACCTTGTTCCCCTCCGTCGGATGGAGGACGCAGACGGCCTTCCGAGGCGCCTCGTCGCGCCCGATGTCCCCGCCGAAGACGAAGAGGGGAACGGCCGCGGCGCCGAGCACGGAGAGCAGCGCGAGAGTTCTCATCGATGATTCCTTCCGTTGAGCGGGTTTCCCGCATTCTAGAAAGTGCGGCGCTAGAATCGAAGCGAGCCCCCTCCGACGATGCGCGCACTCCCCCTCCTCGCCGCCGCCGCCCTCCTCGCCGTCGAGGCCGCGCCGCCGCCCCTCCAGGGGCCTCCCCGCGGCCCGGCGAAGGTCTCCGTCGCGCGCGTGGAGCGCCGCCTCTTCCGGCGAACGATCGAGGTGCTCGGCGAGGCGCAGGCGCGGCGGACGAGTCAGGTCGCCGCGGAGGTCGACGGCCTCGTCGAGGAGATCGAGGTCGACGCGGGGGACCGCGTCGACGAGGGGAGGATCCTCCTGCGTCTGCGGTCGGCGCCGCGAGAGATCCGCCGGCGTCGCGTCGATGCGGAGCTGCGTCGGGCGAAGGACCAACTCGAGGAGTTCCGCCGCGGGAGCCGGCCCGAGGAGATCCGGGAGGCCGCGGCCGTCGTCGAGGAGGCGAGAGCGCGCCTCACGAAGGCGGAGGGAGACCTCGAGCGCCGCCGCTCGCTCCATGCGACGGAAGTCGTCTCCGTGGAGGCGCTCGACGACGCCGTCGCCCTGGCCGGCGTCGCCCGCGCCGCGCTCGAGGCGCGCCGGGCCGTCCACGACCGGGTCGTCGCCGGTCCGCGCGAGGAGGTGGTCGCCCGCGCCGAGGCGGAGGTCGCGCTCCGCGAGGCCGACCTCGCGGCGATCGACGACGAGATCGGACAGGCCGCGATCCGAGCCCCCTTCGCCGGCGTCGTCTCCGCGAAGCGGGTCGAGAAGGGGCACTTCGTCCGCCCCGGCGACACGCTCTTCGACCTCGTCGAGATCGATCCGATCCGCGTGGTCCTCGAAGTTCCCGAGCGCGCCATCGACCGCGTCGCGCCCGGCGCGGTGGTCGCGATCGCCTTCGACGCCCTCGCGGACGAGCGATTCGAGGGACGCGTCGAGGCCGTCGTTCCCGCCGGAGACCGACAGGCGCGCACCTTCCCCGTCCGGGTCCTCCTCGAGAACGCCGGCCACCGGATCCTCCCCGCGATGACCGCTCGAGCCGTCCTCCCGCTCGGCGAAGAGACGCCCTCCCTCGCCGTTCCCCGCGACGCCGTCGTGCGGACCCCGACGGCCTCCTTCGTCTGCGTCGTGCGAGGAGGGAAGGCCGTGCGGCTTCCCGTCGTCCCCGGACTCGAGGACGGAGGAATCGTCGCCGTCGAGGGAGCGCTCGAGGAAGGGGACCTCGCCGTCGTGCGCGGCAACGAGAGGCTCCTCCCCGACGAGCCGGTCGAGGTCGTCGCGGGCGCCGAGGACGGGGCGAAGGTCGGCGGTCGTTGAACCCCGTCCAGTTCGCCGTCCGCAAGCCGGTCACCGTCCTCGTCGGGGTGATCCTCGTCGTCCTCTTCGGGACCCTCGCCGCGCTGCGCCTCCCGATCCAGCTCACCCCGACCGTCGATCGCCCCATCGTCACGGTGACGACGACCTGGGAGGGAGCCTCACCCCAGGAGGTCGAGAGCGAGATCGTCGAGGAGCAGGAGGAGAAGCTCAAGGCGGTCCAGGGCCTCCGCGAGATGACGTCGACCGCCGTCGAGGGGAGGGCGACGATCGAGCTCGAGTTCCGCGTCGGCGTCGACGCCGCGCGCGCGCTCCTCGAGGTGAGCGACAAGCTGCGCCAGGTTCCGGACTACCCGGAGAACGTCGACGAGCCGGTCGTCCAGGCGGGAGAGACGCAGGGGGCGAGCGCGATCGCCTGGTTCATCCTGGCGCGCGCTCCCGACTCCCCCCTCTCTCCCGAGGACCTTCCCCGGCTCCGCACCCTCGTCGAGAACGACGTGAAGCCCCGCCTCGAGCGGGCCGAAGGGATCGCCGCGGTCGGGATCTTCGGCGGCGTCGAGCGGGAGGTGCACGTCGAGGTGGACCCCGATCGACTCGCCGGACGCGGGCTCGGCCTCCTCGACGTCCGCGACGCGATCCGCCGCCGGAACCTCGACGTCTCCGCGGGGGACGTCGAGCGCGGCAAGCGCGCCTACACGGTCCGGACCGCGGGACGCTTCGAGAGCCTCGCCGAGATCGAGGACCTCGTGCTCGCCCGGCGCGACGGCAAGACCGTGCGCCTGCGCGACGTGGGCCGGGCGCTC
>Ga0187892_10004592_pt1 | contig 22963 bp, 22 predicted proteins | sample MA1701073metaG_FD_139345 | JGI IMG/M metagenome (GOLD analysis project Ga0187892, IMG submission 139345) | Bio-ooze microbial communities from a basaltic lava cave in the Kipuka Kanohina Cave System on the Island of Hawaii, USA - MA170107-3 metaG ... | reverse complement strand
GTTGTCGAAAAACATGTGGGCGATCGTTTTCGTGTGCGCATACTGAAAGTGGTAGGTCTCCAGCGCGCCGTCAACGATCAGTTTCCAGTTGCACCCCTTGCGCAGCACGCGCCGCTTGTAGGGAACGTAGTTGTCGTAGCCCCAGTCGACCGCGTCTTGCAGGATCGGCTGAAGAGCGGCCGCGATGTTGTGCGCAACATCGCCGCTCTGAAGCACGGTCCACACCATGCCGGCCCGCGTGTAAGCCGGAAACTCGACCAGGTGCGTTTCGGAACCGGACAGATGCGCGAAGCAATCGGCATGCGGCATGCCACGCAGCGCGCCGTCGAGCGAATACGTCCACGAGTGGTACGGGCAGACGATCACGCGCGCCGTGCCGCCCGGCTCGCTGATCAGACGCGTGCCGCGGTGGCGACAGGCATTGAGCAGCACGCGCACGCGGTCATCGCTGCCGCGTACGACCAGCAAAGGCAATCCGCTGAAGTCGTGGGTAAAAAACGACCCGCGTTCGGCAACCGCGGAGACCGGTCCGAGACAGACCGGCAATGCGCGCAGCACGAACGTCTGTTCTGCCTGCAGGCGATCCGCGTCAAGATAGGCCGATGCTGCAATCCTGCCCGGAGCGCCGCGCTCGGAGGTTTTCTCCGCGATGTGTCGTCGCGTGCGTTCGATCAGTTCTCTTTCGTTGCGAGCGTCCATCCTCTTATCTCGTGACACGACGTTTGGCCGCCGCCTTTTTACCCCGCCGAATCGTCGGCGTCTGCCATTGCTCGCGCTGTTCGCGCAGGAACAGACGGTCGATGTGCTGGCCGAAAGCCTCGATGTCACGCGCGGACACGCCGGCATCGGCAAAATGCCGCTTCCAGCCGGAGACGGTGTCAGCCACCCGTCTTACCTGCTGATGCGACTGCGCCGCGGTGAGCCCGAACGACGCAACTTCGGACAGCGCATTGTCGATGGTGGCATCGGCCTGCTGTGCGCCCACGCGAAACTGCTGCTGTCCGAGCGCCTGTCCCGAAGGCACGACGTCGTAGGCGGGAGACAGCACGTACTGGCCGTTGTCCTTCATCAGCACCGCGTGGTTCTTTTCGTGATCATCGGTGTTGTCGATCAGGATGTTGAAGACCATGCGGCGAAAGATCTCGGCGCCGTGTTCCTTGTGCAGTTCGACGGCGCCGCGCCGGCGCAGCAACAAGGCCAGGTCGGGATAGCCGAGCTCGGAGGCGGCGGCGCGCAGCGCCACGTTGGCCGACAGCGCGTGCAGCCGGCGATTGCGATTCCGGTCAAAGCGGCGGATTGCTACTGCATGGCCATCGACCAGCGGGATGGCGAAAGTCTCCGCGCTGCGAATCCCGGCGCGGCGCGCCAGGGTCATCGTCGCGTGTTCGGCGAGCGGCGTATCGAACGGATCGCCCTCGTCCGAGAATTTGATCACCCACTCGTGTCCGTCGACGGTGATCAACGCCTTGGGGCGCGCGCCCCCCAGCGTCACGCCGGGTGAAATAAGGCGTTTCAGGTCCTGCGGGATCGGCTCGCCCGCCATGACTTTCATCGCCAGTTCGTGAATCGTGTCGACGTCGCCGACCGACGGCAATGGACCGAGCGCGCGCGGTAGGTATTGGTCCGGCGAGATGGACACGCCCAGCGCGCCAAAGCGGTCGTCCCCGGCGAAGTACAGGTATTCAAGCGTCGACAGGCGCGGCGGCTTGTCGAGAAAGCGGATCACGCGCTCGCCCCAGCGATCCGGACGTGCATCGTCCACCGCGCCAGCCGCGTTGTCTTGCCCGGTCGGGAAGAACTCGCCCGGTCGCAACGGCAGGTCTTCGCTGAGCGGGAATCCGCGCGCCAGCCATTCGTTGCCATAGGCGAGAGACACGCCACGCGGGTGCTGCGCCGTGCGCTGCACGTAGCGAAGCACGCCAATGCTGCGCGGCTGGCGCGGATCGGCAACCCACCACAGGTACAACTCGTCGGTCTGTTTGTAGTCGATCGCGGACGCCATGCAGCTAACTCCGCCGCGTCCTGACAGGCAATGACGACAGGCGCTTGTCGATCGATGCGGTGGTTCGGACCGATCGCTTCTTCGCCTCGCGGATGTTCATTTCCAGCGCACCGCGGTCCAGCGACGGATCGGCCACATCGGGCAATGCACTGGCCCGGCCCATCAGCCAGAGCGAGGTTGCGTAGGTTCCCATAGCGACGCTCGGATCACCTTTTTCAAGGCGGATCAGCGTCGGGACGGATACCCCCAGTCGTTGCGCCCACGCGTGTTGGGTTTCGCGCCGGCGCTTGCGGGCGAGAGCGAGGTGTTCGCCCAGCTGCTGCAAGGATTTGCGCACTTCCGGCGGCAGCGCGGCGAGGCTGGTCGATTGCTTTGACATAACATAAAACTAAGCAAAACAGCGAGTTTTGTCAATTTTATGTTATTTGAAGCTGGACGCGGCGCCGCCGTGGTGACGACAGGCGTTGAGCAGCATGCACACGTGGTCATCGTTTCCGCGCACGACGAGCAAGCGCAATCTGTGCGGCGCGCGGCGCCGTCCTACACGTGCAGGCGTCTGGCGCCGATGGTCGCAAGCGGCCGGCGTCTCTACAGTTTGCCAATCGGCTGGGTGCGATCACCGCACCGATCCATCCCGATCAACGCAACCCATCACCCAGGAACACTTCATGCCGCCCATGGGTGGTGGGGCCCATCACCACCCGGACAAACCAAGCACACATCAACTTTCATAGGAGATTCACCATGAACACTCGCACCACTCTTGCCGTCGCCGTTGCCGCGTTGATTCTGCTCGCCGCGACCGGCTGCGCGGTCACCCGCGGTCAGGAATCCGTGGGCGCGTACGTCGACGACACCACCATCACGTCGTCGGTGAAGGCCCGCTATGTCGGTAACAAAGACGTCGACGCCTCTTCGATCAGCGTTGAAACGCTGAAGGGCACCGTCCTGTTGTCCGGCTTCGCCAAGAACGCGTTGGAGAAGAGCACCGCCGAAAGCATCGCGATGAAGGTCAACGGCGTGAAATCGGTCAAGAACGAGATCGTCCTCCGCCCGTGAGCCGTCGCACAAGCTCGCTCTTCAATGCACCACCGAAGGAGATTTATATGAACTGGGACCGCATTCAAGGCAACTGGAAACAGGCCACCGGCAAGGCCAAAGAGCAATGGGGCAAGCTGACCGATGACGACTTCGACGTCGTCGCCGGCCGCCGCGACCAGCTTGCCGGCAAGATTCAGGAGCGCTACGGCGTGGCCAAGGACGAAGCCGAAAGGCAGGTTGCCGAGTGGGAACGCAAGGCGACCGATTCATGGTTCACAAAGGACAAGATCCACATCGCCTGATATAGGGCTGAACCATCGGCGCCCCGGGTTCGCCAGCGAACGGCGGGGCGCATTTTTTTGTGGATGCTGCTGCATGAAAGCGCTTGAGACCGCCCTCGCCAGCAAGATCGCTGAGCCGCCAGCCGCGACCGACCTGGCTTCACCGTTGCGTTCGAACGCCGCGGTCACGGTGATCGCCACGCTGCTTGTGATCGCTGCGTTGTGGTGGGGGCAGCGCTTCCTGATTCCGCTGGCTGCCGGGTTGATGCTGGCCATGCTGGTGATGCCGTTAGCCGTGCGCCTGGAGGGCTGGTTGTACAGTCCCGTGGCCGCCGCCGCGTTGACGTTGCTGATGGTTATGGGCGCGCTCGCAGCGGGCGCGATGGCGTTCGGCGGACAGTTGGTGCGCGTGGCCGAGCGAGTGCCAGAAATGATCAGCCTGGTGGCGCAACAGCTGACCGAACGAGACCCGGGAGCGGACTCGGTGCTGACGCGGTCGCGCGATGCATTGCAGGAGCTGGACCGCGCGGCAGATCGGGCGATCGCAGCGAAGCCGCTGGAGCGGCCGGGGCGGCGCGCTGCGACCATCGCAGCATCGAGCCCGGCGTCCGCCGCCACGCCGAACAACAACATCACCGACGGTGCGACGGGGGCCCTGCGCGAAACGGCGATGACCGGCTCGAGCGTTCTGTTCAGCTTTGCGGGCAACGTCGGCATCATCTTCTTCATCGCGTTCTTTGTGCTGACGGGCGGCAAACCGCTGACCGAGCGCTTTCTCGGTCTTTGGAGCTACCACCCCAAGGCGCTCGAACGCGCGCAACGTGCAGTTCTGGAATGTGCGCGGCAGATTCGCATCTACGGCGGTGTGCTGCTGGTCACCAACGTTGTAGTCGGCGTGGCCGTGTGGGTCGCCTTCTCGTTAGCGGGCCTGCCCGACGCGGCGGGCTGGGGCGCCACCGCAGCGATCTTGCATGTCGTGCCTTACCTCGGCATGGCGCTGCTCACCGGCTTGGGCGCGGCGGAGACGTTCCTGGTCCACGAGACGCTTGGCGCGGCCCTCGGCATGGCAGCCTTCCTGGTTCTGCTGTCCACGCTCATCGGCACGCTTGTGGCGGCGTGGCTGCAAGGGCGCGCGGCGAAGATGAACTCGGCCGCCGTGTTCATTGGTCTGGTGTTCTGGGGTGCGTTGTGGGGTATCTGGGGTCTCTTCCTGGGACCGGCGCTGGTGGTGTTGCTCAAAGTCGTTGCTGAGCATTCGCGTTCCGGTCTTCGACTGGCGAGGTTAATGCAGGGCTGAGCTGGCGAAGTACGGCAGCGACATGGGCGAAGAACACCGCGGCGTAGGAATCGTCCGGCAACGAACCGCACTTCCGACCGATGGCGTTGTTACGACGTCGAAGGCACTCTCGAGCAGACTCTTCCTGTCTCCGCCAGCATGAATCGATCTGGCGGCGAGGATCACGATAACGCGGCGCGTGGCGACAGGCCCCGCCGAGGATATGTCGCAGCCCATGTACCCGCTCAAGACCTATATTGTCGAAGACAGCCAGGTGATTCGCGAGAACCTGATCGGCACGCTGGAAGAGCTCGCGTCGATCGAGGTCGTCGGCACGGCCGAGGACGAATTGACAGCGTCGCAGTGGCTCACTCGGCCGAACAATCAAGTCGACCTGGTGATCGTCGACATCTTCCTGAAGGGTGGCTCCGGCCTGGGCGTGCTCAGAGCGGCGAAGGCGGTGCCGCAACCGCGCAAGCTGGTCGTGCTGAGCAACTACGCCACCCAGGACATGCGTCGCAAATGCCTGGAACTGGGTGCGGACAGGGTGTTCGACAAGTCCAACGAGATCGATGCGCTGATCCTGTACTGCGGCCGACTGGCGGCCGGCGAGACCAGCAATAGCGGTCAAGGCGCGCTGCTCTGAGCGCGCCTACTGAATCAAGCCGTTTTTCAGCGCGTAATAGGTCAGGTCGCTGTTGGATGCGAGACTCATCTTCTCCATCACCCGGGTGCGGTAGGTGCTGACCGTCTTGGCGCTGAGCGACATGCTGTCCGCCATGTGGCCGATGGTCTCACCCTTGGCCAGCCGCAGGAACACCTGCAACTCGCGCTCTGACAGGTGTTCATGAAGCGGCTTGTCGCCACCACCTCTCAAGCCCTCCGCCAGGCGCTCGGCCACACCCGCGGTGATGTACTTGCGCCCGCGGGCCACGGTGCGAATCGCCTTGACGATTTCTTCCGGGTCGCAGTCCTTGTTCAAATATCCACTGGCGCCCTGGCGCAGCAGTGTGGTCGCGTAGTGCTCTTCCGGAAAGCCGCTCAGGATCAGAACCGGCAGGTCGGGTGCGCGTGCCTTGATAGCTGCCAGCGCATCGACACCGCTCTGGTCCGGCATAGAAATGTCCATCACGATCACATCGACCTCGGCCTTGCGGACGATCTCGAGCGCCTCCCGACCGTTGGCCGCTTCGGCGACAACGTTGAAGTCCACCTGGTCGGCAAAAAACTGGCGTAGTCCGGCGCGAACCATGGCATGGTCGTCAACGATGGCAATTCGAATCATGGCGTGTGGCAGCGCTGTCGCGCTGAATGATCCCATGTCTTGGGGTGAGGCTGAAGATGGACGTTCTCAAGGTTGTCAAACGCCACCCGATTGTCTTCCCGCTGGGCTGTGCCGCGGCGGCGGTGATGGTGTTCATCAGCGAGGGCTCGTATTGGCAGTCGGCCGCCACGCTCGACGAACTGAGCGCAATCACGGAAGCACGCTCGAGCATCCTCGAGTTGAACAGAAGCATCCTGGACGCCGAGACCGGGCAGCGCGGCTATCTGTTGACCAGCCGCAAGGACTACCTAGACCCCTACCAGATGGCGCTCCGGCAAATCGATGCATCGTTCAAGTTCCTCGATCTGCACTACGGCAACGATCCGAAGGCCGAAGAGTTGCTCGGGAGGCTGCACAAGCTGATCGAAGCCAGGCTGTCGGTACTTGCGGAGACGATCCGCATGACGGACGAAGGCAAGGGGGAACTGGCCGCCGAACTCGTCTTGACGGGCTTCCGCAGGGAGCAGATGGAAGACATCTTGAAGCTCGGCGCCGAACTGCTCGAACAAGGAACGCTGAATGTGCTGGAAAGCCGAAACGACATCTATCGGACGCTGCTGCTCGGCCGCGTCGGCGTGGCGACGTTGAGCGCCTTCCTGCTGTTGGCCTTGTTCTTGTACCTGCGGCAGACCTCCGCGCTGGAAAGGCACCAAATGGAACTCAAACGCACGGTGCAGGCCGAACGCGACCGGCTCGAAGTCGAGGTGATCCAGCGCACGGCGCAGTTGACCGAGCTGACCCACCACCTGCAAACCGCGCGCGAAGACGAGCGCAGCCGGCTGGCGCGTGATCTGCACGACGAGCTGGGCGCGCTGCTCACTTCGGCCAAGCTCGACGCGGCCCGCATCAAGTCGCGGCTGGCCGGCACCGCACCCGAGGCCCTGGAGCGGCTCACACATCTAGTCGACACGCTCAACAGCGGCATAGCGTTGAAGCGCCGCATCATCGAAGACCTGCGGCCGTCGGCACTGAGCAATCTGGGGCTGGTGGCGACACTCGAAATTTTGGTGCGCGAGTTCGCCGAGCAGTCAGGTGTCGAGGTTCATTGCGCGCTGGAGCCTGTCGAGCTGGAAGCGGACGCCGAACTGGTGGTCTATCGCCTGGTGCAGGAAGCCATCACCAACATTACCAAGTACGCCAAGGCGAGCCATGTCTGGGTGAGCCTGGCCGCACACGACCGCCAGGTGGAAGTCTCGGTGCGCGACGATGGCGTCGGCTTCGACACCACAGCGCAGCCTAGTTTCGCGCACGGGCTGCTCGGCATGCGCTTTCGCGTCGAGGCCGAAGATGGGACCCTGAACCTGGTGTCCGCGCCGGGGCAAGGCACGCTGATTCAAGTGACGCTGCCGGAATCGATGCTGGTCAAGGCCTGAGGCGCGGAACAGTCTGCGCAGGTGGTCAGGCGCGTCCTACGCGGGCTCACTCACTCGGCCGACAGGGCCGCGGCGGGGCGGCCGATGGTGGCCGCCTGCGCCAAAGACCACACTCGATTCATCGCAGCGACAGGCTGCGAACCTTATGTACCGCAAGCGCTCTACCGCTCGACAAAACTAGGAGCCCTGCAATGCTGCGCTACGCCGTTGTGTTCTTCATCATTGCATTGATCGCCGCCGTGTTCGGCTTCGGCGGCATTTCCGCCAGCGCCGTCGGCATCGGCCAAATTCTCTTCATCGCGTTTGCAATCCTTGCCGTCGCCAGTTTGCTGTATGGATTCGTCAAGAAGAGTTGAGGCCAGGGCCTGACCGCGCTCTTGGCCATCGCTCGAACAACACGTCCGCGCTGCACCTCAACGCGCGGCAAAGGAACCTCATGATTGCCAGCAAGCCACTAAGACAACCCAACAGCGGTGCCGCGCAGGCCGCGCAGTCGGCCAATCACGCCATCAACGAAGCGCCCGACAGCCTGGGCGACACTGCGCAGGAGATGCGTCACCAGGCTGCGCCGCTGCCGAACCGCGCCACCGAACAGGCCAGCGCGCTGGCGGAGCGTGGCGTGAATGCCGTTAGCGAAAGCTCGCAGCAACTGCGCGACAAGGCACTGCGCGCATCCGACCGCACGGTGAACTACATCAAGAACGAGCCGATCAAGGCGATGCTGATCGCCGCCGCCACCGGCGCTGTGTTGATGACGATGGTCAGCCTGATGAGCCGTTCGCGTGCTCGCGGCTAACGGGCGGTTGCGGCACCGCAGCTGATGCGGACCACCGCGCTGCCCGAGAGTGACCTTCACGATGCACCCCATCCTTCACGTGATCGCGACCCACCCGCAATGGCTGGCCGACCACGCCGAGGCCTATGCCGAGTTGGTGGCTGCAGACGTCGGCCATGTCTCGTCAGCCTGGAAGCGGCGGGTGCTGCTGAACGCAGTGGCGTTGTGTTGCGTGGGTGTAGCTGCGGTCCTTGCAGGTGTTGCGCTGATGCTGTGGGCGGTCGTCCCTGCAGCCCACATTGAAACGGCGTGGGCCTTGCTTGCCGCGCCGCTGCTGCCCATCGTCGTGGCACTGTGGTGCCTGGTGTCAGCGCGGACACACGGCGCCCACGATGCCTTCGACAACGTGCGGCGACAAGTGAAAGCCGACATGGTGATGCTGCGCGAAGTGGCTGGGTCATGAGCGCGGTCCTGACGGCGTCCGATCGCCTGGCGCTGTCGCGCGAGCGTTTGCGCCAAGCCATGCGTGACAGCTCGGAACCGCTGGCCGAAGCATCGAACCAGCGCGCAGGCGAATCGGCCGCGGCGTGGCTCGACAGCTTGAAATCGATCCCCGGTGCGAGCGAGGCCGTAAGCAGTTGGTGGACGCAGCATCCGCTGCGCATCGCCACCATGGTGGCCGCCGGCGCCGCGAAAGCCGTGGTGCAACCCATGGCAAAGCGCGATCCGCTGGGTGTGGTCCTGGGCGCGTTGCTGTTGGGCGGCTTGCTCGCCTGGAGCCGCCCGTGGCGCTGGCTTCTCAAGCCTGCCCTGTTCGCCGCACTACTGCCACAACTCTTCTACAAGGTCCTGGCAGATGTGCCGGTTCAATCGTGAATGGCGGTGTTGACATCGCCGGTGCAGGAAAGGCCGCAGGCCGGAACGGACCGCAGCTCCGGGACGCCCGACCTACGCGTTGGTGCGTCGATCGATGCCTTGCATCCAGTAGGTTCACGCCCACGTGTGCCGATCGCGCGCGGCCAGGGCAAGGCGCTCAGAGCCAGTATTCCCAAACCCGGGCGAACAACTCCTTGAGGCGCAGGTGGAGCGGGCGGCGCTCCCACTGCTCGAGCGTGATCATGTCGGACGCCGCCAGGTCCTTCTCGAACATCGCCTGCACCTGATTGCCGAACTCGACCCCCAGCACCACCGCGTCCAACTCGTAGTTGTGCAGGAAGCTGCGCCAGTCGAGATTGGTCGACCCGACCGTCGCCCACACGCCATCGACCAGCGCCGTCTTGGAATGCAGGATCACCCCGCGCCGCTCGTAGATCTTCACTCCCGCTCGCAGCAGCTGGGAGTAATAGCCGCGCCCGGCGTGGAACACGAGCCAGGAGTCAGTTTGGCTAGGCAAAATCAGCGCCACGTCGACGCCGCGCTGGGCCGCGGCTTCGAGCGCAGCGAGCAGTTGCGGGTCGGGGACGAAATACGCATTGGTCAGATGCACGCTGGTCTCGGCGCTGCCAATGGCCGAGAGCAGCGTGGCGTAGATCAGGCTATAGGGTTCGTCGGGCGAACTGCCGATCGCGCGCACCACCTGGCGGCCAGCGCTCTCGGGCCGCGGGAAGTAGTTCTTCGCCGGCAGCGGATCGCCCTTCTGTTTTTCCCAGGTCGCGAGGAACAGCTTCTGGAGCTCGGCCACCACCGGCCCCTGCAGCTGCAGGTCGGTGTCGCGCCACGGCGGGACGCCTACGGGCCGTCTGTTGGACGCGGTGCGCGAACGCTGGCTGAACGAGCCGCCCGAGTACACGCTGCTGATGTTGATGCCGCCGAGGAACGCCGTGTGTCCATCGACGATCAGCAGCTTGCGATGGTCGCGCTGATTGACTGCCCAGTCCTTGCGTACCGCGGTGGGATTGATCGGGTTGAATTCGAGCACCCTGATGCCCGTGTCGGCGAGCCGCTGGAAGAAGCTCGCCGGCGTGCCAATGGTGCCGACGCTGTCACGGATCAGGTTCACCTGCACGCCTTGACGCTGCTTGGCGATCAGCGCCTGAGCGAAGCGGTGGCCTACGTCGTCATCCTCCAGGATGTAGGTTTCCATGTTGATGTGGTCGCGTGCGGCGTCGATCGCCGCGAACATCGCCTGGTACGTGGCCGGTCCGTCCTGGAGCAACACGACCCGATTGCCGGCGGTCAGCGGGCTGCCGACGATGGCCTCTTCCAGCGCCAGGTGGCGCTCGAAGATGTCGGTGTCCTTGCCGCCGCTTTGAAGGCGATCGAGGATCGCCTTGCTTTGTGTGGCCGACAGCGGGCCGCGCGCGCCTTCGATCTGTACCGGAGGGCCGGCGCGTCGCGCGAGGTCGGGCACGATGGTCGGCAGGCTGCTGCAGCCAGCCAGGCAGAGCAGGCCCAAAGCCAGCCAATGACGCGGCCGATGCGCCGCCCTCAGGGCCAATGGAAACATTCACTGTCCGTCGGTTCGACCTTACGGCCACTCCAACGCTCATTCATATGCGGGCCGTAGTAGCTGTAGCGACCGCTGTAGAAGTTGCCTTTGCGCACAGAGGTCATGCAACGGAGGCTCGAACGCGGTCGCCGAGCGGGAACGACCCGTCACAACCGTCCCATCAACAAGAGCACATCGACGGCGAGCGGTCAACAGGATGGTTCCCAAGCTCATGGCCTTCTCCTCAAAAAATCGTGAGTGAGTGGATTCATTTCGCCGGCGCTGAGATCCGCGGGCAGCACCAAACGATTCATGGGAATCCTCCGGGCGTGGAATGTCGTGGCACGAGTGGCATCGGAACGTCCGTGAACCAGCCGGTGCGATTTTCCATGGCGCACTTGACGCCTGAACAGCGTAGGCGCCTTGACCTTTCGCGTCGCACGCGATATCGAGGTCGCAAGTCGTGCCGTCCATGTCGGGTTACATCGACTCGACAACGCCGGTCGATTGGCGGCTGAGCCAGACGCCGGCAGAATTGCCGCAAGCTTGGATTGACCCAATGTCACGATTACCCAAGATCATCCTTTTCGCCGTCATCGGGTTCGTTGGTCTTCTCGTCCTTGTCGCGGCGGTCCTGCTTTTTCTTGTGGACGCCAACGTCTACAAGGCCCGATTGGAAGCGACCGCCTCCGGAGCTTTGGGGATGGAGGTCAGCATCGGCGGCCGGCTGGGGATCGCCTTCTTCCCGGGTTTGCTCATCACACTCGAAGACGTGCGCATTCGTAACCGGGGAATGGACGTCGTCTCCGCTAAGGAGGCCAGCCTTGGGATCGATCTACTCCCTCTGCTCAAGAACGAAGTCCGGATCGAGAAGATCGCGCTGAAACACCCCAGGATCTCCATCGAAAAGGATCGCGACGGTCAGTTCAACTTCGAGAAACCGGAGGCGGCCGGAGGAACGTTACCCGCCCTGGACTGGCCGAACGTTTCCGTTGCGGACGGAAGTCTCGTCTACGCGGACAAACGATTCGGGGAAGGGTTCGAGGCCGCGGATTGTCGCCTGGACATGCAGCGTCTGCGGCTTTCGAGCGAGAAACGCTCGAACCTCATGAAGGACCTTTCGTTCACAGCGGAACTCACCTGCGGAGAGGTGCGTAGTGATGCCTTTACGGTGTCCGATTTGAAGTTCTCGGCCGACGCGAAGAATGGGGTCGTCGATCTGAAGGCGATCACGACGCGTGTCTTCGGCACGCAGGGATCGGGGAGTATCCAGGCGGATTTTTCGGGCGCTGTCCCCCATTACCAAGTCCGTTACTCCCTCTCGCAGTTCCCCATCGAGGAATTCTTCAAGACCAGGTCGCTGCCGAAGGTCGCAGCGGGCCGGATGGATTTCTCCGCGAACCTGTCGATGCAGGGAACGTCCGTGAAGGAGATGCGACAGACCGTGAAGGGGCAGATCTCGCTGCGGGGCAAGAACCTCACGCTAAGTGGCCGCGATCTGGATCGCGAGTTCGCCCGGTTTGAATCCAGCCAGAACTTCAACCTCGTGGATGTGGGTGCCTTCTTCTTTGCCGGGCCTCTCGGCCTCGTGGTCACAAGGGGGTACAACTTTGCGAGCATCCTTCAGGGAGCGGGGGTAGTAGCGAGATCCGGACGCTCGTCTCCGAATGGAAGGTCGAGCGCGGCGTGGCGCACGCGCAGGACGTGGCGATGGCGACGAAGGAGAACCGGGTCGCCCTTCAGGGAGGGCTCGATTTCGTCAACGAGCAGTTCATTGACGTGACCATCGCGCTGATCGACGCGAAAGGCTGTGCCAAGGTGCGGCAGAAAATACGTGGCACCTTCCAGAAGCCGGTGGTGGAGAAACCGAGCGCTCTCAGGTCCCTCGTCGGGCCTGCGCTCAGGTTGCTGAAGAAGGGGACCGACGTCTTGCTTGGCGGAGAGTGCGAAGTGTTCTACGCCGGTTCGGTGGCGGCGCCGAAATGAATAAACGGAACGGACGTACCGGCGCCGCGGCCAGTGCTCTCCCACAAGGCGCGTCCCCTTAAGCCGCTTATCGAACAGCGGCTGATGGAAGGAAGCGATCTCAAGCCGGCCCTTGAGATGTGTGCGTCCCTCCTCGCGCAGAACGCCTCAAACGTCTGTTGCTTCATCGTCGCGAGCGGTCGCTGGTGGGTTGCCGCGCGGCTGCAGGTGCACGCGACACCGCCTTCGTGGCCTTGTCCACTGTGACGGGAACAGGGCCTTCGCTAACTACCGATCGTCCCGCCATCGCTCTTCGTGACCACGACGGTCGCTGACCGCGGTCGTCCGTCCGGCCGCTGATCGGGCCAGTTCGATCCGCGGCGCGGATTGGCCGGATCGGTGGGTCCTTCGGCGGCGTTTTCGCCCGGGTGCTGAACGTTGATGAAGAGCGTGCGCCGATCGGGTGTCATCGTCATGCCGGTAATCTCGCAGCCGGGCGGCCCGACCAGAAAGCGGCGCACTTCGCGCGCGGCAAGATCACACGCCAGCATCTGGTTGTTGCCGAGCCCCGCATATGGGCCCGCGTTGATCGTCGCGGTGGAGACATCGGTCTGAATCCACAGAATGCCGGCCGGGTCGATCCACAGTCCGTCGGGCGCACCGAATGCGTCGCCCTTCACGTTGCCGCGCTGCGCTTCGTTCGCGTGCGACGGATTGCCCGCCAGCGCGAATACGTCCCACTTGAATGACAGAGCGCTCGGGTCATTGCCGTCTTCGTCCCAGCGCAGGATATGACCGAACACGTTGTCGGCGCGCGGATTCGGCCCGTCGACCGGCGGCCGCGCCGAGGCGCTAGCGCTCGTGCCGTCGGCGCGATTGCGCGAAGCCGGCGAGCCGCCGCGCAGCGCGTTGTTGGTCAGCGCAACGAACACCGTGTTGGTCTGCGGGTGATGCGTGATCCATTCCGGCCGGTCCATCATCGTTGCGCCGGCGCGATCGGCCGCCTGGCGCGTCTTGACCAGCACTTCGCCTTGGTCGGCAAAGCCGTTTTCCGCGGTGAGTTCGCGTTGCCCATGCACGAGCGCGAGCCACTGGCCGCGGCCGTCGTCGGTAAATCGCGCGACGTACAGGATGCCGTCGTCGAGCACGTTGCGGTGCGCGGCGGAGTACGGATCGTTGCGATTGAAGGTTCCGCGCGACACGAATTTGTAGAGATACTCATTGCGCTCGTCGTCGGTGGTGTAGACGACCACGCGACCGTCGGGCGCAATGGCGAGGTCCGCGCACTCATGTTTGACGCGGCCGAGCGCCGTGCGTTTGACCGGCACCGAGTTGGCATCGAACGGATCGATCTCCACCACCCAGCCGTAGCGGTTCGCTTCATTCGGCTGCTTGCCGAGATCGAAGCGCTCTTCGAACTCGTGCCAGCGATGGGCACCGCCGTAGCGGCGCAACTTGCCTTCCTCGTCGAATGACGGCAGGCCCACGCCGTAGCGGCGCAATTCGGGCGGCACCGCATCGTTACGTGTCTTCGCCGGCGTGTACGCGAAATAACCGTTGAAGTTTTCTTCGCACGTCAGGTACGTGCCCCACGGCGTGTAGCCGTTCGCGCAGTTGTTAAATGTGCCGAGCGCGGTGCGTCCGGCCGGATCGGCCGGCGTCTGCATCAGCCGGTGACCTGCCGCGGGTCCGCTGATGCGCATCGGGGTCGCCGCCGTAACGCGGCGCGCGTAGCGGCTAGGCACGACGCGCCATTCGCCGTTGACCAGCGCAACCTCGATCACCGATACGCCGTGCGCATTGATCGATTTGGCGACCTTGTCTTTCGACCAGTTGGCGGAGCCGTCCGGAAACAGCATTCCCAGATCGGTGTATTCGTGGTTGATGCACAGCAGGCCGCGCGTGTTCGAGCTCGCGCCCCGCGGCAGCGGAAAGAACCACATGCCGTCGTGATGATTGCCGGCTTGCAGCGCCTGCTCTTCGGCGGTGTTGGACGCATCGAACTTGAATTTCGGCGCGATGCCGTCGATCGGATCGCCCCACGCGTACAGCACGCGAGCGCGATAGCCGGGCGCGACGACCACCGTGTCCGCGGTTGAAACGGCAATCGCGCTGAAACCGAGCCGCGCCGTGCCGGATGCCGCTGGCGTTGTCTCGCAGCCGCCGAGTGCAAAAGGCGCCAGCAGCGCAGCGCCGCCGCCGAGCAGAACCGATCGCCGTCCCGGATCCGCGATGTCGAGCAGGTGAAGATTGTCCGAATCGTTGCGAACGCCGTCGTCGTCGATCATCGAAGCCCTTTCATTTTTCTTGCGGCCGCGATTGTGAACCACCCGTGACATTCCAATGCCATGTTGCATGGCTATCCCTGTCACGTTGCGTTCACTCCGTTGTCACAAGCCGTCGCCAGAGTCCCGCGGATTCCCGGGAGGATTCGCATGTCCGCACACGACGACGATACCGTCACGAACATTTCTTCGAACCCGCATATCGAGCAGTTGGTCGACGCGCGGCTGCAGGATGCAAGACGGCGCGGACTGCTTCGCAGCGGCGCCGGACTCGCCGCGCTGTCGTTCATCGGTGCATCAGGCTCACTGCTCGCCGCTTGCGGCGGTGACGACGCAGCGCCCGCACCGGCGCCCGTGCCGCCACCACCTTCAGGACCAACGCGGCCGGCCGCGCTCGGCTTTATCGCGGTTGCAAAGAGCCTGGCTGACTCTGTCACCGTTGCCGCGGGGTACACGGCCAGCGTGCTGTATCGCCTCGGCGATCCGATGGCAGCGGGTGTCAGTGCCTATGCCAACAACGGCACCGATGCGCCGGCGAGTTTTGCCCAGCGCGCCGGCGATCATCACGATGGCATGCACTACTTCGGCCTTGGCGCCAACGGCCAGTTCAGCGCAGCGGCCAGCGATCGCGGCCTGCTCGTTCAGAATCACGAAGCGATCACGCCGCTGTTCCTGCATCCGGCCGGGCAGACGATAGTCGCCGGCGCGCGCACGGTGGCCGACGAAGTTCAGCGCGAATTCTTCGCGCACGGTGTCAGCGTGATCGAAGTTAATCGCGCCGCGAACGGCGCCTGGTCCTACAAGCAGGACTCGAGCTTCAACCGTCGCGTCCACACGTTGACCGACATCGCGCTGTCCGGGCCGGCCGCCGCAACGGCGTACATGATCACAAAGTATTCGACCAACGGCACGCGCACGCGCGGCACGATCAACAACTGCGCCAACGGCTACACGCCGTGGTACACGTATCTCGCGTGCGAAGAAAACTGGTTCGGCTACTTCCGCAGGACCGCCGCGACCGACAATCCCAATCGCACGGCGAAGGAAGTGACCGCGCTCGCCCGTTATGGCGTCGCCGGCACCGGTCGCGAACTGTGGGCCACCATCACGCCTGATACCGCCGACAACCAGTATGGCCGCTGGAACGCGGAAGTGCTCGGTGCGACACCTGCGGATGACTACCGCAACGCGCCCAACACCTACGGCTGGAACGTCGAGATCGATCCGTTCAACCCGGCGTCCACGCCGAAGAAGCGCACCGCAATGGGCCGCTTCGCGCATGAAGGCGCGTGGCCGGCGAAGGCGACCGCAGGCAAGCCGGTCGTGTTCTACATGGGCTGCGACTCGCGCAACGAATACATCTACAAGTACGTGTCCAGCGCGAACTGGGATCCGGCCGATGCGACGCTGGGTCTCGCCGCGGGTGACAAGTATCTGGACAACGGCAAGCTGTACGCGGCGAAGTTCAACGCCGACGGCACGGGCCAGTGGCTCGACCTGTCTCTCTCCAATACTGCGGTAGTCGGCTACACCGCGTATGCGTTCGCCGACGCAGCCGACGTTGTGACCCATTCGCGCATCGCCGCCGACGCGGTCGGCGCAACGAAGATGGATCGTCCCGAGTGGGGTGCGGTCGATCCGGTGACGGGCGCCGTCTACCTGACACTGACCAACAACAACTCGACGTTGCGCACGCTGGCCGCGACGGATGCCGCCAACCCGCGCCATTACAACGATGCACGCACCAACGGCACCGCGCAGCGCGGCAACCCGAACGGCCACATCATCCGGTGGAAGGAAGCGTCGCCTGAATCGCTCAGCTTCATCTGGGACATCTTCCTGTTCGGCGCGCGCGCAGGCGCGGACGCAACGAACATCAACATCTCGAGCCTCACCGCGGACAACGACTTCTCATCGCCCGACGGCCTGTGGTTCAGCCCGGCAACGAACGTGTGCTGGATTCAGACCGATGACGGCGCGTATACCGACGTCACGAACTGCATGCTGCTGGCGGCATTGCCCGGTTCCGTGCAGGAAGTCGCCACGGCGCGGACGATCACAAACACCGATGCCACCGGAGCGACGAAGCAGGTGCAGACATACGCGGGTGCTCCGCTCGGCACGAAGCTGCGGCGCTTTCTCGTCGGCCCGGTGCAATGCGAAATCACCGGCATCGCCGAGACACCTGACGGTAAATCGCTGTTCGTCAACATCCAGCATCCGGGTGAAGACACGCCGGCGGCCAGCATCGCGACGCCGACCAGCGGATGGCCCGATGGCGGGACCGCGCGGCCGCGTTCGGCGACCATCGTCATCACGAAGAACGATGGCGGTGTGATCGGGTTGTAGGCCAGTGTTCTGTTTCGCCCCGGCGGAGTGGCGGGAACGCGCGGCGCCAGCTTGCAGATCGAACACGACTGGGTCGGCGGCGCCGGAGCCGTCGCGTTGCTTGGCAGCAGCGGGTCAAACGCGCCGCCCGCCTCAACGCCGCCGATCGGCGGCTCGAGAGGCGGCGGCACGCTGTCGTGGTTGTCGGTTGTCGCGTGTGCTTTGGCAGCAAAGCGACGCACACGCAGCAAGCTTTCCGCATAGCATCCGTCGTCCCGGCCTGCCCCGGGGCGACGTATGAATCCGTTGCCGCCTTTGGCTCGTCTATCCCGTATGCGCCGCTTCCTGCTGTTTGTCGTCGCCACGTTGGGCGCGTGTGCCACGCCGATCGCGGAGCAGCCTCCGGCGGCCGACGTTACCCTGTTCTCCAGCAACCGATCCGGCATGTCACTGCCGCGCGGCTGGCATCGCTGGATCATCACGCGCAACAAGGTTCGCACGCGTTACGAGCTGGTGGTCGATCCGCTGTCGCAGCGCGTGGTGCTGCGCGCAGACGCGGACATGGCGGCCAGCGGGTTGATGCAAGAGCTTGATATCGATCCGCGGGAGCGCCCGCTCATCGCCTGGTCCTGGCGCGTGCCGCGGTTGATCGAGGGAGCCGACAACAGCGATCGCAACGTTGAAGATGCGCCCGCGCGAGTGCTGCTGTTCTTCGATGGCGATAAAGCGCGATTGCCGTTGCGCGAACAGATCGCGTTTGACGCCGCGGAGCTCGTCACCGGTATGCGCCCGCCGTACGCGACCCTGATGTACATCTGGGAGAACCGCGCGCCGGTGGGCGTGGTGATCGACAGCAGCCTGACCGGCCGGCTCAAGATGATGGTTGCCGCCAGCGGCGCGCAGCAACTCGGCGCATGGCACACGTTCGAACGCGACTACGTCACCGATTTCGAACGCGCGTTCGGCGAGCGACCTGGCCGTCTGATCGGTGTTGGGATTCTGACCGATACCGACAACACGAAGGCGCGCATCGAAGCGTTCTACGGCGATATTCGTTTGCACGCCGCAGGCGGCTGAAGGCGAATCCGACCTCAGACCGGGTCGACAACGCCGCGTCCCAGATAAGCCTCGATCACACGCGGATCGGCCAGCGCCGCCGCTATGCCCGCTGCGCGCGCCATGCCGCCGGCGTGGCGCCGGTCCAGCGTCGGAACGCACGCGTGAACGACGTCTGCTCCCGGTAACCGAGGGCAGCGGCTACATCGACCAGCGGCCGCCGCGTATCGGCGAGCAGGCGCGCCGCTTCGTCGCGCCGGAACTCCTCGACGACCGCGGCGAAACTCCTGCCGATCTCCGCGAGCCGGCGCTGCAAGGTCCGCTCGGACAGTCCGAGCAGGCGCGCAAGATCGGCAACTTCGGCCTGTCCGGCCGGCAGTGCCTCGCGCAGCCGCGCGCGCAAGGCCGACTCCAGCGCCGGCTCGTCGCTGGCGCGCAGCCGCAGCGCGACGGCCAGTTCGTGCAGCGTGCGGTGCAGGAAAGGATCGGCCTGTGTGATCGGCATCGACCAGGCATCGGTGCCGATGTCGAGTGCCGCAAGCGGCTGCGCGTAACGCACCGGCGCGCCGAGCAGGCGTGCATGCACGCCGGGCTCGTCCGGTGCTGGATTGGCGAGCAGCACGCAGCGTGGCCGGAACGCGCCTGCCGTGAGGCGTCGAAAGCGGTCGACCAGCACGCCAAGCACAAACTCGGTCACGCGCGGCGGGCACTCGGCAAGCGGGCGCACGCGCACCAGGAACCCGTCGTCGAGCGCCTCGGTCTCGAGCCGCGTGTCGGTGGACACGAACCGGTAGTGCAGCACCAGCGATTCGAAGCCGCCGCCGACGGTGGCCGCGCTGCCGCCCAGGTAGTCGATTACGCCGAACGCGCCGAACGGAATCCGGGCGGCGACGCGCGTCGCCAGGCCGGGCTGCGGATGCTGCCGTTCGGCCTCGTCCCAGGCGGCGAGGTAGCAGCCGATCGGGACCAGCGCATCGATCGCGGCGGGCAGAGGCACGCCGCCATGCGCGACCTGTACGGCGGCGCCGATGCGCGCGCCGTCGAGGCCGAGCGCGTCGAACCCGGCCAGCAGGCCGTGCAGTGGTCCGGCAGGCAACAGTGCGGGCGGTTCGGCCATGGCGGATGATGTTCAGGAATTGGCGCGCGCAGGCAAGCGGCGACCCCGGGCAATTCATAGCATGACGCCTAATGAACGCAGCCCAAACGGAGAACCGAATGCATCGACGACGTTTCCTGACCGTGGTCGCCGCCGGCGGTGCCACGCTCGCGCTCCCCGCGTGCGACGGCATGCCAGCTTCTGCGATCGCCGCCTGGCAGGGTCCGCGCAACGATCTGCCGGATCTGCGGCTACGCCTGCTGTCGTGGGCTCTGCTGGCGCCGAATCCGCACAACATGCAGCCGTGGCTGGCCGATCTGCGCGAAGCCGGCACGATCACGCTCGCTCTGGATCCGCAGCGCCTGCTGCCCGTCACCGACCCGCCGGGCCGCCAGATCCTGATCGGCTGCGGTGCGTTCATCGAACTGTTGCGGATGGCTGCCGCGCAGGAGGGACAGCGGGCGCAGATCGAGCTGTTTCCGCAGGGCGAACCCCGGCCGGACATGCTCGACACGCGGCCGGTGGCCAGGGTGCGATTGACGCGCGACGCGGCCGTAGCACGCGACCCGCTCTTCGACTTCGTGCGCGAGCGCCGCACCAACCGTTCGCCGTACGAAGCGCGCGTGCCGGATGGGGCGCTGCTCAAGTCGCTGCCGGAAGCAGTGTCGACCCCCGGCATCGAGACCACGGTCGTCACGGACGCCGCACGCGTCGCCGCGCTGTCGGCGATCGCTGCCGATGGCTACCGCCTCGAGTTCGCGACGCCGGCGGCGTTTGCGGAGAGCGCAAGAGTGGTCCGCATCGGCGCCGAAGAGATCGCGGCCGAACCCTCGGGCATCGCGGTGCATGGCGCGGTCATCTGGTGGGCGCGCAAGCTCGGCCTGATGAAGCGTGACGACGTGTTCGACCCGAACTCGTCGGGAGCGCGGCGCGTGACCGACACGTTCGTCAATGCGATGGCCGCCACCCCGGTGTGGGTGTACCAGTCGAGCCGCGACGATCGACGCGTGACCCAGCTCGACGCCGGCCGTGCGTACCTACGCCTGGCGCTGGCGGGGACGCGCGCCGGGCTGGCAGTGCACCCGAATTCGCAGACCTTGCAGGAGTACCCGGAGATGGCGGCGCTGTATGCGCGCGTTCATGCGGAGCTGCAGGTCACCGCGCCCGCGCGCATGCAGATGCTGGCGCGCGTGGGATACGCGCCTGCGGTAGGGCCTGCGCCGCGCCGTGTGGTCGAGCGTCTCGTCAAGGCATGAATGCCGGCACGCCCGCGCCGTCACTGCGCGGAGCGACCCACGGCGGTCGCCTCCTTCGCCGATCCGTTGCCTCGGACTCGCAACTCGAACCTCGCACCTGTCTTACTCGTACCGCCCCTCATCCGCTTCCGCCCCGCTTCGGCCGACCATGCGGTCGTACAACGCGCGAACCTGCCCGCGCGCGGCTTTGAAGCCTTCGATCAGGGGGCCGCGGTCGTAGAACACGATCACCATCAGGCTGTTGCGCGGCTTGTCCGTGCCGGTCATCGGCTTGACGCTGTGATACGAGCGTGGTGTCACCGCGAATGCATAGCCGGTGTTCGGCGCGAAGCGCATCGCGCACGCCTCGCGAAACGAGCCGTCCGAGTTGTGCTCATGAAACAACGTTCCGAGGTGCAACTGGCTCTCGTCGGCGGGCAGGTAGTACTGGGCAGTGATCGCCTTGCGCGGCGAGTCTGGGTGGATCGAGATCTTGTAGCCGCCGCGATCGCGAAACAGCGTCGGATAGTGGCGCAGCCGGATGCGATCGACCGGCTTGCGCGTCCGTTCATGAAGCGCCGGTCCGAACTTCGACTTGTAGGCAGCTTCGACCTCGCGCGCGCGAAGACCCTCGGCCACGTCGTCCCAGAACACGCGCTGCGATTGCGGCAAGCGCCCGACATTGGCGGCTACCAGCGGAAATTGCAGCCGCGCGCTGCGGCCGTCCGGCAGCATCGCATCGCTGTGCTTCAACTCGCGGTAGTAGCTGTCGTCGGGCAACTGCGCGACGAGTTCTGCGTAAAGATCGGCCGGGAACACGTGCTCGACCACCAGATGGTCAAACGGTGCGCGCTCGAGCGGCGAGCGTTTGATTGCAGCGGCGAGGTGGGAAGAAACGCGATCGCGCAGGCGCATAGGGCGCGATTCTATTGGGCGGCGAGGTGTCATCCCCGCGAAGGCGGGGATCCAGCGTCTTTGGCCGCAACGACACTGGGTTCCCGCTTTCGCGGGAACGACAGAACCACTAGTACTCTCACATCACTGTGGGCCATTGCTACGTTACCCACCTCGAATGCAGCGCCACCGGCGAGCGGCACGAGGCTGGTCGCTTGCACAACCTGTCGCGTGCGGGCAGGCCGTTGCTCGTGCGGTATGACCTCGATACGCTGCGCCGCGATTTTCCACGAGAAAAACTTCGCGGCCGCGCCCCGACAATGTGGCGCTATCGCGAGTTGCTTCCAATCGCGCACGAGGACGACATCGTGTCGCTCGGCGAGGCAATGACACCGCTCATTCCGCTCCAGCGCACGGCGCGCCGCTTCAATCTCGGCGCGCTGTGGGTCAAGGACGAGGCGCGCCTGCCGACCGGTTCGTTCAAGGCGCGTGGTGTGGCGCTGGCCGTGACGATGGCGCGCGCGTTCGGTGTGAAAGCGATGGCCATGCCGACCAACGGCAACGCGGGCGCCGCACTCGCCGCGTATGCGACGCGGGCCGGTATTGCGAGTACGTGTTTCTGTCCGGCAGACACGCCGCCCGTCAACGTGCGTGAGATGGCGCTGGGCGGCGCGACGACGGTGCTGGTCGATGGCTTGATCGACGACTGCGGCAGGCGCGTCGCCGAAGGCGAGGCGGCGCACGGCTGGTTCAACTGCTCCACGCTGCGCGAGCCGTACCGGATCGAAGGCAAGAAGACGATGGGGCTTGAACTCGCGGAGCAACTCGACTGGCAACTGCCCGATGCAATCTTCTATCCCACCGGCGGCGGCACGGGGCTGATCGGAATGTGGAAAGCGTTCGATGAAATGGAGGCGCTCGGCTGGATCGGCGCGTTTCGCCCGCGCATGTTCGCGGTTCAGGCTAGTGGTTGCGCGCCGATCGTGCGCGCGTTCGAAGAGGGCCACGAACACGCCGCGCGCTGGAACAATTCAGAAACAATCGCTGCGGGCATCCGCGTTCCGTCCGCTATCGGCGATTTCCTGATCCTGCGCGCGGTTCGCGCCAGCGGCGGCGTGGCGCTCGCGGTGGATGACGCGGCGATCGAAGCGGCATGGCGGCGCGCCGGTGCGGAAGAGGGCCTGCTGCTATGCCCCGAAAGTGCCGCGACCCTGGCAGCGATTGAAGTTGCGATCGACCGCGGTCTTCTTCGCGCCGGCGAACGCGTTGCGCTGTTCAATTGCGCTGCGGCGCAGAAGTATTCGTTGCCGTCTTTGCGGGTTTGACCCCTTGCGGGTTTGACCCTCTCTTTTGCTTCGTGCAGCATCCGCCGCCTGCGGTCGCTGACCGCCACGAGACCAGGAGACATTCGATGTTTCGAACCGCCACAAAAGCGGCCGCCATTGGCGCCGCCACGTTGTTGCTCGCCGCGCCGCTTGCGACCGCCAAAACGCTGCGCTCGGCCAGCCAGGGTGACTATCTGACTTTCGATCCGCATTCGCAGAACGAAGGACTCAACAACACCGGCTCGAGCTACGTCTACGAGCCGCTGATCACGTACAACG
>Ga0187892_10004591_pt1 | contig 22964 bp, 24 predicted proteins | sample MA1701073metaG_FD_139345 | JGI IMG/M metagenome (GOLD analysis project Ga0187892, IMG submission 139345) | Bio-ooze microbial communities from a basaltic lava cave in the Kipuka Kanohina Cave System on the Island of Hawaii, USA - MA170107-3 metaG ... | reverse complement strand
CTAGATTCTGCTCCATGTCCACGCGCGACAAGCTCGAGCTGCTGCAACAGAAGCGCGCCGCCTCCGAGCAGGGCGGCGGCGCCGATCGCATTACGGCGCAGCACAAGAAGGGAAAGATGACGGCGCGCGAGCGGCTGGACGTGTTGCTCGACGCCGGATCGTTCGTCGAGCTGGACCGATTCGTCACCCACCGCGCCACCGATTTCGGGCTCGCCGATCAGCAGATCCTGGGCGACGGCGTGGTCACCGGATGGGGCCGCATCGAGGGGCGGCTGGTGTATGTGTTTGCGCAGGACTTCACCGTCTTCGGCGGCTCGCTCTCGGAGACGCATGCCGGGAAGATCTGCAAGGTGATGGATCTCGCGGTCCGGAACGGGGCGCCCATCATCGGCCTCAACGATTCCGGCGGCGCCCGGATCCAGGAAGGCGTCGCATCGCTGGGGGGCTACGCCGACATTTTTCTGCGCAACACGCTGGCCTCGGGTGTCGTCCCCCAGATCAGCGCCATCCTCGGCCCCTGCGCCGGCGGCGCCGTGTACAGTCCCGCGATCACCGACTTCGTGTACATGGTGCGGGGGGTGTCGTACATGTTCGTCACCGGACCGAATGTCGTGAAGACCGTGACGCACGAGGAAGTGGATTTCGAGCGCCTGGGGGGCGCCGACGTCCATGCGGGCACCTCGGGGGTGGCCCAGTTCGTCTCCGACTCGGAGCTCGAGTGTCTGGCGGCCATCCGCAGTCTCGTCTCGTACCTGCCGTCGAACAATCTCGATGGGGCGCCGAGCCGGCCGTCCTCCGACCCGGCGGACCGGCGCGACGAAGAGCTGCTCGACGTCGTCCCCGACAACCCGACCAAGCCCTACGACATGCACGACGTCATCCGGCGCGTGGTCGACGCGGGGGAGTTCCTGGAGGTACACCGCGAGTTCGCGGGAAACCTGCTCGTGGGCTTCGCCCGTCTGGGCGGGCGATCGATCGGCGTCGTGGCGAACCAGCCGGCCATCCTGGCCGGGGTGCTCGACATCAACGCGTCGCTCAAGGGCGCGCGCTTCATCCGGTTTTGCGATGCCTTCAACATCCCCCTGGTGACCTTCGAAGATGTCCCGGGCTTCCTGCCGGGCGTGGCGCAGGAACACGGCGGCATCATCAAGCACGGCGCCAAGCTGCTGTACGCCTACTGCGAAGCCACGGTCCCGAAGCTCACCGTGATCACGCGCAAGGCGTACGGCGGGGCGTACGACGTGATGAGCTCGAAACACATCCGCGGGGACTATAACGTCGCCTGGCCGGGCGCGGAGATCGCGGTGATGGGGGAGCGCGGGGCGGTCGAAATCCTCTACAAGGACGACGCGACGGAGGAGCGCGTAGCGGAGTACCGGGCGAAGTTCGCCCACCCCTACCTGGCCGCCGGTCGCGGCTTTCTGGACGACGTCATCGATCCCCGCGACACGCGCCCGCTGCTGATCGAAGCGCTCGCGACGCTCGAGAGCAAGCGGGACAAGAACCCGCCGAAAAAGCATGGGAATATCCCGCTGTGAGGAGAGGCGGTCATCGGTCGTCGGGAAGGGCGGTTGCCCGATGACTGATTACCGATGACCGAGCACCGCTTCACCCGCGTCCTCGTCGCCAATCGGGGCGAGATCGCGCTGCGGATCATCCGCGCCTGCCACGAGGAAGGCCTCGAGGCGGTGGCCGTGTACTCGGATGCCGATCGCCTCTCGCCGCACGTGCGCGCGGCCAACGACGCCGTCGCCATCGGACCGCCGGCGGCATCGGAGTCCTACCTCAATCTCCAGAAGCTGCTCGACGCCGCAAAGCGCACCGGCTGCCAGGCGATTCATCCCGGGTACGGGTTTCTGTCGGAGCGGCCGCGATTCGCGGAGGCGGTCACCGCCGCGGGGTTGACCTTCGTCGGGCCGCCCGCGGCGGCGATGCGCGCCATGGGCGACAAGACCGAGGCGCGGCGCCGTATGCAGGCCGCCGGAGTCCCGGTCGTGCCCGGCCTGACCCGCGTCCTGCGCGATGCCGCCGACGCGCGCCGGGAGGCGGAGCGCCTCGGGCTGCCGGTCCTCGCCAAGGCGGCCGCCGGCGGGGGCGGGAAGGGAATGCGGGTGATTCGCACGCTCGAGGAGGTTCCCGGGGCCCTGCACTCCGCCCGCAGTGAAGCCGAGAAGGCGTTCGGCGACGGCGGCGTGTATCTCGAGCGCTTCATCGAGCGGCCGCGGCACGTGGAGATCCAGATCCTCGCCGATACGAGCGGGCGGGTCGTGTCGCTGGGAGAGCGCGAGTGCAGCATCCAGCGCCGCCACCAGAAGCTGATCGAGGAATCACCGTCGGTCGCGGTGTCGCCGGCCCTGCGGCGCCGGTTGGGCGAGGCGGCCACGGCGGCCGCGGGCGCGGTCGGCTACGTGGGCGCGGGTACGGTCGAGTTCCTGCTGGCGCCCGACGGCGAGTTCTACTTTCTGGAGATGAACACCCGGATCCAGGTCGAGCACCCGGTCACCGAGCTGGTCACCGGCGTCGACCTGGTGCGCGAGCAACTGCGCATCGCCGCCGGGCAGCCGATGCGGGTCGCGGGCGGCCCGTTGCAGCCGCGCGGGCACGCGATTGAGTGCCGCATCACGGCCGAAGATCCGTTCAACGATTTTCTGCCGGCCACGGGCGTGGTGCGCTACCTCCGGGTGCCGGGCGGCCCCAGCGTGCGCTGGGACGGCGGCGTGGAAGCGGGAAACGAAGTGACCCTGTACTACGATCCACTCATCGCCAAGCTCATCGTCTGGGGCGAGACGCGCGAGGCGGCGCTGCAGCGCATGCGGCGGGCCTTGCGCGAGCTGGTGATCGTCGGGTTGCCGACCTCCCAGGCATTCCACCTGCGGGTCATGGAGGATCCGGAATTCCAGCGCGGCGACATCGACATCGGCTACCTGGAGCGCGCCGGCGGGCGCCTGCTCGGTGAGCCGATCGCGGCGCCGCTCGTCCGTCCGGTCGCCGTGGTCGCGGCGCTGCTGGCCGACGAGCGACGCACTACGACCGGGGTGCGCCCGGCGATCCCGGCCCCGCTCCGCGCATCGCCCTGGCAGACCGAAGCGCGCCGGGACGGGTTGCGGTGACGGGGGGCGGCGAGCTCGTCGCCATCTCGGGCATCGCCGCGGGGGGCGACGGCGTCGGCCATCTGGCCGATGGCCGCGCGGTGTTCGTGCCGCGCACCGGGCCCGGCGAACGGGTTCGCTTGCGCGAGGGGAGTCTGCATCTGCACCGGCGCTTCGCCCGCGGCGAGGTTGGAGAGATCGTCGCGGCCGCCGCGGATCGGGTCGTGCCGCCGTGCCCGCATTACGAGGCGGATCGGTGCGGCGGCTGTCAATTGCAGCACCTGGCCTATCCGGCACAGCTGGCGGCGAAGCGAACCATCGTGGGCGACGGCCTGCGCCGCATCGGCCAGCTCGATGTGAGCGATCCGGATATCGCTCCGGCCGCCGCGCAGTGGCGCTACCGCACGGCGCTCGATCTCCGGGTGCGCGGGCCGACCGTCGGCCTCCCCCCGCACGACCGGCCCGGTGGCGTGTTTCGCCTGAACGACTGTCACATCGCCGATCCGGCGTTGATGGACCTGTGGCGTGACTTGTCCGGCCGTCTGGAGCTGTTCCCCGAGCGGCTGACCCGCATCACCTTGCGGCTCGACCGCGCCGGCACGCGCCACGTCATCGCCGAATCGGCGGGCGCGCCGTGGCGCACGGCCGAGCGCTTGCGGGCCGCGACGCCGTTCGGAACGCACCTCGTCTGCTGGTGGCACCCGGTAGACGGAGCGGCGCGCGTGATCGCCGGTCCGGAACCGGGATTCCCGGCGACCGCCTTCGCCCCGGTCCACCCGGCCGTCGCCGAAGCGGCCAGGCAGTGGGCGATAGACCAATTGGGCGACGTGAGCGGCCGCGTTGCCTGGGGTCTGTACGGCCGCAGCGGCGATACGGCCGTTCACCTGGCCCGGCAGGGTGCCACCGTGATCAGTGTCGACGCCGACGAGAAGGCCGTCGCGTGGGCGAGACGGCGTGCAGACGTCCAGGAACTCGGCGAGCGCCTGCGCTGCATCGCGGGACGGGTGGAGGATATCGCGTCGAGCCTGCCGCCGGCCCAGGTGGTCGTGGTCGAACCGCCAGCCGCGGGCTTGCCCTGGGACCTCACCTTGCGGTTGGCGGGCGATCCGGTCGCCCAGCTCGTGTACCTATCCCGGCACCCGGCGACGCTGGCGCGCGATCTCCGCCGCCTGAACGTGAACTACCGGTTGGTGGCGGTCCGGGCGTTCGACCTGCTGCCCCAGACGGCAACGGTGCTCGTGGTGGCCGCGCTGGAGCCGGCGTGAAGTACACCGTCAAACTCGGTGCCCGCACGCTGCAGGTCGAGGTGGACGGCGCCCGCGTGACGGTCGACGGCGAGCCGTTCGCAGTACACGTCGCGGCGGTCCCGGGCACACCGCTGCATCACCTGCTGCTGGCGGGCGAATCGTGGACGGTGGCCGCCCAGGCGCTGGAGGGACTGGGGGAACTGGGCGGTCCCCGCTGGGCGCTGGGGGCTGGCGGCGAGCGGATCGAGGTCGAGGCGGTCGACGAGCGCACGCGAGCGATCCAGTCGCTGACCGGCAGGCGCGGCGGGGGAGCTTCGGGAGGGGTGATCCGGGCTCCGATGCCGGGTCTCGTGGTGCGCGTCGAGGTGCGCGTTGGAGATCGAGTCAGCGCTGGGGCGGGACTGGTCGTCGTCGAAGCGATGAAGATGGAAAACGAGCTGCGGGCCAGCCGACCGGGTGTGGTGGCGAGGGTGCACGTCGAGCCCGGCACGGCCGTGGAGAAAGGAGCCCCGCTGGTGTCCCTCGATCCGTTGGCGGCAACGGAACCCTCAAGTTGACAGGATGTTAGGCCCCTCGGTATACTCCCCGTCTGCCTGAAACCGGGATGCTAGAGTCGGACATGAAAACGTTCACGTTGCGCAAGGAAGACGTCACGCGGCAGTGGTTCGTGGTGGACGCCACCGGGCAGCCGCTCGGTCGTCTGGCGAGCCGCGTCGCGCAGATCTTGCGCGGCAAGCACAAGCCCACGTTTACGCCCCATCTGAACGGGGGCGACGCGGTGATCGTCGTCAATGCCGAGCGCGTGAAACTGACCGGCCGCAAGCCGGAGCAGAAGCGCTATTTCCGGCACACCGGCTACATGGGCCATGAGCGCTTCACCCCGCTCGCGACGCTGCTCGCCAAGCACCCGGACCGGGTGATCGAGCGCGCCGTATGGGGGATGCTGCCCAAGACCACGTTGTCGCGACAGAAGGTGAAACAGATGCTGAAGGTGTACGCCGGACCGAACCACCCGCACGCGGCGCAGCAGCCGCAGCCGCTCGCGGTCGCCCGATGACCGAAACCCCGGAGCTGCGCTGGCACGCGATCGGACGCCGGAAGGAGAGCGTCGCGCGCGTCTATCTGACCCCGGGGTCGGGCAAGTGGAACGTCAACGGGCGCACCCTGGGCGATTTTTTTCCGCGCGCGTCGCTCGTCTCGCACATTCAGCAGCCGTTCACCGCGACCGACACGCTGGGGGCGTTCGACGTCAAGGGTATCTGTCGTGGCGGTGGGGTGACGGGGCAGGCGGGGGCGATGCGCCTGGGAATCGCGCGGGCCCTGTGTCTCGCCGACGAACGACATCGCAAGAAGCTGCGGGAACAGGGCCTGCTCACCCGCGATCCGCGCGCGGTCGAACGGAAGAAGCCGGGCCGGGCCGGGGCGCGGAAGCGGTTCCAGTTCTCGAAGAGATAGAACAGACGTCAGACCTCAGACATCAGATCTGATGTCCGACGGCTGATGTCTGCAACACACACGTCGCCCGATCCGTGAGCCGGGTTCCCGCGGCATTGCCTCGCAGGGTAGCTCAGGAGATGACGGCGGCGGCGGTCGAAACCCAGGAAAGGAAGTGCATGACGCAGCCTCAGTTGCAGGATCTGCTGGAAGCCGGGGTCCATTTCGGGCACCAGACGCGGCGCTGGAACCCGAAGATGCGCCGCTTCATTTTCGCCGAGCGCTCCGGCATCTACATCATCGACCTCCAAAAGACCTTGCGACAGCTGGAGCAGGCGCAGGAGCGGCTGCGCGGCGTCGTGCTGCGCGGTGACGGCGTTCTCTTTGTCTGCACCAAGAAGCAGCTGAAGCTGATCATCCGGAGCGAGGCGCAGCGAGCCGGCGGGTTCTGGGTGACCGAGCGGTGGCTCGGCGGCACGCTCACAAACTTCCAGACGATCAAGAAGCAGATCAAGCGCCTGAAGGAGCTGGAGCAGGGAGCGGCGGAAGGCGAATTCGAGCATTACACGAAGAAGGAGCAGCTGCTGCTGGACCGCGAGCGGGTAAAGCTGGACAAGAATCTCTCGGGGATCAAGCAGATGGCGCGGCTGCCGGGCGCATTGTTCGTGGTGGACGCCAAGAAAGAGCGCATCGCGGTCGCGGAAGCGAACAAACTCGGGATTCCGGTCGTGGCCATCGTGGACACCAATGCGGACCCCGACGTGATCACAGTGCCGATTCCCGGCAACGACGACGCGATTCGGGCGGTGTCGCTGATCGCCACCGCGGTGGCCGATGTCATCGCCGAGGCACGGCGGGAGCAGCCGCTGCGCGACGCCGCGGAGGACGCGGAAGCGGTGACCTATTCCACCGAAACGGGCGTCGAGGCGGAGGCCGAAGGCGACCGGAAGAAGCGGCCGGCGCGTCGCAAGCGGCGTCCCAAACCCGAAGCCATCGCGGCGCGGCTCAAGAGTGAAGATGCCGCCGCGGCCGCGGAACCGGCGGCGGGGGCGGCGGGGGCGGCGGGGGCGGCAGGGGGGGGCGGGGGGGAGTCGTAACCGGCACGGACGCGAGACCGACACGAGGGTTGGGGTTTGAACTACTGCGCCGCCCTTCGCGCCATACGATCGCGAGGGCGGCGTTCCTTAGGAGGAGTGACCAGCGGTGGCGACGGTGAAAGAGATTCCAGCGAAGCTCGTGGCGGAGCTGCGGGCCAAGACGGGCGCCGGCATGATGGACTGCAAGAAGGCGCTCGAGGAGGCCGGCGGCGACATGGCCAAGGCCGAGGAAATCCTGCGCGTGAAGTACGCCGGCAAGGCTGACAAACGGGCCGCGCGCTCGGCGGGCGAAGGGGTGATCGACGCCTACATCCATTTCAACGGTAAGGTCGGGGTGCTCGTGGAGATCAACTGCGAGACGGATTTCGTCGCGCGCACCGACGATTTCAAGCAGCTGGCCCGGGACGTCGCGTTGCAGGTCGCCTCGGCGAAGCCGGTGGCCGTGCGCATCGAGGACCTCCCGGCCGACGTCGTCGAGCGGGAGCGGCGCATTTACGAGGCCCAGGTGGTCGAGCAGCAGAAGCCGGAGAACATCCGATTCAAGATCGTCGAGGGGATGCTGAAGAAGTTCTACCAGGAGAACGTCCTGTTGGAACAGACCTTCATCAAGGACGACAGACAAACCGTCGGCGATCTGGTGCGCGGCCTGGCGGCCAAGACCGGCGAGAAGGTCGAAGTCAAACGCTTCACCCGCTTCGAGCTCGGAGGCGCCTGAGTGGCAGGGGCCAAGCTGGTGTATCCGCGCGCCCTGCTGAAGATCTCCGGCGAGGCGCTGGCGGGGGGCGGCGGCTCCGGCATCGATTTCGGCATCATCGATCGGCTCACCGAGGAGCTGAAGCAGGTCTCCGCTTCGGGTGCCCAGCTCGGCCTCGTGGTCGGCGGCGGCAACATCGTGCGTGGCGCGCAGGCCTCGGGGCAGGGCATGGACCGGGTCTCGGCCGACTACATGGGAATGCTCGCGACCGTGATCAACGCCCTCGCGTTGCAGGACATCCTGGAGAAGAAGGGCCTCGATACCCGGGTGATGTCGGCGATTCGGATGGAGGAGCTGGCCGAGCCCTATATCCGGCGCCGCGCCGTCCGCCACCTGGAGAAGGGGCGGGTCGTCATCTTCGCCGGCGGCACCGGGAATCCCTACTTTTCCACCGATACGGCGGCGGTGCTGCGCGCGCTCGAGATCGAGGCCCAGGTCATCCTGAAAGCCACCAATGTCGACGGGGTCTATACCGCGGATCCGAGGAACGAGCCGGACGCGCGCTTCCTGGCGGAGCTGACGTTTCAGGAGGCCCTGGTCAACGGGTACGCCGTGATGGATGCCAACGCGTTCGGCCTCTGCAAGGAGAACCGGCTGCCGATCGTCGTCTTCAACATCAACCAGCCCGGCGCGACGGCCAGGGTGCTGGCCGGTGAGCGCGTCGGCACCATCGTCCGATGACTCTCGCGGATCACAGCAAGCAAGCCCGGCAGGCCATGGACAAGGCGGTGGAGGCGGTCCGGCGCGAGTTCGCCACCATCCGCACCGGGAAAGCCACCACGTCGCTGCTCGATCTGGTGCGCGTAGACGCGTACGGCAGCGAAGTCCCGCTCAACCAGGTGGCCAGCGTCGCCGTCCCGGAACCCAAGCTGCTCACCGTGCAGCCGTGGGACAAAAGCCTGCTCAAGGCGGTGGAGAAATCGATCCTCGCCTCGGATCTCGGGCTGACGCCGTCCAACGACGGCAACCTCATCCGGATTCCGCTCCCCCCGCTCACCGAAGAGCGGCGCAAGGAGCTCGTGAAAGTCGTCCACAAGTTCGCCGAAGAGGGTCGCGTGGCGGTGCGCCATGCGCGCACCGAGGCGATCAACAAGATCAAGAAGACCGAGCACGTCTCCGACGACGACAAGAAACACGCCGAGAAGGACGTGCAGAAGCTGCACGACGAGCATCTGAAACTCGTCGACGAGGCGATCAAAGCCAAAGAGGCGGAGATCATGGAAGTCTGATGTCCGACGACCTCCTCACTCAGATCCGGATGCACGGCGCGGTCCCGCGCCACGTGGCGATCATCATGGATGGCAATGGGCGGTGGGCCCGGGAGCGGCAGCTGCCGCGCCCGCTCGGCCATCGAGCCGGCATGAAGGCCGTGCGGGAGGTCGTCGAGGGAGCGATCGAAGCGGGCGTGCAGGTGCTCACGCTGTTCGCGTTCTCCGAGGAGAACTGGAAACGCCCCGCCACGGAAATCTCCGCCCTGATGGATCTGCTCGAGGAATACATCGCCAGCGAAATGGCCGAGCTCGTCGCGAATGGCGTCAAGGTCAGCGTCCTGGGTGATCGGACTCGGCTCACGCCCGGCGGTCGGTCGGCGGTGGAGGGCATCGAGTGGGAGACCCGGTCCGGCACGCGGCTGGCGGTGAACCTCTGCATCTCCTATTCCTCCCGGGCCGAGATCACGCAGGCCGCGCGGCAGGTCGCCGAAGCGGTCCTGCGGGGCACCCTGCAGCTCGAGGAGGTCGATGAGCAGGCCATCGCGTCCAAGCTGTACACGGCGCCCTGGGGGGACCCGGATCTCCTGATTCGCACGTCGGGGGAGCAGCGCATCTCGAATTTTCTCCTCTGGCAGCTCGCGTACGCCGAGCTGCATCTCACGCCCGTACTGTGGCCGGATTTCACCCGCGACACGCTGTTCGAGGCGATCATCGATTTCCAGCGGCGCGACCGGCGCTTCGGTACCGTCACGGCGTGATGTCCCGCAATCTGGCGCAACGCATCGCCTTCGCCGTGCTGGCGATTCCCGCCGTGATCGGTCTGCTGTGGTGGGGCGGCTGGGCGCTGGCTGGGGTGCTCGCGGTGCTGGGAGTGCTGGGGGCGCGCGAAGTCTATGATCTGGCGCGACGCCAGCAGATCGATCCACTCGACGGCATTGGTCTCGCCGCCGCCGCCGTGATTCCGCTGGCCACGTACTGGGCCAAAGGATCCGAGACGCGTTGGGCGGAGCCCGCGCTGTTCATCGGAGCGCTGTGGATGCTCGCGGTCCTGACCGTCGCCATGTGGTTGCGCGGGCCGGGGCGGCGCCCGCTCCCCGCCGTGGCGATCACCGTGTTCGGCGTGCTCTACGCCTCCTCGCTGCCGGCGTTTCTCATCGCCATTCGCCACGGTGCGAACGCCGGAATCAAGAGCTGGCCCCTGGCCGTGCTGAGCCTGCTGCCGCTGGCGCTGACATGGATTTGCGACACGGCAGCGATGGCGGCGGGCTCGACCATGGGGGGCAGGAAACTCGCTCCGGTGCTTTCGCCGAACAAGACCTGGGCCGGCGCGCTCGGCGGATTTGCCGGCGCCCTGATCGCCGCGGTCGCCGTGGGTACCTGGATCCTGCCGCGCTTCGACCTGCAGCTCACCGTCGTGCAGCTCGCGCTGCTCGGCGCCGTGGTCGGCGTCGTGGCACAGATCGGGGATGTGGCGGAGTCGTTGTTCAAGCGCGAGGCCGGAGTCAAGGACTCCTCGGCGTTGATTCCGGGCCACGGGGGGGTGCTCGACCGGCTCGATTCCCTGTATTTCGTGATCCCGGTCGCTGCCGGCCTGTACCGCATGTTCGGCGTCATATGACCATCGGCGTCGCGATTCTGGGATCGACGGGCTCGATCGGGCGGTCGACGCTGGGGGTGCTGGCGCGCCATGGCGACCGCTTCCGGGTGATCGCGCTGACCGCGCACCGGAACGAGGACCTGCTCTCGGCTCAGGCGACGCAGTGGAGGCCGGCGTATGTCGGCATCGTCAACGGGGGGAAAGGGGCAGGGGGAAGGGGGAAGGGTACTGCGTGTCTAGTGGAGGCCGCCACCCATCCGGACGTGGCCATCGTCGTGAATGCGATCGTGGGTGCTGCGGGCCTGGAGGCGACCCTCGCGGCGCTGCGTGCCGGGAAACGCGTCGCCCTGGCGAATAAAGAGACATTGGTAATGGCGGGGGAGCTGGTTACGCAGGCGGCGCGAGAAGGCGGGGGGGAGGTCATTCCGATCGACTCCGAGCACAGCGCCGTCCTGCAATGCCTCACCGGCCGGTCGTCGCGCGACGTCGCCCGACTCGTGCTGACCGCTTCGGGCGGGCCGTTTCGGACGTGGGATCCGGCCCAGATCGGCGACGCCACCGTCGAACAGGCCCTGCGCCATCCCACCTGGGCGATGGGCCGGAAGATCACCGTCGATTCGGCGACCCTCGTCAACAAGGCCCTCGAAGTCATCGAGGCGCACTTTCTCTTCGGGCTGGCGTATCAGCAGGTCGACGTGGTGGTGCATCCCCAATCGATCATCCATGCCCTGGTCGAGCTGGTCGACGGCTCGGTACTCGCTCAACTGGGGTTCCCGAACATGGAGTTGCCGATCTTGTACGCGTTAACGCACCCGGAACGGGTCGCCGATTCGGGCCCCAGGCGGTTCGATCCGCTGGCTGCCGGCGCGCTCACGTTCGAACCGGTTTCCCCGGCGCGTTTTCCCGCGTACGCGCTCGGACGCGCCGCCGGGGCGGCGGGTGGCACGGCCCCGGCCGCGTTCAGTGCCGCGAACGAAATCGCCGTCGCGGCGTTCCTGGACGGGCGCATCCGGTTCGGTCGCATCGCCGAGGTCATCGAGCAGGTGCTCGCGGATCACCGTTCCGCTGATGCGGGCTCGCTCGAGGCCGTCCTCGCCGCCGACGCCCAGGGCCGGCGCCGGGCCCGGGAGGCCGTGTGCTCCTGACCATCCTTGCCTTTCTCATCGTGATTGGGCCGCTCATTTTCGTGCACGAGCTGGGCCATTTCGTGGCGGCCAAGGCGCTCGGCGTGCAGGTGATCCGGTTTTCCCTGGGAATCGGGCCGGCGATCAAGTCGCTCACGTTCCGGCGCGGCGAGACCGAGTACGGGCTTTCGTGGCTGCCGATCGGCGGCTACGTCAGCATGGCGACGCTCGAGGAACAAGGCGCGGCGCAGCAGCTCGAGGGGGGCGCCCCGGGCGTGGGCCTGGCCATCGATCCCGAGCGGGTGTTCGAAAAGCGGCCGATCTGGGCGCGGGCCATCATTCTCCTGGCCGGCGTCACCATGAACGCGCTGTTCGCATTCGCGATCTATACCACGGTCGCCGCGACCATGGGAGTCGATCGCACGCCAATCACACGGGTCGACACCGTGTGGGCCTCCGAGCTTCCGGAGGGGGCGCGCGCCCTGGGTGATCTGCGGCGCGGGGAGCGGATCACCGCCGTGGCGGGTGCCCGCGTGGCCAGCTGGGAAGACCTTCTGGAGCGGCTCTTCGCGGCGCCGTCTCCCATCCGGGTCGAGGTGGACGGGCGTCCGGAGCCCCTGCATCTCGTGGTCCCGCTCGAGGAAGCGAGTCGCGGCGCGCTGGTCGGGGCGCTGGCGCCGTTGTTTCCCCCGGTGGTTGGGGCGATTGCCGACGGGCCGGCCAGCCGGTCCAGCCTCAAGACCGGCGACACTGTGGTGGCGGTGAACGGGGCGGCGGTCGCGTCGTGGTTTCAGTTCACGCGGATCGTTCGCGCCAGCGCGAACCAACCGCTGCTGCTCACGATCCACCGGGCCGGCACGATCCACACGATTCCCGTGACTCCGGAGCGGCGTGAGGTGACCGATCCTCATACGCGCCAGCGTGGCCCCGGCGGATACCTCGGGATCAGCCCGGACGTGCCGGTCGAGCACGTTCACTACGGCCTGCTGGGAGCGATCGGCGAAGGTGGGCGTCGCACCGGGCAAGTGTCCGGTCAGGTGGTCGGCGCGGTCATCGGGCTCATCACCGGCCAGATCTCGGTGCGCGAGCTGGGCGGGCCGATTCGCATCGGGCAGGTCTCGGGTGAGGCCGCGCGGTTGGGGGTCGGCCCCCTGATCGGGCTGATCGCGGCATTGTCGATCAATCTGGCGATCCTGAATCTGCTGCCGATCCCGGTGCTGGACGGCGGCGGCCTGCTCCTGCTCCTGGCCGAGGCGATCCGGCGCCGCCCGCTGTCCGTAGAGCTGCGCACCCGGATCACGAACGTTGGACTCATCGTGGTGACGGCCATCATGCTGTTCGCCATCAGCAATGACGTCTTCGGACTCTTCCGCCGTTAGGGGGCTGCTGGCTGGGTACCTGGGCGGTCGGGTACCGGCGGAGCGGCTCATCCCCGCGCTGGCGGTGGAGTACTACCGCACCGGGGACCGCACGGCGCGCGACGCGCTACGACCGGTGATGGAGATCATCGAGCGGGCTGCGCCGGGTGTGGGACAGTTGGTGCGCACCGAAGGCGGCGCGGGGTTCGACATTCGGCTGACCGAGCGTCCGTTCCCCACGTCGGAAGCGAACGCGCTGCGGCACGCGGTCAGCACCGCGCTCGCGACGGCGTGGGGGGGCGGGGGGGTGACGTCGGCGCCGGCGGAGCCGGGCTTGCTATCCCGGCTGGTCCGGGCGGTGCGCCGGTTGTTCAGCGCATCAGCCTGATCAGCAGGGCGATCGCCGCGATCACGACGACCCCCGTGATCAAGACGGCGATCCAGGGACCGCGCCGCGCCGCCGGCCGGGCCCGGCGCATGGCGACGATCTCCCGACTGGGCAGCGGCTGCGCTCCCACGTCGGCGGTGGGTCGCTTGCCGCTTTGGACCTCGGTCAGATCCGCTTCCAGCTCGGTAGCCGTTTGATAGCGGTCGTCGGGGTGTTTGGCGAGGCACTTCACGACCACGCGCTCGAACCGGCTCGACAGCTCCGGCCGCTGCTTGCGCAGTGATGGCGGCGGGTCCTCCACGTGCATGCGGGCCAGCTCGAACCAGTCGGTCGCGTTGAACGGGACGTCGCCGGTGGCGGCCTTGTACAGGGTCACGCCCAGCGAGTAGAAGTCGACGCGGGGATCGAGCTCGCGTCCCTGCGCCTGCTCGGGGGAGAGGTACTGCGGCGTTCCGATCGTCATGTTGTGCCCGGTGGACGCCACATAGCCGGACACGGCGCGGGCGATGCCGAAGTCCGTCAGGACGCCGGTGCCGTCCGGGCCCAGCATCACGTTGTCGGGTTTGATGTCGCGATGGATGATGCCCTGGGCGTGGGCGAAGCCCAGCGCGCGCACCACATCCAGCGCAATCGCCACGATCTCCGATTCCGGCAATGGTCCTGCGCGAGTCAGGCGCGCACCGAGACTGTCCGGGTAGTAGTCCATGCTGAAGTAGACGTTCGCGCCTTCTTTGCCGACCGAGCGGACGCGGATGATGTTGGGGTGCTCCAGCTTGCCGGCCGTCTGACTCTCATTGCGGAACCGGCTCTCGAACTGCGGATCCCCGGCGTAGCGGGGTTTGAGCACTTTGACAGCCACCGGGGAGCCGTCCTGCTCACGTACCAGGAACACCCAGGCGAAGCCGCCCTGACCGAGTAGCCGTTCAACGTGGTAGGGACCGAGTGCCTTGCCGAGCAGGTCGGTTTCAGCCCCAGCCACAGGACCCTTTACATCTTTCCATACGCGGTCTAACTTACTGTGCTCACAACGATTAGGGAATGTCGACGCATGGACGAGAAGACGACGCCGGTCACGAAATACGGGCTGCACGACCGCGACACCGGTTCGAGCCGGGTTCAGGTTGCGCTGCTCACCGAGCGGATCAACCATCTCACCGAGCATTTCCGAGTGCACGCCAAGGACTACCATGGGCAGCGCGGGCTGCTGAAGCTGGTGTCGAAGCGCCGCCGCCTGTTGGAGTACCTGAAGCGGACCGATCTCGGGAAGTATCGGCAGCTCATCGACGAGCTGGGTCTCCGCCACTAGTGGTTCATCGCGTCGCGCTGGGCGCCCCGGAAGAGCACCGGGGCGCTCGGCGTATTATCGGGTGCTCGAAACTGAGGTGCCTGTGAAGCACGTGGAACGTGATTTTGCGAATCGCACGTTGCGACTCGAGACCGGAAGGCTCGCCAAACAGGCGGCCGGGTCGTGTCTAGTGCAGTATGGCGAGACCGTGGTGCTCGCTACCGTAACCGTCTCAGACACCGTTTCCCCGCTTCCGTTCTTCCCGCTGACCGTCGAATACCGCGAAAAGAGCTATGCCGCCGGCAAGATCCCCGGCGGATTTCTGAAGCGCGAGGGACGCCCGTCTGACGAAGAGATTCTCTCGGCACGGGTGTGTGACCGCTCGGTCCGGCCGCTATTCCCCGAGGGATTCAAGAACGAGATCCAGATTTTCATCTATGTCCTCTCAGCGGATCAGGAGAACGACGCCGACGTGTTGGGCGTGACCGCGGCCTCCGCGGCGCTCGCGATGTCCAAGGTGCCGTGGAACGGCCCGATCGCGGCGGTTCGGGTGGGACGGGTGGAGGGGGCGTGGATTCTCAACCCGACGTTTCAACAGCTCGAGTTCTCCGACACCGACATCATCGTCACCGGGTCGCGGGATTCGATCGTGATGGTCGAGGGGGGCGCGCTTGAGCTTTCAGAAACGGAGATCGTCAAGGCGCTGGAAGTCGCGCATACGGGGATCGGCGAGCTGCTCGACGGCGTGGAGGAACTGATCGCCGAGCGGCGGCAGCCGAAGATGGATTGGACCAAGGTCGAGCCGCCAGCCGCGCTCGTGGAGCGAATCCAGGCCATTGCCGAGCCGCGGATCACCGAGGCGTTGCATCTGCCGGAGAAGGCCGAGCGCGCGCAGGCCCTGGCCGCGCTCAAGGCGACGGTGCAAGAACAGCTGGCGGCGGAGTTCCCGGAGAATCTCAAGGATGTTTCGACGGTGCTCGAAGACATCGAGTACCGGACCATGCGGGAGCAGGTGCTGTCGCGCGGAGAACGCGTGGACGGCCGGGACCTCGATACTGTCCGGCCGATCACGTGCGAGGTGGGGGTGCTGCCGCGGACGCACGGCTCGGCGCTGTTCACCCGTGGGCAGACGCAGGCGCTCGTGTCGGCGACGCTGGGGACGACGCGGGACGAGCAGCGCATCGATTCGATCGACGTGGCGCAGGAGACGACCAAGTCGTTCATGCTGCACTACAACTTCCCGCCGTTTTCGACCGGCGAAGTCAAGATGGTCCGCGGCACGTCGCGCCGCGAAGTCGGACATGGGGCGCTGGCCGAGCGGGCGATCCAGGCGATTCTGCCCCCCTATGAGCAGTTCCCCTACACGATTCGCATCGTCTCCGACATCCTGGAATCCAACGGCTCGTCGTCGATGGCGACGGTGTGCGGTGGCTCGCTCGCCTTGTTCGACGCGGGGGTGCCGGTGAAAGCCGCGTGCGCCGGCGTCGCCATGGGACTCATCAAGGAAGGAAGCCGGGTCGCCGTGCTCACGGACATCCTCGGGAGCGAGGACCACCTGGGCGACATGGATTTCAAGGTGGCCGGCACCAAGGATGGCGTCACGTCGATCCAGATGGACATCAAGATCGAGGGGCTGGACTTCGGAATCATCAGCGAGGCCCTGGAGAAAGCCAAGCGGGCGCGGCTCCACATCCTCGACATCATGCTGAAGCCCATGCCGCAGCCGCGCGAGGAGCTGTCCAAGTACGCGCCGCGCATCATCACGGTGCAGATCCCGCCCGACAAGATCGGGGACCTGATCGGGCCCAAGGGCAAGACGATCCGGGCGATTCAGGAGCAAACCGGCGCCGAGATCAACGTCGACGACTCGGGCATGGTGACGATTTCCTCGGTGGGCGACGGCGGCGAGCGCGCGCGCGACATCATCGCCGGAATGATCCAGACGCCGGAGGTCGGCAAGATCTACGAAGGATTCGTGAAGAGCACAACCGCCTTCGGAGCGTTCGTCGAGATCCTGCCCGGCGTGGAAGGGTTGCTGCACATCTCCGAGCTGCAGCACGGTCGAACGGAGCGGACCGAAGACGTCGTGAAGAAGGGCGACAAGGTGCGGGTGAAGCTTCTGGAGGTCGACGAGCGCGGCCGGATGCGGCTGTCGCGCAAGGCGCTGCTCGACAAGCCGGAGCCCGCGCGGTCGCATTGATGGAGACGGTCCAGCTCGACCGCAACGTCTTTCAGACCACCGGGCCGAACGGGCTCAGCGTGCTCTCGGAGCGCGTGGCGAGCGTGCGGTCGGCGGCGGTCGGCATCTGGGTACGCACGGCGAGCATTCACGAGCCGCGCGACCTGATGGGCGTGAGCCACCTGCTGGAGCATATGGTCTTCAAGGGCACGACCTCCCGCAGCGCACGGGAGATCGCCCTGGCCCTGGAAGCGCGCGGTGGCTCGCTCGACGCCTATACCTCCCGGGATACCACCGCCTTCCAGGCGCGCGTGCTCGATGCGGACCTGCCCCGGGCGCTCGACGTGCTCACCGATCTCGTGCGGCGCCCGGTCTTGCGGGACGCGGACCTCGAGCTCGAGCGCAACGTGATCCTGGAGGAGATCAACACCGTCCAGGACACGCCGGACGACCTCGTCTTCGATCTCACGGCGGAGGCGCTCTGGCCCGACCACCCGTTCGGGTATTCGATCCTGGGGACGCGGGAAACGGTGACCGCCCTGGGCGTGGACGATCTACGCCGCCTGCACGACCAGGCCTACCATCCGGCCAACTGCGTCATCGCCGCCGCGGGGAACCTCGCGCATCAGCCGCTGGTGGACCTGGTGGCCGCGCAGGGGTGGTTCGACGCGTGTCTTCCCAACGGTCGCACGCCGGCCGCGCCGGCGTCGGTACCCGCCGTGCAGGGCCGGGAAGTGCGCCACCCCAAGGAGACGGCGCAAACGCACATCGTCCTCGCCACCGAGGGAGTGCGGTTCTCCGATCCGCGGAAGTACGCGCTCATGGTGTTGTCCAACGTGTTCGGTGGCGGGATGTCCAGCCGCCTGTTTCAGCGCGTGCGGGAAGAGCTGGGACTCGCGTACGCGGTGTACTCGTTCACGAACTTCCACGGCCAGGTGGGCGTCCTGGGCGTGTACGTCGGCACCCAGCCCCGCACCGCGGCCCGCGCCGCGGAAGCGATTCGCGAGGAGTACGCCAAGCTGTGCGGCAGCGGGCTCGACGCCGAGGCGTTGGCGCAGGCGAAACAACAGACGCAGGGGCAGCTCACCCTCCTGCTGGAGAGCCCCGCCGCCCGGATGTATCGTTTGGCCGGTCAGGCGGTCCATGGGGAATCGTATCGCAGTCTCGACGAGACCCTGGCGCAGGTGGCCGCCCTGACGCCCGACGACGCGGCCGCGGTCGCGGCCGAATTCTTCGCGCCCGATCGCCAGACCCTGGTCTGGCTCGGGCCCAACTGAGTCCCACCCGGTCGGAGTGCGACGATGATCGTGGGCGTGCCGAAGGAAATCAAGACCGCGGAGAATCGGGTCGCCCTGGTGCCCGCCGGTGCCGAGGCGCTGGCCGCCGACGGACATACCGTGCTGGTCGAGCAGGGAGCGGGTCACGGCTCCGGGTTCGGGGACGATGCCTACCGCGTGGTCGGCGCGACGCTGGTGGGGACCGCGGAGGAGGTCTGGGCGCGGGCGGAGATGATTCTGAAAGTGAAGGAGCCGATCGAGCCGGAGTGGAAGCGGATGCGCAAGAGCCAGGTGGTGTTCACCTACTTTCACTTCGCCGCCTCCGAGCCGCTCACCAACGCCGTCCTCGAGTCGAACTGCATCGCGATCGCGTACGAGACCGTCCAGCTGCCCACCGGGGAATTGCCGTTGCTCACCCCCATGAGCGAAGTGGCGGGCCGGATGGCGGTGCAGGAAGGCGCCAAATACCTGGAAAAGGTATTCGGGGGCAGCGGCATTCTCCTGGGTGGCGTCCCCGGCGTGCTGCCGGCCGAGGTCCTGGTGATCGGAGGCGGGGTGGTGGGCACCAATGCCGCCAAGATGGCGGCGGGCCTGGGGGCCCACGTCACTCTGCTCGACGTTTCGCTGGACCGGTTGCGCTATCTGTCGGATGTCTTGTCGCCGAACGTGGACCTGTTGTACTCGAATCGTCACAACATCCTGGAGCAGCTGAGGAAGGCCGACCTGGTGATCGGTGCGGTGTTGCTGCCGGGCGCCAAGGCGCCCAACCTCGTCACCCGGGCTGACCTGAAGCTGATGAAGCCCGGGTCCGTGGTCGTCGACGTGGCGGTGGACCAGGGCGGCTGCATCGAAACGATCAAGCCGACGACGCACGAGCACCCCACCTACGTGGTGGACGGCATCATTCATTACGCCGTCGCCAACATGCCGGGGGGCGTCCCGCGGACGTCGACCCTGGCGCTCACCAACGCCACTTTCCCCTATGCCAAGCGGCTGGCGAAGCGCGGGTGGCGCCAGGCGTGCCGCGACGATCATGCGCTCGCACTCGGCCTCAACGTGATCGAAGGAAAGGTCGTGTATCCGGGCGTGGCGGAGGCGTTCGGCCTCCCGCTCGCCGACGTCAAGACGCTGGTGTGACCGGGTCACCGGCGGTGGTGCAGGTGGTGCGGCTCCCGCACCACGACGGGCTCCCGCTGCCGGCCCGGGCAACGGCCGGGGCGGCCGGGTACGACGTCTGTAGTGCGGACACGGAGTTCGTGCTCCACCCGCTCGAGCGCCGGCTGGTCCGCACCGGCCTGGCGCTCGCGATTCCCCCCGGATTCGAAGCGCAACTGCGGCCCCGATCCGGGCTCGCCGTGCGGCACGGCGTGACGCTCCCCAACGCGCCGGCCACCATCGACTCCGACTATCGCGGCGAGCTGATGATCGGGCTGATCAATCTCGGCTCGGAGTCGATCCCGATCACGCGCGGCATGCGGATCGCGCAGCTCGTGTTTCAGCGGGTGGAAGAGGTGCTGCTGCAACCCGTGGAGGTCCTGCCCGAGAGCGCGCGCGGCGCCGGCGGCTTCGGGAGCACCGGATCGTGATCCGGCCGCCGGTGCTGTGCTACCATCGGGTCGGCGGGCCGCGGGAGGTGGGCGTCACCCGGGTCGTGCGGCGGGTGTTCGTCCGCCAGATGATCGCGCTGGCGCGCGCCGGCTGGCGTACGCTCTCCCTCGACGATTTCGCTCACGCGTCGTCGCCGTATCTGTTCCCGGTCGCCCGATTGACCTCGGACAATCGCTACTTCCTGCTCACCTTCGACGACGGCTACGCGAGTCTGGCGGAGTACGCCTATCCGGTGCTGGCCGATCTCGGGTTCACGGCCACGACGTTCCTGATCACCGACTACGTGGGGCGCGACAACCGCTGGGACGCGCGCTACACGCGGCAACGCCTGCCGCTCCTGGACTGGCGCACGATCGAACGGTGGCGCATCAGGGGATTCGACTTCGGCTCGCACGCCGCCACGCATCGCCGCTTGACCTGGTTGCGGACCGCGGCGGTCGCCGAGGAGCTGTTGCGGTCGCGCCAGCTCCTGATCCAGCGCCTCGGCACCGGGGCGGGGCGGGCGCTCGCGTATCCCTTCGGAGCGGTGAATGCGCGGGTAATGGAAGCCGCGCGTCAGGCCGGATTCGAGATGGGATTCGCGGGAGCCTGGGATCGGGGAATCGACCCGCTGCGGTTGCCGCGCATACCCGTCTACGTCTGGGACGTCTTCGATACGCCGATCGGCCTGTGGCGGGGGCTGACCGGTGTCGCCGGCCGCTTCGTCGCGCACGTGACCAATCGCTGCTCGGTCGGAACGAGCATCGCGCTGGCGCTGGCGGGCCGCTACCGGAGCCGGTGGCGCCCGCCGATCGAGTCCGAGCCCGCGCCCTAGAGACCCTCCACGCCGGCCACGGCCATCCCCATGGCGTGATAGCCCTTGTCGACGTACACGGTAGTCCCGGTGATCCCGCTGGCCAGCGGGGAGCACAGGAACGCGGCCACGGTCCCGACCTCCCGCGCCGCCAGCGGCTCGGGCAGCGCGGCGTTCGCCGCGTAGTACTCGACCATGCGCTCGATCTTGCCGATGGCGCTCGCGGCGCGGCTCGCCAGCGGCCCGGCCGAAATCGTATTGACCCGCACGCCGTAGCGTCGGCCCGCCTCCCAGGCGAGGGTGCGCGTATCGCTTTCCAGGGCTGCCTTGGCGGACGACATGCCGCCCCCGTAGCCGGGGATCACCCGCTCGCTGGCCATATACGTGAGCGACACGAACGCCCCGCCCGGGCGGATCAGGGGCGAGAGCCGGCTCACCATCGACACCAGCGAGTACGCGCTGGCGCTGACGGCGGCGAGGTACCCGGCCCGACTCGTTTCCAATAGCGGCTTCTTCACTTCGGGTCCGTTGGCGAGCGAATGCACCACGACGTCGAGCCCCGGCGTGCCGAAGTCCTGCTCGAGCCGCTGCGACAACCCCGTGATGGTGAAATCACCGACGTCCTTGTACCGCTTGTTGGTGCGAATGTCTTCGGGCACATCGGCCAGCGTGTCGTAGGCGGCATCGAGGGGGTAGATCTTCTCGAACTGGAGCTGTGAGCCGTCGGACAGGCGGCGCGACTCGTCGATCTTGCCGCGCTCGAGCAGGTTGAGGAAGATGTTGAGGGCGGGGGGCCAAGTGCCGACGCAGACCGTGGCTCCGGCTTCGGCCAGCGCTTTCGCGATCGCGAACCCGAATCCTCCGTCGTCCGCGACGCCGGCCACCAGGGCCCGTTTCCCGGCCAAGTCGATACGGAGCATGCTCCCTCCAAATGCAGAATGAGGAATGCTGAATGCAGAGTTAGCCGTTGCGCCATTCTGCATTCAGCGTTGATCATTCTGCATTACACAAAGAACCGCGCCGCCACCGGAATCAGCTGTGGGTGTCGCACCAAGGCGTGGGCGAAAATCCGCCCCAGGGTGCGCTTCGGTTGGGGAATGGCGTTCGCGGTGCGCGCCAACCCGTTGTAGAACCCGTCGTCCATGCGTTCGAGCGCCTGCTTGATGCGATAATACTTCAGATGATCGTCGCCCAGCAGCCGCATCCATTCGGCATGATACACCGACAGGCGGCGCGCGCTGGTATCCCCGGCGGCGATCGCTCGAGCCGCGGCGCGGCCGGCCAGGCGGCCCGCCTTCATGGCGTTGACGATCCCGCCGCCGGACAGCGGATTGATCATGTGCGCCGCGTCGCCGGCCAGCAGCACGCCCTCCGCATAGGTCTGGCGGATGGTGGTGTGGACGATCACGCCGCCCACCGTGTAGCCCGTCTTGGCCCCACGGGGATAGCGGCGCGCGATCCAGGCGTCGAGGTACTGCCGTGCGTTGCGTCCATCGGTCTTCAAGGCGACGAGGCCGAGACCGACGTTGGCTACCCGGTCGCCCTTCGGGAAGAGCCAGGCGTAACCGCCGGGGGCGATTTGATCCCCGAACTGGAGATAAATCGCGTCGGGGTCGAAATCGATCCCCTGCACGACGTATTGGGCGCACGATTCCATGTCGCGGGCCGGCACGCGGGTATCGAGCCCGGCCCAGCGGCCCACCATGGTCTCGACGCCGTCGGCGCCGATCACGACGCGCGCGCGGCAGGTGGCGCGGCCATCGGGACCGCGGATCTCCACGCGCCACCACCCGTCGCCATCGCGAGACATGTCGGTCGCTTCGGTCCCCACGCGCAGGTCGGCGCCGGCCGCCACGGCCTCGGCGGCGAGACAGGCATCGAAGCGCGTGCGATCGAGGATCCACCCGACATCGCGCTCGGCCACCTGCACTTCCGTATTGTCGGGAGCGAGGAAGATCACGCGCGTGATTTTGCGCGCCACCCAGGGGGCGCCGTCCGGATCGGCGAATTCCCGCAACCCCGCATCGCCGACGCCTTCGGCGCAGCGTACGGGAGCGCCGACGGCCCGGTCCCGTTCGAGCAGCATCACGTGCAGCGCCGGTCCCTCCCGTGCCGCCTCGGCGGCGGCGATTGAGCCGGCGGGTCCGGCTCCGACGATCAGCACATCGACGTCGAGCGTCATGCGGGCACCATGGCGAGGGCGCCGACGGGGCAGGGGGCCACGCACTTCCGGCACCCGGTGCACGCCTCCCGGTCCACGGTCAAATCGTTCCCCTCGAGGTGAATCGCCGCGGGCGGGCACAGGGGCAGGCACAGCCCGCAGCGGTCACAGGTATCCAGGTCGACGACGGCCACTTCCGGCAGGTGCACAGGCGGCATGCGGGGTAGGCTAGCCGCTCGGTAGAGGGGCGTCAAGCATCAGCCTTGCTTGGAGTTACGCTTTTCGTTAGGTTGAGGCGCCCGTGCGACACCCGCCTCACTTCTAGCGCCGGACATCGATCGCCGACCGTGCCGCTGCGTTGG
>Ga0187892_10004590_pt1 | contig 22980 bp, 21 predicted proteins | sample MA1701073metaG_FD_139345 | JGI IMG/M metagenome (GOLD analysis project Ga0187892, IMG submission 139345) | Bio-ooze microbial communities from a basaltic lava cave in the Kipuka Kanohina Cave System on the Island of Hawaii, USA - MA170107-3 metaG ... | reverse complement strand
TATCGCTTCCGCTCGGCCGACAAGGATCCCGCGGCGGCCCGCTTGCCGCGCATGCTGCACCGCACCTTCGTCGCCTACGCGTTGCAGGACCAGATGAGCGCGCGCCATCCCGCCAGCGCCGTCGTCGTAGCGCCCCTGGTCACGGAACCGGCCGGTTCCCCCGCGCTCGAGCTGCGTGTCATGCCGGACGATCCACGACTCGGCCAGTTCCGCCCGACGTTCGCCGGGATGATGGGGACCATCGAGCCACTGCCCGTCGATCGGTGGGAATCGACTGCCGCGGTGTGGAAGCGGATCGAGCGGTCGGCGCACGACCGGGTGGATGCCAGGGCGTATCTGGAGGCGCGGCTGTATGACATTCTCGTGGGCGACGGGGAACGCGGCCCGGACCAATGGCGGTGGTCCGTGGATTCCGCTGGTGGGCGGCGGATCTGGAAGCCGATCGGCGGCGACCGCGATCACGCGTTCGCGCGCATGGACGGGCTGGTGCTGTGGGCCGCGCGGTTTTATGTGCCGCAGCTCCAGAGCTTCGACGTCGCCTACCCGAGCGTCTACGGGCTCACGTGGTCGGCGCGGGCGATGGACCGCCGCTTTCTGGTGGCGCTCGACAGGCCGGCATGGGATTCCGTGGTCGACGCCGTTCGCCACCGCTGGACCGACAGCATGCTGGCGCGCGCGGTCGGCCGTCTTCCACCAGGCCTGCCTGGCCGGCATCGCGAGTGGCTGCTGAACGCACTCAGGCACCGGCGCGACCATCTGCATGAAGCGGCGGACCGTTTTTACGGACTCGTGGCGGAGTTCGCCGATGTGCACGGAACCGAGGCGAGCGACGAGTTGGCGATCGAGCGATACGGCGATTCGGTGGTGTCGACGCGTCTCGGACCACCGCAGGCCGCTCCGTATTTCTTCAGGATGTGGCGTCGAGGCGAAACCCGAGAAGTTCGCGTCTATCTCCACGGCGGCGACGACCGGGCCGTGGTCCGAGGGCAGGCCGATCGCGGCATCGTCGTGCGGATCGTGGGCGGGCCGGGCATGGACGAGTTCGCGGACTCCATGACCGGAGCCGGGGCAGTCACGGAATTCCTCGAGGGCGGCGATTCGCTCATCCTCCAGCGCCCGGCCCTGAGCGGCGCGACCGATTCGTGCGATACGGGCGCGCGATCCGACTCGGTCCCGCGTGCGCTCGCCGAACCTCGCAAGGACTGGGGATCGCGATGGTATCCGGTGCCGTCGGTCGGCTTTCAGCCGAACATCGGTCTCCTGGTAGGGATGGGCGCCGTGCAGTACGGATACGGCTTCGGCAAGTCACCCTACGCCCGTCGCTCCACGATCACGGGTGTGTTTGCGACGGGGCCGCGCCGCATCCGCCTCTCGTATCAGGGGGACTTCCGCGATCTCCCTCACGGGTTGTGGGCGTCGGTGGACGCGCGCTTCTCCGGAATCGACATCGTCCGATTCTACGGGTTCGGGAACGAGACGCGTCGTCCCGCCCCCCCTGCGTTCTATCGGGTGACCCAGCGCCAGGTCCTGGCGAGCGTCGCCGTCACCGCCCTCACCGCCCACGTGCGGGGATCGGTGGGACCGTTCTTCGGATACACGGCGACACCCGCCGGCCAGGGCAATGTGATCGATTCCTTGCGACCGTACGGCGCCGGCCATTTCTCCGAAGTCGGCCTCCTGGGACGTGTAGAGATCGACACGCGCGATCGCCGGTGGGCGCCACGCCGCGGCATTTTCATGACGGTCGGCGCCCGGTTCGTACCGGCGACCCTGGACATCCGGTCCCGCTACGGATCGGCGCGCGCCGAGCTCGCGACGTACTTGAGCCCACCGGCGCCGGCCGCTCCGACCCTGGCGTTGCGCGTCGGCGGAACCCGGGTATTCGGGCAGGCGCCGTTCGCGGCGGCCGCGTTCGTCGGGGGCGCGTCGACGGTACGCGGCTACAGCGAGCAGCGCTTCGCCGGACGTGGAGCACTGTACGGGAACGCCGAGCTGCGGGTGTTCGTGCGGCGCTTCAATATCATGCTCCCGGGCGACGCCGGAATGCTCGGGGCAGCTGATGTGGGCCGCGTGTTTCAGCCCGGTGAGCGGTCGCGACGCTGGCACGGGGCGGCCGGCGCCGGACTGTGGATCGCCTTCATTGACCGGGAGAGCACGGTGACCGTTCTCGCCGCGCGCAGCCCGGAGCAATGGTCGTACTATGCGACCCTGGGGTTCATGTTTTGATCGATTAACCTTCCCGCCGTATGGCCGCCGCCATAGCAGCCCAGCAGCTGAGCAAGGACTTCCGGGTGAAGGTCCGCGACCCCGGCCTCCGCGGAGCCGTCGCGGCGTTGTTCCGGCCGCGCTACCGCACCGTGCGCGCCGTCCGGGCGGTGTCGTTCGAGATCGCGCCCGGCGAGATCGTCGCGTTCCTCGGACCCAACGGTGCCGGGAAGACGACGACGCTGAAGATGCTCGCCGGTCTGCTCTATCCCTCGGCCGGCTCCACCCGGGTCGCGGGCTTCGATCCCTGGACCGGAGGGTCGGAGTTCAAGCGGCGCATCGCGCTGGTGCTGGGCAACCGCCAGCAGCTGGTGTGGGATCTCCCGGCCCTGGAGACCTTCCAGTTGAACCGCGCCATCTACGACATCCCACGGCTCGATTTCCAGGCGCGGGTCGAGGAGCTGTCCGACCTGCTGGGGCTCGCGGACGTGCTCGACAAGCCGGTGCGCCAACTTTCGCTCGGCGAACGCATGAAGTGCGAGCTGGCGGCGGCCCTCCTGCACCGCCCGCCGATCCTGTTTCTGGACGAGCCGACGCTCGGGCTCGACGTGAGCGCGCAGGACGCGATCCGCCGCTTTCTCTCCGCGTACCGCGACCGCTACGGCGCCACGATCCTGCTCACCTCGCACTACATGCAGGACGTGACCGCGCTCGCGTCCCGTGTGTTGATCATCAACCGGGGCCGCCTGCTCTACGACGGTGCACTCGAGGCGCTCGTGGCCCGCATCGCGCGCACCAAGCGGCTCGAGCTGGTGCTGGGCGACGGCGTCACCGAGCAGCGGCTCGCGGTCTTCGGCACCGTGAAGAGCTTCCGCGCGCCGAACGCCGTGCTCGAGGTGCCGCGCGCGGAAGCCGCGGCGACCAGCGCGCGGCTGCTCGCCGCCCTGCCGGTGGTCGACCTGTCGATCGAGGATCCCCCGATCGAGGACGTCATCCGCCAGGCGTTCGCCGCGGGCGGCGAGGCAGAAGAGTGAGTCCGGTCGCGGTCTGGACGCGCCGCTATGGCGCCATGATTCGCAACGCCTGGCTCGTCGATCTCCAGTACCGGGCGTCGATCGTGCTGTGGGTGCTGTGGGGGGTGACGGAGCCCGTCATCGCGCTCGGCATCTGGTGGGCGATCGCCGGCGACGGAGCCGTGGGCGGCTATGCCCGCGACGACTTCGCCCGCTATTTCTTCGGCGTGATGCTCGTGAACGCGCTCACGATCGCCTGGGACTCCTGGCAGTTGGATCGCTGGATTCGCGAAGGCGACCTCAATTACCGGCTGGCGCGCCCCCTGAATCCGTTGCACGAGTCGCTGGCCGACAATCTCGCCTACAAGGTCCGCGGCGCCGGGACCATCCTCGTGGTCTGGCTCGCGGCCGCGAGCGTGTGGCCCGCCGTCCGCTTGCCGTTCGATCCCACGCGCTGGGCCTGGGTGGCGCTCGCTGTCGCCCTCGCCGCGGCGATGCGGTTTTTCATCAGTTACACCACCGGACTGCTCGCCTTCTGGACCACGCGGGCCACCGCCATCATGGAGCTGCACGCCGGCGTGGGCATGTTTCTCGCCGGCCGCGTGGCACCGCTCGCGCTGCTGCCGCCCGTCGTCGCTTCGGTCGCCCAGCTGCTGTGGTTCCCCTACATGCTGGCGTTTCCCGTCGAACTGCTGACCGGGGCTTCGCTGACGTCGGACAAGTTGCTGCGGGGGTTTGCCGGGCAAATCGTGTGGCTCGTGATCTGGATTGCGGCCTACCGGCTCGCCTGGCGGCGCGGGTTGCAGCGCTACGGAGCAGTCGGCGGATGAGCTGGCGACACCCCCTGCGCGTTGTCGGCGCGTTGGTGCGACTCAACGTCGCCGAAGAGCTGCAATATCGCGCCAATTTCATCGCCAGCCTCCTCGGCACGCTGTTCTGGATCGGCACCGCCTTGTTGACGTTGGGGTTGTTCTTCCGGCATACGACGACCCTGGGTGGCTGGCAGTTCTGGGAGGTGGTGGTGCTCCTGGGGGTCTTCAACACCGTCTCAGGGGTGATCGAGGCAGTGCTGCGGCCCGGAATCGGCCAACTCGCCTCGGAGGTGCGCAGCGGGGACCTGGACCTGGTGCTGGCCCGCCCGGTCGACGCCCAGCTGCTGGTCTCGTTCCGGCAGATCGATCTGTGGCGGTTCACCGATGTCGTCCTCGGCCTCTCCCTGGCGGGCTACGCCTTGGTCCGGCTGGACCGCACGCCGACGGCGCTGCAGATCGCGGCGTTCCTCGTGGCCCTCGCCGCGGCCGTGCTGGTCGTGTACGCGATCTGGGTGGCCCTGATGAGTCTCGCCTTCTGGTTCGTCTCGGTCGAGAATCTGTCGGTGCTGTTCGACGCGCTGTACGAGGGCGCGCGCTATCCGGTCTCCGCTTATCCCGGCGCCCTGCGCTTCGTCTTCGTCTATCTCGTTCCCATCGCCTGGACCACCACGATTCCCGCGTCGGCGTTGACCGGGCGACTCGGCCCCGCGATCGCGCTCGGCGCCGCGGCCGTCGGGGCACTGGCGTTCCTCATCACGCGGGCGTTGTGGCGCCTGGCGTTGCGACGCTACACCGGCGCCAGCGGGTGACCGGACTAAGGAGACGCTGGTGGTGCTCGCAGATAGCGATCCAGAAACTCCAGCGCGGTCCGATACGCCTTGATGTTGTTTTCCTTCCTTATGAACCCGTGCCCTTCATCCGGGAAGATGACGTACTCGGCCACGCCGCCGTGCTGTCGCACCGCTTCCACGATCTGATCCGACTCGGCCTTCAGCACGCGGGGATCGTTGGCACCCTGCAGGACGAGCAGCGGCTTCTTGATCTGATCGGCATGAAACAGCGGTGAGACACGGTACAGGCGAACCGAATCGTCCGACCCGGGATCGCCCAGCTCCGTGTAGAGCGCGGTGCGGAACGATTCCCACCACGGCGGGATGCTGCGCAGGGTCCGCACCCAGTTCGAGATCCCGAAGAAGTCCACACCCACCGCGAAGACATCGGGACGGAACGTCACCCCGGCGAGCGTGAGGTAGCCGCCATAGCTGCCCCCCGCGATGCCGACGCGCGTGGTATCGATGTAGCCCAGTGTCGCGAGATAGCGCTTGGCCCAGACGACGTCGTCGAGGTCCGCTTCGCCGTGACGGCGATCGTCCATCTGGTTGAACGTCTTCCCGTAGCCGCTCGAACCCCGGTTGTTCACCGCGAGCACCACGTAGCCATGATTGACCAGATATTGCGTGAACGCGCTGTACCCGATGCGCGTCTGGCCACCCGGCCCGCCGTGAATCCAGAGCACCGCAGGAACGTGATCCCCGGCGGCGACCTGCTGCGGCCGGTACAGGAGTGCCGGGATCTCCACGCCATCATAGGACGCATAGCGCGCCACCTGCGCATCGACCAGGTTCGTCGCGTCGAGATCGGGACTCAGGTTCTGCGTCAGCTGGCGCGGAGCAGCCGAGCCGCGCGTCAGGTCCATGATGAACAGGTTGCTCGGAGAGCGCGCGCCGTTCACGTAGAAGGCGATCCGGGCTTCACTCGGCGCAATCGAAACGCCGGTGACATCCCCGGCGGGAGGCGCGGGCAGCGCAACCCGTCGATGCGTCGCCGCTTCGTATACGCGGATTTCCGTCCGGGCATCGTTGTTGATGCCGACGACCAGGTATTTCCCGTGCTTCGAGAAGTAGGCGTACATCACGTCCCAGTCTGCCCGCTCCACCGTGTCGCTTGCGCCCGTGGCAAGGTTGTAACGCGCCAGGTACTGGAAGTCGCTGCCCTCGGTGGTCAGGAAATAGAGGTAGCGACCATCCGGGCTGAACACCTGCGGCGCGTGCTGTACTTCGCCCGTGTGCGGAGTGATATGGTGGATCTCACCGGTGCGACCATCACGCAAATACATGTCGTTGTTCTGGGTCGTGATCTCCTTGGTCAGCGCCAGCCAGCGCCCATCCCCTGAAATCGCGCCGATCGTGTACCCCACCGTGTCGCGAAACAACTCCTGGGGCGCGAGCGTCGCGATCGACATGGCGAACACGTCGAAGTAGCGGCGATCGCGCGCGTTGCTGCCGAAGAAGAACGACTTGTCGTCGCTCGCCCAATCGTAAAACACGGCCTTGAGGCTGTCCCCGGGCGTGAGGTCGCGAATGGTGCCGTCGGTGTTGCGCAGGTAGAGATGATCGTTTTCGTTCCCTCCCCGGTCCTGGATGTAGATGAAGCGGCGCTCCCCGGGGACGAACCCGATCGCGAAGATCCCGTCGGTCGTGGAGGTGGTGACCTGGCGCGGGGCCCCGCCCCGCGCCGGCACCTCCCACACGTTGAACACTCCCGACCGGTCGCTCGTGACCAGCAAGGTCCGCTCGTCCGGCGCGAACGAGGCTCCAAACATCACGGTCGTATTCATGAACTGCTCGATCGTGTATTGGGGAACGCTGCGGCGGGCCTGGGCGCCGACGGGAACGGCGCTCATGGCCAGGAGGCCGGCCGCCGCGCATGACGTCATTGCCATCCTCACGATGGTCTCCGGTGGGGGATGGTTCTATGATACCGGCTCAAACCCAACTGCGCGCGCCGGCATCCAACCGCTGGACCCAACCGAGGACATGATGAAACGCGTGACGGTTCTCCTTGCCCTCGTGCTCGCCGCTGACCGGGCGGCGGCACAAAATCCCTTTCGCCATCCGTTGGAGGCGATCGAGACCCGGTACGCCAGCTCGCATCCCGTGATTCGGTATACGCTGCGGGCCGACGGCACCGATCCCTCGGGCTTCGACGTCACGATTCACATTCACCATGCGCCGGACACCATCCGGCTGGCGCTGGCCACCCATCCGGAGTACGACGACGAGTACTGGCGCCACGTCACGGACGTGCGCGTCGAGGGCGCGCGCCCCGGTGCCCGCGTCGTCCGTGAGGATAGCGCGGTGTGGCGGGTCGACGCTCCGGGCGGCCGCAGCGTAATGCGCTACCGCTTGCGGCTGCCCGCTCAAGAGGGACAATTCCGTTCCGGGTGGAAGCCGTTCCTCACGCCGACCGGCGGCCTCGTGGGCGGGATTCAGTCCTTCATGTATGTCGTGGGTGCGGAGCTGGCGCCGTCCTACGTGACGGTCGAGCTGCCGGCGGGATGGGACGTCGCGACCGGGCTCACGCCCACGGCCGACCCGCGCACGTTCTTCGCCTCGAGCGCGCACGTGCTGATCGAGACCCCGATGCTTGTGGGCCGGTTCACGAGCTGGCGCTTCGCGGTGGACGGCGTGCCGCATCGCGTGGTGTACTGGCCGCTCCCCACCGCCCGGCTGTTCGACACCACGACGTTCGTCTCGGGCCTCGAGCGTCTGGCGCGGCAGGCGATCGCCCTGTTCGGCCGCGCGCCGTATCGCGACTACACGTTTCTGGTCCAGGATGGCGCCTCTGGGTCGCTCGAGCACTGGAATTCGGTCGCCATCGGCGCGCCCAGCGCCGACCTGGCCGGCGACATGAAACCGTTTTTCGCGGAAGCGGCCCACGAGTTCTTCCACACCTGGAACCTGCTGCGCATTCACCCGATCGAGTACGCGGCGCAGGTGGATTACCGGCCGGCGCCCCGGTCACATGGTCTCTGGTGGGCCGAAGGGATCACGATCTATTATGCCGACCTCCTGTTGCGCCGCGGCGGCGTGCCGACGTACGACTCGACGCGCCTCACGCGCCTGCAGACGATGATCGCCCGCTACCTGGCCAACCCGGGCAACGCGCGGCTGTCCCCCGAAACCGTCAGCGTCGTCGCCTACGGCACGCCTCCGGGAGCGCTCGGCGATTACTCGGCGAGCCCGCACCTGCAGGGGGAGATCCTGGGAACGATGATCGATTTCCAGGTGCGCGACGCCACCGACGGCCGCCGCTCACTCGACGACGTGGTTCGCCTGATGCTGGAGCGGTTCGGCGGCGAGCGCGGCTATGCGGGTCGCGACATCGACCGGACCGTGGCCGAGGTGTGCGGCTGCCGCATGCAGGAGTTCTTCGACCGCCATGTCCACTCCGGCAACCCGATCGACTTCGACCGCTATCTCGGGCTCCTGGGCCTGCGCGCCCGGGTGACCTGGTCGCCGGCGTTGGGCCGTGACGGCCAGCCGGCGCCGGACCTCCGCGTCTGGTCCTGGATGCCCCCCGGTGAACCACATCCCACGCTGCTGGTCAACCACCCCGCCGCCGTCTGGGCGCGCGCCGGCTTCCACACGGGTGACCGGATCGCAGCGGTCGACGGCGCGCCGATCACGAGCATCGCGGATTTCCGCGCCGTGCTGCAGCGGCTGCGGATCGGGGACACGGTGACGATGACGGTGCACCGGCCCACTGGCCCCTATCGGGAAACGGTCGTCATCACGGGATACGATCGACCCGCCGTGCGGGTGGAGGAGATCCCTGCAGCAAGCCCGAAGCAGAAGGCGCTCCGGGCGGCCTGGGTCGCGGGCGAGTAGATTCGCGGCTGATAGTCGCGACTCCCAGGAGGCGGCGTGGCCAGCGGATTCTTCAATCAGGTCAACCATCAGTTCGACCGCGCAGCGCAATTCACCAAGCACGATGCGACCCTGCTCGAGCAGATCAAGGCATGCAACAGCGTGTATTACGTCAGCTTCCCCGTCCGGCGCGACGATGGAACGATCGAAGTCATGCACGCGTGGCGCGCCGAGCACAGCCAGCACAAGCTCCCTACCAAAGGCGGCATCCGGTACAGCCCCGATGTGAGCGAAGACGAGGTCATGGCCCTCGCGGCGCTCATGACCTACAAGTGCGCCATCGTCGACGTGCCGTTCGGCGGGGCCAAGGGAGGCCTGAAGATCGATCGCCGCAAGTATTCGAGCGGCGAGCTGGAGCGGATCACGCGCCGCTACACGTTCGAGCTGGTGCGCAAGAAGTTCATCGGTCCCGGGGTCGACGTTCCGGCCCCGGACTTCGGCACCGGACCGCAGGAGATGGCGTGGATTGCCGACACCTACGTGTCGCTCACGGGTGGCGAGCTGGACGCGCTCGCCTGCGTCACCGCCAAGCCGCTCGCGCAGGGCGGCATCCGCGGCCGCACCGAAGCGACGGGACGCGGCGTGTACTACGGCATCCGCGAAGCGTGCGACGCCGCCGATCTGATGAAGGCCCTCGGCCTGTCCCGCGGCTTGAAGGGCAAGCGCGTCGTGGTCCAGGGACTCGGCAACGTGGGGTACCACGCGGCCAAGTTCCTCCAGGAGGCGGGGGCGGTGCTGGTCGGGCTGTCCGAGTACGAGGGAGCGATCGCCCGGCCTGCCGGGCTGGACATCGAGCAGGTGATGGCGCATCGGCGCGAGCGCAAAACGATTCTGGGGTTCGCCGGGGCCACCGACCTGCCCAGCTCGGAGGCGGGTCTGGAGGTCGATTGCGACATTCTCGTGCCGGCGGCGCTCGAACGCGTGATCACGGCAGACAACGCGCCGCGCATCAAGGCCAAGATCATCGCTGAAGGAGCCAATGGACCCACCACGGTCGAAGCCGAGGACGTCCTGTTGCAGCGCGGCGTCCTGATTCTCCCCGACCTGTGGCTCAACGCGGGCGGCGTGATCGTCTCCTACTTCGAGTGGCTGAAGAACCTGTCGCACGTGCGATTCGGGCGCATGCAGAAGCGTTACGAGGAAGGCGCCGCGCGCCGCCTGCTCGAGGCGGTGGCGCAAACCACCGGCAAGCAGTTTTCGGAGCAGCAGATCGGGTTCTATACCGAGGGCCCGGACGAAGAAGATCTGGTCAACTCCGGGCTCGAGGAATCCACAGTGTCCGCCTATCAGCAGATCCGCGACATCCAGCAACGCCACGGGGCTGACACGGTGAGCCTGCGGACCGCCGCGTTCATCAACGCCATCGACAAGGTGGCGCGGACCTATGAAGAAATGGGGATCTTCCCTTGAGACAAGAGCACGGAGCAGGGAGCAGTACTCGACGGTGCCGCGTCAGGTACTGCTCCGTGCTCCGGACTCCGTGTTTATTGGCACTTGGGCTCGCCCTCTTTTGAAGCAGGCGCCAGCGCGGTCGTTCCCACGTAAATCGCGCAGGTCTTGGTGGTGTTGACGTTGCTGATGCTCGCCGTCCATCCGTCCAGCGTCAGCGCGATCGTCGGGTTGTTGTTCCCCGAGGTCACGTTGAACGTGACGCCGCCCGCCCCGAGCGTGGCGCTGTACTTGACCGAGTCGGCGAAGAACGCTTCCTCGGCCGTCACCAGGTTGCGGAGATCGGACTTCATCGACGCGATGTAGGCCTTCTCCTTGGTGTTGGCGAACTTCGGAATCGCGATCGCGGCCAGAATGCCGATGATCACGACCACAATCAACAGCTCGATGAGCGTGAAACCCTTCCGGTTCATCTCCGCACTCCTCCTCCAACCACACGTCCCGGGCGCTGGCGAACGTCGCGCGCGAGGGTGGCACGCCCCGTACCAGCCCGGCCCGCGCGCCTAACAGGAGAACGGGAGGGCAGTTGACAGGCAGGAGAGGATGTGGGTCTGGAGACCGTCATCCACTTTGTGCGAATTGTCTGGATTTGCGCACGTGATCGGGATCACCCTCCGCGTCACGGCGCGACCATTTTCGGCGCTTCCTCGTGCAGGGTGTAGCCCTTCGCCGGGCACGTGAGGTTGGGATTGGTGCGATCTCCGTCGCCCTGAATGGTAGGCGTTGAAACGCCGATCAGCGAGAGTCCAGGTTACTCGGCGTGGGCCTCGTCGTTGGGCTTGCGGAACAGGCGGACCAGGAACCAGATGGCCAACACCACCAGGGCGAGCTTCACAAAGAAGAAGACGACCCCCAGGACGGTGCCGATCAGCGGCAACAGGAGGAAGCCGATCACACCAACAGCGGCGACGCCAAGGACAGGCTTGAACATGCACAATCCGGGTAAGGGGTTAGACACACTACGGAAGCTCAGCCGCAAAAGTGTCGTACATCCAGCCGGCCCGAACCCGACGTATCTTGGGCACTATGAACCGCCTGCACTACCTCCTGACCTGCCTCATGCTCGTACCGGCTGCACCGGCTCAGGCCGGCCCCCCGCCCCCTGCCACCGCGAAGGCGGTGTTCGCGGGTGGGTGTTTCTGGGGCGTCGACGCGGTGTTCAAGCACGTCAAGGGCGTCGTGTCCGTGGTTTCCGGATATGCGGGCGGCAAAGCCGCGACCGCGCGCTACGCCATCGTCAGCTCCGGTATGACCGGGCACGCCGAGTCGGTCGAAGTCACCTACGACTCCACGCAGATCTCGTATCGGCGGCTGCTGGAAGTGTTCTTCGCCGTGGCGCACGACCCCACGCAGCTCAACCGCCAGGGGCCGGATGTGGGGCCCCAGTATCGCTCGGCGATCTTCTACATGAGCGCGGACCAGCGCGACGTCGCGCAGGCGTACATCGCGGAGCTCACCCGGGCGCGCGCGTTCCCCAAGCCGATCGTCACCCAGGTCGTGGCGTTGGAGCGGTTCTATGCGGCCGAAGCCTACCACCAGAACTACCTCGCCAACCACATGACGCAGCCCTATATCGTGTACCACGATCTCCCCAAGCTGCGTGCCCTGGAACGGCGATTCCCGGAGTTGTATCGCCCCTGACGCGGGCCAGCCCGCGAGCCTGAGGAAGTTTTGCGGTGTAGCTTAGCCCTCGTATGGGGCCTAAGCTGGCGGGTCGCCAGATTGCCGTCCTTGTCGGGCTTGCGGTCGTCTACACGGCGGCCGGCAAGCTCGGCCTGCGTTTGGGGCTGGTCAATCCGAGCGCGTCCCCCGTCTGGGCGCCGACCGGCATCGCGCTGGCCGCCTTCATCGTCGCCGGCCAGAAGGTGTGGCCGGCGATTTTCGCCGGCGCCTTGGTCTACAACCTCACGACCGCCGGCTCGCTCGCCACCTCCCTGGCCATCGCCGCCGGGAACACGCTGGAGGGCCTCATCGGGGCGATGCTGGTGGACCGGTGGGCCGGCGGCACCAGCGCCTTCGAGCGGGGCCGCGACGTCATTCGGTTCGCGGCGCTGGGCGGTCTCGCCGCGACCACCGTCAGCCCCACCATCGGCGTCACGAGCCTCGCGTTGGGCGGTTTCGTCCCCCCGGACGATTACCTCCCCGTCTGGGCCACGTGGTGGCTGGGCGATGCCGCCGGAGCGCTGATCGTGGCGCCGCCGCTGATCTTGTGGAGCGGCCGTCTGCGGGTGCGCTGGACGTGGCGCCGCCTGCTCGAGGTCGCCGGGTTGTTCGTGACGCTCGTCGTCCTGGGATCGCTGGCCTTCGGCCCGCTGGGCGGTCCGTCGCTCGGGTTCCTCTGCATTCCGGTGTTGATCTGGGCCGCGCTGCGGTTCGGACGGCGGACGGCCGCCACCGCGGTCGCCGTGCTGGCCGCCATCGCGATCGCTCAGGTCGTGGACGCGCTCTCCACCCTGGGACGCGTGCAGGCGAATGCGCAGCTGCTGCTGTTACAGACGTTCATGGCCGTCACCGCCGTGTCCATCCTGGTTCTGGCCGCGGTGTCGGGGGAGCGGGCGCGTGGGGAGCAGCGGCTGCGCGAGATGGCGACGTCGGACCCGCTGACGGGGCTCGCCAACTACCGCAAGCTCGTGGCCGTGCTCAACGCCGAGATCAAACGGTCGCAGCGCACGACGCGAGGCTTCGCGCTGCTCCTCTTCGATCTCGATGGGTTGAAACAGATCAACGATGGCCAGGGCCACCTCGCGGGCAACCGCGCCTTGCTGCATCTGGCCGAGTGCATCCGGGTCAACTGCCGGGAGATCGACACGCCGGGTCGGTTCGGCGGGGACGAGTTCGCCCTGATCCTGCCGGAAGCGGACGAGGAGGAGGCGCTGGGCGTAGCGGATCGGGTGCGGGCCCGCCTGGCCTCCGACCCGACCCCGACCGTTTCCACGAGCGTCGGCGTGGCGCTCTACCCCAGGGACGGCGACACGATGGAGCAGCTGCTCACCAAGGCGGATACCGGCTTGTACGGGATGAAGCAGGGCCGGTCTTAGGTCCCGAGGATCGTCTTCAGGTTCAGGGACTTCGCCTGAGTCGCGATCTCGTCCTTGACGCGCGGGAAGATCGTCTTGGCGTCTTCTTGAAACTGCGCGAACAACCGTTTGAGATCGGCCGGGGCGAGCCGCCGCCCCTGCGCGTAGTACGTCTTGGCGACGTGTCCCAGGGCGTAGGTCGTCGCGAACGTCACGGCGACGCCCGCCGCGCCCCCCACCAGGCCGCCGAACAGCTTGCGCACGACCCCTTCGACGGCCTGGGCGGCGGCGCCGAGTCCGAGCGTGGCCGCGAGATCCTTCACCGAGCCGGCGTCGAGACGCTGGCCGTAGTGCCGGCCGATCTGGTACACCAGGCGCAGCTGCAGCGGCAGGATGACGACCGTCGCCAGCTTATCCGGGAGCAGGTCGACCGCGCCGGTGATCATCGCCTGCTGCAGAATCTGGCGGTCGAGCGCCTCATCGGACGGCGGGTTCCCACTGCCGACCTCGACCTTGACCGGAGCCGGGTGCGCGGCCGCGAGGCCGGCGGCGCCGCGCTCGATCTCCTCCGTGGTGAGCGGATCCAGCTCGAGGGCGGTCCGGAGCTTGTTCAGGAAGTCGGCTTCATGATCGTTGAGTGACCCGTCGGCGTGACAGACCACCACGGCCGTTTCGTACGCCCTGCGGCGGGCTTCCTCGCTGGAGAGCCGCGAGGCGATCTGCTTCAGCATGGTGGGTTCGCTCGAGCCGCGGTGCGCCACGGCATCGACGTCGGCGATGCCGAGCCTGCCGAGCGTCGCGCGCAGCTCGCGGTCCTCCTCGGGGGTCGTCCGGCCATCGGACAGGGCCGCGAGGAAGGCGATGGTGACGATGGGTGGATGATCACGCTCGTTCATGCTGTCGCTCCGGACAGAGGCTCGGCCCGCAATCTAGCGCAATTGGTTGGCAACGACCGCTCCATACGACCAGCGTCCGCTCCGGTTTCATCACTCCGCGAAAAAAAAATGGCCGGTGCGCCATGCTCACCGACCCCTGTGCCGTCTCCCGCGCTTCTCCCGCTCAGCCACGCTTGGCGAAGCCGTCGGCTTCCTTGATCAGGACTCCTCCGCCGGCCGACATGGCGACGGTATCACGCTGTACTTGACTTGTCAAGTGAAGGGACAATGATCATTATTGATTAACGGCCTTTAGTTAATAGTCGAAATTCGGTTGAGGAGGAACCCCGTGGATGTCCCAATCGTGATTCGCCATCGGTTGGAGGAATTGGGCCTGGAACAACGCGATCTCGCCCGCGCCGCCCGTGTGACCGAGTCCTACATTTCTCAACTCCTGACGCGGAGGAAGGCGCCGCCGGCGCCGAGCCGCACAGATATCTATGAGCGGATGGACAAGTTCCTCAAGCTGCCGAGCGGGGAGCTGGCCAAGTTGGCGGAGCTGCAGCGCAAGCAACAGCTGAAACGGGAATTGGGTGACGAGACCGTTCCCCTGTTTCACGAAGTCCGTGATTTGATCCTCCGGAAGTGCCACCCGCAGAGAGCCCCCCACGTGCGCGCCATCTTCGACAAGCAGCCGTTCGGCGAGCTGGAACGGCTGGTTACGCAGAAGCTGCTCGACGTGGTCAAGCGAGTGGCCAAAAATGAGCTCGAGAACGACTACTGGCTCCGCATGGTGGCTCAGCTCAGCGGCAAGAGCTATGAAGAGATGCGGGTGACCGTGCTCGAGTTTCTCGACACGGACATCTTCCATCTTTCCGCCGAGAACTGCATCTCGTTTCTGGATCCACTGATCGAATCCTGGGACATCGACCTTGCCACGTTCGGTCTGGCGATCGTGCTGAGTCACCGTGTCGTTCCCGGTCAGGCCAAGCGATTCGAGTTTGTCGAGCGGGACGCCGACCTCCCCGCTGGCGAGGAGCCGGGATTGCGCGAGTTCCTCCAGGATCCCGCCCTGAGCGGCGGCGTGAGCGCGGAGGAGGTCGCCTTTCTCGAACAGCTGAAGTTCAAGCGCAAGCGGCCGACGCCGCTCTACTACTACCGGGAGCTGCAAAACCTCCGGGACCCGCTGCACTTCTCCACCACCTAGGCGCCTCGGACCAGCCACGAGCACGAACAAGGCCGGCGAGCGACGCTCGCCGGCCTGCGTAATGTCTCCCACCCGGCTCAGTCGCTCGCCGGAGTGGTCGTCGGCTTCTCCTGGAGGATGATCAGGAACTTCGAGTTGACCCAGAACTGCTCGGCCGACGTGATCCGGAGCGACGGCGACGTGATGTGGCCGCCCTGATCGGGTTTCGTCTCGAGGAAGTTCGGGTCCTGGCGAGACAGGATGCGATAGGTGCCGCCGGCCACCGGCAGCGCGATTTCCAGCACCTGCCGCCGGTCGATGGCCGTGAACTGCGACGCGTCGAGATTGCGCGCCGGCTGCAGCGTCGTGCCCGTCTTCCACAGGACCCAGAACACGCGACTGCCGCCCTCCTCGACGACCAGCCCCTTGGCCTTCAGCTGATCCTTGGTGCCGATCACGTAATAGACCGTGTTCTCGCGCACCGTCATGTCGGACACGGTGTCGGTCAATGCGACGTTCTGGAAGCGCAGCGTGTCGACGGTAGCGGTGAGCGCCGTGATCTGGTCCCGTTGTACCGCGATCGTCTCCTGCAGGCTCGCCACCGTCGCCTCGAGAGTGGTGCGCAGGCTGTCGGAGATGCGGGTGAGGTTGCGGATCTGCCGCGCGTTGGCGCGCAGCTTGGCGTCGGCGTCGTTCACCTTGGCCACGATGTAGCGGATCGTCTGCACCATCGAGTCGTGCTGGGCCGCGGCCGGGGATTCAGTGGAGACCTGCAGGTTGCGCACCTGCGCCTTGGATAGCTCGGCCGTGACGTCGGCCAGGGTGCGGGCCTGCATGGCGATCTGCTCGACCAGGCTGTCGCGTTGGGCGGAAACGGTATCGAGTGTGGCAAGCCGCGCCTGTTGCTGCTTCGTCGGCCCACAGGCCGCGAGCAGGAGGAGCGCGGGCGCCAGGAATCGCAGCGTAGAAGCGTGCGACGGCATACAGGAACCTCCGTCGGTGAGGGCCGCGTTCATGGCGGCCGTGAGTTGCCCTGTACTACTAGTGCGATGATACAGGGGGCAACCGCGGGTAGTTCCACGATGCAGCGACCGCCAAGCTTACGGCGGGCTCCGCTGGGCCGAGGGGGCGGGAGGGTAGAGGAGGGCGGCCACCTGCTCGTTCACGAGGTCAGAGAACAAGAGGAAATGCCGCTCGCAGAAGCGGGCGGTGACGACACTGTCCTCCTCCCGGTACAGCGTCACGACCGTGATGACCTGGTCCGCGGGGGGGGGGACCGCCTCGTGGTTCTTGCAGTGATCGCACGTTCCCACCACCGACGCATTGCCCGTCCAGATTCGAACCACGGATCCATCCTCGGGAGCGAGTGGTCTCCCACGGAATGGCACATCTCGTGCCGATTGTCAACACGGACCACGGCTGGGGTCTACGGCGAAGCGCTTCACTGCCTTGGGAGGCCGTGGTGCAGATCGCGTACCGTCGTGATGGTATCGGCGTCTTCGGGACGCTTGTCCGGCCGATACCGCACGACGCGGGCGAAACGCAGGGCGAGCCCGCCCGGATAGTGTGTGCTCGCCTGCAGCCCGTTGAAGGCGACTTCGACCACGAGCTCCGGGCGCACGGCCACGACCTGCCCTTCGGTATTGGCCGCCAGAGCCTTGAGACGCTCGGTCTGCCAGGCGAGCATCGCGTCGGTCATTCCTTTGAAGGTCTTTCCGAGCATGACGAAGCCGCCCCGTTCGGCGTCGCGAGCGCCCAGGTGGAGGTTCGAGAGCCAGCCGCGGCGACGGCCATGCCCCCACTCGGCCGCCAGGACGACCAGATCGAGCGTATGCGTCTGCTTCACCTTGAGCCATGCCGAGCCGCGCGCGCCGGCCTCGTACCCCACCTCGAGCGCTTTGGCCATCACGCCTTCATGCCCGTCCGCGATCGCCCTGGCGAAGAACGCCCGCGCCTCCGGGACAGCGGACGTTACGATACGCGGCACCCGATGGCCGTCCGGGACGATGGCCGCCAGCGCGTCGGCGCGGCGGCTGTGCGGCTCGTCGAGCAGGACGACACCATCGGCAACGAGGATGTCGAAGAAGAACGACGACAAGGGCAAAGCGACGCGCTGCCGCGCTACGTCCTTCCGGCTTCCGAATCGACGCATGGTGACCTGAAAGGGATGCGGCGCGCCACCCGGTTGCAACGCGATCGCCTCGCCGTCCAGGATCAGCTCGCGGGCGGGGAATGCGCTGACCGCTTCGACCACCTCGGGCACGGCGGCGGTCACGTCGTTCAACAGGCGGGAGAAGACGCGGACTTCGTCGCCCGACCTGTGGACCTGAATGCGGGCGCCGTCGAGCTTGTACTCGAACGCCGCCTGACCGAGTCGCGCCAGCGCGTCCGCCACAGTGTCCGCGGCCTGGGCGAGCATCGGCTGGATGGGCCGGAACAGCTCGATCGCGAACCGCGACAGTCCGTGCGCGCCCTCCGCCAGGCCGGCGCGCGCCACCATCCCAAGGTCGCCGGCCAGCACGGCGGCTCGGCGGACCTGCTCCACCGGGAGTCCGAGGGCATGGGCCACCGCGTCCGTCATGAGGCCTTCCAGCGCCCCCTGGCGCAGCTCGCCGGTGAGCAGACGGAACAGGAACTCTTGTTCCGCGCGCGTCGCCCGTGCCATCAGATCGCGCAGTGTCTGCGCCTTGGTCGTGGCGGACCCCTTGCCGGTCGTACTCGCGAGCTGGGAGAGCCGACTGTCGATGGAGAGCAGCTCGAGGGAGGGCTCAGCGGCGGCGTGGTCCGGGCGTGCGGCGCGCAGGGTTGCGAACCCGACGCCCGTCTTTGACTGCCGGATGGTGCCGGAAAGAAACGCGATGGCGATTTCGATCTCGTCCGGGCCGGCGCGGTTCAGGAGATCGGCGAGGTGCTCGATCTTGGCGCGCCGGCCGCTCGTGGCGGCGACGGTGCGCGACGTTTGGACGAGATCGGACAGCAGCAAGGGCGGCTAGGCGCCCAGCCCCATCAGGGCGCCCTCGTGCTCGAGCAGCCAGCGTTTGCGGTCGAGTCCGCCGCCGAAGCCCGTCAGCTCGCCCCTCGACCCGACGACACGGTGACACGGAACGACGATGGGGATCGGGTTTTTCCCGTTGGCGGCCCCGACGGCGCGGGTGGCGTGGGCGTCGCCCAGGCGGCGCGCGATGGCGCCGTAGCTGGTGGTCGTGCCGTAGGGGATGGCCCGGAGGGCGTCCCACACGCACCGCTGAAACGGCGTACCCCCGGGCTCGAGCGGCAAGTCGAACGTGGTGCGGGAGCCGGCGAAGTACTCGGACAGCTGTTGCCGGACGCGGGCGAGCAACGCGCTCGGCGGGCCGGTTCCATCGTCTTCGGTCCACCCGGTCCGGTCTTTCGGCTTGCGATCTCGGGTCGGGAAGTAGATGCCGGTGACGGCGGCGCTGGTCGCGGTCACCAGCAGAGTGCCCAGGGGAGTGGAGAGTTGGGTGTACGTGGTGGACATTGGGATGGAGTATAGCATCCCACGCCCTCCCCCCCAGGGTTGTCAGTGCCCGGTTCGACGTGTAGGCTTGCCGCGTCTTCCTTCTCCTGGGGTCGTCATGCGCCACTCGTCCGCACTGCTGGCCTGCATATCCGCCGCTCTCACCGCGAGCGCGGCGGCTCAACAGGCACCCGGCATCAAGCTGGCCGACGTGGCCGGCGTGTGGGAGGCGCAGTCGATGATCGGCGCCAACGACAGCGTGATCGCGGCCTCGATCATTACCGCCACCAGAGACACGTCCGGATGGACGATGACGCTGTCGGGGCGCGATCCGATTCCGCTGCGGGTGGTGGCGGTCGGGGGCGACAGCGTCGTCACGGAGGCGGGCCCGTACCCGAGCATCCTCCGGCCCGGTGTGAGCGTGACCCTGCTGCGCAACGTGTCCCACTACAAGGGTGACGAGATGTGGGGCACGTTCGAGGCGCGGTATTCGTCGGGCGACACATTCAGCGGGAAAGTGACCGCCACGAGACGGAAGTAACGGGCGATGCCTCCCTACCGGCCGAACCCGTCGCGCTACGAGACGATGATCTACCGCCGCTGCGGTTCGAGCGGCGTGCTGCTGCCCGCGGTGTCCCTGGGCCTGTGGCACAACTTCGGCGCCGTGGACCACTTCGCGAATGCGAGGGCCATGGTGCGCCGAGCGTTCGATCTGGGCATCACGCACTTCGACCTCGGCAACAACTACGGCCCGCCGCCGGGGGCGGCCGAGTCGACGTTCGGCCGCATCCTCAAGCGCGATCTCGCCGCTCATCGGGACGAGTTGATCGTGTCGACCAAGGCCGGCTGGGACATGTGGCCGGGACCGTACGGCAACTGGGGCTCTCGCAAATACCTGCTCGCGAGCCTGGATCAGAGTCTGCGGCGAATGGGGCTCGAATACGTGGACGTTTTCTACCATCACCGGCCCGACCCCGACACGCCGCTGGAGGAGTCGATGGGAGCGCTCTGCGACGCGGTGCGCGCGGGCAAGGCGCTATACGCCGGCATCTCGGCCTACCCTCCCGAGCTGACGCGCAACGCCGCACAGATTCTCACCGCGCTTGGCACGCGGTGCCTGATCCATCAGCCCAAATACAGCATGCTGGTGCGCGGGCCCGAGCGCGGGTTGTTCGATGCCGTGCAGGACCTGGGGATCGGCTGTATCGCGTTCTCACCGCTCGCCCAGGGACTGCTGACCGACCGCTATTTCAAGGGGATCCCGAAACAGTCCCGCGCCGCGAACCCGCACGGCTACTTGCAGCGGGACCAGGTGACGGACGCGGTACGACGCAAGGTGCTGCGACTGCACGAGATCGCGCGGGCGCGCGGCCAGAGCCTGGCGCAGATGGCCCTGGTGTGGACGCTGCGCCATCCGTGCATGACGTCCGCGCTCATCGGGGCGAGCAAGCCGGCCCACGTCACCGAGGCCGTGGCGGCGCTGGCGAACTTGGAGTTCACGCCGGATGAGCTGACGGCGATCGATCGAAATCTGGACGACTGAAAGCGCGCTCTCAGCGATCAACCGTCAGCCTCAGCCGAGGCGGGTGGAGCGCCAGAGCGAATAGCCGCTGACCGCGAGGAAGGCCACCAAGGCCAGGGTCAGCGCCGCCGCCCAGCCCCAGGCGATCTGGAGCGCGGGGACGCGGGCCTGCGAGCCGAACCAGACGATCACGGCGGTCGCCAGCGTGACGAGCAGCCAGTCGATGGGACGCCGCCGCGCGCGCGCGCTCGTGTCCTCCCCCGCCAGTCCGGCGGCGACGTAGGCCGGATCGACGCCGTAGCGCGCGCTTTCCCGGGCTCCGGCTTCCTGCCAGCGGCGGTGCTCGGCGCGGGGCGCCGACGCGAGCGCGATGGTCCCGGCGCCCAGCGCCATCAACAGGGAGCCGCCGATCACCTTCCCGCCGCCAGGCTCGCCGAACACGAGGATGCCCCAGGCCAGTCCCCACAACTGGTTCGTGTTCGACAACGGAATGCCGCGACTGATGCCGACGTACTTCGCCGCGTACTGCTGGAACAGGTCACCCACTACCCAGACGAAGCCCGCGAGGAGCAGCCAGAACAGCACGTCGCGGCTCTGCACCAAGTCGGCCCACAAGGGGCCCGGTCCACCGGAAAACACGATGGCGAGCAGCGACATCATGCCCAGCTCGCCGATCGTGAAGAACGCCACGAACGACATCGGATGCATGCCGGTCAGGTACGCCTTGCGATAGGGGATGTACATCGTGCCCCACAGGGCGCCGGCCGTCAACGCGGCCACGACGCCGCGCGTGGCGGAGCCTCCGGGCGCGTGGGCCCCGGACGCGACGGCGAGCAGCGTCGCGCCCAGGAACATGACGGCCGCTCCGCCCAGTACGGCGAAGCCGCGCGCGCGACCCCCGTCGCGCAGCTCGTTGAAGAGCAGCGTGCCCCAGAGAATGCCGAGCAGGCTATTCGAGTTCCACAGCGGAAACGCGATGGACAGGCCGATGTCCTTGATGGCGAAAATCGTCAGCGTGTTGGCGACCGACCACAGACACCCGGCGAGCGCGGCCCAGATCACCAGGTGCGGCGCCTGGCGCACGTCGTCGGTGACGGCGGCGGTGCCGCGGATCAGCGCGGGCAGGCTCCACCGGGCCAGGAACACCCCCAGCACCATCATGAAGGAAATGGTGACGGGCGGAATGCCCAGCGTCACGAGCTTGGTTGGCGCCTCGGCGGCGCCGAGCCAGGCGCCGGCCGCGAACCCGGAGAGCATGCCGACGCGCTGCAGGCTGCGCAGCCGCGCCGGGTCGATCTCGGTCAGGCGATCCACGAGAGCACCACGAGGCCGGCGATGAGCACGGCGACCGGGATCCAGAAGTGGGGATCGCCGAGCAGCGCGCGCGTGCGGGAGGGTCTTGTGGTGTTCATGAAACGCAGGCCACTTTGCAGGCCATCATGAAGGACACGATCGGCGTAGGACTGATCGGGTCGCGGTTCATCTCCACGATCCATGCCGAGGCGCTGCAGTCGGTCCCCGACGCTCGCGTGGTGGCGGTCATGTCACCCACTCCCGGAAACGCCAAGCAGTTCGCGGGGAGATTCCACATCCCCAATCACTGCACGGCGCTCGAGCACCTGTTGGCCAGGGACGACATCGACATGGTCGTCATCGGCGCCCCCAACTTCCTGCACTGTGACATCACGCTCGAGGCGGCGCGGGCCGGCAAGCACATCGTGATCGAGAAGCCGCTGTGCATGAATCTCGCCGAAGCGGACCGCATGATTACCGCCTGCCAGGCGGCCCGCGTCAAATTGATGTACGCCGAAGAGCTCTGCTTCACGCCAAAATACGCGAGATTGAAGAGTCTGCTGGACGAAGGCGCGTTGGGCAAGCCGGTACTGCTGAAGCAATCCGAGAAGCATGACGGACCTCACGCCGATCATTTCTGGGACGTGGAGCGCTCGGGCGGCGGGGTCACGATGGATATGGGGTGCCACGCCATCGCGTTTTTCCGGTGGCTCACCGGCAATACCCCCATCAAGTCCGTGTACGCCCAGATGAGCACGAGTGTGCACGGGGCGAGGACCAAGGGGGACGACAACGCGATCCTCATTCTCGAATTCGCCAACGGCGTGCTTGCGGTAGCCGAGGAGAGCTGGACCAAGCTGGGCGGCATGGACGACCGCGCCGAGATCCACGGCTCGGAGGGCGTCGCGTATGCCGATGTGCTGCAGGGTAATTCGATTCAGACGTATTCGACGGCCGGCGTCGGCCATGCGGTCGAAAAGGCCGGCATCACCAGGGGGTGGAGCTTCACGATGTACGAGGAAATCTGGAACTACGGGTTTCCCCAGGAACTGGCGCACTTCGTTGACTGTGTGAAACACGACAAGCAGCCATTGGTGACGGGCGAGGATGGGAGAGCGGTGCTCGAGGCGATCTTCGCCGCGTATGAGTCGGCGGGAACGGGGCGGAAGGTGATGTTGCCGTTCGAGACCGACGCCGACAAGCCCTACAAGCTGTGGAGGCGGTAAGCCCGAGGCCGGCACCGGCTTGAAGAAGTGATCTAGGCGCCGCGGCGTTGGGGAGGAATCGGCAACACGAGGATAAACGTGCTGCCGTGTCCCTGCTCCGACTGAACCTGCACCGAGCCATTGAACATGCCCTCGATGGTCTCGCGCACCACGGCGAGACCCATCCCGGAGCCGGCGCCATGCGGCTTGGTGCTG
>Ga0187892_10004589_pt1 | contig 22981 bp, 17 predicted proteins | sample MA1701073metaG_FD_139345 | JGI IMG/M metagenome (GOLD analysis project Ga0187892, IMG submission 139345) | Bio-ooze microbial communities from a basaltic lava cave in the Kipuka Kanohina Cave System on the Island of Hawaii, USA - MA170107-3 metaG ... | reverse complement strand
CGCCAGACAAATTCCACGGCGAATGGAACTACAGTATTCATCCCACATCACCCCGATAATTGTTCAGTTTGTTCAAGTTATTTATGCTAGGCTCCTTAGCAGACATTGGCGGTACCCATACCCGCCTTTGCATCACCGAGCCTGATGCCGATTTGACGTCGATACAGGCGTTCGAGAACGCAGCTTTTGAGACCCTGGAATCGCTTCTCCTCCATTATCTTAAGGAACAAAACACCGATCCTGGGTCTTTGACCGGCCGCTTCGGCGTCGCCTGTCCGGTGACCGATGATGTCATTGAGCTCACTAACTTTCATTGGGTGTTTTCGGTGTCACAGCTAGGCGCTCGATTGGGATTGCGAGAGCTTAAGGTAGTCAACGATTTCACCGCCATCGCTTTGAGCGTCCCCCATCTGCAGCCCACACACCTCGAGCCAATCGCGAGGGGAGTCGCGCAAGCCCACACCGCCATTGCGGTGCTGGGACCGGGCACTGGACTGGGGGTATCTGGTCTCATACCGCATGCCGATGGCTGGGCCGTGTTACAAAGCGAAGGCGGCCACGCCACCTTAGCGGCGAGCTCCGATGATGAGAGCCGAATCCTCACCCAGCTGCGCCAACGAGTCGGCCATGTGTCGGCGGAAAAGGTGTTAGCCGGACCGGGGCTTACGGCCCTTTACTGTGCGATCGCAGAAACCGAAGGTAGACGAGTGCGAGCAAAAAGCCCTGAACAGATCACCAGCGCGGCCCTAAGTGCTAGCGATCCGCTGGCGCAAAGGACCGTGGATCACTATTTGGCCATGCTGGGTGGTTTCGCCGGGGACCTCGCCTTAACCCTCGGCGCACGGGGTGGTGTCTATCTCGCTGGCGGGATTATGCCCGGCATGGTCCCCGGCATACGGGCGTCGCGCTTCACGCAACGGTTTATGGATAAGGGCCTATCCCGCACTTACCTTGAAGCCATACCGATCCATGTGATCACCCATCCCTGCCCAGCGCTTCTGGGCTTGCAGCATCAGGCGATCCCGCTCGGGTACGAAGCCGCTTAGGGAACCTCTGATTAATTCAGGGCACTTCGAGAAACTCCATCCGTGGAATTATCGAATCGCAAAGCAAAAAATGCGACTTTTGCTTCGCTCCATTTTTTACACAGTTACCTGTTTGAAAAATGCGCAGCTTATCCCTATACCGCCGGGCACTTCGAATTAATCGAAGTGCCCTGCAGAGGTTCCGGCGGCCCATAGGGTAGTATAGGGTCAGGTCTATCCTTATAATATCAGGTGCATTTGGTCAAATCTATTTGGGGGATGAGGAGTTGTCCGGATGATGCAGCAAAAGGTGACCGCAGCCGATGAAATGACGATCCCCCGCGTACAGATCCGCCCGCTCGCACCCTCATTGGCCGTGATTGCAGAGCTCCATGCCGAGCGCGACGAGGCCATCGTCGCCGCCTCTGCCACGGGCGCTTACAGCTACCAACAGATCGCCGAGCACTTCGGCTTGCATTGGGTGACGGTCGGGCGCATTGTCCGCGCAAGCCTAAACACATGAGTCTCGTGCTCTAGAAATAGACCTGACCCTAGACCTCACTTGGCCGTGTCTAGGGTACCCGTAAATATGACCTGGGAAGACTCGACCAACTGCGCTGACAACTGCCTGGCGATGTCGGCCTGCGCATCGCGTGGTGTCTCTTGTGGCGAAACGAAGACTATCGGTATGCACACGCCTGAGTGAAATCACACCCGGAGTTTCTTGCTATTCGGTCAAGTTCTCGGGGCGCTTGAGCAGCAGCCAGCGGGTTTTTTTGAGCACGGGCTCGTAGCCTTTGGCCTGGAGGGTTTTCGCCTCCTTGAGCCACGGACTTCATCGATCGCTTTGCTCCGGTGCGCCATGATGTGGAAGCGGTCGAGGATAGGGATAGCGTAGGCGGCACCTTTGGCGATCACCTTGAGATAGGGCTTCCACATGTCGCTGCAGATGAACTAAGAGCAGTGCTTTAGGACGCTTGTCACATCCTTCGATCCCGATCGGCTCCTTTTCTAAAGATTCTTTCCCTCCGGACGCTAGGAAACCTCGAGCGATAGTTTCGCGGAGAAGTGCTTGCCCCTATTTGGCAGCACTGAGTTTTTGATAGCTACGAGAGGAAAACATCGTGAGAGAAAGAATATTTCAATCATTTGTTTGTTTGCTATTAGCATGTTTGTTGGCGTCTCCTGTATTCGCCTGCCAAAAAACGACGTGTAAAAAACCGAAAAAGTCGTTCGAAGTCTATATGGAAACTGGCTTCGAGAACCAGCCGGATTTTGCAAAGTACGGTGCAAAAGACCTGGGTACACTATACGCTGGTAATATGTTTAATGGAGGTAAAGGGCGGGACAAAAGCCTCTTGCCTTCAAAGAGCAAAACGACCAGTTTTGTTGAAAAGAAGTACGCAAGCCACACTGGCCTTTTGGTGCTGGACATTGAGAGTTGGCCAGTGAAAGGTTCCGATGCAATAGTCGCGAGCAGCGTCGACAAGTACCTAACGGTGTTGGAGTGGGTAAAATCCGCAGCCCCCAAGGCAAAGGTCGGGTACTATGGTCGCCCACCTGTTCCAACCTACAGCGCGGTGCAAAAGGGAACCGAGCACCAGTCATACAAAGAGTGGCAAGCGCAGAACGACAGGCTCGCTCTGTTAGCTGACGCCGTGGACGCATTCTTTCCCGATTGTTATCCTAATAACGCCAATCAAGAAGGCTGGGTACGCAAGTGCGTTGCTCTGATAAACGAGGCCAAGCGACTTGGTCCAGGCAAAAAGGTATATCCATTCATCAACCCACGCTATCATTCCCAAGCCGCTAAGGGGTTGGCGTGGAGCCTCGTGCCTGAAGATTACTTCTTGCTGCAGCTTAAAACCCTAAAGCAACATGCGGATGGCGTGGTGATATGGGATCTGAGCCGCAGACCCTGGAACGAGAAAGAGCCCTGGTGGCAGGCGACTCTAGAGTTTCTTGGCTCGAAGTAATCGGTACACCGAAAATACTGGGCGACCATCCGGTTGCCCAGTATTCTTCTTTTTCTTAAATCCCAAGCGTATTCAGTAGTTCCTTCACGGCGGGAACATCGTGCTAATGTTGTCCAGGGGATACCGGATCACCTGGATGAAGCGGACGGATACCCAACCGTGGCGCGCAGGGGGTCCAGCAGTTAGCGTTTGTGCACTTTGCCTTGGCATCGATGGTCGATGGTGTGTAGGATGTGTGATCGAAGCCCCGCGTAAGGTTGCATGGCCGGGCGCAGAGGTTTTATAAGTACTTGCCACAGATATTGCGACGACACGAGGGTGAATAGGTCGGCCCACTGCCAATACATCGGGTCCATCTAGGGCCTGAGCATTCTATAGCGCTCGTGCAGAACGCGCTTCTAACCATAAGCAGCAGCACCATCATTGCAAAACTGAGGCGTCAATAAACGAGAAAGGAAACGGAATGAATTGGCGTGGAATGGTGCAAGGGCTTTTGCGGCGGAATGGTTATGAGTTAGTGCGCTACCCGATCATGCACTTTTTGGCTCAGTACGAAATAAATATCGTCCTTGACGTTGGAGCTAACAGAGGACAATATGCTCAAGAGCTCAGAAGGCTGGGCTACGATAAGAGAATCGTTTCTTTCGAACCTTTATCTTCTGCCTTTTCGCAATTGACAGAAAAGGCGAACAACGATCCCCATTGGACGCCTGTTCAACTGGCTCTGGGAAGCAAAGAGCACTGCGCGTCGCTGCATGTTGCGGGCAATTCGGCCAGTAGCTCCTTGTTGGATATGTTACCAAGGCATACCGAGGTAGCACCAGAGACAGCTTATGTCGGACAGGAAACCGTTACGGTTAAGCGGCTGGATTCAGTCTTCTCAGGCTATTGTCACACCTATGATAAGGTTCTGCTAAAGGTTGATACTCAGGGATACGAGAGTGAGGTATTGCAGGGCGCAGCCGGGGTTTTGCCACGCATTGCTGGTCTAGAGATCGAAATGTCTCTTGTGCCCCTATACGAAAATGAAGTGCTTGCAGAAGGACTATTATCGTGCGTACGCAAGCATGGGTTTATTCCATTTTGGTTCAATCACGGCTTCAAAGATCCATCGAACCAGCAGTTGCTTCAGGTAAATGGCTTGTTCTTCAAATCCCAAAATGAGCGGAAAAGCTAGTATTGCTACTGACGGCGTAAGACTGTTAAGGATTGGTGGCCTTAAAATGTTAAGCGAGGTGTAAACCGGGACAGGTGCGTGAGGGGAGGGTTAGGGTGGCGTGGCGCGCGATTTCAGAGTCGCAAGTCCACGTCAATCATGACAGCCAGTTGTTTTTGTGGCGGTGTGGGCTGTTACGCCGTACGCGAATGATGGACACAGGCAGTCGGCCGGCAAAGAAACCATAGAGCAATCGCGCAGAATCAGAAAAAATGTCGAATACCTGCATCTCAAGCTCATTGAGCGCCTGCATCAGCTCAGAGAAATCATATCCCATCGCCTCAAGCCGTTTCGAGCCAATCCAGTTCAGATATTGGCGCGCCCAGCGCCTGCGAAGTGGGGTGGCCAGTGTCTCCTTCCATTTATCCATCGGTGCGATGCTAAGCTCGGTATATTTTCTCGCGCCGGCCGGATCTCCCATTTGGCCATGCATTCGAATGCCGGAAAACTTTCGGAGAATATCTTCGTCGAGATCGAGTTCGAGGAGTGCAGAGAGCCGACGCACTGTTTCGTGCGGCGACTGGAGCAGATCTTCGTAACGTAGGACGAGCTTATGCTTCGCAGGCAACGACATCGCCCGTACCAATTGGTTGAGGCCCTCGTAGAGATCGATTCCGAAGCGGTAGATGTTCCAACGCCCCTTGCCAAAGGTCTCGATCATAGAAGCGGTAACCGCAAGAGGGTTACGCCACAGAAAGACGTAACGAGCGGCGGGGAAGATATTCATGATCTCCTCGGCGATGAGCGCGTTTCTAGGGGTCTTTTCCACGTAGTAGCGGACACCGGCTGGGCTGGCTTTCCGAAAGAGATCCAAGGCGGTTCGTGCCACAGCCCGACGGTAGTCCATCTCACCCTGAGGAAGATGGCGGCTGAAGTCACGGATGGCCTTTGAGGCAGCGGTGTGCCCATACTCCGAAAAGGTGTTTCCGTCGCGCAGTGCGTACAAAAGAGGCAGGAGCAGCCAGCTCTCTGCAGTGCTAGCAATGCGCTCATCAGCGGCCAGGATTCGTTGCAGCAGTGTCGAGCCCGACCGCGGTAGCGAGAAGAGGACGATCAAGTTTTCGTCGCTCCATTCCTCGGGACGAGTCGTCTGGATATTACTAGCGGTCGGTCCCATGGCGCCGCGGGAGGCAGACTAATGTTGTTGCGTAAACCACCTTAATCGAGGCCCCTTCCACTGATCCCGAGGGTGTCTGGTGTGGATTATTTTCGCGACCCCTTAACCTTCTAATGCCGTGACAATGATTCGTGAGAAGTGTTCAATAGTGTGCGACGCATAGGCGAGGCAGCCGTTACTGCCGTATCGCTCGGCACGGTCTGGGTCGTCATACAATTCTCGGACGCCCCGCGCGATCGAGTCGGACCGTTTGACGGAGACAACCATGCCGGATTGGTGTTGCCTGGTAAGCCAGCCTATCAAGCCTTCCTCGCATGCGATAACCGGTAAGCTCATCTTTCCTGCTTGTACCAGCAATCCACTCATCTGATAATGATTCCGATATCCTATCCAGACGATGTCCGCGGCTGAAAAAACTGTGCTTTCCTCGGCTTTATTTAAATAGCGATCCATCGCGTGCAAGCGTCCGCTGTTGCCCAAGCGTAATGCCGCTTCCGTTCGGCAAAGCGTCTTGATCTCTTCGTTCTGCCTGCCGGCCAACAAAATGTGCATGTCGCTTGGAAAATCGGGCTGGTGGATTGCTTGAAAAAGCTCCGTAATTCCCTTTCTACCAGTTAGCGTTCCGTACACCAGCAATAATTGAGCTTGGGATGGGATACCTAAGGCTCTCTTTGCTTGTTGTTTGCTCATCGAACGCGCAACGTCAGTTGGATCGGGAAGAAAAATCAATCGGTTAGTGAATTCGCAATCTGAGCGGGCGATGTATTCGTGCAATGTCGGATCGATGGTAAAAAGCATATGGAGGTACTGATTCCGTAAAAGGCGGCAAAACAATCTCCGTTTGAGTGAGTCAGTGCAGAAACGGGGCGCCCTGATTCCGAAAGCTGAATAGTGAAACGTCGGCCGCATCACGATTCCACCCCAAGGACTATCCTCGAAAGGCGACCCAGCGAGTGCTATCGCATAGGCACAATAATCCAGATACGGCAGCAACGTAAAGTCGATACGGGCTCGACTCCGGATTTTGTGGTAAAGACGTCCGAAAGCCGTCCTGAACGTCAGCATCTTGCCTGACATTCGAAGCAAATTCCTACTGCTTGCGCCAAATTCCGCTGTCGGTTCTGTAACGATCGATACACCTTCGCCACACTCGATCAATGACGTTTGCGCCGCCGGATGCTTTAGGCTCTCGTCGAAGCTTCCCACGAATAGGTGGTGTCCACGGAGAAGGAGAGCCTGAATGATCCACCGTAGATATTCGGCGCGGTGCCCGCTTAAGAAAGGCTCAATGAGTGCTATGTTCATGTACGTCGACGCGATGGTCTGGCGTTAAGCAACCTAAACTTCGGTTGAGACGTAAATCTTCAGAGCCACGATCCGTAACAGCCAAGGGTAGAGCGGCATGACCAACGGCCATGACTGCAAGCTAGGACGCTCGCAGAACATTCGAGAGCTTTACTGGGGCGTCTGGCGATCATCCAAGATCGGTTGCGCCTGAACTGGACGATCCCGTTCGGTTACTTGGGCTAGGCGATGAGCATGCTGTACCGCTTTTTCGTACTTTCCCACCAAGACAGCGGCCATGAATAGCAAGGGACTGCCGAGCATATTGCCTTGCTTCAGTGATACCACAAAATAAAATATGAATAGCGCACATAGAATGGCTAGTTGAGTTCTTTGTACCCGGTTGTATCGAACAACAAATAATCCCTTCTTAAAGCAAGTCAAGACGATAGCAGCATAGATTAGAAAACCGAGTATTCCCTCTTCCGTGAGGATATCCACAGGTACGACGTGCGAGTAAGTCCCGATGAGATCGCTAGATGCGGAACTACCCAAGCCAAAGAATATCGTGGCCGGAGTCACGTACCAATGCTCAAGCAGCCTCGCTCCAAAGCGAAACCGCGTACCTGTGGCCTCGTCTATGGCATCGTCGCCCCAACGTTCCGAATCGGCCCAATACAGATCCAACCCCCAAGAGGCTGCGGCGATTAGGCAAACAATGGCGGATCCAAAACCCACATACGCTTTGAAGTTGCCGAGACGATGGGCGATAGGCCAGCACGCACATATCGCTACTATCACTGCCAAGGTCTGTCCGCGCGATCCTGACTTCACTACCAAAAGCAAACCAAGAACTACAACCAGCCATTTGAAGATATTCAGGAACTTAAGCCTATGCCAGGACAAAAATGCTGCTATGATGGCGATTGTTCCGCCTAGCGAGCCTGGCACAAGAGCGTTGCCGGAATATTCCACGATACTACTAGGAAAGGCAACTTTTCTGCCGTCCCATTCCACTGTAAACATGAGGAGGAAAGCCACAAGTGTGCCGAGCATGAAGGTAGCATTGAGCATCCATTCAAAATCCTCTGTGCGGGAACACAGCAAGGGACACAAGAAAACAATGGTTACAATATAGGGCGCTCGCTCTATAAACACGCTTAGACTTCGGGCGGGATTCGGAGCCCAGAAAGTCGATACCAGAGCGTACGAAAATAGCGTAACCACAAGGAAACCGACCGCCGGATATCCGCGCAGTATCGGGTATCCGCCGACGAACTTTCTGGCTAAGCCCAACAGAACGATAGACCCAATAATATAGTTTATTAGCGCACGGCCTCCGCGCGTAACGAAAAATGGAGTAGAGGCCTGAGCCCACTGCTCAAGACCCATCATACAGAAAGCGCCCGCTATTGCCGTGGCAGGCTGAAGTAGGGTCGAAAGGCAGAGTGCCGCGACAATAGCCAATACCGCTGTCAAGACGGAACTCCTCTGCCGGTGATACCATGACCGGTCGCTCTTGGACCGATGATATTCTTGTCAGGATTACTCGTATTCGTATGAGTCAAGTCCGGTAGTGCCTTTAAAATTAACCCCTGGTTGCCGGAATGTTTTCCCAATTCGATAGACTCTCGATATTTTCCGTGCTGCGGATCGCGAGCGCTAAGGTCTAAGTATTCCTTGGATAAGGTCATACCGATTCGCGACAACATTGTCCCTCAGTCTTAAGAAAGCCCATCTGGTGAATTATAATGCATTAAAGACGAAAGGTTTTGCTTCCCAGCGGTTTCGTGGGTGGGTTCACGACGATACCGGAACCGACTACCGTCCACCTGCCATACCCAATGCGCCACCGATTCGCCATCGTGGTCCGACAGGGGGTGCCGGACTCTCCCGCTAACTCGGGACCGAAATGTGCTCCAAAACGGGACAAATTAGCTTGCAGTCGCATAGGTACAGGGAATCGTGTTGATAAAACACCTTGGCGACTGCGCGCTGATCACGGCAAATGACGGTTGCCGCTTGCGCGAGCTGTTACATCCCCGAAAGGATGCCGTTGCGCTGCCCTATTCGCTCGCCGTGGCGTATGTCGCACCCGGCAAACGCAGTGACCCGCACTTTTTGCGCCAGACCGAGGTTTATTTCATTCTCACGGGCCACGGGTTGATGCATATCGGGAAGGAGGTAGAGCCCGTGGCCAGCGGTGATGCCGTCGCCATTCCAGCTGGGCAGACGCAGTGGATCGAGAATGCCGGTGATGAGACCCTGGAATTCGTAGCCATCGTCAGTCCGCCTTGGCGTGCGGAGGACGATATCCGGGTGGATTGGACTCCCGGCGGTATTGATTTGCTCGGGCGCTCACCTCCTCACCAGTAGCAGCGTGAAGACACAGGCAGGGCCAGCACTTATTGCCCTGCGCTGCAAAACGTCTAAACAGCAAGCACCGTGATCGAAGGGGTATTGAGCTGGGCGTCGCTGTGAAAGCCGCGAACTAATAGCACGAACTCATCGGGTTGCGCCAGCTCAAGTCCGCGCGCGATACGCCTCGCGATGCGGTTCGGATGGCTCCTGCCGACGTCTGCGGCGACCACCGAGATCACTCCCCACATCAGGTTCATCCGCCGCGCCACTGTCGCGCTAGAAGTAACCCCCACTACCGGCGCCGAGGGACGCCGCGAGCTGACACTCACCGCGGACATGCCGCTCTGGGAGATAACCACGATCGCCCTTGCGTCAAGATCGAAGGCGAGACGGGTGGCCGCGTCGGCGACAGCGTCACCAAACGCCGTCGGGCCTTGGTGTCTGGTGATGACATCCGTGGTCCAAGCGGGCCTGCGCAACCAGAAATGGAAGGCTTCGGTCTGTTTCGCGATCCGCGCCATCATCTCCACTGCTTCGACCGGATGCCTGCCGATTGCGGTTTCGCCGGACAGCGTTACCGCGTCGGCTCCCGCGGAGACCGCTTGCGAGACGTCTGATACCTCGGCCCGGGTAGGACGTGCATGCTCGATCATCGACTCCAGCATCTGGGTCGCGACGATCACGGGACGATTCTTGGAGCGGGCGCGAGCGATGAGCTGATTCTGCGCGATCGGCACTTGCTCGAGGTTGAGCTCGACTCCGAGATCACCGCGCGCCACCATGATCGCATCCGACAGCTCAAGGAGCGCGCTCGCCTGTTCCAAGGCCTCTCGCTTCTCGATCTTGGCAATGATCCCCGCATCGGAACCGTGGCCGCGGATGACATCACGCAGCGCTTTAATATCCTCAGGCTTGCGTACGAAGGACAGTGCTAAGAAATCCACGCCGAGATCCAAGGCGAAAACAGCGTCCTCGCGATCTTTCGCGGTGAAGGAGGGTGAGGAGATGCTCACCTGTGGCAGGTTCATGCCTTTGTTGTTCTTGAGCGCTCCGCCGTGCACCACCGTGCAAAGTATTTCCGTGCCCTCGACGGATCGCACCTGAAGCTCGAGGTGTCCATCATTGAGCAGGATGCGATCACCGGCCGTGACATCTTTCGCCAGTTCCGGATACAGCGAGGGGATGAGGTTGGGACCTCCGAGCACGTGGCGCGTGGTAACGATGACCTCGGAGCCGCCGACGAGCGCAATCTCTCCGTCTGGGAACTTGCCGACGCGGATCTTGGGGCCGCAGAGATCGGCGACGATAGCCAGCGGGGCGGCAAGGTCCGCGGCGATCGCGCGCACGTGGTGATAACACTGCGCGTGACTCGCATGATCGCCGTGCGACATATTCAGACGGATGACGTTTGCACCCGCCAGGATCAGCTGCCTGATGATGGCAGGGTCGCTGGAAGCCGGGCCCAGCGTGACCAGGATCTTCGTTCGCCGCTGGTTGAGCAGTCGGATGTTGGTGATGATACCCATCGCTGCTTAGCGGCCTAGGCCGTGCCTACTCCCCCTCGTCATGGCGCTTTGCTTCTCGCCTTCTTGAAGGAGTTCGTGGCATTCGCGGATCACTTCACGGAAGGACTCGCTAGCCGCCGGCCAGTCGACGATATCCGCCTTGAAAGGAAGTTCCGACTCCGAGAAAGCTTCTTGCAGATCCGCACACCGAGACGCGTTCATGGGCTGGTTTGTTATCACGGCCACGATGACCTGGCACTGGCGCCTGGACTTCAAACGCCAGCTTGTAATGCTTGCAGCACCTTAGTCGGGTGCTCCCCCGCATCGGAGACCCGTTTCCAGTGTTTTCTCACCTTTCCGTCTGAACCTATCCACACCGTGGAGCGGATGACGCCCGTGGTTTTCTTGCCGTACATCACCTTCTCCCCGTAGGCGCCGTATTTTTCCATCATCTTCTTGTCCGCATCGCACAACAAAGTAAACGGTAGCTTATACTTCGCCCCGAACTTCCGGTGCGATTCCGCATCATCCGGCGATACGCCCAGGATCGCCACACCGAGCTTCTGTATATCCTTCCACAAATCGCGAAACCCGCAAGCCTCTTTGGTGCACCCCGGCGTGTCATCCTTGGGATAAAAGTACACGATGACCTCCTTGCCCTTAAAGTCTTTGAGCGCGACCTTGTTTCCCTGGGTGTCTTCAAGGGTAAAGGCGGGCGCCGCCTTGTTTTCTTCGATTGTCATCCTTCATCTCCCGTCACGTTTGTTGCTGATAAGCCCAATGATTCCTTGGTACTGGGCGTCATGCTTCAAAACACTCCCTTGACCCGCCCGCTGTTGACATCGATGTCGATGCGCCGATACGCGGGATCGGAACCCGTGCCCGGCATTAAACTGATATTGCCGGCCACTGGACAGATAAAGCGCGCGCCACCGTAGGTCAAGAAGTCCCGGATGTGCAAAGTCCAGCCCTTGGGCACGCCCTTGAGCGTGGGGTCGTGTGACAACGATAAATGGGTTTTTACCATCATGGTGGCGTAATCGTTGTACCTGGGATCTTGCTCGAATCTTTCCGCCTTGACTTTGGCCTCTGGAGAATAACTTACCCCATCCGCGCCGTAGACTTCCTTGGCGATGCGCTCGATGCGCTGGCGCAAGGGCATGTTCATGTCGTACAGGAACTTGAAATCCACCTTATCGTTGCAGGCGTCGATGATGGCGTCGGCCAGATCCAGCGCGCCTTCGCCGCCCTTTAACCAGTGATAGGACACCGCCACCCGCGCGCCCGCCTCCGCGCAAAGTTTCTTGGCCAGCTTGATCTCCGCGTCGGTGTCGGTATGGAAATGGTTGAGGCAGACCACCGGGTTGATGCCGGCTTTCTTCACCGTGTTGACGTGCTGGACGAGATTGGACATCCCGTCCTCCAGCCACTTCAGGTTCTCTTCGAAATATTCCTTAGGGATGGGGCGGCCCGGGACCACCGGCGGGGCGCCGGCCTTGACCCCGTGGTGCTTGAGCGCGCGCACGGTGGCGGTGATCACGGACACATTGGGCGTGTTGCCCGAGTAACGGCACTTCACGTTCCAGAACTTCTCGAACCCGATGTCGGCCCCAAAGCCCGACTCGGTGACGTGGTAGTCGGCGAGCTTCAATGCCATCTTATCGGCCACGATCGAGGACTGCCCCACCGCGATGTTGGCGAACGGCCCCGCGTGCACGAAACAGGGCTGCCCTTCTACGGATTGCAGCATATTGGGGTTGATCGCATCGCGCATCCAAGCGGTCATGGCCCCGGCCACCTCCAGATCTTCCGTGGTCACCGGGTTGCCCTGTCTGTCATAGGCCGCGATGATGCCGCCGATCCGTTTTCGGAAATCGGCTAGATCGCTGAAGATGGAGAGGATCGCCATCACCTCGGAGGATACCGCGATGTTGAACTTGGACTGCATCATGAAGCCGTCCATCGGCCCGCCGATGCCGATGATGATGTTGCGCAGCGCCTGGGCGCAGAAATCGATCACCCAGCCCATCTCGACGTTGTTCGGGTCGATGTTCAGGCGCTTGAGATTGCGCTCGGCGAGCTTGGCGTCGTCATAGTTGAATTCGTGCTGGATGCGCGCGGTGAGTGCCACCATGGCCAGGTTGTGGGCGTTGATCACGGCGTTGATGTCGCCCGTCAAACCGAGCGAGAACTCGGTCAGGGGGATGCATTGCGAGAGCCCGCCGCCGGCGGCCGAGCCCTTGATGTTGAACGTAGGTCCGCCGGAGGGCTGGCGTATGCAGGCAGTGACCTTCTTGCCGCGTTTGCCCAAGCCCTGCAAGATCCCGAGGGTGGTCGTAGACTTCCCTTCGCCGAGCGGCGTCGGATTGACCGCGGTCACTTCGATGAACTTGCCATCGGGCTTTCCCTGCAAGCGGTTTAATACCCGAGCGTAATCGATCTTGGCGATGTAATGGCCATGGGGTAGGAATTCGTCTTTTTGGATCTGAAGCTCATCGGCGAGCTGTTGGGCCCTCTTCATCGTCTTCTCGGCGGCTTCGGCGATCTCCCAATCGGCGTGTTTGGTGGGGTCTAGTGGCATAACGGGCTCCTTCATTTATCGTGTTAATTATCTTGAGGGCACTTCGATAAATTGCTTCCCTGCAATCTATCGAATCGCGAAGCAAAAAGGGTGGTTTTTGCTTTGCTCCACTGGTCAGCCACTTAAGGCGTGATTGACCAATGTCCTCACCTCCCTGTGAGGGCGGGCACTCCGAATGAATCGAAGTGCCCTTGCTCGGCACCTGGTCCAGCCCTTCTCCTAGCTGAGCCGCCTGGACTGATTTAAACTCGCGCACCGAAGGCGCGGGGCTGCGACACCCGCTATTCTAGCGGTTCAGCTGAACGATCACTAAGGGAGGGCACAGGATATCCGCGAGCATGCAATCGCGAAATCTCAGAGGGTGGGTTTGGCTTTGGCTCCTCATCAGCATGCGGGGCCGGGCCCAGGGTACGGGAGACGCCTTTGCGCTTACGCTCCAGTGTTGGCAGTGGAACCAGCGTTGAGGCCTGCTGGCCGCTCGCCGGCCTTAGCAGGCTAGCGGACGGTCAAGCCATTTTCGATCGCGTACGCTGTTATCCCGGCTGTATTATGCAGGCCGAGCTTCTGCATGGCGGTCGATCTGTGCTTCTCGATCGTCTTAGGACTGAGTGACAGGTGCACGGCGATCTCTCGGTTGCGGTATCCCTCTGCGATGAGCTTAATCACCTCTCGCTCACGCTGGCTTATAATCTCCCACGACTTCCGGTTGTCTCCATTGTTCTTGAAGGTCTTGAGATAACCTGTCACCACGTCTCGGCACACGCCAGAGCTTAGATAAGTCTTTCCGGACATGACGCTGCGCAGCGCAAAAATCAGTTGATCCTGACCGTCGTCTTTCAACACATAGCCCATGGCGCCTGCTTCCATTGCCGCCCGGACGTATTCTTCCGCTTTATGGAAAGTCAGAACGATGGTCTTGATTTCTGGAAACCGCCGTTTGATGTTCACGATGGCCTCTACCCCATTCGTTTGGGGCATAGAAAGGTCCATGATGACGATATCCGCCTTCAGAGTGCCGAGGCAACGGAACGCGTCGTTACCGTTTCCGGCCTGTCCCACCACCTCTATATCGGGCTCGCAGGAAAGCAAAGCGCGCAACCCGTCGCATACTATCCGGTGATCATCGGCAATCACCAGTCGAGCCCTTTTGTTTTCCATAGCACCCCCTCCGATGTGCTGTTGCTCGAAACTGACTCGACGCCCCCATCCGTCGCGGATAAAGTAAGGCTTTTTATCCCCGAAAGCAAGTCGGGCACGTTATCTTTTAAGACTCCGCGCATTAGCCAGGAAGACCACCTGCTGCGTATTGCCAACAGCGTCTAAAACCACGCTCGCTGCCCCTAGGGGTTCTATGGTCTTGTGACGACGGGGCCGCCTTGAGCTCAGGCGGACAGATCCGGGAGCCGTGGTGGGTGGCGGAATAACTTTTATAAACAACCTGTGTCAGAATATATGAGGAGGGCACACTTGAGGCGAATACGTGGTGCTTGGCATCAAAAAACAGCATTCGCACTGCTGCTTGCGGCAGGGAGTGGCAGCGCGTGGGCGGAGATCACCCTCGATGGGAGCCTGGGCGGCCTGAGCGAACCGCTCGCGGGGCCCGAGTTCCAGATCGGCGCCAACTTGGGCCGGCAAGTGGGGAGCAACCTCTTTCACAGCTTCGGGGTGTTCGACGTCAATGCTGGCGAGAGTGCGACCTTCAACGACGTAGGCGCGACGGCTTCGGTTGAGAATATCCTTAGTCGGATCACCGGGGGCGGTGCCTCGACTATCGATGGAAGGTTAGCAACCCGTTTTCAGGGCCCCGATCCCAATCTGTTTTTCCTCAATCCCGCAGGGGTGGTTTTCGGACCGAACGCGAGTTTGGACGTCGGAGGCTCGTTTCATGTCAGCACAGCGGACTTCATCGAGCTCGCCGATGGGGCGCGCTTTGATACCTTGCCTTCACCAAGTGATGCCCTGCTGACCAGCGCATCGCCCGTGGCGTTTGGTTTTCTGGACAGCCGCATTGCCTCGATCCGAGTCCTCGGAAGCACACTCGATGGTAAAGACCTATCGCTGATAGGAGGCAATGTGGAGCTCGACGGGGCCATGCTCAAAGCGCCCGGCGGCGCGATCAATGCGGCAAGCCTAGCCTCTGGGGGGAAAGTAACCCTTCGGGGTGGCGCGCTTGGGCTCGAATCCCCTGGCCCCCGCGGAGCCATCGCGATGCAAGAGTCAACCATTGATGTCAGCGAAGCGTCCGGTAGCAACACCGGTGCCGGAAGCGTATTTATCCGTGGTGGGCGTTTCGTGATGGATGGGTCTGAGGTCCTCGCGAATACGGTCACGGGCGACGGCGGAGGTATCGATATTGGACTCTCCGAAGGGTTGCTGGTGAAAAACGGAGGGTCGATCGAGGCTTCGACTTCGGGCCCAGGGAACGCTGGCAGAATAACGATTGCGGCAGCGAAAGAGGTCGTTCTGACGGGAGCCCTAAACCCTGATGGCCCGGCGCGGCTCTCGAGCGTGCAGAGCCGGGTGCTCAGGGCGGGTGGCATGGAATCCGAGGGCAATGCGGGCAATGTAAAAATAGTTACCGAGCGCCTGGAGATCCGGGACGGGGCCTTCATCTCAGCCGCTACGACCAGTTTTGGGAACGCCGGCATCGTGGACATAACGGCAAAGGAGATCGTTCAGAAGGGGAAACGCGACAACCCGCAACTCGTAGCGGCCTTAGTCGCAACCACCAGCGGTGCCGGGACGGGGGGCAAGATAATAATTAATACCAACACGTTGTCGCTGGCCGAGCGTGCGCGGATAAGGGTCGAAACCAGCGGTCAAGGGGATGGTGGCGATGTGGAAATCACGGCAACCGATACTGTCGTGCTGGAAGGGGAATCGGAATTACGGGTCCAGACAATAAGCCCGGCGGGATTCTGCGGCCAAGTTGGCCGCTGTGGGGATGCCGGCAATTTAGTCATCAAAACCGGTCAGCTGCGGCTCAGCAACTCTGAAATCAATGCGGGCACCCGGGGTATAGGCAACGGCGGCGATGTGGAAATCATGGCCGGGGAAGTGGTGTTGGAAGGGGCATCGACACTGGATACCGCACCCGGAACTGCGAAAGGCGTCAAAGGGGGCAATATAACGATCACCGCCGATCGCCTGCAAGTCAAGGAGGGATCCGTGATCGGCACCAGCACCTCCGGCCCTGGAAACGCTGGCGATATAACGATTGCGGCAGTGAAAGAGGTCGTTCTGACGGGAGCCCTAAACCCTGATGGCACGCTGCAGCTCTCGAGCGTGCAGAGCCGGGTACTCAGGGCGGGTGGCATGGAATCCGAGGGCAATGCGGGCAATATAAAAATAGTTACCGAGCGCTTGGAGATCCGGGACGGAGCCTTCATCTCAGCCGCTACGACCAGTTTGGGGAACGCCGGCATCGTGGACATAACGGCAAAGGAGATCGTTCAGAAAGGGAAACGCGACAGCCGACTTAACCCTGGGCTGGAACTGGTAGCGGCCTTGGAGGCAACCACCAGAGGCGGCGGCACGGGGGGCAAGATAATAATCAACACCAACAAGTTGTCGCTTGCCGAGCGTGCGCGGATAAGGGTCGAAACCAGTGGTCAAGGGGATGGTGGCGATGTGGAAATCACGGCAACCGACACCGTCGTGCTGGAAGGGGAATCGGAACTACGGGTCAGGACGACGAGCCCGGCGCGATTCTGCGGCAGCGTTGGTCGCTGTGGGGATGCCGGTAACTTAGTCATCAAAACCGGTCAGCTGCGGCTCAGTAACTCTGAAATCAATGCGGGCACCCAGGGCATAGGAAACGGCGGCGATGTGGAAATCATGGCCGGGGAAGTGGTGCTGGAAGGGGGGGCGGTAGTGAATGCCGAAACTTCCGGATCGGGTTCCGGGGGTCAGATCCGGATCAGCGCGGCCAATATCGACCTGCGAGATAGCAGCCGCATCTCCTCGCAGAGCACCAGTAACGCACTCGATTCGGGTCTATCTGGGGAGATTACCATTCGGGCGGCCGAAAACTTGCGTTTGTTCAACGACAGCCATATCACCGTCGCGACCGAGCGGGCCGGTGCGGGAGATATTAACCTGGACGTAGGATTCCTGCTGCATCTTCGCGATGGCAGCAGCATCACCACCTCGGTCGCCGGCGGCCAAGGGGATGGTGGTAACATCGCGATTGATCCCGTGTTCACCGTGCTCGATCGGGGGAGCCGAATCGTTGCCAACGCCCGCCAAGGGCGGGGCGGCAACATCCGCATCGTTTCCGATTTCTTCTTCGCCTCTCCCGATAGCTTTGTGAGCGCTTCCTCGGATCTCGGCATCGATGGGACAGTGGACATCGAATCCCCAGAGACCGATGTCGTCAGCAGTGCCCTGGAGTTGCCCGCATCCTTCCTCGATGCCGCAAGCCTCTTGAGTGATCGCTGTTCGGAACGGACTGCGAAAGGCTCAAGCAGCTTGATCGTCAGTGGCCATGGTGGGGTGCCGCCGGGGCCGGAGACGATGTTACCGGTGTATGCCCTCGATCTCAGTGCAAAGGCAGACGGCGGCGCGGATCGGCCACTTGGGGAGGCGGACTATGGGTCTTTAATCTCTCTGACGAGGAACTGCGCCGGCCATTAAGCTAGGCCTTTATCGGTTTGAAAGCGGTACGATTATCCGCCCGGGCACGTCGCACCGATCGAAATGCCCGTGACTTCTAATGGGGTTAAAACAATGGTTAAAGCCAATTCCCGATCAACAAAAAAGCCGACCAGAAAAACGGATGCCGGTAGTCCGGGTTTTTTATCAGCACAAGCTGGGCGCGCTGCAACGCCTTGGCCTTGCTTACCGTGGGATCATTCTTAAGCGCATCGTAGAACCGCGACATCAGAAGCGCGGTCGATTCATCGGCGATCGACCATAGGCTCGCGAGCGCACTGCGCGCGCCGGCTTTGACCGCTATTCCCGCTAGACCGAGGGCGGAGCGATCATCGCCCAGGGCGGTCTGGCACGCGCTCAAGGTAAGCAGCTCCACCGGTGCATCGGCGAATTTGCGGGGGGCGATGAGCTGCTCGAGCCGGTTCATGCTCAGCTTCTCGTTATAGGTGAGTAGAAAGGTCTTGCGCGGATCGCTGTCGAACTGGCCATGGGTGGCGATGTGCACCACGTTGTACGGCCTATTAGCCAGTTGGTTCTCGATCGCGGGAATGACGAAGTCTCGATCCATCAGCAAGGTGCCTTGATACGCCTGCTCGATGGTGGAAAGCTCCGCTTTTACCTCGGTCAGGGCGGGGAAACCCTGAACCCCTTCTGTCAACCCGCCGAGCAAGGCCTGAACGCCTTGCCGCCCGATGGGCTGTGGATCGGTCAAGCTGATGCTCGGCGTGCTCGCGAGCGCATAGCGTTCGATGAGAAAACGCTCGCCATCATGCAGCGCGGCCATGGGAATCGTGCGTAAGGGTCCATCAGGCACGATGACCAGTGTCTCGATGTGGTTTTGAGCGAGCTCTCGTTCCAGAGGATGGATCAGAAAATCAAAGAGCCGCCGCGAGGGTTCAAGGTAACCGTCACCGAGAGTTTCAAGCTCACGGCGCAGGGTGCGCACCTGTGCGGTGAGCGTTTCGCGGTCGACCTCAACGGTGAACTGCTTGATCCCATCGGGAAGCGTGAGCAAGATCTCCATGCGCGACGCGAGCAGGATCGGATAGAGCACCGCCGTCTGGGCTGGTGGCTTATCCAGGCGAGTGATCCTCGACTGATAGGCGCTGACGCAATCGTCTTGAAAATAATCCTCGAGCTCAGCGCTTTTCAACGACTCTAACGTATCGCGCGCCTGGATCAGGTAAGCCTGCACTTGCACCTTGTCGTCGATCGCCTTTGGCCGCTGAAGCAGCAGATCATCGAGCTCAAAGAACACCGGCCCAACCGCCTCGCGGAAGCTCAAGCCCGTGGCACCCGCGAACAACAAGTCGCGGCGCAGGCGCCCCAGATTAAACACCGCCCGCTGATAAGATGCGATCGCGCCATCCAGATCGCCTTTCGCTTTAAGCAAGCGCCCCGTCTGCCACTGCCAAAGGTAGAGGATTTCCGGGGCATCTATCTTTTGGGCACGAAAGGCGGCCCGGCGGGTCAGCTCCAAGGCCGCATCGATCGCCCCCTCTTGTTCGTAGAGCTCGCCTAGGTAGCCTAAGGCATAAGACTCCCCGCGCCCATCTTTTGCCCGATCCGATACCGCAAGGGCGGCTTCAAACACCTGGTGGGCACGCCCGCCCCGGTTCTGTGCCTGGGCGAGCCGGCCTAAGGCGATGAGAAGATAGGCTTTATCGTGGCCATCTGGAAGTTTCCTCACTGCGGCGAAAGCGGGGTCGGAGCGGGCTTCCAGCTCCCCCACGTCCTGATCGGCAGCGGCCACGCGAACCGCGTTTACCAAAACTTGCGCCGCGAGCCTTGGCTGTGAGAGTTCTCTCGCCAACGCCGCGCTCTGATCGAATGCCGCGTAAGCCTCAGAATAGCGCTTTTGCTTCAAGCGCAGCTCGCCTAAGCCGTTGAGGTTGGCGGCCAGGGTCTCGTTAGGGAGATCTCGCGCCGGCTCCACAGCCTGTCTTAGGTAACGCTCGGCCTGGGCCATATCGCCGAGAAGCAAGTAAGCCTGCCCCAAGGCGCCTAGCACCGCGAGGCGCGCAGGCTGCTCTGCCTGCATCTTGCTTAAAGCCCGCTCCAGAGTAGTCACCGCCTCCCGATATCGCCCCAGGGATTGCTCGGCGGCCGCCACCCGCATCGAGGCCTCGATCTCTTGTGCAACCTGGCCCTGCGCACGGTAGCCCTTCGCGGCCTCAAGCCAATCGGCAAGCGCCGCCTCCAGCTTCCCCTGTCTAAAGGCAGCGGCCCCATTTATTATCCTTTGCTCCGGTGCAGCCCCCGCCGCTAGCGTAGTCGGAACGATAAAAATCGCAAGCAGCACAAGGGAAGAAATCGAAGCCATAAACACGCCTCCCGAGTGAAAAGCGTACTATACAATCGCTGCCCAAAAAAGAGTAATCTGATCAGCAAGGGAATCCACAAAAACAGCAACTGACGATGGAAAGACTCTCGGTCGCTTGGATACCGTGCGCCCTCCTGTTTGCCCTGCAGGTGCAGAGCAACGCCGCATGGGCACAGAGGCTGCCGCCGTTCACGCCCGAGCGGCCCGGTGAAGACAAGCGCCGGGAGTTCCCGGAGGTACCGCTAGAGAAACCTTCACCTCTACCGCAGCTGACACCACCGCCAGCTCCGCTGCCGGAAGAGCAACGCTTGTCTTCGCAACTTGAAGTACTTGTAAGGCAAATCAAGCTCAACGGTAACGCGGTGATCTCCGACCAAGAGCTCGCCGGGGTAGTCGCGCCCTATGAAAACCGCACGCTCAGCTCCGAGGATCTTCAATCTCTGCGCCAGGCGCTCACGATCCATTACATCAATGAGGGCTATGTCAATTCGGGCGCGGTGATCCCGGACCAAGAAGTCAAAGATGGGGTCATCGAGATCCAGATCGTGGAAGGGAAACTGACGGACATCGAGCTATCCGGCAATGACGGGTTGCGCGACAGCTATATCAAAAAGCGCCTCAGGCTGGGAAGCGAAGACGCGCTCAATCTGCGTGTTTTACAAGAGCGTATGCAGCTTCTCGACCAAGACCGTCGGATCGGGCGCCTCAATGCCCAGCTCAAGCCCGGGCTGCAAGCGGGAGAAGGGGTGCTGCAGGTGCTGGTGGAAGAAGCCCACCCGTATGAGCTCGGGGTCTCCTTCAATAACCACCACTCAACCAGTGTCGGGGAGCTGCGCGGGGAGTTCTATGCGGCTCATCACAACCTCACGGGTTTCGGGGATGTGCTGAGCGCGCGCTATGGGATCACCGAGGGTGTGGATGATGTGGGCGCCTCGTATTCCTTTCCCCTCACCGCCCGCGACACACGTTTCAATCTCTATTTCGATCGCAGCGATGCGGACATCGTAGAGGCGCCTTTCGATAGGATCGACATCGCAAGCGAGACGCAGACCTACGGGGTGAGCTTAAGTCATCCTTTTTATCGTACTCCGAAGCGCCAGTTGCTCGCTGAGCTGGTATTCGAACGAAGGCGCAGCGAGACCTTTATTTTAGGTGACACGCCCTTTTCCTTTTCGCCCGGACCCCGAGACGGCAAAAGCGACGTCACGGTGCTGCGCTTGCGGCAGGAGTGGGTAGACCGCAGCCCGAATCAGGTGCTCGCGTTACGATCTACCTTAAGCGTTGGCCTCGATGCTCTGGGCGCCACGCAAAACGGTGGAGATATTGCCGATGGACAGTTTTTCGCCTGGCTCGGCCAGGTCCAGTGGGTGCGCAGGCTCTGGGAGACAGATAACCAGGTGTTGGTCCGCGGCCAGGTTCAGTGGGCGGCCGATCCCTTGCTGCCTTTGGAGAAGCTCGGTGTCGGAGGCGCGAGCACGGTGCGGGGGTATCGCGAGAACCGGGTGGTGCGGGACCGGGGGTTTGTGGGCTCGATCGAGTTTCGCTTTCCGGTATTTCGCCTGCCCTTGCCCTTCATCACCCAGGAACCCGAGGACGGCCAGGTGCAATTGGCGACGTTTTACGATTTTGGCTGGAGCGAGAATGTGCAAGAGTCCTCTCCGAACCCCAGGACCATCTCGAGCGCCGGGCTCGGCGTGCGCTGGGATCCCCACCCCAAGGTCCACAGCGAGCTCTATTGGGGGCATGCGTTTCGCAACGTCAACACGGAGGAAGAGGGGCTGCAGGACGATGGGATCCATTTCGCCTTGGATATGCGGCTGTTTTAGCCTTGGGCTTCGGACTTCGCGATCCGGCGTGTTTCCATCCGCTGACACCGTTAGCTCGACGCGTTTCCTCGCGCTGCTACTGTAGGGCGCCTTGGGAGGGGAACGAATAACTTACAAAGCCCAAGAGGAACCATGAAGCGTTATGCCATCCCTTGCCGCGGGGCCTTGCTATGGCTCGCGAGCGGCGCCCTTTCAATCGGCCAGGCCCAGGTGGCCACGGACATCACTCCAACGGCCGGGGTGGGCGATCTGGGCACCACCGTCACCCAAGCTGGAGCGAGCTTTGATATCACCGGCGGCACCCGTCCCAACAACGGGCCTAACCTCTTTCACAGCTTTGGCGAGTTCAGCGTCGGTACAGGGGACACCGCGAATCTCATGAACGACAGCGGCCTTGCGACGGAAAACATCCTGAGCCGGGTCACCGGCGGCAATCCGTCGAACATCTTCGGCACCATTCAAACCGCAGGCTTCTCCGGGGCCGATCTCTACCTGGTAAACCCCAACGGAGTCCTGTTCGGCCCCGGCGCGAGCCTTGATGTGGAGGGCGGTTTTCATGTGAGCACGGCGGATTTCATCGAGCTCGCCGATGGGGTGCGTTTCGATACCATGCCATCGCCCAACGATGCGCTGCTCAGCGTGGCGCCGCCTGCGGCGTTTGGGTTTTTGGAGGAGAACCCGGTGGGGATCGCTGTGCAGGGAAGTCTCTTGCAGGTCCCAGCCGGGGAGACGCTGTCGGTGGTGGGGGGCGATATCAGCCTATTCAGTGGCAGGCTGGCAGCCCCGAGGGGGCGTATCGATCTTGTCAGCGTCAAGTCCCCCGGGGAAGTCTCATCAAAGGCGATACCTGAGCGCTTGGGACAGATCCAGATCACTCACCCCCCCGAAGGAGGTTTTCCCTCGGTAGAGGCCGGGGGTGGCGGGAGCATATTTATCAGGGGCGGGGAATTTACCGTCGCCGACACTAAGGTCTTAGCCGATGGCAACATTTCAGTATTCGCCGCCGACAACTTGCACATGAGCGACGGTGCCCAGATGAGGGCCGATACGGTCGGTTCCGGCGAGGCGGGGAGTCTTGATGTAAAGGCCCATAGCATGCTATTGGAAGGGGGGG
>Ga0187892_10004587_pt1 | contig 22985 bp, 24 predicted proteins | sample MA1701073metaG_FD_139345 | JGI IMG/M metagenome (GOLD analysis project Ga0187892, IMG submission 139345) | Bio-ooze microbial communities from a basaltic lava cave in the Kipuka Kanohina Cave System on the Island of Hawaii, USA - MA170107-3 metaG ... | reverse complement strand
ATGTCTTTCTTGAAGCCTCTGATTTTATTGCGTTCACAAATCGGAGACGGCTTCGTTGCATACATTAAACTACAGGCACAAATATTTAAATGGAAAATATTGGGGTGTTTAACCTTTTTTTAATGGAAAATCATACTTCGTGTGTGGGATTATTAAGCCGTAAGCCATCATTTTGTGTCGTTTGTAAAAAGAGTATTTCACATAAGCATAGGCCAAAGCGCGAATGGAATGTAGAAGGCCCGCTGTGCTCAGACTGCTACATAAATGAGATGCAAAGGTACTATGATTCAAGTGTCAGACAAAAATGTGTCATTTGTGGAATAGAAAAGAATGTGCCAGATTTATGGGAACCAAGGTGGCAATGGGAAATGAAAGGTCTTCTTTGCAAGGCTTGTTTTGACAAAAAAGAAGAGTCATTTAATAAATTAAAGAACTTTTGTAGCTTGTGTGGAACAAAGCTTGGTATCATAAGGTATAATCCAAAAAAGCACTGGTCAATAGAAGGTCAGCTATGCACAAATTGTTGGAACTCACAAAAAGCAAAGAGTAGATAGGGAATGCATCTTTTTAAAAAATTCAAATGTGAAAAGTGTCAAAAAAAATTCAGGCAGCAAGAAGAACTTATGCAACATGAACAGGTAGTTCATGGAAAAGACGTAATGTATGACTGCAAAGAGTGTAACCAGTTCTTCTCAAGTATGGAACAAATGCGCACTCATTTGCAAAGATATCATTCATACAAAGGAAGCAAGGATTCTAGATAGCTTTTATTGTCTTTACTATAGGCGGTCTTAGCTTACTAAAGACTCTGAATCCACAGATACATTTTATTTCTGGCAATCTGCTTAATTCAGACTGTGTAACATGTGTTCCGCACCGCATACAAGCGTAAATAACATTGAAGCTTGTAGACTGTTCTTTTTCCTCTGTAGATAGATCAGAATTCTCAGATGCCATGATTTTAATCAAATTTGTCTGTAATTTAAGGCTAACAGAGTTATTTCAGAGTAAGCTCAATGTAAACGTCATTTGGAATTTTTATACGCATAAGTTGTCTTATCGCCCTATCGTCTGCACTTAGATCTATGACACGTCTGTGTATGCGCATTTCCCATTTTTCATATGTGTTTGTTCCCTGACCACATGGAGATTTGCGGGTCACAACGTTTAGCCTTTTGACAGGAAGTGGTGTTGGCCCCTTTACTTTAACTCCCGTTTTTTCTCCTATTCCTTTGATTTCATTACAGACGCCATCAAGCCTAGGCAAACTTGTACTTGTCAACTTGATTCGGGCCAGTTGCGTCATTCAGACCACTAGGCGGTGTATTTTTCAGTGATATCCTTGACAACGCCTGCAGCGATTGTAGCACCCATATCTCGGAGTGCAAACCTACCAAGTTCTGGAAATTCTTGGAAGGTTTCTATTGCCAGAGGTCTGACTGGTCTTATTCTTACTATTGCAGAATCACCTGCTTTAAGAAATTTCGGATCCTTTTCTTCAGCGGCACCACTTTGCGGGTTAATCTTTGCCTCAAATGCAACAATAGTTGCTGCAACTTGTGCCGTGTGCGCATGCAAAACTGGTGTATAACCAGGTGCAATTGCAGTTGGATGATGAATGACTATGATTTGAGCTCTGAATTCTTTTGCTACATTTGGCGCAGCTTCAGGAGTTCCGATAACGTCTCCTCTTTTGATGTCTTTTTTATCTACTCCTCTTAGGTTAAAACCAATGTTGTCACCAGCTTCTGCAGTTTCCATTTGAACATGGTGAGTCTCAATTGATTTAACTTCGCCTGTAGCACCTGATGGCATGACAACTATTTTTTGGCCGGCCTTTACTGTTCCTGTCTCAACACGACCAACTGGAACCGTGCCAACACCAGTAATGGTATAAACATCTTGTATTGGAATTCTTAATGGTTTTCCAACTGGTTTTTCTGGTACTTTAAAATCATCAAAGGCTTCGTACAGTGTCTTTCCAGCCCACCACTTCAGGTTTTCTGATTTTTTTACAAGGTTGTCTCCCTTCCATCCAGATACAGGTATAATTGGGACAGATTCTACTTTGTAGCCAACAGATTTTATCAATTTTTCAGCCTTATCTTTTGCAGCCTTAAAGGCTTGTTCTGAATAATTGCTGTCGTCCATTTTGTTTATTGCTACAATCAGCTGACCTACTCCAAGTGTTCTCAAAAGGAACGCGTGTTCTCTTGCTTGCCCTCCTGGTGCGATTGCTGTGTCACACTCACCCTCTTTTGCAGAAAGAACAAGAATAGCGCAGTCAGCCTCTGAAGCTCCTGTAATCATATTTTTGATAAAGTCCCTGTGGCCAGGTGCATCAATTAATGTAAAGAAGTATTTTGGTGTTTCAAACTTTTGAAACGCTAGATCTATTGTAATGCCTCTTTCTCTCTCATCTTTTATGTTATCCATAACCCAAGCATATTTGAAGGTGTCACCCTTACCATGTTTCTCTGATTCTTCTGCATGTTGGGCAATAGTCCTTTCATCTATGAGACCAAGTTCAAGCAACATGTGTCCCATGGTAGTTGACTTTCCGTTATCAATATGTCCTGTAACTATCATGTTCAAGTGCGGCTTTTTACTAGCGCTCATAACGAATCCTCAAACATAGGGGCCTTATTACCATTTCGATTATTTGAGATTCTTTTTAGTAAATTTTGAATAATTTAGTGATCGAACTTTACCGATCAGCTATTTTTCACATACTATAAATCAAAGTATTCTGTGACTAGGAATGTTGAAAATTACAATTAGTGTTATCAAAGCTGATGTTGGTGGAATTGGTGGACACACAAGACCAAGTGATGGTCTTTTAAATGCAGTTAGAAACACAGTAAAACCTCAGGTAAGAAAAGACAACAAAGGACTTTTGATTGATTCGTATATCGGATTTTGTGGCGACGATATTCATATTGTAATGACTCACACAAAAGGAGTAGACAATAAAGAAATTCACCAGCTCGCATGGAGAGCTTTTGAGGCAGCCACTAAAGTTGCAAAAGAGGAAGGTCTGTATGGAGCTGGCCAAGATCTTTTAAAAGACTCATTTTCAGGCAATGTAAAAGGTATGGGACCTGGTGTTGCAGAAATGGAGTTTGAAGAAAGGCCAAATGAGGCTTTTACGGTTTATGCAGCTGACAAGACAGAGCCGGGCGCATTTAACTATCCTTTTTACAGAATGTTTGTGGATACTCTAAGTAACACTGGACTAGTTGTAAATCAAACCCTCGCAAGGGGAGTTAAGATAGTTGTTATGGATGTAGAAAAGGGGGCGATTGCTCAGCTTAACATGTGGGAAGACAAGCCCACACTTGAGGCCGCTTTAATGTATCCAGGAAGATATGTCGTTTCATCCGTGTACACAAAAGACAATATCCCTATCCTTGTAGCTTCTACAGATAGATTACATAACATTGCAGGAAAATACGTTGGAAAAGATGATCCGATTTGCATTATAAGAACACAGAAAGATTTTCCAGCAACGGAGGAAGTCGGCAGTGCTTTTAACAACCCACACTATGTTGCTGGAAATACTAGAGGCAGTCATCATCTACCGCTAATGCCAGTAAAAATAAACTCTCCAGCAAGCATCAATTTTGCAATACCCATAGTCAGCAGTCTTGTTTTCAGCGTGCATAATGGTAGACTCATTGGACCAGTAGATGGTTTTGGAACAGATGACTGGGACTATATCAGAACCATTGCAACAAAGCGTGCTTTGGCAATGCGAAGTCAAGGATTTGTGCATCCTGCAACATTGGTTCCCTCAGAACTAGAATATGCCGAAGGCTATAGGGCAAGGATGAATGTTCTTTGGAGCAAGATGAAACCACTTGGTTCAAGTCATGTGTCACATACACGTCATCAGCAAAAACCAAAAACGAAAGCTCGCAAGAAGAAGTAATGGTTTGTTTATTATCAATTTCAAAAACTATGATGAAATATCAGGTTTAAGAGCTGCAAAGCTAGTAAAAATAGCGGAAAAAATTTCTAAAAAATATAAAGTTAGAATAGCAGTAGCTCCTCCACAACATGCACTTTCTGAAATAGCCAAGTACTTCATACCTGTTCTAGCACAGCATCTTGACAATGCAAATGTAGGAAGTACCACAGGGTTTACGCTTCCTGAAATTATAAAAAAATCCAAGGTTCAAGGTTCACTAATAAATCACAGCGAGCACAGAATTCCAGAAAAACAGATCAAAAGTTTGGTTTCGAGACTCAAAAAACTCAAAATGATCTCAGTAGTGTGTGTTAAAAATGTAAATGAAGTAAGAAAATATGCAAAGCTTAACCCGACCTACATAGCGATAGAACCACCTGAGCTTATAGGAACTGGAAAGGCAGTTTCAAAAGAAAGACCAGAGGTCATTATAAAATCAGTTGTTGCAGTCAAACAAGCGAAAAACTCTACAAAACTTCTTTGTGGAGCAGGCATTGTTTCAGGAAAAGATGTAGCAAAAGCCATGCAATTAGGCGCAAATGGAATTCTTGTAGCAAGTGGCATAGTGAAAGCAAGAAACTGGAATGCCATAGTAGAAGAATTTGCTAAAGCAATTTCAAAAAACCAGAAAGGTTGATAACCCAATCGTAATAATGGGCGTAATATGAAACCGATTTATTTTTTTGACGAAGGTGACTGCAAAAACAAAAAATTGCTTGGAGGAAAGGGGGCAGGCCTTTGTGAAATGACTAGACTTGGGTTACCTGTACCACCAGGTTTTACAATTACTACCGAGGTTTGTAACAAGTATTACCAAAATAACAAAAAGTTGCCCATCAATCTTATGAGTAATGTCAGAAAAAACATTGCAAAAATAGAAAAAAGGACTGGTAAAAAATTTGGCTCTGTTGGCAAACCGCTTCTTGTGTCAGTCAGATCTGGCGCAGCGATTTCTATGCCTGGCATGATGGACACGATTCTAAATCTTGGACTAAACGATCAGACAGTTATTGGCCTTGCAGAAAAAAGCAGTAACCCAAGATTTGCTTGGGATTCTTATAGGAGATTTATACAGCTTTTTGGTAAAGTCGTTTTTGGCATAGATGATAGAAGATTTGAGGAGGTTTTAGAAAAGGCCAAGCGCACACAAAATGTTCGTGTTGATAGCGACCTTAGCGAACAGTCTCTTAAAAATGTCGTATCAGAATACAAGCAAATATGTGAAAATCAGCTTGGAAGACCGTTTCCTACAGATCCTTACAAACAACTAGAGCTTGCAATAGAGGCGGTCTTTAAGAGTTGGATGGGTGAAAGATCTGTAGTATATCGTGATAAATACAAAATAACAAAAGACGTTGCAAACGGAACTGCAGTAAATGTAGTTACGATGGTATTTGGCAACATGGGAAATGACAGTGCCACAGGAGTGGTGTTTACTAGAAATCCTGCGGACGGAACAAAAAAAATCTTTGGAGAGTACCTTGTCAATGCACAAGGTGAGGATGTAGTAGCAGGAACTAGAACACCGCAACCAATAGATAATTTGGCCAGAGTGTTGCCAGCTACTTATTCACAGCTTGTTAAAACATGTGAAAAACTAGAGAAGCATTACAGGGAACCGCAGGACTTGGAGTTTACTGTAGAACAAGGAAAATTCTACATGCTACAGACACGTTCGGCAAAGATGAATGCGATTGGAATGGTCAGAAGCTCAGTCGAAATGGTAAAAGAAAAGTTGATCTCAAAAGAAAGAGCTCTTCTTAGATTACAACCAGACCAGATAGAACAGCTTTTGCACAAAACAATAGACCCACAAGCAACAAAAAACCATACAGCGTTAGTAAGGGGAATTGCAGCCTCACCAGGTGCTGCTACAGGTGTGGTAGTTTTTGATGTAAAAAAAGCAGTGAGGATGGGAGAGGATGGAGTTAAAGTAGTACTTGTAAGAGAAGAGACAAAACCTGAAGACGTGCCAGCCTTTTTTGCTTCAGTTGGCATACTAACAAGCAGAGGTGGAAAGACATCTCATGCAGCAGTAGTTGCTCGTGGCATGGGAAAACCTTGTGTTGTTGGCTGCGTTGATATGAAGATAGACTATGCCACAAAAAAATTTCAAATAGACAGCAAAACAGTGTTTGAAGGAGAAATAATTACATTAGATGGTAGTAATGGAAGTGTCTTTTTAGGTGAGATCCCAACAATAGAGCCCAAGCTAACTGATGAGTTTAAGACCATCCTCAAGTGGGCAGAAGAAATCAAGCGACTTGGCATAAGAGCAAATGCAGATATGCCAGATGCTGCAATGCTTGCAAGAAACTACGGTGCAAAAGGAATAGGACTTTGTAGAACCGAAAGGATGTTTAATGCGCGTGACAGACTTGGGCTTTTTGTTGATATGATAATGTCTAGAACCATAGAAGAAAGAAAGCTGGTATTAGAAAAATTAAGAGATCTACAAAAAAGCGATTTTAAAGAAATACTAAAGGTCATGGAAGGATATCCTGTAACAATACGACTTTTGGATCCACCTTTACATGAGTTTTTGCCAAACATTGAAGAGTTGATTAACAGAGTACACCTACTAGAAAAGCAAAATGAGACAGGAGAGCTTGAAAATACGAAAAAGGTTCTTGCTCGGGCAAGAGAGTTAGCTGAAATCAATCCCATGATGGGACATCGTGGGGTACGTCTTGGCATAACGTTCCCTGAGATTTACGAGATGCAGATAAGAGCTATTTGTGAGGCTGCAGGAGAACTAGCTAAGGAGAAAATAGATGCACGTGCTCAGATAATGATTCCACAGGTAGGTAGCATAGAAGAGATAAACCAGATAAAGAAAATATATGGTTCCATAAAATCTGCTGTTGAATCAAATCTCCAGATAAAGCTAAAAATTAACTTTGGAACTATGCTTGAAGTTGTCAGATCGTGTCTTACGGCAGGTGAGATTGCCAAAACTGCCGAGTTCTTTAGTTTTGGTACAAACGACTTGACCCAAGCAGTATTCAGCTTTAGTAGAGAAGATGCTGAGGGAAAGTTTCTTTCTGAATATATGGAAAAGGAGATCCTGACAGAAAATCCCTTCCAGTCTCTAGATGTAAATGGGGTTGGCTCTCTCATGGAAATTGCCATAGAAAAGGGAAGAGCGGTAAGACCAAACCTTGAGATTGGTATATGTGGGGAACATGGAGGCGATCCAAACTCGATAAAGTTCTGCCACAAAGCTGGTCTTAGTTATGTAAGTGCATCATCACACAGAATTCCAATAGCAATTCTTGCTGCTGCTCAAGCTGCACTTTTAGAAAAATCAGAAAAAAGATTTAGCAAAAATAAATCAAAATCAAAAAAGAGGTAGTTCTTAATTGGGATTGTCTACAAAAATAGTTGCTAAAGTGATCCTATGATAGCTTTGCGGATGCAAAGTAAACGTGAAATGGCTGGCAATAAATCACTACTGTGTTGTAGACATCTGTATTAATATCGTCTAAAGCATAATTCTGGTTTCCTTTGCTTCCTTTGAGCTTACCTAAATCTATCCCAGTATCTACATCTCCATTTTTTGTCATGTATACGTGCAGGTCTGGACCATTTGTCACCTCAAAGTCCTCAAACCTAAGAAAAGAAATATCACCTACAGAGATTATCTCTGCCTTGCCTTTTGCCTCATGTCCTTTTAATCCTTGAAATGCACCAAGTTTTGAAAATTTTGGAGTCTCCTGTGAGTTTGGTGCAACTTTTGCTATCATCTCTTGCATATCCTCCGAGACAGTGGTAGTGAATTTCTTTGCTTCTTCCATGACAAGGCCGATTGTCTCTGGGGACATTTTATCGACAAGTACTTTTCTCTGTTCGTCTACCATGTTTACAAATTTGTCATATGTCAGATCTTTTTGTAATTCACTTAGAGCTGCAGGCAATGGTTCATCAACCACTCTATCATAGAAAAGGGGACCTGCAAGGTAGTATATTCCAATTACTGCTGTACCAATAATTACAGCTATTGTAACAGCCTTAAGCACACCTAAATTTAGAAAATGCGGCTATTAAGTATTGAAGAAAATTGAAATATCGATCTAAGATAATTATTTGTAGTGTTACCAAGACTTGATTCCATAAAACCTGCAAGATTGAAACTTGGTCTTACCCAACAAAAACTTGCGTCACTTACTGGTGTTAGTACATCAATGATAAATCAGATAGAATCTGGAAGATGCCAGCCAAGCTATGCAACCGCAAAAAAAATCTTTGAAATCCTTGGGTCACTTGAAGGTCAGTCTTCAATGAAGGCAGGTGACATTTGTAGCAAAGACATTACGAAGCTAAAGACAGCGGATTCTCTTCATGACGCAATAAAGAAGATGCAGGAATTTTCAATAAGTCAGATTCCAGTCTTTGACAGCAGTGATGTGGTTGGTCTGATAACTGAAGATGGGCTTGTCAAACATATGATCGATAGTGACGAAACCCAACGCAAAAAGATAAGACTTTCAGAAGTCATGGAACCAAGACCGCCAATTGTGGACTCCAGCACACCTGCAAAGACACTAGTTCCCTTACTAAGGTTTTCAAAATGCATCCTAGTTTCCAAGCATAGCAGAATAATTGGAATAATTACTGCATCAGACACTCTAAAGATGATGGAGTAGTTGAAAATGTCTTTAAGTTATTTTGAATGAGAACACAGTTCAGCTAGCACTCCATGCAACGATTTTGGATGGATAAACGTAACTTTTGTGCCACGTGAACCTGCTCTTATGTCGCCAAGAAATCTTATGCCGCATCCTTTCATGCGTTCTACTTCTTTTTCAATGCCATCTGTTTCTAGTGCAATATGATGAAGCCCTTCGCCTTTTGTTGTAAGAAACTTCTTAATTGGACTGTCATCTCTTGTTGGTTCCATAAGCTCAATTCTTGAATCTTTTAAATGTAAAATTGCAACTCTGACACCTTCAGTCTCTACAGTCTCAAACTCGACTTCGTTTATACCAAAAGCTTGTTTGTATTCTTTTACTGCTTCATCTATATTGTTGACTGCAATAGCAACGTGATCTATTCTCATTTTAGAACATTTCCTTAGGTCGATAAATTCCAAAAACTTCTCTAAAGGTGTTGCTTATCTCGCCAAGAGTTGCATAATCTCGTACTGCATCTATTATATGCGGCATGAGGTTTTCATCTTTTTCTGCTGCGTCTTTCATTTTGGAAAGAATGCTTCCAACTTTATTGTTGTCGCGTGTGCTTCTTAGTTTCTTGAGGTTTTCTTTTTGTTGTATTTCAATTGTGTTATCTATCTTTAGAAGTTCTTGTTTGTCTTCTACGGCGTCTGTAAATTTGTTAACACCGACTATTATCCTCTCACCTCGATCAATTTCTTGTTTGAGTCTATAGGCATTCTGTCTAATTTCTGACTGAAAGAATCCTCGCTCTATTCCTACAAGCGAGCCACCCATTCTATCTATTTTTTTCAGATATTTGTTAACCTCATCCTCTATTCTGTCACACAGATATTCTACATAGTAAGAACCTCCTACCGGGTCTACCGTTTTTGTAACTCCACTTTCGTATCCAATAATTTGCTGGGTTCTTAGTGCTATTTTGACAGCGGCTTCTGTTGGAAGTGCAAGTGCTTCATCTTTTGAATTGGTATGAAGTGATTGTGCCCCACCAAGGATTGCTGCCATAGCCTGAATTGCAACACGTACTATGTTGTTATCAGGCTGTTGTGCTGTAAGTGATTCTCCGCTAGTCTGTACATGGAATCTTAGATGCATTGATTTTGGATCACGGGCATGAAATCTCTCTTTTAGGATCTTTGCGTATATTCTACGAGCAACCCTAAACTTTGCAATCTCTTCAAGAAATTCGTTTGTGCAACAAAAAAAGAATGACAAGCGGGGGGCAAAGTCATCTATTTTTAACCCACGTTCAAGACATGTCTCTATGTATTCTATGGCGTTTGCAATTGTAAATGCGACTTCCTGTATTGCGTTACATCCAGCTTCACGCATGTGATACCCTGAAATTGAGATAGGATACCACTGTGGTACTTTTTTAGAACAATACTCTATCATGTCACCAATTAGTCTCATAGATGGCCTTGGTGGGTAGATGTAGGTATTTCTTGCAATGTATTCTTTTAAAATATCATTTTGTGTGGTGCCCCTAAGTGCAGTACTTGAAACCCCTTGTGATTCACCAACAGCAATATACAACGAAAGCAAGGTTGAGGCTGTCGAGTTTATTGTCATTGATGTACTTACTTTGTCAAGAGGTATGCCACCAAAACATGTCATCATATCTTTAAGTGACGTGATAGACACGCCAACCTTACCGACCTCACCCTCTGCATGAGGATCATCTGCATCGTATCCAATTTGTGTTGGAAGATCAAAGGCCATGCTAAGACCTGTCTGACCTCTTTCAAGCAAAAACTTGAATCTTTCATTTGTCTTGTCTGCTGTTGCAAATCCTGTATACTGACGCATTGTCCATAATCTATCACGGTACATTCCCGGATGTATGCCTCGCGTATACGGAAATTTACCGGCCTTCTCATCTTTGCTTCTTTGTTTTACCTTAGAGTCGTAGACGCGTTTTACTGGAATGTTAGAATCAGTTTTTTCTATTTTCATTCTATCACTTTATGAGTCTTGTAATCTTATCAGCAGCTTCAAAGGGGTCCAATGTTTTTGATTGTACTTTTTTTAGATATTTGGCGTATGTACTACTGGAATCAAGCATTGTGCCAACTTTGATTTTAACATTATTTAAAACAATGTCTCTAAGTTCTGTTTCAAGCCTAGATTTTTCTTGTATCTTTTTTGTCTTTTTCTTTGAGATTATTAGCTCTTCTAGTTTTTTTATAAATTCAGCTATTCCCTTGTTTGACTTTGCTGATGTCAGCATTATTGTGGGGTTTTTTTCTGTCATTCCAATATATTCTCGTACTGCGTCAAATAGCTGGTTTGACCCAACCAAGTCGCTTTTGTTTACAAGATAAATGTCGCCTATTTCAGTGAGCCCCGCCTTTATTGTCTGAATGCTGTCTCCAGTGTTTGGGTTAAAGACCACCACTGTAATGTCAGTTATTTTTGAAATTTCAATTTCTGTTTGGCCCGCACCTACACTTTCAATTATAATTGGATCAAATCTTGCATATTCAAGAACCCTAATACTGTTTCTTACTGACCAAGAGATTCCACCAGTAGCTCCTCTTGAGGCCATACTTCTAATGTAGGTACCAGAGTCAGTTGATTCTGTCATACGTACTCTGTCACCAAGTATCGCGCCGCCTGTGATGTGACTTGTTGGATCTATTGCAAGAACTGCAGGCTTGTATCCATGTTTTTTTAGCTCAAGTGATATCTTGTCTATAAGTGAGCTTTTCCCAGCACCTGCTGGACCTGTTATACCTATAGTGATGGATTTACCAGAATCTTTGAAGATTTTTTTTACCAGAGCTCGTGCGGCTTTGTCATTGTTTTCAATAATTGATATCGCTCTAGCTATTGCACGCCTCTTACCATGTTTTAATTCATCAATAATATCCATAAAGAGCAATTTATGGGTCGTATCCACAATAAAATCTTCTTGTTTAGGCCATGTAGAACATGTTAATGGTTCTACAGCAGCAATTCAAAAATTATTCAGTAAAAGAGAATTCTGTTAGTTTGTTTATGGACAGACATGAAATAATATACATCGACTATTAGAGATATGGTGAACAGCAGTTGGGTCTAGATTTGTAGTAACCATTGCATGCTTATTTCCACTAGGCCCAGCCGTTGTTTTCTATCACTCAGCATTATCAAATAAAGATTTTAAAAGCCAAAGTGAGCTTTAATGTTATGGCACAAAAAGCAGCTACTAGAAGAGTACGAATTCTTGTTGCCAAGCTTGGTCTTGATGGTCATGACCGTGGAGCGCTAGTTTTGTGCCGAGCTTTCAGAGATGCAGGAATGGAAGTAATCTATTCGGGTCTGTTTGCTACTCCGGAGAGAATTGTTAAGATTGTTGAAGACGAAGATGCAGATGTGGTAGCATTAAGCCTTCTAAATGGGGCCCATCTTACATTGTTTCCAAGAGTAGTAAAGGTTCTCAAAGAAAAAGGCATTAAAGATGTGCTTGTTGTTGGTGGCGGGGTCATACCAGAAGACGACAAGGCAGAGCTTGAAAGAGCTGGAGTCACGGGAAACTTTGGACCTGGAACCCCACTTTCTACCATAATTAACCACATAACCTCTGGTGTTGCAAAGCTAAGAAAGGTTTAGCTATTCTTTAGAATCTGGCCACATCATCTGGCGCATTTTCTTGCCAACCTGTTCTATTTGATGAGGTTCTATTTCTTTCATGTATCTGTCAAACGCATTTTTGCCATTTTTTTGATAATCACTTACCCATTCTTGGTTGAATGTGCCATCCTTTATCGCTGATAATACTTTTTTCATTTTTTCTTTAACATCCTTGTCCATTACCACAGGTCCCCTAGTTAGACCCCCGTATCTTGCAGTCTCACTTACCCGTCTCCACATTCCATTGATTCCATATCTTTGGATCATATCTACGATTAACTTTAACTCATGCAAGACTTCAAAATATGCAATCTCTGGTTGATATCCCGCTTCGACTAGAGTCTCAAATGCGTTGATTATCATAGATGCACATCCACCACAAAGATCTGCTTGCTCGCCAAACCAGTCGGTTTCTACCTCTTCTTGGAATGTTGTCTCTATGACACCGGCTCTGGTGCTTCCAATTCCTTTTGCCAAGGCAAGAGTCCTGTCCCAAGCCATTTTGGTGTAATCTTGGTATACTGCAACAATGGATGGAACCCCAAATCCTTCAAGGTATGTTTCTCTAACTTTTGAGCCGGGACCTTTTGGCGCAATCATTATAACATCAACATCCCCTGGTGCCTTGATCCATTCCCAGTGAATGGCAGCACCATGAGAAAAACAGAGTGCGTTTCCTACATTTAGATTCGGCTCGATTTCTTCTCTGAATACCTTTGCTTGGATCATGTCAGGAATTAATACATGTATAATGTCAGCTTGCTCGCATGCTTTTGGAATTGATATTACCTCATGACCATCTGCTTTAGCATTCTTCCAGCTTTCTCCACCCTCTTTTAGGCCCACGATGACTTTGAGTCCAGAGTCCTTTAGGTTATTAGCTTGTGCATTTCCTTGTATTCCATAACCTATGACCGCGATGGTTTGATTCTTGACTGGATCCAAACTGACCTCAGAATCTTTCCAGATTTTTGCCATTAGAGACGGTCAATTTATTGCAAATATAATCTTTCGATATCTAGATTGTCAGTTCTTTTCCACATTTTGTACATCTGACCGTTGTTTCTTTTGTCTTTAACCGCTCAAATTTTTTTGAACCACAGGCGGGACAAATAGGACAGGCTCTAACTTTTTTCAATCAGATACTCCTTTACAAGGTAAGCAAGACATTCTATCAAGACATGCATGTGGTTCCTTTTATTTTATTAAAGGTATACCGTAATAAAATAGAGTTTATCAAATAGAAACCATCTTTTAATATCATGAATGAAAAAATTACTTTTTCATCTGATGACGAGGTAGAAAGTATAGAAACATTACTTAAAAAAGGAATAGCGTTTCGCATGACAGGTAGCCCAAGGCACTCATTTCTTTATTTTGATAAGATATTAAAAATTGAACCAAACCACATAGAAGCACTGGTAAACAAAGGAAACGCACTTGGCAGACTTGGTAAATACCATGATGCAATAATTTGCTATGACAAAGTTTTGAAAATTAATCCCAAACACACTCTAGCCTTAATCAATAAAGGATTATCTTTCCATTATCTCAGACAGTATGATAACGCCATATCGTGCTATGATGAGATTTTAGAAGCAAACCTGCAACATGCAAATGCGCTTTATCACAAAGCCTGTAGCAAGGCATTACAAAATAATGCTGGTGAGGCAATTAATCTTCTTGAAAAAGCAATAGGTAAAGATCCAACATTTAGAGCAAAGGCAGATCGTGATCTTGATTTTATTAATATAAGACAAAGTGCACAATTCAAAAAACTTGTAGAAATATGATTAACTATTAGCTCTAATTTATGATTCAGAACCAAGCTTTGCTTTATGTTTCTTGATATCTGAATCTTCTATTTTCTTAAACAGTGGGGAGACTGTACCAAGCTTATGGTTTGGTTGTATACCAAACTCTGAAATAGAGTCCCACGATTGCTCGCAAAGTTTTTCTTTCATGCCAAGCTGGGCCCATATCTTTTCTGCGGAATTTGGTATAAACGGCAACAATGCAATAGCAAAACTGCGGACTGCATTAACTGAGATGTAAATGCAGTTGTTTGTACCAGCGCCACCCTTCCATGGTTCCTTTTGCTGGAAATATTGGTTAAAGTGAGCTGAAAATTCCAATATCTTTTTGAGTGCCCTATCAAGGTGGTTTTGTTCCAACAAGCTGCCTACGTCTGTTGATAGCTGTTTGATGTTGTCTATGGCTTTTTGATCAACAGAATCAAATTTATCACCAGCTGGAACCATGCCAGCCAGAGTTTTTTGTGTAAATCCCAAGGCACGGTTTACAAAGTTACCAACATTTCCTATAAGCTCTGAATTTATTTTTGCGGCAAACTCTTCCCAATCAAAATTAAGATCATCCTGACTGTGTGGAGTGATTGATATAAGATAAAATCTCAAGTAATCAGCTGGATACAAGCTAAGAAATTCTTTTAGTCCTATGTACCAGTTTCTGCTCTTTGAGACCTTTTTTGCCTGTAGCATTAGATGTCCTCTTGTTGGTATGTACTCTGGCAGCTTGTACTCTTTTTTTATGCCAATTCTCATAGCAGGCAAGAATAGATAATGGTGGTATACTATGTCCTTTCCAATAAAATGGTAAATGTCAGCAGAATTCCAAAATTTTTTGCCATCAATTCCTTTGTCATTTAGGAATTTGGTTGAGGACGAAATGTATGCAAGATGGTTATCAAACCAACCGTAAAACACCTTCCCTTTGGCTTCCGGCAAAGGAATTGGAACTCCCCAGCTTATGTCTCTAGTAATGTCCCAATCTACCAGTCCGTCACGAATCCAGTTTTGAACATACTTTTTTACGTCTTTTTGTAGATGTGGATTTTCTTCAAGCCAACCAGTCAAGTCATTTATAAAATTTGTAAGTTTGAAAAAGTAATGTTTTGTCTTTTCTTTCAGGGGGGGATTTTTGCATATAGAACATAACGGAGTTTCTATCTCTGCTGGAACTCTGCCACATTTTTCACAAAGGTCAGAATACTGGTCTTCAGCCTTACAATAAGGACATCTTCCAATTACGTATCTGTCTGGCAGGAATTTCTTGTCAAATTTACAATAGAACTGAATTATTTCCTTTTCATAGATGTGACCGTTTTCAAGTAACTTTTTGAATACCTGCTGGACAAATTCTATGTTTTCAGGAGAGCTTGTCCTGTAAAAGAAATCAAATTTTATACCAAACGCGGTAAAGTCTTCAAGGTCGCGCTTATTCCAGAACTTGACATAGTCTTCAGGATTTTTCTTTTCTTTTTCAGCTTGGATTAGGATTGGCGTGCCATAGTCATCAGATGCACAGATATAGTATGCTTCTACTCCTTTTTGTTTTAGAAACCTTGTTGTTACATCTGCTGGCAAGTATGTTGATGCCACGTGCCCAAGATGAATCTCGCCGTTTGCATAAGGTAATGCACTAGTTATGATTGCCTTGTTGTTCATTAGATCTGTAAAGTGCGAGGCGAATTTAAGCTATCCCCAGCTTTTGGCATACTTTAGCTGGGCTTTTGTTGGTGTATCAATTTTAACATTCATCGCCTTTAGTGCATCAATTGCTATTTGCTTGTCTATCTCATGTGGCACTGTTATCACTTTCTTTCCTATTTTTTTATGATTTTTTGCAATGTATATCATGGAAAGAAGTTGATTTGAAAAAGACTGAGCCATCACTTCAGGCGGGTGACCTTCTGCTGCAACAAGGTTTGCAATTCTTCCTTTTCCAATAAGATAAACGCGTTTTCCATTTTTGAGTACACACTCATCAAGGTGCGGTCTAACTTCCCTTACGGATTTTGATTCATTTAGTAAAAAATTTGCATCTACTTCAACATCAAAGTGACCCACATTTCCCATTATTACGCCTTCTTTCATTTTCAGTATGTGTTCTTTTCTTATCACACCAGTCTGGCCTGTTGCAGTGATGAACATGTCTCCAATTTTTGCAGCCTCATCCATCGTTAGAACCTCGTAACCGTCCATGTGAGCTTCTAAGGCTCGTACAGGATCTACCTCTGTCACATAGATCTTGGCGCCCAATCCATGTGCTCGTGCGGCAACTCCTCTTCCTACCCAGCCATAGCCTGCAACAACCACCCGCTTGCCAGCAAAGAGCAAATTTACTGCCCTAAAGAATCCATCAATTGTACTTTGGCCAGTGCCATATCTGTTATCAAACATGTGTTTTGTGTAAGCATCATTTACTGCAATTACAGGATATCGTAGTTTTTTCTGGTTTTCCAGAGCTTTGAGTCTTATTACTCCAGTTGTTGTTTCCTCGGTTCCGCCCATTATTTTTAGTGATGAAAATTTTGAATTGCCATGAACCGTGCTGTGACAGTCAGAACCGTCATCAGTCAAAATCTGTGGTTTGTGGTTAAGCATCTTTTCAATGCACCAGTGATATTCTTTAGGAGTTTGACCAGCCCATGCATAAATGTGAATACCGTTTGATGCAAGAAAAGCTGCAATGTCATCTTGTGTTGAGAGTGGATTTGCACCACACGCACTGACCTGAGCTCCAAGTGCCTTTGCGCTCATTAATAATACTGAGGTTTCTTTTGTAATGTGCAAACATACACCAAGTCTGATACCTTTTAGTGGTTGTGATTTTTTTAGTCGATCAACAGTATTTGTAAGAATCTTCATGTGACTTTTTGCCCATTCGTAAGAAAGTTTGCCTTTTTGTGCAAGCCTTGGATCTTTTACCTTACTCATACCAAGGGGTCAAATTAATGGGCTATAAAATACTATCAAAATAACAATCTAAATATTGATCAAATCTTGGTGTGAAAAACATGGTCTGGAAAAAGATTGCTGAAAAAGATGCCATTCCACAAGGAAATGGCAAAGAATTCGTAGTTGATGGAAAGCACATTGCAATCTTTAACCAAAACGGCTTTCATGGTCTTGATGCAATATGTGTACATCAAGATGGTTCTCTCGCACCTGGAAAACTAGAGGGCGATGTAGTTGAGTGTCCTTTGCATTTTTGGCATTACAACATCAAAACAGGTGATCTTTTAGATTACATCAAAGGAGTCAAACTTAAGACCTACAAGGTTGAGGCAAAAAGCGACGGCCTCTATGTTGATGTCTGATAAAAAGGCAAACCCCCTACACACGAAAACTGAAGCTGCTAGATAATTACTAACGCCATGATTTGTTGGAAGGGTTAACATACTGATTTGTGTCATAAACGTTGTCATGGCAAAAAGAAAAACAGGCAAACATCTAAGAAGAGCGGACCAGAATGCTGCTCGCAGAAAGAGAAAATAGGCTTCTTATCTGCATTAAGGTTTAATTCCAATAAACTAGTTTAAGAGTTGTTGAATCAAGCTATTCTTGAAGAGATTACAAAAAAAGACTATAGTACAATACAAAAAAAGATTGAATCGTTTCTTGTAGATGAAGCCATGCAAAGAGAGGCAGCTGGAGTCATTTTTGGCCTAAGCGGTGGAATAGACTCTGCCGTTATTGCCATGCTGTGTGCAAAACCCCTTAAAAATAAATCACTTGCCCTTATCATGCCAGATTCAAAAATTACGCCAAGAGCCGATACTGAGGATGCACTCAAACTTGTAGACAAGATTGGAATTGAATACAAGCTAATAGACATTAGTTTTGTTCACAATGAATACTCAAAATATCTAGAACCAAATCCTCTAGCACTTGGGAATCTTAGAGCTAGAATAAGAGCAAATATCTTGTATTACTACGCAAATGCCAAAAACTATTTGGTGCTTGGTTCAAGTGACAAAAGCGAGTTTTTGATTGGTTATTTTACAAAGTTTGGTGATGGGGGAGCTGACTTGTTACCGATAGTTTCTTTGTACAAAAGCCAGATCAGAGAATTTGCAAAATTTCTTGGGGTTCCTGATTCTATAATATCAAAGAAGAGCAGCCCAAGTCTATGGCAGAGTCACTTTGCAGAATCTGAGCTTGGATTAAGTTATGAGGAAATTGATGCCACGCTTCACTGTTTGGTGGACAAAAATCTTTCACTTCAAGAGACTGCAAGTTTTACTGGTATCAAACAGTCAATTGTTGAGAAAATCCACAAACTGTACAAAAAAAGCGAACACAAGAGAATAACTCCAAAAGCCTGCCAGTTATAAAAAATAGATGTGATACAGTTTGAAAATTTTTGACACCCTATCAAACACAGAAAAGGAATTAGAAACATCAGAAACAGTTAGAATTTACCTTTGTGGCGTAACCGTATATGATGAAAGCCACATAGGGCATGCTAGAACCATAATTGTGTTTGATACTCTAAGAAGATTTCTGCAATCTGAGGGAATAAAAGTGAAGTTTATTCAAAATTTTACTGATGTGGATGACAAGATAGTAAATCGTGCAAGAGAAGAAAGTGTCTCTGCACATGACCTTGCCGCAAAGTACATTGCATGTTATTTTGAAGACTTTGACCGCTTAAACGTCAAACGTGCCGACAGTTATCCAAAGGCAACTGAACATATGCAAGATATGGTTAATCTTATCAAAAATCTCCTTGACAAAAAATATGCTTACGTGACAAAAAACGGCATTTATTTCTCTGTTTCAAAATTCAAAGAATATGGTAAGCTATCAAAGAAAAAAATTGACGAGCTTATTTCTGGAGCAAGAGTTGAGATCGACGAGACCAAAAACGAACCACTAGATTTTGCACTATGGAAATTTGCTAGTGACGAACCCAAGTGGACAAGCCCGTGGGGAGAAGGAAGACCTGGATGGCACATAGAGTGTTCTGCCATGAGTCTCAAATATCTTGGTGAAACTTTTGATATTCATGGGGGTGGAAGAGATCTAGTATTTCCTCATCATGAAAACGAGATTGCCCAGTCTGAATCTCATACGGGAAAAACCTTTGCAAAAATTTGGATGCATGTTGGGATGGTGACAATGAATGGTGAAAAGATGTCAAAATCACTTGGCAACATAAAATCAGTGGATTATGTAGTTAAAAACTGGGGCCCAAACATAATCAGGTTGTTTTGCCTTTCTGGGCATTATTCAAAGCCAATTGATTACTCAGAGGATCTTCTAAAGGAGAACATAATCAAATGGCGTCAAGTAGAAAATTGTTACTTTGAGCTAATCTTAGCGGGGGGCGACGGCCCTATAGGGATGACTCAAAAGTTAGTTTCTGAAACAAAAAAAGAGTTTGAAGATGCACTCAAATCTAACTTTAACACTCCGCTTGCACTTGGAATATTTTTCAAATTTGTCAAGGAGCTAAACAGGTTAGCCGCCACAGAAGCTCTGACTCAATCAATTGCAAAAATATCCCTTCCTGAATTTGAGAAAATGCTTGAGAGTCTTGGCTTGAAAATCCCTAAAATAACAAACGAAGAAAAATCAGTTGTAAACGATCTTATTAAAAAGCGTAATATGTTGAGAGACCAAAAACAGTTTGAAGAGGCAGATAAAATAAGAAACCAAATTGCGGACATGGGCATCATGCTAGTTGATCACAAAAACAAAACGCTTTGGCTAAAGCGGGAAAAGGTTGCTGCAGAAAATTAATGTGTTTTATATATTATCATGTAGCTTGAAGATGTCACAAATAAGTTGATGACTATTCATTCTAAAGGAAAATTTAGCCCGCATGCTGGGCATTGACCTCTCTTTCCCTCGTATTTATGTTCAAAATATTGAACAATTTCGGTATCACAGTTCCAGCATGAAATTTTTTCATAGGAATCAGTCTTAAACACAGCATAGACTCCCGCCCTTATCTAAAAAACAGATGTCAATTCCCTTTAGCTACATACAACCATCATAGACACGAAGTATGAAGGTGAACAGGTTAAGATTCCATTAGAAGAGATGTTGAATTTAAAGAAAAATACCTTTAACATTAGGATTTTTTTGTTACCGCACTAACCAACGAGATAACATCTCTGTCACGTAGTTGATAGCTTATTGGCAATCTAACACCGTATCTTAGATCTTTAGCATAAAGAAGACCCTTTGTCAAATCTGAGTGAATCTCCTTTGCTAAATCTTCTACTGTAGAACCATCTTTCATTAACATGAGATCTGGTAGTACCCTGCCCTTTTTGTCAGAAAGTTTTTCAGGATTAGCTACAGGGTATATTGAATTCATTTTTAGAAGCTTGAAAACTGTGACGTTAATTGCAAACTGTACACCGGTTCTCATGTATTCTCCTAGTATGTCTTTTTTGATAAATTCTAGTGCTTCAATTTGTTTTTTGTTTAATTCGTTTTTGTTTAGTATTTCAAACTGCTCTGAACCAGGCGCATATTTTATCAGGCCTTTGTGTTCCGCTCGTCTGAGAGAAAGCTCACTGTCGGCACTTGCTGGAACTACTATAGTATCTACATATTTTTCTCGTAGCCTATCGAAGTACTTGTCGGCTCCAGGTATGTCTATTTTGTTTGCAACAATCAAGGTAGGCTTTGAAATCTGTCTCAAACAAGTCGCAAATTTTTTGCTATCTTGCATGTCAAAGTTGTCAAAGTCTTTGTCTTCCAGACCTGTAGTTTTCAATGCTTCTTTTATGTGGCTTGGTTTTGCTCCAACTCCTCTAAATACATCTGATATGACAGTTACGGGCTCAGCTTCTGAATGAATAAGCTTTGATATTTTTTCCCTGTTTCCCTCCAATAGTTTGAGGTACCACATTATCAGCTCTTCTTCAATGTCAGCAACATCAGAAATAGGATCTCCATTACCAACTTCGGTAATTTTACCAGATGCATCAACACTTCCTGATACATCTACTACATGCAACAAGGCATCTGATTGAGTTGCCACGGAAAGAAACTGGTTACCAAGTCCTTTGCCAGCCCATGCGTCCTTTATCAAACCCGGAAGATCTATTAATTCAACTGGAATAAAGCGCCAGCCATCGCTGCATTTAGAATTTTGTGGTTGATCCTGAACATTAAATTCCGTATGTACGCAAGGTGTTATTGCATTACCCATAGCTCGTTCGGGTTTTTTTGTTGTAAAAGGATATGTTGAGATTTCAGCGCTAGAAAGCGTTGCTGCATTGAAAAACGTAGTCTTGCCAGTGTTTGTCTTACCGATAAGACCAATTTTTATTGCCATGAATTAATTTCAGAATGTGAATATTTATCTGTGGCGAAGAAAATTAACTCGAAAAGTGACTATGGTTTTTCTTTAAGTTTCTTAGTAGCATTTTTGAGCTCATCTACATGCCACGATATTTCATCTAGCTCTTCGTTTGTTATGCTATCATTCCATTTTTCAAGCGCAAGTTTTGAAATTTGTGAAGAGTTGTATATTAGATTCCAATATGGGTGATGTTCTGCCGTGGTGTATGCAAGTTCTGAAACGTCCTCCAAACCTAACTTTGCACGTGCTAGCGAATCTGTTTTTTCTCCATATATTCTGATTATATTAGCGTCTAGATCAGCTTGAATTTTCATTAACATATTTTTATCTTCAAATGATTTTGCAAGTTTGAGAATTGACTCATAAAATTCTGAAAATTTTGCATTGGTCATATCTTTCTAAAATAATCTCTGATGTTCTTCTAGCATGCATCGATTAAACACAACTTCAATTCCTGCTTTTCTTGCAAGCTCTTCAGCTTCGGGGTTATGGATACCTTCTTGTAACCATATTACCTTAGGAGTTTTCTTTATTGCCTCACGAACCACGGGCAGTACTTCCTCAGATGGTCTAAATACATCCACAATATCGACGGAATCTGGCACTTCAGCAATTTCTCGATAGCATTTTTTATCTAGAATTTTATCAGCTGTTGGATTAACTGGAATTATATTATATCCTTTTTCTGCCAAATATTTTGGAACATAATGTGCGGCTTTTTCTGGATTCTTTGACATACCGATAACCGCAATATTTTTTAATGAATAGAATTTTTTTATTTGTTCATCAGTGTACGAATCTTTTTCCATGTTTCATTTATAGCGAATTGGGTTAATATCTTTGGGGATCGATTTATAGGGCGATTTTAAGAAACATGACACGTATGGAACCAGAGCCAAAAGATGTCATAGTTCTTAGTGCAATTAGCAAAGGTGCAAAGAAGTTTGACAAGATAGAAAAGATGACAAAGATTTTTGGCCATGAATTAAACGATATTCTGGAAAGATTAGAGAAAATTGGTCTTATTACTGTGATAGAAAAGAAAGGCCTTTTGGGCAAAAAAACAGAGATTGTTCTAACCGAAAAGGGCCACAAAGAGCTTGAAGAAAGAAAATTCGAGTTGCAGAAAAACTGGAATCAGATGGTTGTCGTATGGAAGAGTGGAGATAAGCAAAAACTGCAGCAATACATGGATGATAACAAATCTTTCCTTCCTACAATGATGTTTTTGGGCATAATGGATATTATCATGTTTTCAACTATGCTTAGCTTCATGGGCATGGCCATATCCAGTTACATTCCAGAAAGCCAGATTCCTGCAGAGGCAGATACTGCAACTGATACAGGAGATTCAGGTTCTGACGTGGGCGATGGCGGCGGATTTGACATAGACATAGGATTTTAAGCTACTCTAACTACGGCATAATTAAAAAAATAAAGACGAGATGGTTTAGAACTTTATTGGCTCGCAACTACTGAATAACTCACTTGGAACGGTTCAGTGTTCATTGTGTGTACTGCCAAGGCGTTGCCAGAAAATACCCATGTACCCATTGAGTTGTCAGGATCTACAAACGTCAAAGCAAACTTGGTTT
>Ga0187892_10004584_pt1 | contig 22997 bp, 22 predicted proteins | sample MA1701073metaG_FD_139345 | JGI IMG/M metagenome (GOLD analysis project Ga0187892, IMG submission 139345) | Bio-ooze microbial communities from a basaltic lava cave in the Kipuka Kanohina Cave System on the Island of Hawaii, USA - MA170107-3 metaG ... | reverse complement strand
TCTGGACGGCGGCGCGCTCCGGTCGCAGCACGTGCACGCGGGGCTCCGGCGCTGGTGGGCCGACCCGGACCTTTCGCGGCTGCGGGAGCCGGGGGCGCATGAGGCGCTCGGAGAGGACGAGCGGGTGGCCTGGCGCGGGCTCTGGGAACGGGTGCGGCGGATGCTCGATCGGCTGGAGTAGTTGCTGCGCGGAAGGACGCGGATCGTGCCGGAAGCGCCCCCCCTGAGCCGCCTCCTCGAGGAACACCGTGCGGCGCTCCGACGGTTCGTGGAGCGCGGGGGACGTCGTCTGCTCCGCTACGAGAGCGCCGACGATCTCGTCCAGGGAGTGCACCTCCGCGTGATCGCGGTGGCGGGCCACTTCGAGTACCGGGGCGAGGCGGAGGTCCTCTCCTGGCTCCAGGGCATCGCGCGCCAGCACCTGGCCGACCGCCACCGGTACTGGACCGCGCTCCGCCGCGACGCGGGAACCCTGCTTCGCATCACCGACGCACCGAGCGGGAGCCATCCGGCCGCGACGACGGCCGGGCCCGTGACGCGCGCCGCTCGCAGGGAGCTGGTCGCACTCGCCACGCGCGCGCTGGCGGTTCTCCTGCCTCGGGACCAGGAACTCGTGCGTTGGATCACGGAAGGGCTTTCCATCCGTGAGGTGGCTGCCCGCCGGGGCGTCTCCTACGATGCGGCGGAGCGCTCGCGGCTGCGCGCGGTCGAGCGCTTCCGAAAGGCCTACGTCCTCGTTTCGCGCAGCGGGCGAGGCATCGAAGCCGGCCCCAAGGACGCGCCCGCCTAGCCGGCGGGCGCGGGGCGGACCGGCAGGTCCACGTCCACCGTGGTGCCGGAGCCGAGCGCGCTCTCGATCTGGATCTCGCCGCCGTGGTTGCGGACGATGCCGCGGGCGATCGAGAGGCCGAGCCCCGCCCCCTGTCCGATCTCCTTGGTCGTGAAGAACGGGTCGAAGATGCGCGGCAGCACGTCGGGCGGGATGCCGCACCCCGAGTCGCGGAAGCGGACCCGCACCCGCCCTTCGCAACGGAGGACTGCGACCTCGAGGCGCCCGCCCCGCGGCATCGACTCGCGCGCGTTGCCCAGGACGTTGTGGAAGGCCTGGAGGAGCCCGACCGGCTGGCCCACCACCGGGATCGGCGCGTCTCCCAGCTCCGAGGCCACCTCGATCCCCTGCCGCCGGAAGTCCTCGGCCAGACATCCCAGCGGCAGCTCGAGGATGCCCAGGAGGTCGAAGAACATCCGGTCGCCGCCCGTCGCCGCCGTGAAGTTGAGGAGCCCGTCCACGATCCGCTTGCAGCGGAGCGCCGAGCGCTCGATCCACTCCAGGTGCTGGATGAGCCGGTCCTTGTCCGGCTCCCCGGCGCGGAGATCGCGGAGCAGGAGCTCGGCGAACCCCAGCACGCCCTGCAGCGGGTTGTTCAGCTCGTGGGCCACGCCGCGCGCCAGGATGCCGACGGCGGCGTCCTTCTCGAGCGTTGCGAGCTCCCGGCGGCTCTCCTCGAAGCGCCGGAGGCCGGCGGCCCGGTGCTCGCGGGTCTCGTTCTCGGCGGCGGGGTCCAGCGGCTGCCTCATACCAGGCCCAGCAGCTTGAAGACCCGCTCGCGCACCTCGGCGAACGTGAACGGCTTCCGCAGGAAGTCGTCGGCTCCCGCCCCGAGCACCTCGTTCACCCGGTTCCCCTTCAGGAAGCCCGACATGACCAGGATGCGCGTGCGGTTCACGGCCGGATTGGCCCGCACCAGGCGGGTGACCTCCGCGCCGTCGATGTCGCCCAGGTTGTAGTCGAGGAGCAGCAGGTCCGGCTTGAAGTCCATCGTGATCATGCCGGCCTCGTACCCGCTCCGCGCGATCCGGACCTCGAAGAGCCCCATCTCCTCGAGCTCCTCGACCAGGCTCTTCGCGAGCGCCTCGTCGTCGTCCGCCACCAGCACGCGCCGCTTCCGCGGCCCGCCCCCCTCGCGCAGCGGGATCCCGTGCTTCTTCGCGAACACCACGAGGTTCTCCTTCGGGATGCGGCGGTCGCGAGAACCGGGGATCTTGTACCCCTTGAGCTCTCCCGTCTCGAACCACTTGATGACCGTCCGGATCGTGACGTTGCACATCCGGGCGACCTCTCCAGTGGTATAGACGTCTTTTTCCATACAGGGGCTCCTGCCGGCCTTTCCTTCCGCAGTTCTCCCGACTTTCGTGACTTGCGCACCTTATACCCGGTGGTCAAAAAAAGCCACGAACCGGGAGACGGGTTCCCTATCGGATCTCGGCCGCCCCGTTCATGAGGGTGCGGACGCCGGGAACCGGATCAGGCGAGCACCCCGGCCAGCGGCGTCGCGGGGAGCGAGAAGCTCTCGGCGACCGCATCGTGCGTGATCCGTCCGTCCGCCACGTTCACGCCGGCCGCGAGCGCAGGGCTCTGGGCCGCCGCCTTCTTCCAGCCGAAGTCGGCGATCTGGATCGCGTAGGGGAGGGTCACGTTGGTGAGCGCGTAGGTCGAGGTGCGCCCGACCGCGCCGGGCATGTTCGCCACGCAGTAATGGACCACCCCTTCCTCGATGTAGGTCGGGTTGGAGTGGGTCGTGGGCCGGGTGGTCTCGACGCACCCGCCCTGGTCCACCGCCACGTCCACGATCACCGCGCCCGGCTTCATCAGCTTGAGGTCGCTCCGGGCGACCAGCACCGGCGCGCGCGCGCCCGAGATCAGGACCGCGCCGATCAGGAGGTCCGCCTCCCGGAGCATGTCGCGCACGTTGTAGGCGTTCGAGTACAGCGTGGAGACGTTCGCCGGCATCACCTCGGCCAGGTGGCGGAGTCGGTCCAGGTTGACGTCCAGGATCGTCACGCGCGATCCCAGCCCGGCTCCGATGCGGGCCGCGTTGCTCCCCACCACGCCGCCCCCGAGCACGACGATGCTCGCGGGCAGCACGCCGGGCACGCCCGAGAGGAGGATGCCACGCCCCATCTGGGGGTTCTCGAGGTACTTCGCGCCCTGCTGGATGGACATGCGCCCGGCCACTTCGCTCATCGGCGTGAGCAGCGGGAGGTTCCCGCCGGTGCCGATGGTCTCGTAGGCGATGCACACCGAGCGCCGCGAGAGCATCCCGTCCAGGAGCGCGCGCGACGCGGCGAAGTGGAAATAGGTGAAGACGATCTGCCCTTCCTGGAGCAGGGGGATCTCCTGCGCGAGCGGCTCCTTCACCTTGATGATCATCTCGGCGCGGCGAAAGACGTCCGCGGCGCGCTCGACGAGCTCGGCGCCGGCCCGCGCGTACTCCTCGTCCGTGAGCCCGCTCCCGAGCCCCGCACCCTGCTCGAGCAGCACGCGGTGCCCGCGCTTCCGGAACGCATCCACTCCGGCCGGCACCACCGCCACGCGGTGCTCCCCGTCCTTGATCTCCTTCGGGACCCCGATGATCATTGCGCGGCGGACCTCCTGGCCGGTGTCGTCCCCCCCTCCCCCCGGGCCGCGAAGTCTATACGGAAAGCCCTCCGGCAATGCAAGGCCGGCAGCGCCGTCGGAGACGGCGTCCGTGCCCGCCCGCCGCGCCGCCGACGCTCACGTTGACACGCCCGGGGGCGCCGGTGTATGTAGACCGCCGTCCGTGAGGGCGATTAGCTCAGCTGGCTAGAGTGCCACGTTGACATCGTGGAGGTCACTGGTTCAAGTCCAGTATCGCCCACCATGATCCAGCATGGACCGGTCCGGCATGGGCCGGTCCGTTTTTCTTTGAGGCACGCGCGCCGCTCGCGCGTGCGGGCCCCGGAGCAGCGCGATGCAGAACCCGGTCGATTGGATCGTGCTCCTCACGCTGGTGTTCAACCTCATCCTGGGCGCGATCCGCGGGTTCTTCTGGCAGGTGCTCCGCATCCTCACGCTGATCGCCGGAATCGTCCTGGCCGGTCGCTTCGCGGAGCCCGTGGGCGGCTTCCTCCAGAGGGTCTTCTCCGGCCTCACCGCGCCCTACCACCGCTATTCCGCGTACGCGCTGGTCTTCTTCACCGTCTATCTCGTGCTGCTGTTGGTCACGCACCTGATGCGCACGATGGTCCGGAAGCTCCAGCTCGGCGGCTACGACCGCTTCCTGGGCGCGATCTTCGGCGCGCTGAAGGGCGCGATCTTCGCCTACACGATCCTCTTCCTGCTCCTCCTCTTCTTCCACCAGCGCGAGGTCCCGGGCACGAGGCCGCCCGAGACCATGGCGACCCGGATCGCGCGCGTCATCGTGACCTCCCGCTCGTGGCCGATCCTGGACGGTGGGGCCCGATCGGTTCACGGCTACCTGCCCCAGTGGCTGCGGGAGAAGCTCCTGCAGCTCCGCGCCGACGCGGAGGCGATGCGGCAGCGCCTGCCGGCCTCGGCCGCGCCGGCGCCCCCCCCCAGGTAGCCCGACCCGCCCCGCCGTCCGGAGGAACCATCGCTTGATCCCGCTCCTGATCGCGCTCCTCGCCGCCCGGCCGCAGGCCGCGCCCGGATCCGATCGGCCCTTCGAGAGGCGCACGCCCGTCGTGCGCGCCGCCGAGCTGGCCGGCCCGGCCGTGGTGAACATCAACACCGAGGGGACCATCAGGCAGGTCCGGACCCCCTACGAGCAGTTCTTCGAGAAGTTCTTCGAGCGCTTCCGCCGTCCGGAGGTCACCCCGTTCCGCAGTCTCGGCTCCGGGGTCCTGGTGCACCCCTCGGGGCTCGTGGTCACGAACGAGCACGTCGTCCGGAACGCCCAGACCATCCGGGTCCACCTGGCGGGAGGCAGCGAGGCGATCGCGCGGGTGGTGGGCGCGGAGCCGCGCTTCGACCTCGCGGTCCTCCAGCTCGAGGCCACGCGGAACTTCTCCACCGTGCGGCTGGGACGTTCCGACGACATCCTGATCGGCGAGACCGTGATCGCGCTCGGGAACCCGTTCGGCCTCGAGAACACCGTTACCGCCGGCGTGGTCAGCGCGCAGGGACGCGACATCAACTCGCAGGACGGCGGCGTGTTCCGCGACCTGCTCCAGACGGACACCTCGATCAACCCCGGGAACTCCGGCGGCGCCCTCCTCAACATCAATGCGGAGCTGATCGGCATCAACTCCGCGGTCTACGCCCAGGCGGACGGCATCGGCTTCGCGATCCCGATCGACAACGTCCGGCTCGTGCTCAAGGCGCTCCTGGCGCCCGGTGCCTGGATCGGCCTGGAGGTGACGCCGCGCGCGGACGCGTCCGGGCTCGCGGTCCGGAACGTGGACGAGCTCGGACCGGCCGAGGAGGCCGGGCTCCGCAGGGGGGACCGCATCGTTGCGCTGGACGGCCAGCCGGCAGCCACCGACCTCGACCTGGTGTTCGCGCTCCATCAGAAGAAGCCCCGCGAGAGCCTCGAGGTCGCCGTCGATCGGCGCGGGGAGCGCAGCACCATGCGGATCCCGGTGCAGAAGACCCCCGCCCGCCGCGCGCGGCGCGCCTTCCTCGAACACCTCCGCGCGGCCTGGGGGCGCGGCCCCGAGGTCCAGGCGGCGCTCTACGTCGAGCACCGGCTCGGGCTCCGCACCGCGAGCCTCGACGAGACCATCCGCGCGCGGCTCGGAGCGGAGACGCCCGAGGACGGCGTGGTGGTGCTGGAGGTGGTCCCGGGCGGGCCCGCCGAGGACTTCCAGATCCACATCCGCGCGGGGGACGTGATCCGGGCGACGAAGGTCGGGGACCACCGGCAGCCGGCCGGCACGTTGCCGGCGCTGGCCCAGGTCCTCCTCCGGGGAGTCTCCTCGGGCCAGGTTCTCAACCTGGAGATCGCGCGCGGCAAGGACGCCACCCCCGACCTCGCTCCCATCAAGACGCGCTGACCCCTCCCTACTGCTGGGGGAACTGCGCGAGCGCCTTCGTGGCCAGGTCGCGGACCCGGAGGCTCGGGTCCCGGTCCTTCAGCGCCTCGAGCGGCGCGCGCAGGTCCGGATGCCGGAAGGCTGCGGCCGCCTTGATCGCGTTGATCAGGAGCGTCTCCCGCACCTCGGCCGGGGTGCGGGACTGGACGAACGGCCAGCCATCCTCCCAGTGCGCCGGCACCGACTCCCCCACCCCCTCCACGAACGAGCGGTCCAGGAGCCGGCGGAGGACCGGGAGCGCCCGCTCGTCGCGGTGGCGCGAGGCGAGCACCAGGGCCGAGTTCCAGGTGACCGACGGCTCCGGATCCCCGAGCGCCGCCGCCAGCGCCGGCACCGTCTCGGAACCGCCGAGCATCCCGGCCCAGTAGACGGCCACGGTGCGCACGCCCCGGTCGGGATCCTTGAGGAGCGGGAGCAGCGCCCCGGCCCGGGCCGGCTCCCCGAGCCTCCCTATCGCGTGTGCGCTGTAGAAACGCGTGTCCGCCTGCGCGTCCCGCGTCCCCTCCTCGAGGGCGGCCGCCACTTCCTCCCCTCCCACGAGCGCGAGCGCCATTGCGAGGTACTGGACGACCTCGCGGTTCTTCGCCGCCCGCGCGTCGTTCCAGGCCCGCACGAGCTTCCCGGGGAACGTGGGATCCTCGCGGTACTTCTCCGGCTTCCCGCGGATGCGGTTCTGAAGCGTGAGCGCGGCGCGCCAGCCGGTGTTCCGCTCTCCGCTCTGCGCGTCGCGGAGCAGCTCGAGATCGCTCGTCGTGTCCTGGATCAGGAACCGGATGCCGAAGTACAGGACCAGGCAGGCGGCGACCACCAGCATCGGGAACAGGAAGAACTGCGGGAGCAGTCTCCAGAAGCGGGTCTCGGGCGGGAGCGGCGGCTCCACGGCCTCGGCCGCCGCGTCTTCCGGGGGGGTCTCTTCGGTCATGCTCCTCGGCGCCGCGCCCCGCTCTCTCTCCTTCAAAGCGGCCGGGATTATAGCCCTCGCCCCGACCACCGGACCATCGCCTCCGGCAGGAACGGGAGCGCCTTCAACCACCGGACCGCGGGCGCCGGTCCCGGCGGATCGCCCGGACCCCGCACGAACCGGTCGATGAGCTCCCGGGCCCGGGCCCGTTCGACCGCTCGCCCGGTCACCGCCCCCGCTCGCAGGAAGGCGAGCGCGAGCGCGGGGAGGCTGCGCTCCGGCCAGACCCCCACGGCCCCCGGCTCCTCCGGCGCGCCGGGCCGGAACCAGAGGGCCCGTGCGACCGGAGCCGGCGGCTCCCGGAGCCCGGCGGCCAGCGCATCCGAGAGCGCCGCCACGTCCGCTCTCCACGTCCGGTCCCCGGTCGCGTCACCCACCTCGACCAAGGCCTCGAGCAGCGAGGCGCCGAGCGCCAGCCCGAGGCGGGCCCGCCCCCTCCGGTCCGGTGTGCCGAACACGAAGAGGCCCGTCTCGCGGTCGCGGCGCGCGCGCAGCTCTCCGCGGAGCCGCGCCACGAGCCCGGGGTCCACCTCTCCGGGCCGCTCGCGGAGCCAGGCCTCCGCGTTCCGGACCGACTGCACCAGGTCCCACGCGCGGACCGGTTCCGTCCCCGTCCGCACCCAGGCAGCCGCGAGCGCGGCCGCCACGCCCTCGGCCGCCTCGAGGAGGTCCTCGTCGAAGAGGGCCGCCCCGGCCTGGAACGCGCCCTCCAGCCAGACGTGCCCCAGGTCCACGCCTCCGTCATGGTCGGGTCCGTGACGCCGCGGGAGGCCCGTCCCTCCGCGGTCCAGGTCGCGCCCCACCCAGTGCCGCGCCGCGGCTCGAAGGCGCGGCTCGACCGCGAGATCCCCGGTCGCGGCGTACCGGAGGAGGAGCGCCCGGAGCACGTCGTGCTCGAGGTTCGCCGTCCCGCCCAGCTCGTGCGCGGTATCCCCGTCGTCCGCGTCTCCCGAGAGCGACAGGGCATCGGCGCCGCTGCCATAGGCGTCCCAGGCCGCGTCGAGGCGCCGCCTGAGCTCCCCCGTCACCGGAAGCACCGGCGTCGGACCGAGGCTCCCGCTCCGCCGGAGCGCCGCCGCACCGGGCAGCGCCGCGGCCTCGCGGGCCAGTCCGAGCGCGGCGCCTCCGAGCGCCTCGGAAGCGATGCGCCCCCAGAAGAGCCGGAGGCGCCTCCGGAGCGCGCTCGCCGGGGGCGCCCCGCCCGGGAACAGGACCACATCGACCGAGCCGTCGCCCCGGACGACCAGCGCGGACGGGCCCCGCCGTTCGCCGCACTCCTCCGCCAGTACGCCCGCCGCGCCCTCGATACCCCAGAGGAGCGCGCCGGTCCCGTCGTGGACCGTGGTCTCGCCTCCCGGCCCCGTCACGGTCACCGGCCCGATCACCGCCCGGTCGACCCGCCACTCCTCTCCGGCCGCGACCGGGGCCGCGCGCCCCTGCGGGAGCCACGCCGCCCACGCCGTCTCCGGAGCAGCCGCTTCCAGCCGGAGGCCGATCGGACACGACGCCCGGACGCCTCCTTCGGGGAACGGGATCAACTCGAGACCGACGGGCCCCGGATCCTGTGGCAGCGTGAACCGCAGGCGGAAGCGAAGCGAGGGCCCCAGCTCTCCCCTCACCTCGACCACGCTCGCGACCGGCCCCCCTTCCACGACCTGGAAGGCCTCGACCTGAGCGTCGCGGAGCTCTCCGTCCGATCCGTCCGATCCGTCCGTCCAGCAGACGAGGCGGACGTCGAGCTCGGAGTCCCGGGCGCGGAACCGGGCCATCGGCGAGGCCCCGGGCGGGAGCACCACCAGGCGCCCGCCCCCGGCGCGGACCACCAGCGTCCCCTCCCGCTCCTCGATCTCCGCCCGCGGTCCTCCGGTTCCTCCGGCTCCCGCCTCCCAGCGATACCGCCGCGCACCGGGGCCGGCCTCCGCCGGGAACCGCGCGCCGAACCAGCGGATCGACCCGTCCGGCCAGGCTGCGAGGGTCCGCCCCTGATGCGGCACGACGCGCCCCGCGGGGGAACGGAGGACCAGCCGGCCCGCGTCGCGGAGCGCGCCCGGGGGGAGGAGGACCCCGGAGGCCACGATCCGCGTTCCCGGACCCTCCCACCGGACGACGGTCTCGGCAAGCTGCCCCGGGAGGAGGCACGCGCCGAGGAAGATCAGCGCTTTCATCGAGCGAAGAGACGGGGCCGCCGCCCCGAAGTTACGGGTGCCGTCGCCGCGTCGCTATAATCCCCCGCGCGTGGGGACGTTGCGGGATGCGGCTGGAGGGCCGATGGCGCGGAGGATCGGGATCCTGGGTGGGACCTTCAACCCGATCCACCATGGCCACCTCCTGATGGCGCAGGAGCTGGCCGAGGCGCGGGAGCTCGAGCGGGTCGTGCTCGTCCCGACCCGCGTCCCGCCCCACAAGGAGGCGCCGGACCTCGCCCCCGAGGCCGACCGCGTCGCGATGGCGCGGCTGGCCGCCGCCGAGAACCCGCTCTTCGAGGTCTCGGACCGCGAGATCCGCCGGGGGGGCGTCTCCTACACCGTGCTCACGCTCCGGGAGCTCACCGCCGAGCTTCCCGGCGTCGCGCTCCATTTCCTGATCGGCGCGGACTCCCTCCCCGACCTCCCCAAGTGGCGCGAAGCCCGGGAGGTCGTCCGGCTCGCGCAGATCCTCACCGCCACGCGCCCGGGGTGCCCGTTCGACCGCATCGCCGAGCTCGCGGGCGCCTTCCCGCCGGAGGACGTCGCGCGCCTCCGCGCCGGCCTGGTCGAGACCACCCCGATCGGCATCTCATCGACCGAGGTCCGCCGCCGCGCCCGAACGGGCCGGTCGCTCCGCTACCTGGTCCCGGATTCCGTGGCCGGGTACATCCGGGCCCACCGCCTCTACGCGTCGTGACGCCGCCCGCCCCGCCCGCGCGGACCGCGCGGACCGGGCGGCTTGCATCCCGGAAACCGGTCGATATACTCTGCGGCCTCGAAGAGACCCTCGGAGGAATCCATGAGAAGAAAGCTCGCGGCGCTCGCCCTGCTCGCGGCGGTCGCTCTCCTCGCCCCCGGCTGCACCTTCCGCCAGTGGGCGGACGACGTTGTGAACCACGGCAAGGTCATCCTGCGCGACCTGAACGACATCCATCGCTCGGTGGATCGCCACTTCTTCAACTACGACTGGAACGACCCCACGCTCTGAAGCCTCGCGCCCGGCGCAGCCGGGCGCGGAATCTTCATTCCAGGAAGCGGGCCACCTCTTCCTCTAGAACCTCGGCCTCTTCCCCCGGCGGCACGTCGAACCACCGCACCCCGCGTAGCGACCGCAGCCAGTTGAGCTGGCGCCGCGCGATCTGCCGCGTGCGGAGCACCGTCCGCTCCGCCGCCTCCTCCAGCGTCCGTTCCCCCGCCAGGTGGAGGCTCAACTCCTCGTAGCCCGCGGCCCCCGCCGCGCCGCGCGAGAGCGCCGCCCCGCCCCGCAGCCGCGCCACCTCCTCGAGCAGGCCGTCGGCCATCATCCGGCGCACCCGCGCCTCGATCCTCCGGTCCAGATCGCTCCGCTCGCGCCGGATCCCCGCGATCCGCGCGGGCCTCGGGTCTCCGGCCCACTCCCGCCGGAGCGTCGAGGATGGCTGCCCCGTCTTCTCCCACACCTCGAGCGCGCGCACGACCCGGCGCAGGTCGCTCGGATGCAGCCGCGCGGCGCTCGCCGGATCCACCTTCGCGAGCCTCGCGTGCAGCGCCTCGGGACCCCCGGCCTCCGCCTCGCGGAGCAGCGTCGCGCGGAGCTCGAGATCGGCCGGCGGGCCCGAGAAGATCCCGTGGAGCAGCGATTTCAGGTAGAGCGGCGTCCCCCCCACGAACAGGGCGCGACGCCCGCGCGCCTCCACGTCGGCTCGGGCGGCCTCCGCGTCCGCAATCCACCGGGCGGCGTCGTACTCCTCCCACGGCTCGACCAGGTCGAGCAGGTGGTGCCGCACCTCCGCGCGGGCCGCGGGCCCGGGCTTGGCGGTCCCGACGTCCATTCCACGATAGACCTTCATCGAGTCCATGGACAGGACCTCGGCGTCGAGCCGTCGCGCGACGCGGCGCGCCAGCGCCCCCTTCCCCGACGCCGTCGCCCCCGTGAGCACCAGCAGGACCGTTCCGCTCTTCTCTTCTTCCGGCTTCAAGCTTCCAGCTTCCAGCCTTCCTCTTCACTCCGGTTCCACCGACGCCCAGGCCCGCCGCTCGGGCACGAGGTGCTCGCGCACCCGGGCGTCGAGGTCCCGCGTCGTGGCCGAGCGGAGCGCCTCGAGCCAGGCCGTCCGGCCGACGCCGCGCAGCGCCTGCGCCGACACGGTCGCCGCCGCCTCCTCCGGCCCGGCGTGGCTCCTCAGGAAGCGGCCCTCGGCCGCGCTGCGCGTCCGCTCCAGGTCCTCCGTCCGCGTCCCCTCGGCCCGAGCCCGGCGGAGCCGCTCGACGATCGCCCGCTCCACACGACGCGGGTGGAGCGACTCCCCGCTGAACATCGTGAACCCCGCGCCCCCCTCCTCTACGTAGGAGCATCCGAAGCACGCGTCCAGGAGCCCGCTCTCGTAGTGCTCCGCATAGAAGTCGCTGGCCCGCCCGAACAGCACCTCGAGGAGGAGCCCGGTCGCGAGCTCGCGCCGGAGCGTTCCGGTTGCCCCCCCGCGCCCGGGTCGCCGCTCCAGGAAGCCGAGCGCGAACGTCGCGCGCGGGACGACCCGGCGCCTCGTCCGCCGGCAGGGCGCCGCCGGACCGTTCTCGCGCGGGAGCCGGCGCGCCGGCGCGGCGTCCGGCGCCGACCGGGGCACGAACGCCTCCACCAGCTCCGCGATCCGCGCGGGGTCCAGCGGTCCCGCGGCCACCAGGAGGAGCCGCGAGGGGTGGTAGAAGACCGCGTGCGCGCGGCGCAGCACCGCCGCGTCGCACGTGCGCACGTCGCGCACCGTGCCGGCCACGTCGTCCCGCACGGGATGGCGCCGGTAGAGGAGGCCGAGCGCGTCCTGCGCGGTGACCTGCCCCGGGCAGTCGCGGTACATCCGCAGCTCCTCGAGGATGACGCGGGCTTCGCGCCGCACCGCGGCCGCGCCGAAGGCCGCCTCGCGGACGAACCGGAGGAGCAGCTCGAGGTTCTCCTCGAAGCGCCCCGCGCACGTGGCCAGGAACGAGGTCGAGGCGTAGGTGGTCACGGCGTTCACCGTCCCGCCCAGCTCGGTGAAGCGGTCCGAGACGTCGCCGTCCCTGCCCTGGAACAGCAGGTGCTCGAGGAAGTGCGCGGTGCCGGAGGGGAGCCGGAGACGGGAGCGACCCGCGAGACCGAGGTCGCGGTCCACGGACCCGAAGCCGGTCGAGAGCACGAACGAGGCGCGGCGGAACCGGGGGAGCGGCACCACCACCACCCGCAGGCCCGCCGCTGAGCGCCCGGCGAACGCCTCGGGGAGCGGCCCGGCCCGGTCGATCCGGTGGAGCCTCACGGCCGCCCCGGGAGCAGCCGGTACTCGAGGTCGACGCGGAACCGCGCGAACGCGGCGCGCGCGTCCGCCGGCTCCACCGCCGCGAGCTGCCGCGCGATCCAGCCGATGGTGCCCGGACGCCCGGCGAGCGTCGCCTCCAGCGCGAGGCTCGCGCGCACGTCCGGCGCGTCCCACACCCCGTCCAGCCGGACCTGGAGGTCGGCGGACGCGCGGTCCCATTCCTCGCGCGTCGGTCCGCGCCGGGCCAGGTCGCGAAGCTCGGCCCGCACCCGGCCCGCGACCCGGTCGGCCGCGCGCGCGGCGCAGCCGGCCTGGACCGCCACGACGCCGTTCAGGTGATGGTGGTCGGCGTGCACGTCGTAGACCAGCCCCTCGTCCACGCGCAGCCGCTTGAACAGGCGGCCATAGGGCCCCCCCGCGAGCACGGCCTGGGCCATCACGAGCGGGAAGAACCCGGGAGCCCGCGGGCCGATCCCCGTGCGGAAGCCGAGCCCGAGCTGCGCCTGCTCGCCCGGGAGCCGCTCCTGTACGCGCGCCGGCCTCCGGCGCGCGTGCTGGAGCCCTGTACTCGACCGGACACCGGCCCTCCGCGCGCGAAGAGGCAGCGCGCGGCGAAAGAGCGCCGCGCCTTCCCGGGCGGTGAGCCGGGAGACCAGGAAGGCCTCCACGGGAGCGCCCGCCATGACCCGCCGATGGAGGCGGGCGAGCGCCGAGGGCGTCACCGTCCCGAGGTCCTCGACCGCCCCCGCCTCCAAGCGGCCGTACGGCTCGCCCCGGCACAGGTGCTCGATCAGCCGCTCGCCCACGTACGCCTCGCGGTCGAGCACGCGGCTCTCCAGGAGCTGCCGGTGGTGGTCCACCTCCTGGCGGACGTGACCCTCGTGGAGGTCGTCGCCCGTGCGGGCCGGATCGAAGAGCACCTCGCCGAGGAGCGAGACCGCCTCGGGCAGGAGGTCGCGCCCGCCGAGCCAGCGTCCGTCGGGGACCTCCAGCCGGAAGCGGAGCGCCTGGAGCCCTCCCAGCTTGAAGACGGCCGCGTCCAGCGCGGTCCCGCGCAGCTCCTCCAGCGAACGGCGCAGCTCGAGCGTGCGGGGCCGAAGCCGGGTCCCGCGGAGCAGCACCTGCGCGAGCACCGCGGCGGCCGTGGTCTCGCGGTCGAGCGGGCGGAGCAGGTGCACCAGGACCACCGCGAACGGGAACTGGTCGGTGCTGAGGACGTGGAGCCGGACGCCCCGCGCCAGGGGCACGCGCTGGAACTCAGACGTCACGAGGGGTCACTCGCCGATCTCCCCACGCGGGATTGTAGCGGCGCGGACAGTATCATTCCGCCGGAGGGAAAACCGATGAGGTCCACGCTGCTCATGCTTCCGCCGCTCGTGGTCGGTCCCGGGCTCCTGACGTGCCTCCTCCTGTGCCGCCTGGACGGTCCGACCGCCGACGAGCTGGTGCGGGACGCCGCGGCGGTGCAGGGGGTCGAGAGCCTCAAGGGCGAGCTCCGCGACTTCACGCTCGAGTGCGACGTGTACGCGAAGAGCGGCGAGCACAAGGTCACGGGGAGCACGAAGCAGGTCTACAAGGCCCCGAACCTCCTCTACACGAGGTTCAAGGACTCGGTGGCCGGCGGCGCGACGCTGGAGCGGGGCTCGGACGGCCACCAGTACTGGGACCGGACCGCCGACAAGGTCACGATCCTGAAGGGAGACCGCTACAAGAAGGACCGCGAGGAGCTGGAGCGCCAGCTCCGCCTGATCCGCTTCTTCTCATCGGTCTACTTCCTGACCCGGAAGCCGGAGGTCCGCTACGAACGCCTGCCGGACGTCGCGGCGTCCGGCGGCGGGACGCTGCGCGTGCTCCGCCGGCTGGAGAAGGACCAGGAGCCGGTCGTGATCCGTCTCAACGACAAGAACCTGATCGTGGAGGTCGAGGTGACCGGGGGCGCCTTCGGGCCCGGCCGCACGCGCATCGCGCTCCGCGGCCACCAGCCGAAGGCCGGGCTCACGGTCCCCGAGCACGTGAAGGTCTTCGCCGGCGAGCCCGAGGACGAAGAGCTCCGCGCGTTCGTCCAGAAGATCGAGGTGAACTCCGACCCGCCGGACGCGATGTTCAAGCCCAAGTGAGGGGCACGGCGCCGGCCTCGCTCCTCCGCATCCTCGGCGCCGCGGACGGCGCCGCCGTGACCGTGGGCGTCGCCGTCGGGATGGGGATCTTCCGCACGCCGGCCGAGGTGGCCGCGCCGCTCGCCGCCTTCCCCCCGCTCATCCTCGTCGCGTGGGCGGTCGGCGGGCTGCTCGCGTTCCTCGACGGCCTGGTGCTCGCGGAGCTGGCCGCGCTCTTCCCGCGGGCGGGCGGATGGTACGTCTACCTGCGCGAGGGGATCGGGCGCTTCCCCGCCTTCCTCTGGGGCTGGGCCTACGTGCTGGTCATCGACCCGGGGAGCAACGCGGCGCTGACGGTCGTCTTCGGGGAGTACTGCGGCCTCCTCTTCGGGTGGGCTCCGGGTGGGGCCCCGCAGAAGCTCGCGGCGCTCGGGGCGGTGGCCCTCATCTATGGGATCAACGCGCTCGGGCTCCGCCCGGGCGCGCGGGCGCAGGCGGTCCTCACGTGGAGCAAGGTCGCCGCGCTGGTCGCGCTCGGCGTCGGCGCCTGGACGCTCCCCGCGCCGCCCGCCGCCCAGCCCGTCGCGGCGGCCGCGCCGGGAGCGGGCCTGCTCGCGGCCCTCGGCCTGGCGCTCCTCCCCGTGCTCTGGACCTACGACGGCTACGCCAACTCGGTGACGCTGGGCGAGGAGGTGCGGGACCCGGGGCGGAGCGTCCCGCGCGGCCTCCTCGGCGGGATCCTGGCGCTGGTGCTCCTCTACGCGTTCCTGAACGCCTCCTACCTGCACGCGCTCGGCGCTCCCGGGCTGGCGCGCGCGATCTCGCCGGCGGGGGACGTTGCGACTGCCCTCCTCGGCCCGGGTGGCGGGACCGCGGTGCTGGTGCTGGCGCTGCTCACGGCGCTCGGGAGCCTGAACGGCGCCTTTCTCTCGGTCCCGCGGGTCCCGTTCGCGATGGCCCGGGACGGCGCGCTCCCGGCCGTCTTCACGCGGGTGTCGCGGGGCGGGACCCCCCGGCCGGCGCTCCTCCTCCTCGCGGGGCTCTGCGCGCTCTACACGGTGCTCGGGGACTTCCGGACGCTCGTGGACCAGACGGTGTTCGTCGCGACGCTCGGGAACCTGCTGGTGGTCGCCGCCTTCTGGCGCCTCCGGCGGACGCGGCCCGACGCGCCACGCCCGTTCCGGGCGCCGATGGGCGTGGGACTCGCGGCGCTCCTCCTGGTCGGTTGGAGCGCGCTGCTCGCGAACACGCTCCTCCAACGCGGGTCGAGCCTCTGGGGCGGGGCCGCGGTGCTGGCCGCCGGCCTCGTGTTCTACGCAGTGCGCGCGCGGCGTACCGCCTTCGCATGAACGGGTCGGGGGCGATAGACAGAGCGGCTGGGGCTTTCGAGGCGACACCTGGGTTCCTAACGAATCGGCAACATGCTCGTGCGGCGCGGAGGATTCTCGGGCGCAGGAGGCAGCCAGCCGATCGAAACCACTGAGTACCCCGATGATCTTGTCCGCGAACCGCGTTAGAAACTCCTGCAACAGGTGACGTTTCAGATGCCGTCGAACATCGGGTCTGCGATGGCTTACGACAACCGCAGGCGACGCACGGTCCAGTCCGGCGCCGGTCCGCAGACCTGGGAGTTCGGATCGCCTCTGTCGGGCCAGCCGGGCGGCGGCCTCCCGATGGTCGCCCTCACCGTGCCGCGCGTGGGCGCTTCCTACTGCCTGGCCTTCAAGAACTCCTCGCCGAACGCGGTCGGCCTCAACCTCCTGATGGCCGCACTGGCTCCGCCGGTGACCCCTCCGTTCACGGTGCAGCCGCCGGCCGTCTGTGCGACGGCGTTGCCGCATCTGGTTCCCGGCATCGTGCTGTCGGTCTCCGGCAACCCGGCCTTCCCGTGCCTCCAGGTGCCCGCCGTGCCCGCTCTCGCGGGAGCGTTCGTGACCGTGCAGGCCGCCTCCCTCGAGCAGGGTCTCTGCTTCCGCGCGACCGACGCGCTGGACGCGCAGATCCAGCCGTGAGGCGGGAGGATCCCGTGCCCGCCGTGCCCGGCTCCGGCGGGCACGGGACAAGCCTTTACGCCGATCCCTTCGACGCTACAATCCCGCGCTCTCCCCCCGGGCGGGAGAGACGTCGGCACGGCGCCGCGGATCCAGCGGCTTGTGTAGGAGACAGCACAGTATGAAAACTCGCGTCCTCTTCTCGACCACCCTCCTCGGGATCCTCGCCCTCACCGGGTGCATGAGCGCGCCCAAGTACGGCGACTACCGGCAGGAGGTCGATTCCTGGGGCTACGGGAAGAAGGTGGGCATCGCGTTCCGCGACGCGGGTCTGGACCTCCTCGACATCGTGAGCCTCGAGGGAGGCACCGGCGAGGGGTTCCTGGTCAACGCGCGCCTGACCAAGATCGCCCAGGCGGGCGCCGGCTACTTCGACGGGCTCAAGTGCGGGAACAAGGGGCGCTGCCGCGGCTTCTGGCGGGAGAAGGTCGCCGAGGGCGGCCTCTCGGTCTTCTACTACAAGAAGATCATGACCGACCCGATGTGGGGCGCGAGCTACTCGAAGGAGAAGGGGTTCTTCAACCACGAGCGCTACAACTACGACGATTGGACGCTGCTCCACAACGACGACGAGCACTGGGGCGACGTGGGCGTGGACATCTACGCGCTCTTCGGCGGGGTCGGGTTCAACTTCAGCCCGAAGGAGACGGTCGACTTCGTCGGCAGCCTCATCAACATTCCCGCCGCGATCATCATCGACCCGATCTGGGAAGGCCTCCTGGGTCTCAAGCGCGCCGACGTGGACTTCGCCGATGACGACTGGCGCGCCGAACTGCGCCGGCTCTACGACCTCGGGTACATCAACCAGCCCCCGGACATCATCCCGGGCGTGGGCGAGCCGCGCCGCGATTGACGGATGCCGTTGATTCACGCCCCGAGGCGGCCCGCGAGGGCCGCCTCCTCCGTTCTCATCGGCGCCGCGCTCGTTTTCGGCGCCTGCCAGAGCCGCCCGACGGCGCCCGAGGCCCAGACGATGGACGAGGCGCTCGCGGCCCTCGAGCGCGGCGACCGCGATCATGCGCTCCGCCTCTGCGCCGAAGCCACGGCGCGCGACCCGCGCGACCCGGTCCCGCCGTTCATCGAGGGGAACATCCGGTCGCGGGCCGGGGAATGGGCGCGCGCCGAGGAGTGCCTGCGCCTCTCCCTCCAGCGGAATCCCCGGTTCCCGCCGGCGCTCCAGACCCTCTCGGTGGTCCTGCTCGAGCAGGGCCGCGACGCGGACGCCGAGCGGGTGCTCCGCGAGCTCGCGCAGCTCCGCCCCGAGCTGGCGGGTCCGCACGTGAACCTCGGGGTGCTGCTCCGCAAACGGGGCGACCTCCCGGGCGCCGAACGGGCCTTCCGTCACGCCCTCGAGCTGGAGCCCGCGAACCGGAACGCGCTCCTCAACCTGGGCACCGTCGCGGCCGATCAGGGGCGGCTCGTCGAGGCCGCGCACCATCTCCGCCGCGCGCGCGCCGCGGCGCCGGGCGATCCCGAGGTGGCGTTCCGCCTGGCCGAGGTGCTGCTGGCGGTGAGCGCTCCGCCCAGCTCCGACTTCTCGGAGGCGCGCGAGCTGCTCGAGCGTCTCTGGAAGGCGGCGCCGGGGAACCCGCAGGTCGGCCTGCTCCTGGCCCACGCGCGCGCGCGCGCCGGGGAGCGCGACGCCGCGCGGAAGCACCTGGACGAGATCCTCAAGGCGCATCCCGACCAGCGCGCCGACCTCGAAGCCCTCGCCCGGAAGCTCGAGATCCCCGCCCGCTGATCTTCCTCTCCAGCTCCCAGCTTCAAGCTTCCAGCCTCCAGCCGGCCCCGCCTACCTCCTGAACCACCGCTCCAGCTCCTCCCGCGGCACCCGGATCATCGCGGGCCGGCCGTGCGGGCAGTAGGGCGACCGCGCCACCGCCTCGCCGCGACGGAGCAACGCCTCCATCTCGTCCACGCTGAGGCGGTCCCCGGCCTTCACCGCAGCGCGGCACGCGATCGTCGCCGCCGCCCGCTCGAGGAAGCGGTCCGGGTCGGTGCGCACCTCCTGCGCCGCGAGCGTCTCCAGCATCCCGACGAGCAGCCCCGCCCCGTCCCGGCCGTGGTAGAGGACCGGCAGCGCCCGCAGCGCCACCGCGCTCCCCCCGAAGTCCTCGACCACGAAGCCCAGCCGCGCGAGCCGCCCGGCCTCTTCGAGCGCCAGCGCCTTCTCCCCGGCCGAGAGCGCCACCACCAGCGGCACCAGGAGCTGCTGCGCGGCCAGCCCGCCCCGGCGCAGCCGCTCGCGCGCCTCCTCGTAGAGCACCCGCTCGTGCAGCGCGTGCTGATCCGTGACCCGCATCTCCTCCCCCACCTCCTGAAAGATGTACGTCTTGAGGAGCTGGAACGGGGGCGGGCCCGGGGCCCCGGGGGCAAGCGGCCGCGGCTCGAAGGGTGGAGCCGGCAAGGCCTCCCCCACCACGGCCGGCGCCGCCGGCCCCCTGCGCGCGTCCCCGCGAGGGGGCCAGGGAACTTGCGCCGCCGCCGGAGGCGGCGGCGCGGTCAGCCCCTCGGCCACGAGGTCCGCGCCCTGGAGCGCGCGGCGCACGGCGTTCACGGTCAGGCCATACACGCGCGAGGCGTCCCGGAACCGGACCTCGAGCTTCTGCGGGTGGACGTTCACGTCCACCTCCCGGGGCTCGACCGTGTACTGGAGCGCGCCCAGCGGGTGGCGGCCCGACATCAGGAGCGCGCCGTATCCCTCGCGCGCCGCGTGCGCCAGCGCGCGGTCCCGGATCGGGCGGCCGTTGAGCGTCAGATGGAGCAGCCGCGCGTTGGGCCGCGCGACCGTCGGGTGCCCCAGGAAGCCGCGCACCTCCACGCCCGGCGCGGCGGCGTCGATCGCGATCCGCTGCCGGAGCGTCGCGGGACCGTAGAGCCCGCCGAAGCGCTCGTCGAGCGGCCGGCCGGCCGGCAGGCGGTGGACGAGGTTCCCGTCCACGGTCAGCGCGAACTCCACCTGCGGCTGCGCCAGCGCCAGGCGCGCCACGATCTCCGCCGCCGCCGCGGCCTCGGCCGCGTCGCTCTTCAGGAACTTGCGCCGCGCGGGCGTGTTGCAGAAGAGGTTCCGGACCGTGACCGACGTCCCGCCGGGCGCCGCCGCCGGACGCGGCTCCCCGGCCGCGCCCGCGCGCACGAGGAGCGAGGCGCCCTCGACGGCCCCGGCCGGGCGCGAAACGATCTCCACCTCGGCGATCGCCGCGATGCTCGCCAGCGCCTCCCCGCGGAAGCCGAGCGTCCCCACCCGCTCGAGGTCTTCCAGCGCCGCGATCTTGCTGGTCGCGTGCGGCGCCACCGCGAGCGGGAGGTCCTCGGGCCCGATCCCCGAGCCGTCGTCCACCACCCGGATCAGGTTCCGCCCCCCCGCCTCGAGAAAGACCCCGACCCGGCGCGCGCCCGCGTCCAGCGCGTTCTCGACCAGCTCCTTCACCACCGACGCCGGCCGCTCGATCACCTCGCCCGCGGCGATCTGGTCCACGAGGAGCCGCGGCAGCGGGCGGATCACGCCCATCGGCACTTCCCCCGCAAGAGGTCCACGACCAGGAGCTCGAGCGCCAGCGCCGGCTCCGCAAGCCCTTCCTTGAGCGCGCCGTCGGCCCGGGACAGCGCGGCGAGCCCGGCGCGGAGCTCGGCCGGAGTCCAGGCCCGCACCTGGCGGACCGCGCGCTCCTTGAAGAACGGAGCCACGCCCGCCGCGCGCGCCACCGCGTCGGGATCGGCGCCCGCGTCCAGAGCGGCGCGCCCCGCGATCAGCCCGAGCCAGCGCGCGTGGAGCACGCGGAAGATCGGCATGAAGGCGGCGCCCGGGTCGGTGATGCGCTCGCCCCCGCGGAGCTCGAGCCCGCCCTCGAGCGCGGCCCGCAGCGCCCCGAGCGCGGCCTCCTGGTCCCGGTCGGCCACCGCGTCGGTCAGCACGAACGCCGTCGAGGTGCGGCGCTCGCCGACCAGCGAGGTCACGTCGGCCGCGCTCACCCGGCGGCCCTTCGGGAGCGCGAGCGCCAGCTTCTCCAGCTCGCCGTCCAGCTCGCGGAGCGAGTCCCCCACGCGCCCGACCAGCAGGAAGGCCTCCTCGAGCCCGAGCGTCAGCCCCAGCGCCCGCGCCCGGGCGGCGAGCCAGCGCGTGAGGTCGGAGTCGTGGACCGGCCGGTTCCGCTCCCAGGGGCCGGGCCGGTCGTAGGGCTTCTTCCCCACGAACACGCCCGCCCGTCCCGCGAAGGCCTTCTGGACCGCCTCGGGGACCTTGGCCGCGTCCAACACCAGGGCCAGCACGGAGAACACGGGCATCCGCCCGGCCAGCGCGAGGAGCTTCTCCCCGTGTTCCTTGAGGAGCGCGTCCGCGCCGCGCACCACCACGAGCTTCCGTCCTCCCGCGAGGGGCCTCGTCCGCACCTCCTCGAGCACGGCGGCGAGCGTCGGCGGGCCCTTCTCGCCGGGCGCGGGCCGGACGGTGACCACGTCCACCTCCCCCTCGAGCCCGCGGACGATGGCCTCGAGCGCCTCTTCCTTGAGGAAGGGCTCGTCCCCCGCGATCAGGTGGAGCGCCGGCGCCGCCGGCGACCGGGTCCGCGCCATGGGCGGCGAATGTAGCGCCCGCGCGCGGGGGATTCCACGCCGGGCGCATTGACCCGGCAGCCGTTCGGGAGTATCCGTTGGATGCCGCTCCGGCGAGGAGGCGTGCGATGAACCACAAGCCTTGGGTCGCCCTGCTCTCCGCCTGTGTTGCTCCCCTGGCATCCCTACGCGCCCAGTGCGGACCCGAGTACATCCTCACCGACACGTTCGGGACGGGCTGTCCCGTGGCTCTCTTCGAGCCCTGGCTGCTGTTCGACTATCAGGCGCCCGACTGCCGGCTGAGCGTGTCGGTGATCAGCGACACGCCGATGCCGCTTCCCCTCCCGGTCTACGAGAGGGTCTGCACCTTCCTGGTCCTCGGGTTCCGCCGCTTGGAGTGGCAGCTCCCCTGCTGCAACCCCTGCACGTTGGCGATCGAGCCGCTGACGATCCAGACGACCGACGACTGCTCGGGCACGTTCCTGTGGCGCGTCCCCCCGGACGTCCGCGGGCTGATCTTCCTCCTCCAGGGCGCCGTCTACTACCGCATCCGGTGCCCGCTGCCCCCGCCCACCTGCCCCGGGGGCCCCTACGACGTCCCGGCCTTCAACGTGACCCGCGGGTACTCCATCCTCTTCCATTGACACGGCCCGCCGCCGCGTCAGCGGCGGAGCACGAAGTCGGTGATCGCCAGCGCCGAGAAGACCACGCTGACCGCGCCGTTCAGCGTGAAGAAGGCCACGTTCACCCGCGAGAGGTCGTCGGGACGGACGATCCGGTGCTCGTGCACGAGCAGCGCGACGGCGATCGCCAGCCCGAGCCAGCCGAGGACTCCCGAGCCGGTCACGGCCAGGAACCCGCCGAAGAACGCCACCGCACCCGTGTGGAGGAGCGTCGAGAGGCGCAGCGCGGCGGCGGCGCCCCAGCGCGCGGGGATCGAATGGAGCCCCGCGCTCCGGTCGAACGCCTGGTCCTGGCACGCGTAGATCAGGTCGAACCCGGCGGTCCAGAGGAGCACGCCGGCGCCGAGGAGGAGGGGCGCCGCGAGGTCTCCCGCGAGCGTCCCCCGCGCCGCCACCCACGCCCCGAGCGGCGCGAGCGCCAGCGCGAGGCCGAGCACGAAGTGCGAGTGCGGTGTGCAGCGCTTGGTGAACGAGTACCCGTAAAGCACCACCAGCACGACCGGCGCGAGCGCGCCGGCCAGCGGGTTCAGGAGCTGGGCCACCGCGAGGAAGAGCAGCGAGGAGACCATCACGAACACGCCGACCGCGCCCGCCGAGACCAGGCCCTGCGGCAGCGCTCGCCCGCGCGTGCGCGGATTGGCCGCGTCGATGCGGGCGTCCGCGAGCCGGTTCAGCGCCATCGCCGCCGACCGCGCGGCGACCAGCGCCAGCAGCACGAGCAGGAGCACCCGCCCGGCCGGCCAGCCGCCGCTCGCGACGAAGAGCGAGAGGAGGGCGAAGGGGAGCGCGAAGACCGAGTGGGCGATCTTGATGTCCGAGAGGATCGCGCCGAGCGCCCGGGTCATTCGGCCGGGTCGGGCTCGACGCCCCAGCGCCGCACCCGCTCACAGGGAAGCCCGAGCCGGTCCATGATCTTCAGCACCACGTGATCCACGACCTCCTCGATCGTCCGGGGCCGATGGTAGAAGCCGGGCATCGCCGGCAGGATGATCACGCCGGCCTGCGAGAGCGCGAGCAGGTTCCGGAGGTGGATCTGGCCGAGCGGCGTCTCCCGCGGGACCAGGACGAGTGGGCGCCCCTCCTTGAGCGAGACGTCCGCCGCGCGCTCGACCAGGTTGCCGGAGAGCCCCGCGGCCAGCCGCCCGACCGTCCCCATGGAACAGGGGACCACCACCATCGCCCGGACCGGGAACGAGCCGCTGGCCACCGGAGCCGCGACGTCCCGCCAGTCGTGGACGGTCACGGGAGCGTCCGGCGGGAGCAGGCGATCGATCCGCGGCTGATCGCCGTCGCGCGGCACGTCCAGCTCGCGCTCCAGGACCAGCGCGCCGGACGGCGAGCAGATGA
>Ga0187892_10004582_pt1 | contig 23007 bp, 18 predicted proteins | sample MA1701073metaG_FD_139345 | JGI IMG/M metagenome (GOLD analysis project Ga0187892, IMG submission 139345) | Bio-ooze microbial communities from a basaltic lava cave in the Kipuka Kanohina Cave System on the Island of Hawaii, USA - MA170107-3 metaG ... | reverse complement strand
CAAAATCACCATGAGAAAAGCCTACGGGTTCCGCAGCTTCCGCAAGGCGGAAGTGGCGCTCTATCACACGCTGGGGCAGCTACCCGAACCAGAGTTCGCCCACAGATTCTGCTGAAGAGCCGAAAGTTGAAAGCCAGAGAGGAGCGGATGCGCATCCGGTCCTTTCTGACTTTCAACTTTCAACTCTCAACCGATCTTGCTGTCGCCAGCCCGCTCCGCGCGTCGAGCCGTCACCGTCACGCCTTGCGTACGCGGATGGTTTCCTCGTAGATCGAGCCCGAGATGCGCCGGCGGTAGTCGGCCGACGGGTTCATCGCGCGCACGAAGGCCTTGACCCACTCCCCCTCCAGGCAGAGCAGGAGGTCCACCGGCGCGCCGGCCGCCTCCCACGAGGCGGCGTGCGGGCTCTCGGCGTGCTTCCAGATCACGCTCCCGTCCGGCTCCTCGAGCAGCTCGGGGACGTAGTCCATCTCGTCCTGCGGCCCCTCGAGCAGGTAGTTGCGGAGCGTGTCGAAGATCTCCTTCGGCGTGATGTTGTCGCTCTCGGCGGCCATGCGCGCCTGCTGGCCGGTCTGGCGGCCGTGCTGGCGGAAGGCCTCCTCGGCCAGCTCGAACACCTCGTCGCCGTAGTTCCCGTAGAAGTAGTTGAAGAGCGCCGCCTCCCGGGCCTCGACCTTGCCGATCAGCTCGGCCACGAAGGCGTCGGGGTCCTCGGCTCCCGCGGAGATCTCCTCCAGCGAGCGGGCCCCGATGGGCTCGCCGTAGGTCGCACAGAGGTCCGCGAACACCTCCTCGGCCTCGCCCCAGACGACGCGCAGCGCATCGTAGAGCGCGCGCTCGCGAACCTCGGTCACCTTGATCTTGTCGAAGAGCCAGTAGTGGGTGGGCTCCAGCGCCATGCTCATGCCTTCCTGATGGGGGTCATGCGCCGCCCCCGAAGTCTCCGTCGTCATCTACGTGAGTCTCCGCCCGCTGCTCCGCCCGTCCTCCGCGGACTCGCCAACGTGTCCGGTCCCGTGCGCAGGGTTCGGGATTGTGTCACCCCGGCGGCCCCGTGTCCACTGTCCCGGCCGCCCCGGCGCGTCGCGAGCGGACGAGCGCGCGCGCGGACTCGAGCACGACCCAGAGCGCGAGCGCGACCAGCGCGAGCGCGATCACGATGTTCGCGAGCGGCACGGCTTCGAAGCTCCCGGTGAGCGGGTCGCGGCAGCGGGACCACGCCGCGCGCGCCTGGAGCACGAGCGCCCACACCGTCACGCTCCCGACGAACACCGCGGGCCAGAGCGTGAACCACGCCTTCCGCCCCGACCGCTTCAGCCACACGGTCACGGCGAGCAGCGTGAGCGCGGCCAGGAGCTGATTCGAGGTGCCGAAGAGCTGCCAGAACCGCAGGTAGGCCCCGCTGCCCGCGGTGGCGAGCAGCGCGGCCGGCGCGCCCACCGTGAGCGCCGTGGCCAGGAGCGCCGCGACGCGTCCACGCGCGCCGAACAGCTCCTGCAGGATGTAGCGGCCCAGCCGCACCGACACATCCAGCGTGTCGAATACGAAGGTCGAGAAGGCCATCGCACCGAAGGTCGCCGCGAACCTGAGGTGCTCGCGCCCGATCAGGAGCGTGAGGTACTCGCCGAGCCCGTTCCCGTAGACGCGCCCGGGCGGCGCGGAGACGTCGGCCACGATCAGCACGGTCGAGAGCGCGATCAACGCCACGAAGCCCTCGAGCAGCATCGCGCCGTACCCGATCGGGCGGCAGTGGGTCTCGCGCGCCACCTGCTTCGAGGTCGTGCCGGAGCAGACCAGCCCGTGGAAGCCCGAGCAGGCGCCGCACGCGATGGTCACGAAGAGGAACGGCAGGAGCGGCTGACCGTCCAGCGCCACCAGCGGCGCCGGGCGGAACGCCGGCTGGCGGATCTCGTAGCCGCCGAACAGCACCCCGACGGTCCCCACCGCGAGCGCGAGGTAGAGCACGAACCCCCCGAGGTAGCCGCGCGGCTGGAGCAGAAGCCAGACCGGGACCAGCGAGGCGACGAAGCAGTAGGCCAGGATCACGAGCGCCCACGCGCGCGCCGGGAGCAGGAGCGCCGTGGAGCCGAGCGTGCCCACGTGGACGGCGGCGAGCGTGGCCGGCACGAACAGCGCGGTGACCATCCAGAGCGGGAGCGGGCGCCGGCGCTGGAGCACGCCGAGGAGCACCGCGAGCCCCAGATAGAGCGCCGAGGCGAGCGCGACCGCGCCCCCCGGGTTGAAGACCCAGCCCTCCCCGGCGAGCTCCTCGGTCCGCCCCACGAAGGTCTGGGCCGTGATGTCGGTGAAGGCCACGATCACGTAGACCAGCGCGAGCCAGATGAAGGCCAGCACCGCGAGCCAGGCCCGCCGCCCCACGTGCTGGCGCACGATCTCGGCCACCGAGCGCGCGTCGTGGCGCACCGAGGCGAAGAGCGCGGTGAAGTCATGGACCGCGCCGATGAACACCACGCCGAGCCCGATCCAGAGGAGGCAAGGGACCCAGCCGAAGACCGAGCACGCCAGGATCGGGCCCGCGATCGGCCCGGCCGCAGCGATCGCGCTGAAGTGCTGGCTCATCAGGTAGAAGGGCCGCGTGGGGACGAAGTCGACTCCGTCGCGGTAGCGCTCCGCGGGCGTGGTGCGCGCGGGGTCGGGCCGGAGGTGCCGCGCCACGAGCCGGCCGTAGAGCGCGTAGCCGAGGGCGAGCAGCGCGAGGGTCGCGAGCGCAAGGAGGGGGAGGGCCATGGAGGGCGCGGAGTCTAACGCGCCGTCGATGGATCAGACGAGGATTCCGCGCCCGGCTGCGCCGGGCGCGGTGCATCGGTAGAATACCGCGCCGCCGATGGCCGGCGGGCAACCCTCGGAGCACCCTCTCGATGGCCGATCCTGAGATCGCGGAGACTTCTCGCACCGAGGCGTCGCGCCCGCGCAAGGCGCCGGCGCCCCCTCACGGGCTCACCCACGACCAGCTCCTCCGGATGTACCGGCTCATGTACACGAGCCGGCGACTGGACGACAAGGAGATCGCGCTCCGCAAGTCCAACCAGGTCTTCTTCCAGATCAGCGGCGCGGGGCACGAGGCGGCCCTGGTCGCCGCGGGCCAGGTGCTGCGCCCCGGCCACGACTGGTTCTACGCCTACTACCGTGACCGCGCGCTGATGCTGGCGCTCGGCATGACTCCGCTTGAGATGCTCCTCTCCGCCGTGGCCGCCGCCGACGATCCGAATTCGGGCGGGCGCCAGATGCCCTCGCACTGGGGCCACAAGAAGCTGAACGTGGTGAGCAAATCGAGCCCGACCGGGACGCAGTTCCTCCAGGCCGTCGGCTGCGCCGAGGCCGGCGCGCACGCGCGCGCCGGGATGCCGGGCATCGCGTCGGAGAAGGACGAGATCGTCTACTGCTCCGCCGGCGAGGGGACCACCAGCGAGGGCGAGTTCTGGGAGGCGCTGAACACGGCCTGCACGCTGAAGCTCCCGGTGCTCTTCCACGTCGAGGACAACGGCTACGCGATCTCGGTGCCGCGCTGCGTGCAGACCGCCGGCGGAGACGTCTCGGCGCTCCTCGAGGGGTTCCCGGCTCTCCTCCGGATCAAGTGCGACGGCACCAACCCGGTCGAGTCCTACGCCGTGATGAAGAAGGCCGCGGACCATGCGCGGCGGCGGCGCACGCCGGTCCTCGTCCACTCGTTCGTCACCCGGCCCTACTCGCACTCGCTCTCCGACGACCACTCGAAGTACCGCACGAAGGAGCAGATCGAGGAGGAGAAGGGCAAGGACTGCCTGGTGCGCACCGCGCGCTTGCTGGTCCAGGAGGGGGTCGCGGGCGAGGAGGCGCTGGCGGCACTCCGCGCGGAGGTGGACGCCGAGGTGGACGCCGCGGCGGACGAGGCGCTCCGCCACGAGAAGCCGGCGCGGGAGACCGCGACCCTCTACATCTGTTCTCCGGACGTCGATCCCGCGTCGGACCGGTTCGCCACCCCGCCGCAGCAGGACGAGGGGAAGCCGAAGAGCCTGGCGGAGAGCATCAACCAGTGCCTCCACGACGAGATGGCCCGGGACGAGCGGATCGTGGTCTTCGGCGAGGACGTGGCCGACTGCTCCGAGGAGGAGCACCTGGGGTCGGTGAAGGGCAAGGGCGGCGTGTTCAACGTGACCCACGGCCTCCAGCGGAAGTTCGGCAGCCGGCGCGTCTACAACTCGCCGCTGGCCGAGGCCAACATCGTCGGGCGCGCCATCGGGCTCGCGACGCGGGGCGTCAAGCCGGTCGTGGAGATCCAGTTCTTCGACTACATCTGGCCGGCCATGATGCAGCTCCGGAACGAGATGGCCATGCTCCGCTACCGCTCGAACAACGCGTGGAGCTGCCCGGCGGTCGTTCGCACCGCCATCGGCGGCTACCTGCGCGGCGGCGCGCTCTACCACAGCCAGTGCGGCGAGAGCATCTTCGCCCACACGCCAGGCATCCGGATCGCGTTCCCGAGCAACGCCGTGGACGCGGTGGGCCTGCTCCGCACGGCGATCCGCTGCGACGACCCCGTGCTCTTCCTCGAGCACAAGCACCTCTACTTCCAGCCGTTCGCCAAGGGCGTCTATCCCGGTCCCGAGTTCATGATCCCGTTCGGACGCGCGGCGGCCGTCCGCGAGGGGCGCGACCTCACGGTGATCACCTGGGGCGCCACGGTGCAGAAGTGCCAGCTCGCCGCCGAGGCGTGCGCCGCCCGCGGCCACGACGTGGAGGTCCTGGACCTGCGCACGGTCGCGCCCTGGGATTTCGACGCCGCGGCCGGCTCCGTGCGGAAGACGGGCAAGGCCCTGGTCGTCCATGAGGACGTGACGACGTGCGGTTTCGGCGGCGAGGTGGCGGCCCGGATCGCGGAGCACTGCTTCCAGCACCTCGACGCGCCGGTCCGGCGGGTCGGCGCGCTCGACGCGCACGTCGCCTACTGTCCCGACCTGGAGGAGGCGATCCTCCCCCAGACCGAGGGGATCGTGGAGGCGATGATGGAGCTGTTGGAGTACTGAAGAAGTTGAAAGTTGAAAGTTGAAAGCCGGAAAGAGGTGCTGGCGCTCCTCCTGATGGGGGCGGTGGCGGCGGGGCAGGAGAAGGCGCTCGTGCTCACGGGGGGCACGGTGCTCCCGATGACGGGGAAGGCGGCGGTCCCGAAGGCGGTCGTGGTCGTGCGGGGGGATCGCATCGAGGCGGTGCGGGAGGCCCAGGGGTTCGCGACTCCCGACGGCGCGCGGGTCGTGGACGTCACCGGGTGCTTCGTGCTCCCCGGTCTCGTGGACGCCCACGTCCACCTCGATCCGCGCGTGGCGCTCGACCTCTTCCTGGCCCACGGCGTCACCACCGTGCGCGATCTCGGCGCCGAGGAGGCGTGGGTGCTCAAGCTCCGCCTCGATCTCGCCGAGGGTCGGCGCGAGGGGCCCCGGCTCGTCGCCGCGGGTCCCGAGATCGACGGCGATCCGCCGCTCCACCCCGGCCGCGCGCGCGTGGTCCGGTCCGACGACGAGGCGCGCGCGGCGGTGGCCGACCTCGTGCAGAAGGGCGTGGACCTCCTCTCGGTCTCCTCGCTGCTCCACCCCGGTCCCTGGCACGCGCTGCTCGAGGCCGCCCACGCGCGGCGGCTCAAGGTGGGCGGCCGGCTCCCGCGCCGCGTGGACGCGCGCGAGGCCGCCGCCGCCGGACAGGACTCGCTGGACCACCTGCCCGCCCTGCTCGAGGGCGTGCGCCGGACGGGACCGGCGCCCCGGGACGACGCGGCCGGGCGCGAGCTGGCCCGCTTCCTGGCGGAGAAGCGGACCTTCGTGGTGCCCGCGCTCGCCGGGCTCCGGCGCACGCTCCTCCCCCGCGAGGCCGCGACGCTGAAGGACCCGGACCTTTCCTGGCTCCCCGTCGAGCTGCGCGCCGCAGGAACCGGAACCGACGACGCGGCCGGGTGGACCGAGGCGCTCGGGTTCGTGGGGCGCCTCCACGCCGCGGGCGTGCGGCTCGCGGCGGGCACGGCGGCGCCGGCGCCGCGGCTCGTCCCCGGTGCCGCGCTGCACGAGGAGCTGGGCCACCTCGTCGCCGCCGGCCTCCCGCCCGAGGACGCGCTCCGCGCCGCCACCCGGTCGGCCGCGGAGCTGCTCGGCCTCGGGGACCGGATCGGCACGGTCGAGCCGGGCCGGGCGGCGGACCTCCTGATCGTGGAGCGCGACCCGCGGGCCGCGATCGGGGCGACGCGGGAGATCCGCGCCGTGGTCGCCCGCGGCCGGCTCCTCGACCGCGAGGAACGGGCCGCGCGCCTCCTGGAGATGGCCCGCGCGGCCGCCGCGCCGCCCGAGTCCGAAGGGCCGCCGCCGCTCTCGCTCGAGGGGGAGCCGATCGGCGAGGTGGTGCTCACGATCCGGCGCGGCGAGCGGCCGCTCGGGACCGAGCAGTGCGCGTTCGCGCGGCTCCCGGACGGCGCGCTCGTCGCTCGCGCGCTCCGCCGCGAGGAGAAGGACGTCGAGACGACGCTGGAGGTGCGCCTGGACCCAGAGGGCGCGCTCGCGGCTCTCAAGATGTCCCGCGGCGGGCTCGCGCACGGGCTCCCCCGCGGAGAGCCGTACCAGGGGACGCGGGGCGTCACGGGCCTCGGCGCCATGCCGGACGCCGCTCTCCTCCTGGGCCTCAGGCTCACGCCCGGCACGTCCACGCCGGCGGCGGTCCTGGCGATCGAGCCGGCGACGCTCGCGTGCGAACGGACGCGGGTCGTGGTGGCGCGCGAGGAGGACGGCGAGCTGCGCGCGGTGGGGGGAACGCGGCGCGCCCGCCGCTACCGCATCGCCCGGATGGACCTGCCGGGAGTCCCCGCGACGCTGGTGTGGACCGACGAGCGAGGGCTCCCCCTCCGGGTCGAGGTCCGCGGGACCGCCCCGCCGCTCGTGCTCGAGGCGCGCGCCCTGCGCCCCGCTCGTTGACAGAGGGGGGAGCGGGAGCGAGACTCTCTACGGCTTGGCCGCCCTTGGGATTGGGGCGGCTGATCCTGTCGGGGTGCGGGTAAGGACTCCCCGGACCCCAGCCCTTGGCCCACGGTGGGATGGCGGATTCCGCGTCCCCCGGAAAAGGAGAGACACTCGATGAAGCGAAGCATCTGTTGCATCCTGCCCCTGATCGCGCTGGCCCCCTCGCTCGCACCGGCGCAGGTCAACGACGGCGACTACGTGCTATGCGAGAACGATACGAACGCGGGCGTGATGATCCACAACGTCTACCGCATCGAGCGGGTCAGCGGCGCCGTGACCTCGATCCATACGGTGCCCCCCTCGACCACCGTGCTCCCGAACTGGATCACGATGGCTCGGGACAACCTGCGGATGATGGTCAGCTTCAGCAACATCACGACGCTGGCATCGCCCCACGGCCTGACCTACCTGGATCGCACCGGGGCGGTGACCTCCACCGTCACCACCAACTGGAGCGCCCACAACACGCGGGTGCGGGACAACGGCCAGCTCCTCTGGAACTCGATCGCCATCGGGGGCGGCCCTCCGGTGACGAACACGGTGACCGCGACCAATGACGCGGCCGGCGCGCTGACCACGCTCGTCTCGGGTTTCCCGGCGACGGCGACCATCGTCAACGGGTGCGAGATCGAGGACAGCGGGCTCTTCGCGGTCGCTGCCCAGGGCACGCCTCCGGCGGGATACAACTCGATTTGCAGCCTGTCGGGGACCGTCATCACGACCTTCTCGGGATACGGGCTCTATAACACGGTCGACTACAACGACCACGACGGGAACATCTACGGGACCGAGTTCGGCCTTCCGGGGAATGCCGCGGCCTTCGGCGGAACGCTCTGGCGGACGAGCCCCTCGGGGACGATCACGTCGGTGGCCGGCGGGCTCGCCTATGACCGGATGAACGCCATCGAGGTCATGCAGACCGGGCAGCTCCTCGTCGGGAGCCGCCACAACCTGTTCGAGATGGACACGGCGGGCAACATCACCCGCACGCTCACCTACCAGGTGGACCGCCTGCACGCCGTGACCGGCGCCACGGTCTATGGGAGCAACCGGCTCCAGCTCGACACGTCCGGCGGGACGGCGCCGGGTGCCGTCATCGGCGTCCGGGTCTCGGTCCGCCACGCGGATGCGCCCGGACAGACCTATGTGCTGGCGCCCTCGCTCTACATGCGGCCTACCACGCTGCTTCCGAACGGGGAGCTCCTGGACCTCTTCCCCGACTCGCTGACGCTGGTCGCCATGACCGGCCTCTTCTCCAGCGTGTTCCAGAACTTCGTGGGCACGCTGGACGGGAGCGGGAACGCGAGCGCCTCGATCCGGCTGCCGACGAACCTGCAGGCGGGGACGCAGCTCCGGCTCTTCATCGCCGGAGTCGTGCTCCGCCCGAACGGATCGGTGGTCGCCGTGACCGAGACCGAAGGCGTCACGCTGAACTAGCCCAGGGGGGCCGGGCGCCGCGCCCGGCCCCCCTCTTGTCGGCCCCCCCCGGGCCGCTATCTTCTCGCGGCCATGCCCGTCACCCCGGAGGAGTTCAAGGCGGCGCTCCGGCGCTTCGCGAGCGGCGTGACCGTGGTCACGGCCGGCGACGGGACGCGCCGTCACGGGATGACCGTCTCGGCGTTCGCGTCGGTCTCGGCGGCGCCTCCGCTCGTGCTCGTCTGCCTCCAGCGTGAGTCCCGCACGCACGCGCTCGTGACCGGGACGCGCCGCTTCGGCGTGAGCCTGCTCGCCGAGTCGCAGCGCGCGACCTCGGACCGGTTCGCGGGGCTCTCCGGCGAGCAGGAGGACCGTTTCGCAGGCGTCGCCGTGGAGGCGGCGCCGGCCGGAACGCCGGTCCTCTCCGACGCGCTGGCCTGGCTCGAATGCGCGGTGGTCTCGAGCACGGACGCCGGCAGCCACACGGTGTTCGTGGGGCAGGTCGAGGCGTGCCGTTCGGTCGAGGGGAGTCCGCTCCTCTACTACGACGGCCGCTACCGCAGGCTGGGGGAATGAAGAATGGGGTCACTCCTCATTTATTTACTCATTCTTCCGCGGCGGAAAAGGGTCTGAATGAGGAGTGACCCCATTCTTCATTCCAGCACGAGCGCGTCGAGGCCGACGTGATAGCCCGCGGCGGCATCGTTCTTCCCGACCACCTCGAAGCGGATCTCGTGGTCCCCCCGCTCGAGACGCACCCGCCCGAGCGGGACGCGGCCCGAGGGGGCCGGCGCGGCCGCCCAGCCGTCGAACACCGCGCCGAGCGGCCGGCCGTCCACGGAGACCTGCACCCGGCCGTACTCGGGCCCGCGGGAGAACTGCGCCGCGAGGTCGTACTCCCGCGCCTCCGGGATCGGGAGATCGAAAGCCACGAACGAGCCGGGCCCGGCCGCCTCGAACTCGAGCTCGGCCTCCCCGCTCCAGCCCCCGCCGCGCTTCCGGGTCCCGACCGGACGGAGACGCTCGCCGCTCGTGTCGGCCGGCGGCAGGAGCGCCTCCCACTCGAGCAGGATCCCACCCGATCGCGGCTTGAGGCGTGTCACGGTGGGGTCCGCCGCCTCCGCGGACCCCACCGTCTCCGGACTCCGGCACCCCGGGAGGAGGCACGCCACCACCAGCACCAGGCCCCTCCGTCCGGCTTCCAGCTTCAAGCTTCCAGCTTCCAGCCCGGCCCGCCTCAGAAAGGCGCCTTCGGGTCGTACATCCCCTTCGCGTTCGCCCCCGTGATCGCCGCCGTCTTCAGCCGGATCCGCTTCTCCACCGGCTGCCCCTCGAGGATCCGCGCCGCCGCCTGGACCGCCTCCTTCCCGCAGGTCGGATAGACGAAGGTGGCGTGCAGCTTCCCTTCCACGATCAGCCGGAGCGCCTCCTTCTGACCGTCCACGCCCACGAACACGATCCCCTGCGCGCGACCGGCCGCCTCCGCCGCCTGCCAGGCGCCGATCGCCATCTCGTCGTTGTGCGCGTAGACGCAGTCGATCCGCGGATGGGCCTGGAGCGCGTTCTCCATGATCGTCTGCGCCGGCCCGCGCTTGTAGTCGCCCGGCTGCGCGAGCACGACCTCGAGGCCCGGGTGCCCGGCGATCGCCTCGTGCATCCCGCCGCGGCGCTCCTGGGTCGGCGTGGCCCCGGGGATCCCCTCGATCTCGACGATCCGCCCCTTCCCCCCGAGCCGCTCCGCGATGAACTTCCCCGCCTCCCGGCCGATCTCGAGGTTGCTCGCGCCGATGAAGCAGGTGTACGCGTCCCCCGCGATCTCCCGGTCCAGCACGATCACCGGCGTCCCTTTCCGGTGGATCCGCTCGACGGCCGGGGTGAGCGGCTCGGCCTCCCGCGGGCTGATGATCAGGAGGTCCACCCCCTGGACCGCGAAGTTGTCCACGTCCGAGGCCTGCTTCTGGTTGTCGTTCCCGCCGTCGGCGATGCGCAGCTCGAGCCGCGGGTGGTTCCGCGCCTCGGCCTTCGCGGCCTCGACCATCGCGACCCGCCAGGGGTCCTCGAGCGTGCTCTGCGAGAAGCCGACCACGAAGCGGCGCCCGGAGTCCTTCGCGTCGGAACAGCCGGGCGCCCCGAGCCCGACCAGGAGGAGGAGGAGCGGCGCGTGTCTCATCGGGCCGGGATTCTATCAACGCCCCTCCGCTGCACGAGCACGGCCGCGAGGATCAGCGCGCCCTTGAGCAGCATCTGGACGTAGGGATCGACGTTCCGGAGCCCGAGCAGGTTGTTCAGGACGCCGATGAAGACCGCGCCCGCGGCCGCGCCCGCCACGCTCCCGCGCCCGCCGCTGAGATGCGTTCCCCCGAGCACCGTCGCCGCGATCGCGTTCAGCTCCCAGCCCATCCCCTCGGCCGGGTGTCCGTTCCGGAGCGTCGCCACGTGGATCACGCCGGCCACGCCCGCGAGCAGGCCCGAGACCGTGTAGACCAGGAGCTGCACGCGTTCCACCCGCACGCCGGAGAGCCGCGCCGCCTCCGCGTTCCCGCCCAGCGCGTAGACGTGCCGGCCCACCGCGGTGCGCGCGAGCACGAAGCCGGCGACCGACGCGAGCGCGAGGAAGATCGCCCCCTGCACGGGGAATCCGCCCACGCTGGAGCCGAGCATGGCGAAGCGATCCACGGAGCCGCCCGTCCCGACCGGGAGCACGATCCCGCGCCCCCCGGAACAGAGGAAGGCCAGCCCCCGCGCGATGCTCATGGTGGCCAGCGTCACCACGAACGGCTGGATGCGGGCCCGCGCGACGAACGCGCCGTTCATGAAACCCACGAGCCCCGCGCCCAGGACGGCGAGCAGCGCGGCCGCCGGCGCGGAGAGCCCGGCCCGGACCAGCCCCCAGGCGGCGAGCACGTTGGCCAGCGCGAGCAGCGACCCGACCGAGAGGTCGATCCCGCCGGCGAGGATCACGAAGGTCATCCCCACCGCCAGGATGCCGTTCTCGGAGACCTGACGGAGCACGTTCGTCAGGTTCTCCCAGCGATAGAAGACCGGAAAGCCGGTCTGGAGGTGGCGCGGGGAGACCAGGGCGGCCAGGACCGCGAGCGCCAGGAAGGCGGCCAGGAAGCGGAGCGCGCGTCGCGGTGCCGGGACGGACATGGGCCGCACCGATAGCAGACGCGCCCCCCGGCGGCAATTGCTTTCGCCCCGGGGGGCCCTAAAATCCCCGACCCTCGCGGCGTGGCGATCCGCGACCGAAACCACTCGAGGCATGCATGGCTTCCCCCCGCTATTCCATCGGGCTCGATTTCGGCACGGAGTCCGTCCGCGCGCTCCTCCTCGACCTTCACTCGGGCCGGGAGGTCTCCGCCGTGGCGCGCTACCGGCACGGCGTGATCGAGCACCAGCTCCCGACGGGGGGCACGCCACTCCCCGCCGACTACGCGCTCCAGGACCCGGGGGACTACCTGGAGTCGATGGGGCTCGCCTCGCGCGAGGTGCTCCGCCAGGCCAAGGTGCGCCCGGAAGCGGTCGTCGGGATCGGCGTTTCCGCCACGTCCTGCACCATGCTCCCCGTGGACGCCGAGGGGAAGCCGCTCTGCTTCCGCAAGGAGCTGGAGCGCGACCCGCACGCCTGGGTCAAGCTCTGGAAGCATCACGGCGCGACCGCCGAGGCGGAGGAGCTCACCCGGATTGCCCGCAACCGGAAGGAGCGCTTCCTGCGCCTGACCGGCGGCGGCATCTCGCCGGAGTGGATGTTCCCCAAGATGCTGGAGACGCTCCGGCGCTCGCACAAGGTCTATGCGGCCGCGGTCCTCTTCGTGGAGGCCGGCGACTGGATCGTGGGCCGGCTCACCGGCCGCTTCCCGGGGAAGCTCACGCGAAGCGCGTGCCAGGCCGGCTACAAGGCCGGCTGGTCGCAGGAGCTCGGGTATCCGTCCGCCGATTTCCTCGCCGCGGTGGACCGGCGCTTCCGCATGGTGGCCGTCGAGCAGCTCCGCGGCGACGTGCGGCCGGTCGGGACCAGCGCGGGCGAACTGGCGCCCGAGGCCGCCCGGACGCTGGGCCTTCGTCCGGGGATCGCGGTCGGGGTCGCGATGATCGACGCCCACGCGGCCGCGCTCGGGGCGGGGCTCTCCCGCGCCGGGCAGTTCGTGCTCGTGATGGGCACCTCGACCTGCCACATGACGGTGGCGCCGCGGGAGGTGTCGATCCCCGGCGTGTCCGGCGTGGTGCGCGACGGCATCCTGCCCGGGACGTACGGCTACGAGGCGGGGCAGTCGGCCGTGGGCGACCTCCTCGGCTGGCTGGTCCGCGTGCTCGGCGCCGGACCCGATGCCGACGCCGCCCATCGCGCGCTGGCCGAGCGCGCCGCGGCGTCGCCCGCGGGCGCCAACGGGCTCCTCGCGCTCGACTGGTGGAATGGGAACCGCTCGGTCCTGATGAACCCGCGCCTCACGGGCCTGATCGCGGGCCTGACGCTCCGGACGCGCCCGGAGGACCTCTACCGCGCGCTGGTCGAGAGCACCGCCTTCGGCACCCGGCGCATCCTCGAGGCCTTCGAGAAGGCGGGCCTCAGGATCAGGGAGCTGCGCGCGGGCGGCGGGCTCCCCGAGAGGAACCCGCTGCTCCTCCAGGCCTACGCCGACGTGCTCGGGCGGGAGATCGTCCGGGTCCGTTCGGCGCAGGCTTCGGCGCTGGGCGCGGCGCTCCTCGGGTCGGTCGCGGCCGGGAAGAAAGGGAAGGGGTACGACTCGCTCCCGGAGGCGATCGAGAAGCTGGTCCGCGCGGAGGACGCGCCGGTGACGCCGAGATCCGGGCAGACCGCCGTCTATGACCGCCTCTACCGCCTCTGGAACCGCCTGCACGACCACTTCGGGAACGAGCAGCCCGGGCTGATGTCCGAGCTGCGCGAGTTCCGCCACCCCGATCCGCCGCCGACCCTGACGACCCTCGAGCCCTCCAAGCCCGAGGTCCGGGGCAAGCGGCAGCACGCGGGGCGCCACCCGGCGGAAGCTTCGGGCCCCAAGGTCGGAGCCCGAACCCGGAAGCGCTCAAAGGGCTGACTTTCCGGTTCCCCTCTTCCGGCTTTCAACTTTCAACTCTCAACTTTCAACCTCTTCTTCCGATAGGGATCCCGGGCCTGCCTCCCCCGGGCCGGGATGGAAAGGAAGATGGCCTCGTCACGACGGGCGGTCCTGGGAACGATCCTCTCCGCGCTGCTCGGCGCGGCCGCTTGCAGCCGCTCCAACGAGGCCCCCCATCCGCCGTCCCCGGACGCTCCGGAGATCGCCTACGGGCTTCAGGAGCTGGAGCGGATCCGCGAGAGCGCCGAGGGGCTGCGCGTGGAGCTCGAGGTGAACCCCGAGGACGAGCCCGCGCACCAGGAAGCCGTCCAGATCGAGGCCGCGGCGGTCATGCGGATCGACGCGCTCTCGCAGGGGACGCTCCGGCTCCGGACCGACGCCGACCTCAGGCGGCTTCAACGCGAGATCCGCGCGCTGGCGCTCCGGCTGGGAGACCTGCGCCGGCGGCGGCCCTTCGGCGCCGACCCGGGCGGAGCCGCTTCCGACGTGGCGCCGGCGCCCGAGCCGCGGCGCGCGATCCTGGACCTGGGCGCGCGAGAGGAGCTCGAGGCTCCGCGCCTCTCGCGTCCGGTCGCGCTCGTGGGCTTGAGAGAGGTGTTCGACCCCGAGGGGTGGAAGGTGGTCGGCCGGAGCGGACCCAGGTTCGAGTACCGGCGCACGCGCTACACGTGGTCCTTCGAGGAGCGCGGGAACGTGGGCGTGACCTTCGACCGCTGCGAGATCCGCGTATGGCGGCCGGGCGCCAAGGGGTGGGGCTCGCTGATCCCGGAGCGGGTGCGGCATCACCCTCCCTGGAGGACGGCCGCGATTCCGCTGGTCCCGGGCTGGCGCCTGGAGCCGCGCGCGCGGATCACGCGGTCTTTCGAGGACCCGTTCGCGGTCCTGGAGCTCCTCAACGAGGCCCGCTTCCCGTTCTTCCAGCACGTCTTCCGCGGCCGGGACGACCACGGTCACGAGGTGACCGCGGAGGAGCCGGTCCGGAGCTACGAGGGCCTCAACGACCCGCCCTCGACGTGGCTGGTGGTCCCCGAGCCCGCCTCGATCCCGGCGCCGGTGGAGGGGGGCTGAGAAAAGGGGTCAGGCACCTTTTCCGCGGCGGAAAAGGTGCCTGACCCCTTTTCTCCATTCAGCTCCCCTCGCGCACCCGCACGGTGTAGCGCTGCGCCTGCGCGTTCAGCGCCTTCGTCGTGTAGGCGTGCGTGGCTTTCGCCGGGATCCGCACGTGCGCCCAGGGGGTCTCGGCCTCGGTCGGCACGTTCCCCTCGCCGCGGAAGACCGTCGAGATCATGATCTCGAGCTCGTCGCTCGAGAGGTTCTCGAACTCCACGAGCACCGAGAGGTTCCCGTCCGGCGTCCGGTCGGTCTTCTGCTGCACGACCCGGAGGTCGCCGGTCAGCCCCCCGTCCAGGTAGACCACCGCGGTGGTGTGCTCGAGGGGCGCCTCGCCGGGCTCCACGCCCGTCGCGGGGTATGGTCCTCCGCCGCATCCCAGGACGCACGCTCCGGTCAGCACGGCGATCGCCACACGGTTCATCGGTTCGTCTCCTTCTCCGGCGTGGCGGGCGCGGGGCGCCGGACGCGGCCGGAAATGATCCTCTCGTAGTTCGGCGTCCCCGGAGTCGGAGGCGCCAGGCAGCGGCCTCCCTCGGTGACGTGCGGTCCCCAGCGGCACAGGTTGTTGCAGTCGCGGTGGTCCTCGGCGGTCCGGATCCCGCGCGCGGCGTAGAGCGAGCGGAGCCCGAAGAGGTCCAGCTCGGGCACGATCCCGTCCCGGTGGTAGGCCTCGACCAGCGCCTGGTCCGGCGTGCAGCAGCATGTCCCGCCCAGCACGAAGGGCGCCGCGCTCGCGCGGTGGCCGACGGGGTCGCAGCAGTGGACCACCTCCGGGGTCTCCGGCGACGTCACGAAGCGGGGCGCGACCGGCGGCTCGGGATGCCAGGCGCAAGAGACGAGCGCGAGCGCGACCATCGCGGCGATCCTCATCGCGAGACGGAGAACCCCACGGACAGGCCGCCGTGGGACTCCCGCGGCGGCGGGCAGCGCGGCGGCGGTGTGCCCGCCGCGCGGAAGCAGTAGACGTTCTCGCCGCGCCCGCGCACCGGGACGTGATGCCAGTACTGGGTGAGCGAGGGGAGCGCGTACCCGCCGCCGTCCTCGAACTCGAGGCGGAGCGTGTGCGTGCCGGGCTCGAGCCAGCCGGCCCAGAGGTGCACCTCGCCGGGGAGCGTCTCCCAGTGGCGCACGTCCGCCTGCGGAGTGAGGAGCGCGCCGACGAGCAACGCGACCCCGCCCGCGATCACGAGCGCGTTCGACTGGCCCGAGTGCGGAGTCTCGAGGCCCGACGCGAGGAGCACCGTCCCGGACGCGAGCAGCGCGTCCTTGAGCACGGCCTTGCCGGCCAGGATGTGGTCCATCGGGCGCCCGCCCCGCGTGGAGGCCTGGAAGAAGAGGTCGGCCGCCTGGGCGGCGGCGGTGGGGGCGGCGCCGTCCACCGAGACGCGGACCGCGCGTTCGGGGTACCCGGCGGGCGCGAACCGCGCCCAGGAGCCGTGCGGCCCGTCGCGGTACTTCACGGGCCCGGCGCCGAGCCCGATCACGAGCACCGTGTTCCAGTCACCGCGGATGACCGGCTCGAGGCCCGCGTTGGAGGAGCGACCCTCGAGCGACGCGCGCGCCAGGGCGAAGGCGCGGGCCGCCTCGTCGGGGCGGCCCAGGCGGCGCTGGCAGAGACCCTCCATGAGATGGAGGAGGGTGAAGTCGCTCTGCGCGTTCTCGTCCTTGGAGTCGCCGTCGGCGAGGAGCCCGTTCTTGCAGCCGGCGAGCGCGTTGTCGTACTGGCCGTCGCGGAAGAAGAGGAGGCCCGCGTAGAAGGAGTTCATGGCCTTCTCGTAGGGGTCCCCCTTCCAGACCTTGAGGCTCTCCGAGCCGATGAGCGCAGCCAGCTCGCGGGTGGCGCTCCCGTCGAAGTTGCCCATCACCTGGCCGGCCTCGAGGAAGGCGCGGCGCGCGTCGCGGAGGTCGCCGGCGCAGAGCGCGGCGGTGGCGTAGTCGTTCTGGTGGAGCGCGAAGCTCCGGTCCACCGCATGGGCCCGCTCGGCGAACCCGGCCGCGGCGCCCTCGTAGTCGCCGCGGTAGAAGCGCTCGACCGGGTCGGGAAGCGACGCGCAGGCGCTCCCGAGCGCGGCCAGGAAGAGGGTGGCCGCGAGGCGCATCGTCGGCCTACTTGTAGAGGACCCCCGCCTCGCCGACCCGCTTCATCTCGTGCGAGTCCTCCCAGACGATCGCGGAGGACTCCAGGTCCGTGAGCCGGAAGGTACTGAGCAGGTAGTCAGAGCGGTCGCCCTCGCGCGCCTTCGAGAGGCCGCTGAGCGTGCCGGTCAGGAGGTAGTCGGCGCCGAGCAGGGCCTTCTGGCCGGTCCCGGTCACCTGTCCCTCGCGCTTGGCCTTGCGCTCGGCCTCGACCGCGGCCAGGTCCTCGCGCGCGAGGAAGGTGAGGCGGCCCATCGCCTGCTTGTTCAGCTCGACCCGCATGCGCTTCACGAACAGGTCCTTGTCGATCATGAAGCGGGTCTCGTTCTGGACGTCGCCGATCACGATCCGGGGGGCCGAGCCGTCGGCCGCCCGCGGGAGGCGCGTCTGGAGCGAGCGGACCATCCAGTCGGAGATCTGGCGGACGTCGCCGGACTCGTAGCCGGTGCCGCCGAGCTCGTCGTCCACGTCGGGATCGACGCGCCGGCTCCCGCTCGAGCAGGCGACGAGGAGGAGCGCGGCCGCGCCGCAGGTCAGCAGTCGGTTCATGCGTGGGGATCCGAAAAGGGGTCAAGACCCTTCCGCGGCGGAAAAAGGGTCCTGACCCCTTCTCGCGACCGCCCCATGGGCCCGCGGAATGATAGCATTGCCGCTACAATCCGGCCCTCCATGGGCTGGCTCCTCGATGCCGGCGGCTTGGTCGCCGCGCTCGTCCTCTTCCTCTCCACCGGCTGGATCGGCTGGCTCGTGGCCCATCGCCTCCTGCCCGACGCGCCGGCCTCCGCGCGGCTCGCGGCCGCGGCCGTGACCGTGCTCTGGGGACTCCAGGCGCTCTTCTGGCCGCTCGCGGTCGCGGGCGCGTTCCATCCGGCGGCGATCGCGGTCCTCGCGGTCGCCGCGGTAGTCGCGCACCGTCGTCTCGACGGCGCCGGCGCGGGGCGCGCGCTCCGCGCGGACCTCCGCCGGCTGGGCGGGGCGCTGTGGGGGCTCGGGCGCTGGCGCTGGCTGGTCGCGGCGGCGCTCGTGCTGCCGGTCTTGAAGCTCCTCCGGAGCCTGATCGCGCCCCCGCTCGCGTGGGACTCGCTGACCTACCACCTCCTCCACGCGGGGCGCTTCGTGCAGGCGGCGGGGCTCGTGAGCGAGCACGCGCCGGACGCGGCCGGGTACTACCAACACTTCCCCGTCGGCGGAGAGATCGTGTGGGCCTGGGCAATGCTGCCGGTCCACGGGGACCTCCTGGTCGGCGCGGCGGGCGCGCTGGTCTGGCTCGCGCTCGTGCTCGGCGTGGGCGCCGGCGCGCGCGCGCTGGGCGCGACCGGGAGGAGCGCCGCGCTGGCGGCGGGGGCCGCGGCGGTCTCGCCGGTGTTCCTTTCGCTGATCACGACCGGTTACGTGGACCACCTCGTGGCTGCGCTTTTCGCGCTGGGAGCGACGTTCGTGGTTCGCGGGCTCCGGTCGCGGGCAGGGGCGGATGCGGTGCTGGCGGTGATGGCGTTCTCCGTGGGGCTCGCGGTGAAGGTGTCGATCGCTCCGCTCCTCGCGGTGGTCCTGGTCGGGGCGTTGGTTCTGTTGCGCGGGCGCTCCGCGCCCGCGCTGCTTCTTGCGTTGGTCGGCGCCGCGCCGTACGTGCGCGCGTGGATCGAGACCGGCTCGCCGCTCTACCCGCTCCCGGTCAGCATCTTCGGGCTCCGGCTCTCGGAGGGGAACGAGGAGTTCCGCCTGGTCCACCATGGGGAGCTGATCCCGCCGGAGAAACGGCAGACGCGCGCGGCGGAGCTGGCCACGGGCCTCGTCTGGGGGAGTCGCGTCCAGGGATGGCCCCACCTGAACTTCGGGCTCGGGCTGACCCCGCTGGTCCTCCTGGGCTTGGGCGGCTGCGCGGCGCTGCTCGTCCGGCGGGGCCGGCGCGTGGCGGCGCTCTTCCTCCAGTTCGCGGCGCTCGTGAACACGGGGCTCTTCCTCTCGAACACGTTCGTGGCGTGGCGCATCCTCTGGTGGCCGGTGAGCGGGCGGCTGGCGGGCGTGGCCTTCGCGGCGGTGGCGCTCCTGGGCGTGGGGTGGACGGGCCGGATCGCCGACGCGTTCCGGGCGGTGGCTCTAGTGCTCGCGCTGGGTCAGGCGTCGCTCGGCTTCGGAGAGAATGACTGGATCGGCGTCGTGGGGGCGGCGGGCCTCCTGGCCGTGGCGGGTGTCGTCCTGTTCTTCGGCGCGCGGCCGCTGGCGCGGCGTGGGTGGCGGGCGGCGGCGCTGGTTCTCGGGCTGGTCGTGGCGGCGGGCGTGGGCACCGGGCTCGGCGCGGTGCGGGCGGGGCTTCGCGACGCGATCCGCGAGGACGCGGCGGTGCTCGTGTCGGACGGGGAGGGCGCGCGGACGCGGGCCTGGGACGGACACCCACTCAGCCCGGCGAACGCGGCGGCGTGGCGGATCTGGGCGCACTTCGACCGGGGCCCGCGGCACCGGCTGGCGGTGTCGGTGGGGTGGAACGGTCTCGGGCACAACGCGTTCCGCTACCCGCTGCTCGGCTCTCGCCTCCAGAACGAGGTGCTCTACGTGCCGGTGACCCGCGACGGCAGCGTCGTGGACCATCGCCGCGCCGACGAGCTCGCGCGCGCGGCCGACTTCGACGCCTGGTGGGGGCGGCTGGTCGAGGCGCGGGTGGACCACCTCGTGCTGCTGGGCCCGGTGAACATGCCCGAGGCGGACTTCGTCGCGCGCCACCCCGACCACTTCGAGCCCGCGGAGGCCGACGAGGCGAAGTTCAGCCTCGCGTTCCGCGTGAAGCGGTAGGGGGCCGCCGGCTTGCGCGCGGTACCACCGCTCCCTGGGTGGACGACGACGTCCGATAGCCGGTCCAGCCGTGGAGCGTCGCGCCCGACGAAGCCGGGGTTCGCGAGCATCTGGAGGGGCGAAGCTCCCACACAGCCCGGCGATTCAGCCCGACAGGCGCGCTCCCGCGGAAGACCTCATCTTGAATGCCACACTACGATGATTGTGCCCTCGCACTTATCGGCTCCAACCCCCTCGACAGTTTCCCTGTTTCCCTCGGGGAGATGCCACAGAACGTTCATTCTGTGGCGTTGCGGTCCAACTTAGCGGATCTGGACCACCACCGGCGGGCTCACCCGTCGGATCGAGACTGGAGGCCCTGGGTCAAGCACCATGCCTACCATCCAGAATGGGATCCCGCGCGTAGCGGGCCCGAGCGAGCTGAGGTCTATCAGACCCCTGGCGGTCCCCCTGGCGTCGAGGGTCCCGGTCATTCCGGAGAACCCTGGCTGCGCCCCCGTGAGCACCGCCCAGGTGATCGGGTCGGGATTCAACCGGATCTTCCGTGCGTCAGTGAGCCGGATCCCTGGTCGAATCCCCGAGACCCCGACGAGCACAACGTAGGGGTAGCCGGCGTCTGATGGGAAGTCGACGAAGTGATGCCACCGGTTCCGTACTCCCGCAGTAGCTGTGCTCACGTTCTTCACCCGGTCCAGCACGAGGTCCATGAGCCAGGTCCGATTCTCCCCGGAGTACGGCGGGAGGCACAGGATCGTCCGAACGGGTCCTCCCATGCGGTCACCGCGCTCGACGCAGGCGATATAGCCCGTGTTGAACACGTACTCACCAAGGGCCGTAGGCGTTTCGTCCACGACCATGGCGGAAGGGTAATGCCCTGTCGTCGTGGTTGTCGTCACGGTCCCCTGAGCGCTGACCTTGAGAAGCACCGATGGCCTGGGGCCAGACGTGCTGTGCCAAACGAGGAACTCCCCCGTTTCCGGATCCTGCGCCAGACCTACCGCACCTACTGGCACAGGCGCGATCGTCGTGACACTCCCCCACGGACGTATTCGCAGCAGATTGGTGGCATTCCCTCCGATGTAGTCCCCCGTGTCCAAATCCACCAGGGTGCCTCCGGCCCCCGACAGGATCCTCTCGAACGTCCCGCCTCTAAGGCGATACATAGCCGCCTGGAGAGGCAGGCCCTCGTTGCCCTCGAGGATCACCTCTCCTTCCTGGTCCACCGCAAAGGACCACGCTGCGAAGTTCACGGGAGCCGGGACCGTAAGCACCCCGTCGTGATACACCCGCGTATCGACTTCGAAGACCGAGAAAGTGACGGTGCTCCCTCCAGTGCCGTACGAGTTGAGGACCAGGAGGTGTCGGTTGCCTGGGACCTCGGCGAGAGGGCCGATCGAGCTCCTCGGCGTAGAAGCAATCTGCCAGTACTGCCCCCCCACCGCCGGCGTGTAGAAGAACCCCCTTAGCGTACTCGCAGCGCCGGAGACGGTCAGGAGAAGGCCGGGCTCCTGGGCACCTCCTTCCGCGACGCATAGCACCGCGCACGCGACCGCTAGGAAAAGCTGAGATCGAAAGTACTGCATGGTGCTCCCTCCCTTGTTCTGAAGGCGGGCCTTGAACTGGGTGTAGGGGTGGGTGGACGCACCCCTGCCTCGGGTCCGGGGAGGGATCATCTCCGCGACGGCCCCTGTTGTGGGCCGTTCGTGGGCGTGCAGCACGGGAACATCAGCAGGTTGTACCGTCTGTTCCCATTCATCCTCACGAACGGAGTTGCGGTCGCCGTTCCCGGCGGGATCAAGTACCCGCACAGTACCGTGAGAAACGGAGGCGTGGCATCTATGGGCGTGAACTCGTCGTAGTGGGTTACCCCCGCCGCATCGACGACCGTCACCCACACCTCACCCTGGTCTGCATGGACGTTTATTGGCCCTAGCGCCGCGAACGGAAAGCCTGGCACCGTAGGCCCGTACACGAAACTCGCAAGCTGGTTGCCCAGCTGATCCACGGCCATGAGCTTCGCCGTGTACGGCCCCCCATCAGCCACGGGAATTGACTGGAGGACGTAGACCGGGGGGAGGGCCGGGTCCTCGCATGGGTTGAGGTACGGGAGCGCGGGCATCACGTGCCGACCCCCAAGACCCGGGAATGCCGTAACGGCCCCCTGGTCGATCTTGAAGAGCGTTCCCGTGGTCCGCAGGGCTCCACCGTAGCTGGTGGCTGCCCACCAAATCGAACGAGCGTCCGCGACCAGATACTCGTTGTTCAGGTCCGTCGTGGGGCCGAGGAAAATGAAGTCGCTCGAGTAGCAATTGCACCCCGAGAACGCCGGGTTCTGCACGCACATGAAGTACCGACCAGGACCGGTCGGCAGACTCGTCGCAGCTCCCACCGTCACGAGCGTCCCAAGCCTCCCCTTGCAGTCTGTCTGGACGACATCGACACTCACGAGGTTGATGCCCGCCGGACAGCTGAGGCTCCACCTGAGAGTCGGCGTCGGGACATTCGCGTCCCAGGCCTCGATCCTCGGCGGACTCGGGTTGATCCCAAGAATGACGTAGTTCGTCGTCTCCTGTATGGTCATGGTGGTGATGACCGGGCCACCGACCGCAAAGGAGGAGAGGTAGAGCCAGCAGGGAACCGGACCGGGGCCAGGGCACGGTGGCACAGTCGTGCCCCCCGTGTAAATGTCGATGAAGTTCCCGAATCTCGAACTCGCCTGGTACACTCGGGCCGGCGTGACGTTCCCGTCCCTCCAGCCCGTGAGGCCCCCATCTCCAGCGATGCCGTTCGTCCCCGCCGCCCTCAGTGTGCAGGGAACACCGCCGATGACGTCCGCAATGTCCCCCCCTCCCCACAGTGCGGAAGTCCCCCACACGATACCTGGCTGGCCTTCCGCCGACACACCCAGGACGCCGAGGATGAGGATCACGAGCGGAAAGAGCCACGCCGCCGTCGCTGAATCGAGTCGTCTCCCAACGCTCGTCATCGCCAAACCCAACCTTTCTTCCCGGTCTCGCACGGCGATGTAGTCGATCACTGGGCCCCACCACTGGGCGCCCTCGCCTCCTATCGTCACCTGTCGCCGCGGCGACAGAACGGGTTCCCGGTCCCCCTGAAGAGCCAAAACACGCTCGGGCGCGGCGGCTCCTGCGGCCACCGCGTCGAGGAGTTCCTACCTGATCGGTGGTAGTACGGATTGCACTCTCCGCCGCCACAAGAATCAAGAACCTCTTTGTCCCGGTTGTTCCCGGCGCCCGCGGCTGAGGGGAGTCTTCCACCCAACCCCCAGGCGCGTGACTCCCCACCCCAAGCCTTTCCCCCCAAGACACGTTCCGGGAAGTTCCGCACGTCTACGCCACACTATATCTATTGTGTGGCGTTCGACTTCCCCCCCTTGAACCGCGCCGGGTCCAGCGCCAGCTCCTTGAGCTTCCGATACAGGTTCGGCCGGCTCACGCCCGCTCGGCGCGCGGCGGCGGAGACGT
>Ga0187892_10004581_pt1 | contig 23008 bp, 19 predicted proteins | sample MA1701073metaG_FD_139345 | JGI IMG/M metagenome (GOLD analysis project Ga0187892, IMG submission 139345) | Bio-ooze microbial communities from a basaltic lava cave in the Kipuka Kanohina Cave System on the Island of Hawaii, USA - MA170107-3 metaG ... | reverse complement strand
CGTGACCTTCACGGTGAGCGGCGGCAGCGAAACCTGCATCGCGACGCTGCCTGCAACGACCTGCAACCTCGTGCTCACCGGCGTCGGCGCACGCACGCTCACCGCCTCCTACTCGGGCGACGCGCGCTTCGCGACGTCGAGCGACACCGAGGCGCACACGGTCAACGCCGGCGCGACGACGACGGCGATCGTGTCGCACCTGCCGGAACCGTCGAACCTCGGCGCGAACGTGATCGTGACGATCGCGGTCGCGCCGGTCTCGCCCGCGACGGGCACGCCGGGCGGCACGATCACGGTCAGCGCGAGCGCCAGCGAGAGCTGCACGATCACGTTGCCCGCGACGAGCTGCGCGCTCGCGCTGACGACATCGGGGACCCGAACCTTGACGGCGAGCTACGGTGGCGACGCGCTGTTCACCGCATCGACGACGAGCGTCTCGCACGCGGTCGTCGCTGCCGACTTGCTGTTCCGCGACGGATACGAGGATCCGTGAGCGACCGCGCGCATCCGGCGCCGCAGCACCCACAGCCATAACCCGGTCGCCGCGAAGAACGGCATCGCGAGCGCCGCTGTCGCCATCGCGAGACGACCGGGCCAGCCGAAGTACGCGCCGGTGTGCAGCGGCAGGATCGCCGACACGAACCGCCGGCCGCGCGGCTGCGTTGCGTACGCGTCACGCGCGACCACGGCGCCACTCGCGGGATCGATCTTCAGCGTATCGAACGCGCGTGCGTGCAGCGCGTTGCGGGCGAGATAACGCCAGTCGAGCGGTGCGGCCGGATCGGGGCCGAACGAGACGACCACGTGCGTCGCGTCCGGCGCCTCGTCGAGGAAGGTCCGCCATGCGCGATCGAGCGGCGGCACGGTGACCGGCGGCGGCGCCGCCGCCGCGGCCGGACGCGGTGGTTGCGGCGGCAATCCAGCGAGCGTGTTGATCGCGTTGCGGTAGAACGCATACGACCACCAGAGCCCGGTCAGCGCCGACACGAGATAGAGCGGCAGCATCCAGGTCGCGAGCACGGCGTGGAGGTTGAACCAGCGCCCACGGCCGCGCAGCCGCGCGTCGGGCACGAGCCACGCTCTCGGCGAGCGCGCGCGCCACGGCCATCGCAGCACGAGCCCGGTCACGAGCATCACGACGAGCGCGACGACGCTCGCGCCGACGAGCCGCTTCCCCGCTTCGGCCGCGAGCAGGTTTCGGTGCAGCATCTCGACGATGTGCAGGAGCGACGCGCCGACGGGCTCGCCGAGCACCGTACCGCGCCACGGATCGACCGCGATGGCGACGCCGCCGCGCTCGCCGGCACGCGCGACGCGGACTTCGGCGGGCGCCGGCGCAGCGAGCGGGATCGCGATGCCGCGCACTTCGAAATCGGGATGCGCGGCCCGCACGTTCGCGACGAGCGCATCGGGCCCGAGCCGTTCGCCCTCGGGCACGAGCCGGTGCGCCGGATTGAGCGCCGCGACGATCTCGTCCTCGAACGCGAGCGCCGCGCCGCTCGCGCCGACGATCGCGAGCACGAGCCCCGCCGAGATCCCGAGCATCCAGTGGGCGCGGAACAGCACGGCGCGGAGCCGGCCGCGCGCGGGCGCCCCGCTCACAGCTCGGCCCAGCGCCGTAGCAGGTTGTGATAGCAGCCCGACAACGCGACGAGCTCGGATGATTCGCCGTGACGACGGCGCAATCCCTGGATCGCGAGGTCGAGCTCGAGCAGCAGGCGCCGCTGGCCCGCGTCGCGCACGAGGCTCTGCACCCAGAAGAACGCCGCGACGCGTGCGCCGCGCGTGACCGGCGTGACGCGATGCAGGCTCGACGCGGGATAGAGCACGAGATGCCCCGCGGGCAGCTTCACGGCGTGCGTGCCGTAGAGGTCCTCGACCACGAGCTCGCCGCCGTCGTATTCATCGGGCTCCGACAGGTACAGCGTCGCCGAGACGTCGGTGCGGATCCGCTCGGCACCGCCGCGGATCGCGTTGTCGACGTGGCTGCCGAAATCCATGCCCGGCTCGTAGCGATTGAAGAGCGGCGGAAACACCTTGTGCGGCAGCGCGGCCGTCACGAAGGCCGGATGGCGCTCGAGCTTTTCGACGATCGCCGCGCCGAGCTCGAGCGCTTCGACGCAGTGCTCCGGCAGCTGCCGGTTGCGCTTGACCTGCGCCGACTGGTGCCCAGCGGTCGCGCGGCCGTCGCCCCACGGCGCCGCGTCGAGTCGCCGGCGGAACTCGGCGACCTCGTCACGACTCAGCACGTTCTCGATCGGGACGAGCATTCGTCAGAACACGTAGCCGAGCGTGACGCGGTAGCTCCGTCCCGCACCCGGCGTCGCGAACACGCCGGTCCCGAACTCGAAGTACTCCTCGTCCGCGAGGTTGTACGCGTTGAGCGCGATCCGCATCGGGCCGCGCGTCCAGGCCAGGTACGCGTCGACGCGCGTGTACTCGGGAATCGACAGCGTGTTGCCGGTGTTCGTGTAGCGCTGCCCGACGTGGAACGCGCCGCCGCCGAGCTCGAAGCCGTTCCCGAGCTCGTAGGTCGTCCAGAGGTTCGCCTGCGACTCCGGCGTGTTGACCGGCACGTTGCCTTCGATCCGCACGCCCGAATTGACGTCGTTCGACTTCGTGATCTCGGCGTCGAGATGGACGTAGCCCGCGAACACGTTCCAGCGCTCGGTCAGCGCGCCGCGCAGCTCGACGTCGAAACCGTCGCTCTTCTGCTCGCCGTCGAGGATCGTGACGCTGGTGTTGGTCGGGTCGACCGTGCGTGCATTCGTCTTCTCGATCCGGAACGCCGCGAGGTTGATGCCGAGGCGATCGCCGAACGGCGTGAGCTTCGCGCCGACCTCGACGATGCGGTTCTCTTCGGGATCGACCGCCGCCGACGCGGCGCTGAGGGTGAAGGTCTCGGCCGACGGATTGAACGACGTCGCCCAGCTCGCGTAGTACGACTGCGCCTCGCTCGGCTGGTACACGACGCCGAGGCGATGGCTCGTCATCGTGTCGTCGGTCGCGAGCGCGCTGCCGGCGAGCATGTTGCGCACCTCGGCGTCGAAGCGGTCGTGGCGGAGGCCTGCCACGACCGACCACGCGTCGTTCAGTGCGATGCGGTCCTGTACGTAGAGCGACTGCGTCTCCGTGTCGACCTTGCTGTAGCTCGCGAGCGTGGCGCCTTCGAACGAAGACGGCAGCAGCGGCAGCGGGATCGACTGCGGCGCGAAGATCGGTACCGGAAGCAGCGCCGGCAGCGGATTGATCGACTGCGCGCTGGTCCGCTGCTTCTGGCTGAAATCCTCCCAGTCGAGCTCGACACCGAGCGCGAGGTCGTGTTCGATCGCGCCGGTCTCGAGCTCGAGCTCGAGGTCGGTCAGGTTGTAGAGCCCGCGCTGGTCGCCGCCCGTGAGGTTGTGATTGCGCGAGACGAGCGTCGTCGGCGCCAGCACCGCGGTGTTGACGACGTTCGGGCGCACCGTGCGGTAGGTCCGGTCGAAGTGCCCGTACGCGGTCGTGTTGCGCAGCTCGACCGAGTCGGAGAAGCGGTGCGCCACCGCAACGCGGCCCTCGTAGACCTCGTACGTGATCGTCGACTGGTCGCCGGCGCCGTAGTTGAGATGGCGCGGCACGTCGATCGGCTCGCCGGTCGCGGTGTTGAACGGCAGCCCGTAGTCGAGGATGCCGTCGTGGTCGAGATACGAGAGCGACGCGTCGATGCGCGTGTCGTCGGAGAGCTCGAGCCTCAGGCTCGGCGCGATCGCGTGGCGGTCGTACTCGACCGTGTCGCGGAAGCTGTCGGCGCGTGTCCACAAGAGATTGAGGCGCACGCCGACGTCGTCATTGACGGGCTGATCGAGGTCCGCGGTGCCGCGCAGGTAGTCGTCGCTGCCGGCCATCAGCGTCAGCGCGCGCAGCGCCGTGTCGGACGGCTTCTTCGCGATCGTGTTGACGACGCCGCCGGTGCCGCCGCGGCCGAACAGCATCGACGACGGACCCTTCAGCACCTCGACGCGCTCGATGTTGTACGCGTCGCGGATGTACTGGCCCGAGTCGCGTACGCCGTCGACGTACTGGTCGGTGCGCGCGCCGAAGCCGCGGATCGTGATGCTGTCGCCGGTGAAGCCGCCTTCGCCCGACGCGAGCGTCAAGCCCGCGACGTTGCGCAGCGCTTCGGCGAGCGTCGCGGCGGCCTGGCTCTCGATCAGCTGCGGCGGCACGATCGTGACCGACTGCGGCGTGTCGCGCAGCTCGCCACCGCCTTTCAGCGCGCCGTCGGTGCGATCGACCTTGTATTCCTTGCGTATGCGGCCTTCGACCTCGACGGTGTCGAGCGTGTCGAGCGCATGTCGACGATGTGGGCTCGAGGGTCGTTGCGCGGGCTCGGGCTCGGCTCGTACACCGCGCGCAGGCAAAGCGAGGGCTGCGGCGATCGCGAGCGCGATCGCCGTCGGAGCGACGGAACGGTGCATCGGCGAAATCCCTTTTCGTTGTGGCGACGGCGTCGATCCCGTCGCGTCGCGGAAAGGTTCTCGCAAATACGAATGATTTGCAATACGGTTCGTAATTGGGCACGAGGGCGGACGAACCTATAGGCCGGACGTCGGGGCCACGAGCGGCACATTCGCGTGCGTCGCGCCGCGTCTAGATTCATCGCCACGCCCACTCACGGAGCACGTTCATGCGAAGGATTGCCGTACCGCTGTTTGCCCTTGCCGTCGCTTTCGCGCCGCTGGCGTTCGCCGAGGCACCTCCGCCGTCGCCGGTCGAGCACCCGCTCGCGGTCGTCGACGCGCTGCGCGCGAACGACGCCGAGGCGTTCGCCGAAGCGGTCTCGCACAAGTCGTCCGACGCGCTCGCGCGCGAATGGGAAACGAAGCGCGCGAAGGCCGCGAGCGACGAGGAGTCCCCGACGCGTGACGCTGACGCGCACCGCGCCTGGTCGATGCTGAGAACGAAGGAAGGCACCGCGGCCCTCGCCGACGAGCTGCACCCCAAGCTCACCGAGAAGGCGACGACCGCCGTGCTGCAGTTCAATTTCGGCCTCGCGGCGATGCTCACCGCGATCGCGTCGGAGGCCGAGCTCACCGCCGAGGAATCACGCCAGGCCTCGCAACTGGTGCTCGCGGTGCAGCGCTGGGCCAACGGCGTCGACTGGGCCGATCGTGCGCGGCTCGAGCGCGCGCTCGGCGCGGTCGCGTCGTTCGTGCGCGCGAGCGGGCTCGAGAGCCCGCGTGAGCTCGAGCTCCTCGCCTACGAGGACGCCCTCGCGCTCGGCGACGACGCGATCGCGATGGTCAAGGACGTGGTCTCGGCCTACGAGCTCGATCTCGACGCGATCCTCTCGTCGATCGAGATCGAGGAGCTCGCGCGCGACGGCGAGCGCGCGACGGTGCGCACGCGCCTCACCGTGTTCGCGGTGCCGCTCACGATCACGCGCGAGCTCGAGTACCGCGCGGGCCGCTGGGTCGATACGCGCGACGGGCACAGCGAGCAGGGACACGATGCCGATGAGGCGAAGCCCGCTGCGAAGACGGAGTGACGCGAAGAGCATCGGGGCTTCCGCCCCTCCCACAGTGATTCCGGCCGTGAGCCGGAAGCAACGGCGCCGTCGCAATCCAGCGCTGACGGATGGAGTCACTGTGGGAGGGGCGGAAGCCCCGACCGCGTGACGCCGCAGGAATGCGCTACGGCGCGCTCGTCACCGAGCACATCGCGCGCGGCGTCAGCCGCGTCAGCGTCATCTCGCGCTGGAACGCGACGTCGGTGCGCGTGATCGCGAGCCGCGCGCCGTCGCAACCCGCGAACTCGATCCGTACCGTGCCGACCGGCGCGATTGACACCGCCGCCGACGGATCGGCTAGCCGCCCGCCACTCGCGCGGAAGAGCTGCGCGTTCGCGACGCGGCCGTCGAAACCCGCAGGCCCGGTATCGAGCAGCAGCCAGTCGTGGACACCGGCCTGCGTGCCGAACGTGAACCACGCCCCCGAGAGACGGTCGCTCGCCGGGATGACCGCGAACACGAAGCCCTGTCCCGGCATCGTCGGCTCGAAGAACGCACCGTCGTAGGTGAGGTCGACGACCGCTTCGGTCTGCATCGGGCCGAGCGTCAGCGTGCTCGTCGCGACCAGCGCCTGCGCGGCGCCGTCGCCCGCGACGATCAGCGTGACGCGGTCGTACGCGCCGAGCGCGAACGGCGCGAGATCGACGAGGGTGCGCGTACCGGCAGCGTTCGTGACCTTGAGGTTCATCGTGCCGGCGGCGAGCGCGACGTGCGTCGTCGCGCTGCGCGACGCGACCGATTCGAAGCCCGCGAGCGCGACCCCGGCGTCGGTCCGGAGCGCGAGGCCGGTCGCGGCGTCGGTGTGCGCCGCGACGTGGACGAGCCGCAGCGCAGGCGCCGGCACCATGTCGTCGGCGAGCCGCAACAGCGCATACGGCCGCGCGACGCCGTCGCCATGCGCGACGAGCAGCGCCTCGCTCTCGTTCATGAGCTCGAACGTCGAGGCGACGCTCGCGACGGTGGTGCCGATCTCGACGCGAACCGAACCTGCCGGCACGGTGATCGGCGCGCTGAATGCGCCGTACGCGAGCCCGCGCGCATACGCGGTGCCGTTGACGCGCACGACGAAATCGGTCCCGGTCGTCGCGAGGTTCGCGACGGCAACGCTTGCGCTCGCCATCGGCGGGGGTGGCGGGTAGTAATAGCCCTTGGGGTCGGCGGACGCTGCGGCGGCGGACAGCGCGCAGGCGACGATGGCGAGGGCACGGAGTGCAGCATGCATGGCGAACCTCCCCGGCGATGGGAATCCCGGTGGGAGGGGCTTCAGCCCCGACGCTTCTCGCGAAAGGCATCGGGCCCGTAGCCCCTCCCACAGGACGTTTCGTAGCCCGCGGCAGTCGCGACGGTTCACCGAAAGTGCCCGAATCAGCCGCCGGCGCTATACTCCGCCCCCTCTCCTCCCCGCCGAGGGGCGCTGCACGCGGCGGACCGTCCGGTCCGATACGCACAGGCTCGGTGGGATTTCGGGAAACCGAAAACCGCGCCCGCCCAATCCGGAGTTTTCCACCATGAACGCTGTCGTGAAGAACGTTCCCGACTACAAGGTCGCGGACCTGTCGCTGGCCGACTGGGGCCGCAAGGAAATCGAGATCGCCGAGCACGAGATGCCGGGTCTGATGTCGATCCGCAAGAAGTACGCCGCGTCGAAGCCGCTCAAGGGCGTGCGCATCACCGGCTCGCTGCACATGACGATCCAGACCGCGGTGCTGATCGAGACCCTGGTCGATCTCGGCGCGTCGGTGCGCTGGGCCTCGTGCAACATCTTCTCGACCCAGGACCACGCGGCCGCCGCGATCGCGAAAGCCGGCACGCCGGTGTTCGCGTGGAAGGGCGAGACGCTCGAGGAGTACTGGGACTGCACGCTCGACGCGATCACGCATTCGGGCAATATGGGCCCGGAGCTCGTCGTCGACGACGGCGGCGACGTCACGCTCTTCATCCACAAGGGTTACGAGATGGAGAACGGCGATCGCTGGTGCGACACGCCGTCCTCGAACCACGAGGAGCAGGTCATCAAGAACCTGCTGAAGCGCGTCGCGAAGGAGCGCCCTGGCTTCTTCAAGAACGTCGTGAAGGACTGGCGCGGCGTCTCGGAAGAGACCACGACCGGCGTGCACCGTCTCTACCAGATGATGGAAGCGGGCAAGCTGCTGGTGCCGGCGATCAACGTCAACGACTCGGTCACGAAGTCGAAGTTCGACAATCTGTACGGTTGCCGCGAGTCGCTCGCCGACGGTCTCAAGCGTGCGATGGACGTCATGCTCGCCGGCAAGGTCGCGGTCGTCGCGGGCTACGGTGACGTCGGCAAGGGCTCGGCGCACTCGCTGCGCGCGTACGGCTGCCGCGTCGTCGTGACCGAGATCGACCCGATCAACGCGCTGCAGGCCGCGATGGAAGGCTTCCAGGTCGACACGCTCGAGTCGACGCTCGGCACCGCCGACATCTACGTCACGACGACCGGCAACAAGGACGTCATCACGGTCGAGCACATGCAGCGCATGAAGGACCAAGCGATCGTCTGCAACATCGGCCACTTCGACAACGAGATCCAGGTCGACGCGCTGAACGCGCTGGCCGGCGTCAAGAAGGTCAACATCAAGCCGCAGGTCGACAAGTACGTGCTGCCGAACGGCCGCGAGATGTTCCTGCTCGCGGAAGGACGCCTCGTGAACCTGGGCTGCGCGACCGGCCATCCGAGCTTCGTGATGTCGAACTCGTTCTCGAACCAGACGCTCGCGCAGCTCGACCTCTGGGCGAACAAGAACAAGTACGAGAAGACGGTCTATCGCCTGCCGAAGAAGCTCGACGAGGAAGTCGCGCGCCTGCACCTCGACAAGATCGGCGTGAAGCTCACGAAGCTCACGGCGGACCAGGCCGCGTACCTCGGCGTGGCGGTCGAGGGGCCGTACAAGCCGGAGCACTATCGGTACTGATCGGCTGCGTCATCGCAACGAAAAACGGGGCGCTTCGGCGCCCCGTTTTCCTTTCTTCCGTCGCGAGCGCCGCTATCGCGGCGTCCCGCCGAACTCGAACGCGCCGATGTCGCACGGGTGCTGACGCACGTAGCCGCGGACGTCGTACTGCTCGCACCAGTCGGCCTTCCCCGCGTTCGCGAGCACGCTCGCGGCGTCGATCCCGACGACGCTGAAGCCGCCGCCGTAGTTCCCGTACGCAGCGGCTGCCTGCGCAGCCGTCACCGTCCCGAGATCCTCGGGGTGCGTCAGCGCGCATGATGCGGCGCCGGCGAGCTGCGCATTCCCCCCCATGCTCTCGAGCGTCCCGCCCGACGAGGTGTGGCAACTGCCGAGCAGCGCCGAGTTGAAGAACTGCACGTAGGCACTGCTGCCCAGAGCCGCGACCGTGCTTCCGATGCGCGAGACGTCCTCGAAGCTCGTCGTGTGGCGCAGCGATGCGCTTCCGAATGCCGCGAGCGCTCCGCCGCGCTTGGCGCGGTTGTCGTGGCTCGAGACGTTGACGAGGTTGATCGAACCCGTCGCTCCGCTCGCGACCGCGCCACCGTCGGCGAGCTCCGCGACGTTGAACGCGAAGCTGGTCTCTTCGATCCTGCACGCCAGCACCGGATTCGGCACGCAGTTCGCGTACAACCCGGCGCCTGACGCGGCGCGGTTGCGCTGGACGGTCGCGCCCTTGAGCGCGACCGAGCCCGTCGCGAGACCGCCACCCTGATCGCCCGCGGTGTTCGAGATGATCGAGACGCGGCTCAACTGCGCGTCGAAGAGGGCGCCGGGCGCGACGGCGATGCCACCACCGTCGTCGCTGGCCTCGTTGCTCGAGATGCGCAGGAAGCCGACGTCGGGCCCCGTGATCGTGACGAGCGCGTTCGCGTCGATCATGATGCCGCCCCCGCTCGTGGCGGCGTTGTACGAGAGCTCGCTGACGCCGTCGGCCGCGATCGTCGAGATGACGCTGCCGCCCGCCGCGACGCGGATGCCGCCGCCGAGTGTCGCGACGTTGTGGCTGACGGAGGTGTCGAACAGCGTCAGCGAGACCGCGTCGATCCGGATACCGCCGCCGTCGTTGTGGTGTACGGTCGCGCCGACGAACGACGCCGTGCCGTCGGTGACGTACACGCCGCCACCGCTCGCCGCGCTGCAATCCGAGATCGTGCCGCCATTCATCGCGAAGTACGCCGCGCCAGCGCGCCGCAGCCGCCGTCGCTCTTGCCGACGTCGCCGCCCGCGATCGAGACGCCGTTCAGCACGAGCGAGGTGCCGTCGACGTCGAACGCGCGATTCTCCGGACCCGGCGTGCCGGTCGCGACCGAGACGCGTGCGATGCCGGCGGTCGATACGACCGCCAACTGCGTGGTGACGTCGAGGTCGAACGACGCGGGTTCGGTGCCGGTCGTGCGGGTCAGCACGTACTCGCCGGGCGCGAGCTCGATCGTGTCGAGCGCCGCGGTCCCGTCGGCCGCCATCACGGCTTCGCGCAGAGAGCAGTCCGCTGCCGTGCAGAACCCGGGAGGTGGATCGTCGAAGCGGTTCGGAACGAAGGTCGCAGCGCCCGCGGGCGCAGCGAGACACGCAGTGACCGCGAGCGCGGTCGCACGGATGGTCAACATGTCGGCTTCCCCGGCGCCCGGTACGGCGCGTTCGAGGAGAAATCACGCAGGACGAGGGCACGACGGGACATCGCGCCGCGCGTTCGCTTAGCATCCGACGCCATGAACTCCGAAGCACTGCTCGATCGCCTGTTCGCCGTCTCGCCGCAGGTGCGCTACGCCGCGGTACGCCGCGGGCCCGACCTCGCGCTGCGCCAGCGCGAAGGCATCGTGAGCGCGAGCGCGCTCGAGACCGACCGCTACGAGGAGCTGCTCGTCAATCCCGCACTGCTGGTGCTCGCGACGCAACGCGGTGAGATCGACTGCGGCGGCCTGCGTTATTTGCTGGTTCGCTACGGGAGCTTCTTCCAGTTCGTGCGCAGCTTCGACGACGGGCACGTCTCGGTCTCGATCGAGCCCGGCGCCGACGTCGTCGGGATCGCAGGCCAGATCGACGCGCTGCTCGGACGCGGCGCGTGAGCCGCACGCGGATCAAGGTCTGCTGCATCGCGGACTGCGCCGAGGCGACGCTCGCGATCCGCCACGGCGCCGACGCGCTCGGGCTCGTTTCCGCGATGCCGAGCGGGCCGGGACCGATCCCGGAATCGGCGATCACCGAAGTCTGCGCGAGCGTGCCGCCGCCGATCGCGACGTTCCTGCTGACGTCCGCGACGAGCGCGCACCCGATCATCGACCAGCAGCGCCGTTGCCGCGCGAACACGCTGCAGCTCGTCGACCGCGTGCCGCTGTCGGCGTACACGATGCTGCGCAAGGCCTTGCCCGGTATCGCGCTCGTGCAGGTCGTGCACGTGCTCGACCGCGATTCGGTCGGCGAGGCGCTCGACGCCGCACCTCACGTCGACGCGCTGCTGCTCGATTCGGGCAACCCGAACCTCGCGGTCAAGGAGCTCGGCGGCACGGGCCGCGCGCACGACTGGTCGATCAGCCGCTACATCGTGGAGCGCGCCGGCAAGCCGGTGTTCCTCGCCGGCGGGCTCAACGCCGGCAACGTACGCGCCGCGATCGAGGCGGTGCGTCCGTTCGGGGTCGACCTCTGCAGCGGCGTGCGCACGAACGGCCGGCTCGACGAGACGAAGCTCGCGGCGTTCGTCGCGGCGGTCAATGCGTGAGCGCGGCGGCCTGCGCGTCGCAGACGCGGTCGCGGCCTTCGGTCTTGGCGCGGTAGAGCGCGCGGTCGACGTTGCGGACGAATTCGTCGATGTTCTGCGCGCGCGCGGCGCCGTATTCGCCGACGCCGATGCTGACCGTCATCGCGACCTGTCGTTCGGCGAGCTGGATCGGGCGTGTCGCGAGCCAGGCGCGGAACTCGTCCGCGCGTGTGCGCGCCGACGCACCCTCCTCCTCGAGCAGCACCGCGAACTCCTCGCCGCCGAGCCGCGCGACGAAGCCGTCGCCGAACGCACGCTCGAGCTCGCGCGCGAACGCGACGAGGCAGTCGTCGCCGACGATGTGGCCGTGGCGGTCGTTGACGTACTTGAAGTGGTCGAGATCGAGCATCAGCAGCGAGAGTCGGCCCTCTTCGAGGCGCGCGTGCTCCGCGGCGCGCTGGAGCTCGTCCTGGAAGCTGCGCCGGTTCGGAATCGAGGTCAGTGGATCGATGCGGCTCAGGCGCTCGTACGAGTCGCGCTGCTCGCGCAGTTGCCAGTCGAGCTCGAGCCGGCTGTCGTAGTCGCGCCGGCTCCGCGCGAGCGCGAGCATCAGGTACGCGAGGTAGATCGTGAGCGCGACCGCGACCGGAAAGTCGGTGCGCGCGAACCAGTGCAACACCACGCTCGGCAGGAACAGCAGTGCGATCGCCGCGATCGCAACCGGTGGCCGCATCGCATAGGTGTGCGCGACGGCGGTCGAGTAGGCGACGGTGCACACGAGCGCCGCAGCGTGCGCCGGATCGAAACCGGGATCGAGGTGGACCCAGACCGTCACGCCCCCCCAGAGCGTCGCGGTCGCGAGCACGACGCTCCAGTTCCAGGCGAGCCAGCGCCGGCCGTGCAATGGCTCGGGCGGCGGGCGCACGACGTGGCGCGCGAACGCGAGCGCCGCGAACGCAAGCGCGAGGAGCGTCGCGAGGACCGGGTGGCGCACGAACGCGCCGCCGAAGCCGCCGACGACGAGCCAGCCCGCGAGGTAGAACAACCCGCCGATCAGCGCGCGCTGGCGCGTGTCGGCGATCTCCTGCGCAAGCCGGTATTGCGCGCGAGTCCGCGCGCCGTCCCCCCTACCGTTGCCCACCGCCATTGGCTCCCGACCCCGTTTCTGTGGGTCTCATCCCGCTACTGTCGGACTGCGCCGCACGCTCGCATCGGGAAAAACCCGTAGACCGGCAGGCATCCTTGTATCCGGACATAGAGATATACTGCGGGGATGTTGCCGATCTCGCTCGAATTCTTTCCGCCCAAGACCGACGAACAGCGCGAGCAGCTCGAACGCTCGCTGCCGAAGCTCAAGGCGCTCGCGCCCGAGTACGTCAGTGTGACGTTCGGCGCCGGCGGCTCGACCCTCGACTACACGGTCGACACCGTCGCGCACCTGCGCAACGGCCACGCGCTCGACGCGGCGCCGCACATCTCGTGCATGGGCGGGCGCGCCGACGAGATCCGTGCGCTCCTCGACCGCTACGTCGCGATGGGCTGCAAGCGCATCGTCGCGCTGCGCGGCGACATGCCGTCGGGCATGGCGGCGCTCGGCGAGTTCCGCTACGCGTCCGATCTCGTCGCGTTCATCCGGCGCGAGACCGGCTCGCACTTCCACATCGAGGTCGGCTGCTATCCCGAGATGCACCCGCAGGCCGAAAGCCTCGCGAGCGACCTCGAGCACCTGAAGCTCAAGCTCGACGCCGGCGCCGACGGCGCGATCACGCAGTACTTCTTCAACACCGACGCCTATTTCCGCTTCATCGACGACGCGCGCCGCGCCGGCATCACCGCGCCGATCGTGCCCGGGATCATGCCGATCTCGAACTTCTCGCAGCTCAAGCGCTTCAGCGACGGGTGCGGCGCCGAGATTCCGCGCTGGATCGAGAAGCGCATGCTCGCGTTCGGCGACGACGTCGACTCGGTGCGCGCGCTCGGCGCCGACGTCGTCGCGGAGCTCTGCCGCCGCCTCGCCGACGGCGGCGCGACGTCGTTCCACTTCTACACGCTGAACCGCGCCAAGGCGACGCTCGCCGTCCTCGAGCGCCTCTGAAAAATGGGACGCGCTCAATGAAGTCGCCTTAGTTGAGCGCGTCCCATATTTGATCCTGAACGGGCTCGGCTGCGGCGGGTGCGGGTTGGCACATCACCTGCTCGACGGATCGCATGCTGCGATTCGTCACGCCACTTGCGCTTCTCTTGCTCGTCGCGGCGCCTGCGCAGGCGAACACGATCCATCGCTGCGAGAGTCGCGATGGCGTGCTGGTCTTCACCGATCAGGCCTGTCATCAGCTCGGCGTCGCGTATTCGCTCGACAATGCGGGCGGCGGCGGCGAAGTGCCCGTGCAGCGCGCACGGCCGGGGATGCATCGGCTCGGCACGCCGCACGGCAAGATGCGCTACGGGATCGGCTGCGCCACGCGCACGCCCGAGGCGATGCTGGGTGCCGTGCGCGTCGCGATCGAGTCCGGCGACGTCAACGCGCTTGCCGGCCTCTACGACTGGAACGGCGCGTCGCGCGGCCGCGCGATGGGCGTCGTGCGGCGCATGCAGCGGCTCGTGCGGCGCGACCTCCTGACCGTGGAGTTCGACTATGCGGACTACGCACCCGACTTCACGATGAACCCCGCGACATTCGAGGTCACCGCGCCCGCAAAGCCCGCGCTGCCCGATCTGCTGGTCGGGCACTACGCGTGGGGCACCGGCGAGGCGACCGAAGGCGAACGCTTCTCGCTGACGCGCGACAACGGCTGCATCTGGCTCGCGGGCTGACGCAGCAACCCCGCTAGAATGCGCGCTCCCGACGGAGGCGCGCATGGCCCAGCAGTACCCGAAGCACATCTGGCACAACGGCGCGATCAAGCCGTGGGCCGATGCGACCGTGCACGTCATGGCGCACGCGCTGCACTACGGCTCGTCGGTATTCGAGGGCATACGCAGCTACGAAACCGCATCCGGCGCGGCAATCTTCCGGCTCACCGACCACATGAAGCGCCTGTTCCTGTCGGCGCGGGTCTACGAGATGCCGATCCCGTACACGCTCGAGGAGCTCAACGCCGCGAGCCGCGCGGTGATCCGCGCGAACGGTCTCACCAAGGCGTACCTGCGCCCGCTCGCTTTCCGCGGCCTCGGCGGTTTCGGGCTTTCCGCCGACACGCCGACCGACGTCACTGTCGCGGCGTGGGAAATGGGCGCGTATCTCGGCGCGGGCGTGCTCGAAAACGGCATCGACGCATGCGTGTCGAGCTGGCAGCGGTTCGCGCCGAACACGATTCCCGCGGGCGCAAAAGCCGGCGGCAACTATCTCTCGGGTCAGCTCATCGCACGCGAGGCGCGCCGGCTCGGCTTCGGCGAAGGCATCGCGCTGGATACGAACGGCCTCATCAGCGAGGGCGCGGGCGAGAACCTGTTCCTCGTGTTCAACGGCGCGCTGCACACGACACCGGTGTCGGCCGCGATCCTCCACGGCATCACGCGCGATACCGTCATGGCGCTCGCGCGCGCGCACGACATCGGCGTGATCGAGCGACAGCTGCCGCGCGAGTACCTCTATTTCGCCGATGAAGTGTTCATGTGCGGCACCGCGGCCGAGATCACGCCGATCCGTTCGGTCGACGGCAAGGCGGTCGGCACCGGCAAGCCGGGCCCGATCACGCGCCGCATTCAGGAGCTGTTCTTCGGGCTCTTCACCGGGCGCACGCCCGATACGCACGGCTGGCTCGAGCCGCTCTGACCCGCGACGCTGGGTGATTTCCCCCTCGCGGGCGCCCAATGCGCACGCGAATTGACGCAGTGCGTCTTGCGCTCGGAGGCCCTCGCGGGTGCAAATCGCGACCGGCGGGGGAGAAGGGGTCCGGAGCCACCATCCCTTTACGCATCGTCGCTCGTGCCTTCGCTTCTCCGGACCCACGCCGAGCGTTCGTTGCGGGAGCCAGAAATGAAACTTGCTCACTTGATGGGAGCGGCGATCCTGCTCGCCGCGGGGAATGCTGTCGCGCAGGACGATGCGGTGCTGACGCCCTGGCCCTCGGTCGCGAAGGTCGATTTCGACGACCCCGCACTGACGGCCATGCTGAAGGCACCTGAGCACACGGGGATCGGTCTCGTTTCGGCCGACGTCGCGAAGGTGTCACCGTTCGCGGTGGCACTGTCGTTCGACCTCGCGCCCGATCTCAAGGTGAAGTTCAAGAAGAAGAACTCGTACGTGACCGAGGACGGCTCGGTGGTCTGGTACGGCACCATCGACGACAAGTCGCGCAGTCCCGGCAGCGGGCTCTCCGCCGACGAGATCGACGACGACCCGCTGAACTCGGCGATGATCGTGCAGAACGGCGAGGATCTCGCCGCGAACTTCCACGTCGGCCGTCGCTCGTTCAAGCTGCGTCCGCTGCGCGGCGCGCCACACGTCGTGGTCGAGGTGGACGAGGCGCTGACGCCGCCCGACCATCCCGCCGAGTTCAAGTCGATCCCGACGGTCGCGATGGGCCCGGCCGACGGCGGCAAGGCGACGTCGACGATCCGCGTGATGGTCGTGATCACGAACGCCGCAGCATCCGCGAGCGGCAACGCGTCGGCGCTCATCAACCTCGCGGTTGCGGAGACGAACCAGGGCTACACGAACTCGGGTGTCGAGATCAACATGCAGCTCGCGGGCTGGTACCAGACCTCGTACGTCTCGACGTCGAGCTTCAGCACCGACCTGTCGCGCTTTCGCGGCACCACCGACGGCTACATGGACTCGTACCATGCGACCCGCAACTCGATCGCGGCCGACGTCGCGGTGCTGCTGATCAACAACTCGTCGTCTTGCGGGCTGGCGTCGGGGATCGGCTCGAGCGCGTCGACGGCGTTCGCGGTGGCGCACTGGGACTGCGCGACCGGCTACTACTCGTTCGGGCACGAAGTCGGGCACCTGCAGTCCGCCCGCCACGATCCCGCGACGGACCCGACCAACACGCCGTACGTCTACGGCCACGGCTACCGCTACCCGGCGGGCGGGTGGCGCACGATCATGGCCTACAACTGCAGCGGCGGCTGCACCCGCATCAACTACTGGTCGAACCCGAACAAGACCTACGGCGGCGTGCCGATGGGCACGACCAACCGCAGCCACAATCAGCGCGTGCTGCAGAACACGAAGGCGACGATCGCGGCGTTCCGGTAGGCGTCGCGTTTCGAGCCTCGTTCGTTCGACCGCCCCCGCGCTCGTGGGGGCGGTTTTTTCAGGCTCGGCGCGGCGTCGCAAGCGCCGGGTGCGGGGGTCACGGCGCCATCGCCTCGCAGACCGTCGCCGGTGCGACGCGACGCAGCGCGAACGTGCCTTCGCGCGCGCTCCCGTCCAAAAGCCGCAGCGCGTAGCGCGCGTCGATCGCGATGCACGAGCGTGCGTCGAGCACGAGCGTGCCGACCGCGTCCGTGCGTACCGGCGTCGGCGCGGCGAACGCGCCGCCAGTCGTGCGGTAGACCGTGAGCTCGGCGCGCGCGCCCGCGAGCGTACCCTGCGCGGTGTACCAGATCGGCGCCTCGCTCGTGGCGAGTGCGTCCGCGGGATCGAACGTGTACCAGCTCGCGACCATTGTGCGCGCGGCGGGATCGGGCTCGAGCACGAAACCCTGCTGTGTCGCCGCCGGATCGAGCCAGGTACCGCCGTGGCCATACTCGAAGTCGCCGCTCGCGGCCGACGGCGCGAGGGCCGAAAGCGCGCCGTCGCCGAGACGGCGGAAGGCGTCGCAATACGCGGCGCTCGTGATGCGTGCGAGCGCGATCTCGCCGCGGCGCTCGGGCGTGCCGCCCAGGTTGTAGCTCGCGTTCGCGCGTGCGCAGTCCGCGAAGTGAATCGTGACGCTGCCGGCGGGTTCGAGCGGCGCGGCACCATCCGCGCCGAAACGCCCGCCGCGCGTACGAAACAGCGACACCGTCGCCGTGTCGCCGGCGAGCGCGCCGCTGCCGACGAGCCACTCGTGGTTTGCGCCGGCGCCCGTCCTCGTTCCGTAGGTGTACCAGCCGACCGCGAGCAGGTTCGCCGACGGGATCACCTCGAGCTGAAAGCCCTGCCCCGGCGACTGCGCGTCGAACCACGCGCCGCCGTAACCGGGATTCGGAGACGGCGCAGTCAGCGCCGAGAGTCGCGCGCGCTGCGCGCCGCGGCCGTAGGTGAAGGCGACCAGCTCCGCAGCATTGCCGGTGCCCGCGACGACCAGCTGCTCGATCAGCACGTTGCCGAGTCCGGACGCGTCGGCGAACCAGCGGCGCCCGCCGTCCGGCGAGGTGAAGAGCCCGATGTCGGTGCCGAGCCAGAGCCGCTGCCGGTCGCGCGGGTCGATGCGCAGCACGTGCGCCGGCACGTCGGGCAGCGCGACCGCGGGCGATTCGCCGTCGAGCGCGGACCAGGTGACGCCGCCGTCGCGTGAGACGTGCACGTGCGTGCCGCCGAACGTCGAGTACGTCGCGTAGACGCTCTGCGGGTCGGCGTCGTCGATCGTCACCGACGAGACGAAGCCGCTGCGCGGCGTTGCGACGGCCCAGGTCGTGCCGGCGTCGACGCTGCGTGCGAGCGCGCCGCTCTCGAATCCGACCACGAGCCGGCTCGCCGCACCGCGCGCGATCGCGATCGCCGAGATCCGCGTGCCCGCCGGCACGATATCGGTCGTGCTCGTCGGCAGCCAACCCTCCCCGCGGCGCGCGCTGCGGTAGAGCCGCGTGCCGGCGCCGGTGTAGAGCGTGTCGGGTGCGTTCGGGTCGAGCTCGAATGGATGGATGAATGCGTAGTTCGAGGTCGCGGTCGGGAGCCCCTCGCGCAGCGATACGAAGGTCTCGCCATCGTCGTCGGTGCGCAAGAGGTTCGCGAACTGCGACGAGACGTAGTAGCGCTTCGGATCGCGCGGATCGAACGCCGCATACGCGCCGTCGCCGCCGTACACCTCGCGCCAGGCCGCGCCGCTACCGAGCTGCGTGCCGTTGTCCTGGGCGCCGGCCATGAGGCGCGTGCCGTCGGCCGACGCGACGCCGTGATAGAACTGCGTGACGCGGTAGCCCTGGTTTCGCGGCGACCACGTCATCGTGCCGGTCTCGCTGCAAATCTCGCTCGACAGCGGGCCGCGCGCATCGTCGGTCACGTGGATGCCGCCGTCGTTCGCGACGTACATGCGTTGATTCGCGGCGCCGTCGTAGCGCGGATCGAACACGATCGCGTGCTGGTCGCCGTGCACGGCACCGAGGACCCCGGGGTCGGACCACCAGCGCGACGCGATCCGGAACGTGCGCCCGCCGTCATTGCTGCGGAACAGGTCGACGCCGCCGATCCAGACGATCTCGGGATTGCGCGGGTCGACCGCGACGACGTTGTCGAACCAGCCCTGTCCGAGCGGCGGGAACGTGCCGAGCGCGCAGTTCTCGTCGGTCGACGCAACCGGATTCGAGAGCACGAGCTTCGTGAGCTCGTCGGCCGTGGTGCGATCGATCACCGTCGTCCAGTTGTCGCCGCCGTCGTTCGAGCGCGCGAGGCGCAGCAGGTTGTAGTCGGTCGTGTGCGCGGTCGCCGCGTAGACGACGCGCGGATCCGAGGGCGCGACCGCGAGCGTCGTGCGACCCGAGCCCGCCGGCAGCGCGATCACGCGCCAGCTCGTCCCGCCGTCGTCGGAGACGCGAAGCGTCGCCTGCGAGAACACGCCGCAACTCGCGATGAGCCGGTTGCGCCCGGGTGCGCGCACGAGCTCGGCGCAACCCTCGCCGTTCGGTGGCGCGAGGGTGCGGCGCCACGTTCCGCCACCGTCCGCCGAGACGTGCAGGCCGGTACGCGTCGCCGCGTGCAGCTGTCCAGTCGCGTCGAACGCGAGCCGGTTGACGTAGTCGAAATCGGGATTGCCGCGCGTCGCGGCGAGCTGCCGCCAGGTCGCCCCGGCGTCGCGCGTCACGAAGATGCCGTCGCCGCGCACGCCGCGGCTGCGCGTGACTGGCCGATTGACGTAGACGCCCTCGCCCGTACCGGCGTACAGCACGTTGCGATCGGCCGGATCCATCGCGAGGCTCACCGTCGCGAGGTTCGCGAGCGTGTCGCCGGTCGATCGCCACGTGTTCGCACCGTCGGTGCTCTTCCAGACGCCGCCGCTGACGCCGGCCGCGTACAGCGTGTCGGGCGACGTGAGATCGATCAGCAGCGCGCGCGTTCGGCCGCCGACGGACGGCGGGCCGGCCGGCTGCCACGCATTGCCGAGGAGCTTCGCTTGCGCACCGCCCGGCATCAGCTTTGCGCGCTGCGCGAGCGCCGCGGCGTAGCGCTCGACCGGTACGTCGATGCCGTCGGGCGCGCGTTGCGCGACGAAATAATCGGCGGCGGCGCCCGGCATGTCCTTGCGCGGCGAGCGCCGTGCCTCCGGCGCCGCGTTCGGCACTAGCCACCAGGTTCCCGCCGCCACCACGGCGGCGATCAGCGCGAGCGCGAGGTACCGCAGCCACCGTTCCTGCATCGGTTCGAGTACGAAGCGGAGTGTAGTTCGAGCCTACCGAACCCGCGGCGCGATGGGAAGCCGAGCTCAGGCCGGACCGGAAGCGAGCTTCGCGAGCGCCTCGCCCGCGAGACGCTGGACCCGCCACGAATCCATCCCGATCGCGCCGATCGAGCGGTAGAAGCGGATCGCGTCGACGTTCCAGTCGAGCACGGCCCACTCGAAACGCGCGCAGCCGCGCGCGAGCGCGAGTTGCGCGAGATGCACCATCAGCGCACGCCCGACACCGCCGCCGCGCGCCGACGGCCGCACGTAGAGGTCCTCGAGATAGAGACCGGCACGCCCGGTGAAGGTCGAGTAGTTGTGGAAGAACAGCGCGAAGCCGACCGGCGCGCCGTCGAGCTCCGCGACGACGACCTCGGCGCGCGGCGTCGGCCCGAACAGTTGCTCGTCGAGCAGCGCTTCGGTCGCAACGACCTCGTGCGCGAGCCGCTCGTACGCGGCAAGCTCGCGGATCAGCGCGAGGATCAAGGGCACGTCGTCGCGACGCGCCGCACGGATCTCGAGCCGCGAGGCCGCGCTCATCCGAGCTCGAACCGCGCGACCACACCGCCGCCGTCGCGCGCCGAGAGCGAGACGCGCCAGCCGTAGAGGTCGCAGAGCCGGCGCACGATCGCGAGCCCGAGCCCCGCGCCTTTGCCGGCCGCCTTCGCGCCGCGGTAGCCGCGCTCGAACACCTTGCCGGCTTCCTCGGGATCGATCCCCGGGCCGGTGTCCTCGACGCAGATCGCGTCCTCGTCGACACGGACGAGCACGTAGCCTTCCTGGGTGTACTTGAACGCGTTGCCGATCAAGTTCGAGAGTGCAACCGCGAGCACCGACGCCGGCGCCGCGACGCGCGGGGTCGCGTGCTTCTCCACCCGCACCTCGACCGGCTTCGAGCCGAGCTGCGCGCGCTGCGTCTCGACCACCTGGTCGACGACGCTCGCGGCGTCGCAGCTCTCGCCCTCGCCCGGTCCCTGGCGCTCGCCGCGCGAGAGCAGCAGCAGCGCTTCGGTCAGCTCGGCCGACTGGCGCGCGGCACGCTCGATGCGGCGCACGCGGTCGCGCGCGCGCTCGGGCAGCTCGGAGCTCATCAGAAGCTCGGTCGCGCCGCGGATCACCGCGAGCGGCGTGCGCAGCTCGTGGCTCACGTCGGCGTTGAACTCGCGGTCGCGCTCAACCAGCTCGGTGAGGCGGCGCGCGTAGTCGTCGAGCGCGGCGGCGAGCTGGCCGACCTCGTCGTTCGCGTAGTGCGAGGCGAGCGGCTCGGGCTCGTCGTCGAGCGCGGCGACGCGCGCGGCGAGATCGGTGACCGGACGCAGCACGCGGCGCGAGAGCCAGAACGCGAGCCCCAGCGAGAGCGCCGCGAATACGCCGACCGCCGCGAACAGCGCGAGCGTCAGCGCGGTCTGGGTGCGGCGCTGCTCGGTCACGTCGTACTGAAGGAACAGCCAGTAGTCGTCGTTGCGGTGGACCGCGAGCTTGTAGGCGCGTCGCTCGCCGTCCACGATCTCGTCGACGTCATAGACGCCGGTGTCGTAGTCCTTCCATCGGAACGGAACGTTCGCGAACTGGTGGCGGCCGAAGGTCCAGCCGCGCACCGCCTCGAACGTGCCGAACGGAATCAGCTTCGCCTGCTCGGGGTCGCGTCGCGTGAGCTCGGCCGCCTTGTCGACCTCGATCTGCAGGTTCGACTCGATCAGGTCTTCTTCGAGCCATTCGCGCATGACCAGCGTGGTCGCCGCGAACAGCCCGGTGAGCCCGACGCCGAACAGCAGGAACGACACGATGATGCGGCTGCGAAGCTGCCGCCGATAGCGCATGCCGGCGCGGGTCCCGTTCTGTCTTCGCAGCATTCTGTCGGAAGCGTCGATGAAAGGGGTCAGCGATGAAAGGGGTCAGAGTCATTTGCCGCCGCGGCCGCCGCGCATCACGCGGACCGGCGCTGCGGCAAATGACTCTGACCCCTTTCCCCCTCAGGGCTGAGGCACGGTGTCCGGGTCGACCATGGCGTAACCGATGCCGTGCCGGGTCGTGATGAGCGGCTTGTCGAACGGCTTGTCGATCGCGGCGCGCAGCCCGTGGATGTGCACGCGCAGCGAATCCGAATCCGGCAGCTCCTCGCCCCAGACGCGCATCTCGAGCTCGCGCCGCGTCACGACCGACGGCGATGCCTCCATCAGCGACTGCAGCAGCTTGAGCCCGGTCGGATTGAGCTGCAGCAGCTTGCCCTGGCGCGTCACGACGAGCGTGTCGAGGTTGTACTCGAGGTCGGCGACCTTGAGGAGCCGCGTCTGCGGCCCGCGCGTACGCCGCCCGAGCACCGCGAGGCGCGCCTCGAGCTCCTGCAGGGCGAAGGGTTTGACGAGGTAGTCGTCGGCGCCCGACTCGAAACCCGAGAGCTTCTGCTCGAGCGCGTCGCGCGCGGTCAGCATCAGCACCGGCGTCTGCTTGCGCGCTTCCTGGCGCAGCTTGCGGCAGACCTCGAGCCCGTCCATCCCGGGCAGGGTCAGGTCGAGCACGATCGCGTCGAAGTCTTCGACCACCGCGAGATGGAGCCCGGTGACGCCGTCGCCCGCGAAATCGACGACGTGACCTTTCTCGGCGAGATAGTCGCCGATGTTCGCCGCGATGTCGGGGTTGTCCTCGATCACGAGGATGCGCATGGGCGGCAGTATAGGCCGCTGCGCCGTCACCGTCGTGCCCGCTTGGGTGTTCTGCATGTCGGAAGCCTCCTTGTCCTTGGCCATGTCGGGCCCTCCCCAATCAAATCAACGCCCCGTCTGAGTGACCGTGGCCGGGGGCCGGCGTTCACTCGGAAACCGATTCCCGCTTGCGCGGGAATGACGGGCGAAGGGTGTCGACCGCCTCACTCGCCGCACGGCGCTGCCCGGAGACTCGGACCTCGCCGCCTGCCGTTCGAGCCGGCGTCGCTCCGGCGTTCGCGAAGCGAACGCTCGCCCCCTTGAGTCAAGGGGGCCGCTCGATTCCGAGCCGAGTTGAGCACGCCTCTACTGAATGCGCCCCGCTCCGGAGGCCGGAATCGAGCGAGGGCGGTTGTGGGGAAAAAGCGGGCCCGCAGACCGACCGCGGTGCCTCAGACGAGGCTGACGAAAGCATCAAGAGGCGAGGAGGCCCAAACGATGCTCACAAAAAGGCCCAAGGAGGTGCCGTTGGGGGAACACACCTGCCTTGGGCCGAAGCTACTGCCCCGATTACCGTAATCTGCCGTGACGCTGGAGTGTCGAGCAGAACTTACGAT
>Ga0187892_10004580_pt1 | contig 23012 bp, 19 predicted proteins | sample MA1701073metaG_FD_139345 | JGI IMG/M metagenome (GOLD analysis project Ga0187892, IMG submission 139345) | Bio-ooze microbial communities from a basaltic lava cave in the Kipuka Kanohina Cave System on the Island of Hawaii, USA - MA170107-3 metaG ... | reverse complement strand
GCTCTCACCCGGGACCGCGCTCCTGGTCGCCGCGGACCTGGAGACCGGCTTCGGCGGCTCGGGCGCGCTCGGGGCGCGGGGCAAGCCGGCGGAGCGCATCGGAGAGGAGGCGGCGCGCGCGTTCCTGGAGTTCTGGGAGAGCGGGTGCGCGGTGGACGAGCACCTGGCGGACCAGCTCCTCGTCCCGCTCGCGCTCGTCGGAGGGGTCTCGCGCTACCGGGCGGCGCGAGTGACCTCGCACCTCCGGACCAACGCCGACGTGGTCCGCCGGTTCCTGCCGGCCGCGATCGAGATCAGCGAGGCGGACGTCGTGACCGTCGGAGGCGTGTCAGCATCGCGGTGAAGAGACCCACCGCCAGGCCGGCGAGGCCCAGCTCGGACAGGGTCGGGATCCCACCCGCGACCTGGAGCTCGGTCGAGACCATCGGCGTGCACCCGGCGCCCCCCGCCGCGGTGCGGAACTCGCCGAGCGCGTAGTTCACCCAGGCCCCCCGCGCCCACACCGCGACGCGGGCGTCGAAGAGGACCGTGCGCTTCTCGCCCGGCGCCAGCGGGCCCACGCCGAACTGGAAGAGCTCCCCCTGCTCCATCGACCAGTGGCCGGTCATCACGACGTTGTTCGATCCGTGGACGAACGTGCAGCCGTTCGCGAGGAAGTCGTACACGTGCACGAGACGGAGCGCCTCCGTGCCGTCGTTCCGGACCTCGATGGCGAACCGCACGGTCTCGGCCGGGAAGAGCACCGCCGGGTGGGCCCGCTTGGCGATCACGAGCGAGGGACCCCCCTCGGCTCCCGACGCGAGCATCAGACCCCAGGACAGGGAAGCCGCCAGGAAGCGCGCCATCGACGACCTCTCCTCTCTGCTCTCCCGTCGAAAAACCATACAACTCGATTGCCCGCAATGCCCTACGACACCGTCTCTTCTTGAGCCAGGGGGCGCGAGCCCGTATCCTGGCGGCCCAATGACCGAGCGCATCCTGCTCGTGGACGACCAGCGGGACCTCCTCGACCACCTCGCCAAGGTCCTCCGGGAGCGCCGCTACGAGGTGCTCGCCGCCGGCTCGGGGGAGGAGGCGGTGGATGTGGCCCGCCGCGAGAAGGAGCGGCTCGATGCGATCGTGCTCGACCTCGACCTCGCGCCCGGGAAGCTCGAGGGCGCCGCCGCGGTGCAGCTTCTCCGCCAGGCCGCGCCCGAGGTCCCGATCGTGGCCCTCTCGGGAAAGGGGACCACGCTCGACGCGGTGAAGGTCCTGAAGCTCGGGGTCGTGGACCTCGTGGAGAAGGGGCTCTACGTGGAGGAGGCCCTTCCGGTCAGCCTGCAACGCGTGCGCGCCGTGGCCCGCGTGCTCCAGGAGAACCGCCAGCTCCGGCGCGACCTCCAGATGCTGCAGGCGCGGGTGGAGCTCCAGCGCGCCGGCGAGCGGGAGCGGAACCGCATCGTCGGGGACAGCCCGGCCATCCGGAAGGTCCTCGAGGACGTGCGGGTCGCGGCGCCCGGCAGCCGCCCCGTCCTCCTCAGGGGCGAGCGCGGCACCGGCAAGGAGCTGGTCGCCGCGACCCTCCACGAGCGGAGCGACCGCCCGGATGGCCCCTTCGTCGCCGTGAACTGCGCCGCGCTCCCGGGATCGCTGCTGGAGCGGGAGCTCTTCGGGTACGAGACGGGCGCCTTCCCGGGCGCGGACCTCCGCCGCCTCGGGAAGATCGAGCAGGCGCACGGAGGGACGCTCTATCTGGGCGACGTCGGATACCTCACGGGCGAGCTGCAGGAGCGTCTGATGCGCGCGCTGGACGCGGGGGAGGTCATGCGGCTCGGCGGCGGCGAGCGCGTCAAGGTGGACCTCCGCCTGGTGGCGGGTTCGGTCGCGGACCTCGAGGCGCGGATCGAGAGCGGCGCCTTCCGGAGGGACCTCTTCGACCTCCTGGCGCAGCGCGTGATCCGGGTCCCGCCGCTCCGGGACCGCGCGGAGGACATCGCGCGGCTCGCGGATCATTTCGCCGAAGGGATGCGTCAGAAGGTCGGATGGACCGAGCCGCGGGGCTTCGCGCCCGAGGTGCTCGAGCGGTTCCGGCTCCATCCCTGGCCGGGGAACGTGCGGGAGCTGAGGGCGGTGGTGGACCGGATGGTGATCGGCTGCCCCGAGCGGACGCTCCGGCTCCGCGACCTGCCCGTGGAGCTGCTCGGTCCGGGCGCGGGGACGCTCCCTCAGCAGCTCGAGGCCCTGGAGCGCGCCCTCGTGGAGCGCGCGCTTGACCGCTGGACCGGGAACCGCGAGCGCGCCGCCGAGAGCCTCGGCCTCACGCTGGCGGAGCTCGACGCGAAGCGCGCGTGAAAAATGGTGTCACTCTTCATTTCTTCCCCGCCGCGGGGAAGAAATGAAGAGTGACACCATTTTTCTCCTACACGCCCTGGATGTGATAGCCGGAGTCCACGAACAGGATCTCGCCCGTGACCCCGCTGCTGAGGTCGGAGAGCAGAAAGAGCGCGGCCCGCCCCACCTCGGCGGCCTCGACGTTGCGCTTGAGCGGCGCCTTCTCCTCGGCGTTCTTGAGCATGAGCGTGAAGCCGGGGATCGCCGCCGCGGAGAGCGTCTTGATCGGTCCGGCCGAGATCGCGTTGACCCGGATGCCGCGAGGCCCGAGGTCCGCCGCGAGGTAGCGCACGCTCGACTCCAGCGCCGCCTTGGCCACGCCCATCACGTTGTAGTTGGGGAGCGCCCGCTCGGCCCCGAGGTAGGTCAGCGTGAGCAGGCTCCCGGCCCGTCCCTCCATCAGCGGCGCCGCGGCGCGCGCCAGCGCGGTGAAGGAATAAGCGGAGACATCCAGCGCCTGGAGGAAGTTCGCCCGCGACACGTTGAGGTAGGGTCCGGAGAGGTCCTCGCGGTTCGCGAAGGCCACGGCATGGACGACGAAGTCGAGTCCTTCCCAGCTCTCGCGGAGCGTCCGGAAGGCCGCCTCGATGTCCTCGTCGCGGGTCACGTCCATCGGGAGAACGAGACGCGACCCCACGCTCTCCGCTAGCGGCGTCACGCGCTTGAGCAGCGCCTCGCCCTGGTACGTGAAAGCCAGCGCGGCGCCCTCCGCGGCGGCCGCCTGGGCGATCCCCCAGGCGATGCTGCGATCGTTCGCTACCCCGACGACGAGACCCTTGCGTCCTTCGAGCAGGCCCAACGGTTTCCTCCGGGGATGGGTCGGCGGGATTATACGCCCTGGCCCCGGGAGGGCTTGCCGGTCAGATGGCCGGCCGCACGCAGCCGAGTCCGTGTCCCCGGGCGTCTCCGTCCGCGCCGTCCTTCGACTCCATCGTGAGCCGCGCCAGGATCTCGGAGGCGAGCGTTCGGGCCTCCGACAGGTTGCCGTGCCCGCAGAGCTCCAGATTCAGGCTCTCGGAGATGCGCCGGATGTTGTCCTGGACGTAGGTCAGCACTTCGTTCGCCTGTTCCCGGTCGAGGCCGAGCAGCCCATAGGCGTGGCGGACGAAGTCCTCCACGGTGGCGAGCGTGGGTCGGCGGAAGACCCGGCGCGCGTGCTCGGCCACGAAGAGAGCCGCCATCATGTGCTCGGGCTCGCCGCGCGAGGGGCGCTCTCGGGGCTCGTGGACATGGGAGCGCACCGACTCCACGAGCTGCTCCGGAAACCGCCACTGCCCCAGCAGGGCGGCCGAGACGTCCGCGTGGTTCAGCCCGAGGAAGCTCTCCTCGACGGCGGAGAGCTCGGCGCCGGTGCCCCGCGCCTCGTCCACGAGCACGGAATAGCGCCGGCCGAGCGCCGCGTTCAGCGCGTAGATGCCCAGGTCCTGGAGCAGGCCGCAGAGGAAGGCCTCCTCGAGCTGGCGCGCGCCGCTCAGCGCCCCGGCGCACCGCGCCGCGAGCGCGCAGGCGAGCGCGTCCGACCAGAACATCGGGTAGTCGAAGCCCTCGACCTTGTGCTCGTCGATCCCGTCCACGAGCGCCGACGAGAGCGTGACCACGCAGACCGTGCGGAGACCCAGGATCGAGACCGCCTGGCCGACCGTTCCGATCTTGTGGGGGGTGCCGAAGACGGGGGAGTTCGCCATCCGGACGACCCGCGCCGCGATCGCCGGGTCGCGCGAGACCACGCGGCCGATCTCCTCGATCGAGACGTCCTCGTTGCCTGAGAGGCGGACCACCTCGAGGGCGATCTGGGGGATGGAGGGGAGGGCCTTCTGACTCAGGATCTGGCGCAAGAGCTCGTCGTTCATCGATTCCCCTGCCAACCCGGGCGGGACCTTCTCCGTCGAACTGTTCCCCACGAGTGTATTCGGTCGGGTCCGGGCGGGACTTGAGTCAGCGGCCCGGCCGGCCCTCCAGCTCCTTGAGCCGGCGCTCCGCGGCCTCGCGGTCGAGGTTCTCGACCCGGAGGGCCTCACGGAGGACTCGTGCCGCCTTCTCGCGATCTCCCGCGGCGGCGTAGGCCTCGGCCAGGATCGTCCGGCCGATCCCGCTCTGCGCCACCGCCCGCTCCGCCAGCGTGACCGCGCGCGCCGGGTCGCGGAGCGACGGGTCGGGCGCCGAGGCGAGGCCGTAGGCCAGCGTGAGCTGCACCCCGGGTTCCTCGGGCTCCCGTCGCGCGGCCTCCTCGAGGTCGGCCAGCGCCTCGCGCGCGCGCCCGGCGCGCAACCGGAGGTTGCCCCGCTGGAGGAGCGCCCGGGTGTTCGAGCCGTCCCGGGCCAGCACGCGGTCGAGCGCGGCGAGCGCGCCCGGGACGTCGCCCCGCCCGGCCTGGGTCATCGCATCCTGGACCGGGTCCTTGGGCCGGAGCAGCTCCTCGCACTGGGCCAGGTGCAGTCGCGCCTGCTCGAAGTGCGGCACGATGTGGAGCGCGGCGCGGAAGGCCTCGGCCGCCTCCGCGTAGCGCTCCTGCTTCGCGAGACAGACCCCGAGGTTGTTGAGGGTGGTCGGGTTCCGCGCGTTCTGGCGGAGCGCCTGCCGGTAGAGGGCCTCGGCCTGCTTCTGGTCCCCCCGGTCCGAGAACACGATCCCCTGGTTCACCAGTGCCTGCGGATAGCCCGGGTAGATGGCCAGCGCCTCGTCGGCGTGCCGGAGCGCCTCGTCCGGCTTGCGCTCGTCCAGGGCCACGCCCGCGAGGCTGAGGTGCACCTTCGCGCTCCGCGGAACCACGGCGAGCGCGCTCTCCTGGAGACGGCGTTCGCTCCTCCAGTCGGTGTTCCGGACGAGCGTGCGCGCGCCCAGAGCCACGACCAGCGCGCCGGCGACCCAGGGGAGCTCGCGGGGCCAGCGCGCGAGCAGGACGCCGGCCGCGAGGCAGAGCCCCAGGCTCGGGACGTAGAGGAGCCGCTCCGCGAGGATGGTCCCGGTGACCACCGGCAGGTTGGAGATCGGGAACCAGGAGGCGAGGAAGAACGCGGCTCCGAACGATCGCGTCGTCGCGACCAGGAGGCCGAAGAAGAGCACCAGCCCCAGGATCGCGCGGGGGTCGGAGAAGGTCGTGACCGGGATCGCGGCGTAGGAGTAGTCGCACGAGAGCCAGGCGGGCCAGAGGAGGAGGCCGACCTGACGGGCCAGCACGGCGAAGGCCGTGGCGCCGCGGTCGGCGGGGGAGGCTCCGACGATCGGGTTGTCGAGCGGGATCGGGACCCGGTCGTCGGGCGCGCCGTCCCTGATCCAGAACACGGTGGCGACGTGGACCGCGGTCAGCACGGCGAAGGGAAGCGCGGCCCACCAGACGCCCCGGTGCGCGCGGAGCGCGGGCGTCGCAAGGATCATCAATGGAAGGATCAGGACCACCGCCACCGCGTTCTCTTTCGAGAGGAGCGCGAGCGTCTGGAGGACGAGCGCCGCGACGACGAGTCGCGTCCGGTGGTGTTCGCGGGCGGAGGGCAGCCCCGCGAACACCGCAAGCGACCCGAGTCCGAAGACTCCCCAGAGCAGCTCGGCGCGTCCGCTGACCCAGGCCACGGCCTCGGTGTGGATCGGGTGCACCGCGAAGAGGGCCCCGGCGACCAGCGCGGCGGCGTCCGAGCCGGTGACCCGGCGGGCGAGCAGCCAGGCGAGCACGGAGGCGCCGGCGTGCAGCAGCCAGTTCGTCACATGGTAGGGAACGGGCGAGGGCTCACCGCGGCCGAAGTCGCCGTTCCATTGCAGCGTGAGGAACGTGAGCGGCCGGTAGAAGCCGCCGAGCGCTTCGTTGAACGGGACCTTGTGCCACCACGAAGGCAGGAACACTTCGAATCCGGCCGTCCGGAGCGCGTGGTTCTCGCGGATGTACGGCTTGTCGTCGAACACGAAGCCGTGGCCGAACGTGTTGACGTAGGAGAGGAGCGCCAGCGCGGCGACGGCCGCCGCGGCCTGGAGCGGGGGGAGGCGCATGAGGGGCGAGAGCGTAGCCCGTCGCGGCGAGCGCCGGCAAGGCCGTGTTAGACTTCGCCTCGCCATGCCGGCGGCGTTGGTGTTCCTCCTCGTCACCGCGGCTCCCGGCCCGGAAGGGGTCGCGCGTCCACGCGCCGACGTGGACCGCGCGGTCGCGCGCGGGCTCGCGTGGCTGGCGCGCCACCAGGGTCCCGCCGGCTACTGGACCGGCGACGTCGGGCACAAGCGCGAGGACGACTACATCGTCTACTTCCCGGCCGAGCGCCAGCGCCACGAGGGCCGCGGGCACGTCGGGGTTTCCGCGATCGCCGGGATGGCCTTCCTCGCCGGCGGCCACGTCCCCAAGCGCGGCGAGTACGGGCAGCTCGTCCAGCGCACGGTCGAGTACCTGCTCGGCGCGGTCAAGGAGGACGGCTACATCACGGACAGCGAGGACCGGATGTACAGCCATGCCTTCGCCACGCTGTTCCTGGCCGAGGTCTACGGCATGGAACGGAACCGCGAGCTCAAGGAGAAGCTCGAGATGGCCGTGGACCTGATCGTGAAGTGCCAGAACGAGCAGGGGGGCTGGCGCTACAGCCCGTTCGTCTACGACGCGGACCTGTCGGTGAGCGTCTGCCAGGTGCAGGCGCTGCGCGCGGCGCGCAACGTCGGCATCCGGGTCCCGCGCGCGAACGTGGACCGGGCGATCGAATACGTGAAGCGGAGCCGCATCGAGGGGGGACGGGACGCCGGCGCCTTCTACTACAAGGTCGAGGGGCGCTCGGCGCGGACCAAGACCTCGTTCACGATCAACGCGGCCGCGGTGACCGCGCTCATGTCGGCCGGGTTCTACGACTACGCGTGGCTCGAGCCGGCGATCCGGTACATCGAGGAGACCTACGACGGCGTCTCGCGCGCCTACGGGGACCACTTCTACTTCTGGTACGGGAACTACTACGCCTCGCAGGCGCTGTTCCAGGTGGGGGGGCCGCGCTTCGACCGCTACTACGCGCGGCTGGTCGAGGACCTGCTCGCGCGTCGGGACGACGACGGCTCCTGGCCCAACTCGGTCGGCCCGGGCCGCGCGTTCTCGACCGCGGTGGCCTGCATCCTGCTCCAGATCCCCAACCAGTACCTGCCGATCTTCCAGCGCTAGCGTGATGCTCCGCGCGCTCCTCTTCGACCTGGACGGCGTCTTGATCGACAGCTTCCACGCCTGGCTCGCCGTCGCGAACCAGGCGGCGGCGGACTTCGGGGCGCCGTCGATCGTGGAGGAGATCTTCCGCCGGAGCTTCGGGCAGTCGAGCGCGGACGACGTCGAGGCCTTCTATCCCGGGCGCACCGCCGAGGAGGTGGACGCCTTCTTCGCCGCGCACTTCCGCGACCACCTCGGGGCCGTGACCGTGAACCCCGACGCGCCGCCGCTCCTCCGCCGCGCCCGCGCGGCGGGGCTCCGGCTCGCGTGCGTGACCAACACGAACGCGCCGCTCGCCCGCGAGATCCTCGAGGCGACGCGCCTCGGCCCGCTGCTCGACGCCGCCCTGGGCGCCGGCCCGCCGAACCGCCCGAAGCCCGCGCCCGACCTCGTGCGGGCCGCGCTGCGCGCGCTGGAGGTCGCGCCGGACGAGGCGCTGCTCGTCGGCGACACCCGCTACGACGTGCAGGCCGGCCGGAACGCGGGCGTGTTCACGGTCGGGCTCGGCACCGACGCCGACGCGCGGATCGAGACGCTCGGCGGGCTCGCGCGCTTCCTGCCGGCGGGCTAGCCTCGCGGCAGCGCGCGCGCGACCGCGTCCCGCCATCCCGCGAGCCAGCGCTCGCGGAGCGTCGGGTCGAGGGCGGGCTCGAAGCGCATCTTCCCCTCGCGGAGGGCCGCCGTCTCGCGCGGGTCGCCGATCAGGCCCGCGCCGACGGCCGCGAGCGCCGCGGCGCCCCGCGACGTCACGTCCAGGTCGGCGCCGCGCGCCACCGGCAGGCCAAGGAGCCCCGCCTGGAAGCGGAGGAGCCAGTCGTTCCGGGTGGCGCCGCCGTCCACCTGCAGCTCGGTCACGGGGAGGCCGGACGAATCGACGAAGAGCCGGAAGAGGTCGTGCACCTGGTAGGCGATCGACTCGAGGGTCGCGCGCGCGAGGTGCGCGCGACCGGCGCCGCGGGTCAGCCCGCACACGAGGCCGCGCGCGTCGGGCGCCCAGTGCGGCGCGCCGAGCCCGACGAAGGCGGGTACGAGGTAGACGCCGCCGTTGTCCTCGAGCGAGGCCGCGAGCGCCTCGGTCTCGCCCGCGTCGCGGATGATGCCGAGCGCGTCCCGCAGCCACTGCACGGCCGCGCCCGCCACGAACACGGCGCCCTCGAGCGCGTAGACCGGCTCGCCGCGCGGCCCGCAGGCGAGCGTGGTGAGGAGTCCCGCGGGCGCGGCGGGCCGTCGCGCGCCCGCGTTCACGAGCAGGAAGCAGCCGGTACCGTAGGTGCACTTGGCCGAGCCCGGGTCCACGCAGCCGTGTCCGAAGAGCGCCGCCTGCTGGTCCCCCGCGATGCCGGCGAGCGGTGCGCGGAACCCGACGCGCGCCGGGTCGGTCTCGCCCACGATCCCGGCCGAGGGGCGCACCTCGGGGAGCATGTCCGCGCGGAGCGAGAAGAGCGGGAGCAGCTCGGGGTCCCAGGCGCGCCGCTCGAGGTCGTAGAGCATGGTGCGCGAGGCGTTGGTCGGGTCGGTGACGAGACGGCCGGTCAGCGCGTGGACGAGGAGCGCGTCGATGGTGGCGAAGCGCAGCGCGCCGCGCTCCGCGGCGGCGGCGACCTCGGGATCGTGCTCGAGCAGCCACCGCGCCTTGGTGGCGGAGAAGTACGGGTCGAGCACCAGCCCGGTCTTCCGGGCGATCTCCGCGGCGTGTCCCTCGTCGCGGAGGCGCGCGCACGCCTCGGTCGTGCGGCGGCACTGCCAGACGATGGCGCGCGCGAGCGGCCGGCCGTCGGGCTCGAGCGCGACGATGGTCTCGCGCTGGTTCGTGATCCCGACCGCGGCGATGGTCGCGCCGGCCGCGGCCTCGCGCGCGAGGCGGAGCGTGGTGGCGACGATCTCGGCGGCGTCGTGCTCGACCCAGCCGGGCCGCGGATAGTGCTGGGTCAGCTCGGCGCTGATGCGGCGCTCGGGGCGGAGCCTCTGGTCGTAGCGGACCACCGTGATGCCGGTGGTCCCGGCGTCGATGCCCAGGAGCGAACCTTGCGCCATGGAGGCGGGAGACTGTACCTGTCGTGCTTCTCATGGACAACCTGACGCACGTCCTCTGCGCGACCGCGCTCGCGAAGTCCCGCCTCGGGCGCGCCGACCGGCTGGCGCCGGCGGCGCTGATCCTGGCGGCGAACCTCCCCGACCTGGACGTGATCGCGCGTTTCTGGGGCAAGGCGGCCTTCCTGGTCCATCACCGGGGGATCACGCACGCGGTCGTCGGTCTCGCGGCGCAGCTCCTCGTGCTCGGCGCGGCGGCGCTCGCGCTCCGGCGCCCGCGCCTCCTGCCCGCGATCGCGATCGGGCTCCTGAGCCATCCGTTGCTCGACCTGCTGAACACTTACGGAGTCCGTCCCTGGCTCCCGTTCGATCACACGCGCTGGTACGGCGATCTCGTGTTCGTGGTGGACCCCTGGCTCTGGCTCCTCTTCGGGGGCGCGACGGCGCTGGCCGGCCCGCGGTCGCGGTGGGGGAGCGTGGCGCTCTCGCTCATGGCCGCGGTCGCGACGTTCTTCCTCTACTCGAGCGGGCGGGCTCCCGCGGCGCTCGAGGTCGTCTGGCCCGCGGCGGTCGGCGCGCTCGCGGTGCTTCGCCTGCGGCACCGGCTCCGCTCGACGCCGGTGCTCGCGGCCGCCGGCCTCCTGACCGTGCTCTATCTCGGGCTCTGCGCGGGCGCCGGTGCGGCGGCGCGCGGGCGCGCGCTCCGCGTCCTGCCTGCGGCGGAGCGGCCGTGCGCCGTGACCGCGTCGGTCCATCCGGCCGACCCGTTCGAGTGGACGGTCGTGATGGAGACGGAGCGTCAGGTCCTCTGGTACCCGGTGCGCCTCCTGGGCCTCGACGGCCCTCGCCTCGCGGTCTCGAGGAACCTCGACGATCCGCGCGTGCGCCGCGCGGCGGCGACGCCGGCGGGGCGGGCGTGGCTCTATTTCGCGCGCCACCCGATGGCCGAGGTGGTCGGCGACCGCGTGCGGCTCATGGACGCGCGCTACCAGCTCGGCCTCCTGGCCGGCTGGCCGACGCTCGAGGTGCCGGTCGCGCCCTGAGGGACGGCCGCGCGTCAGCCACCGGACGGCACCGCTTTCTTGGGTCCGCTGTCCTTGCGAATCGCCGGAGTATGACATATTCTCCTACCCGGAGGTTTCGATGCCGAAGACCAAGGTCGCCGTCACGCTGGACACCCAGACTCTGCGTCGGGTCGACCGCCTGGTCCGTGACGCCCGCTATCCCAACCGGAGCCAGGCCATCGAAGCGGCGGTTGCCGCCCAACTCGAGCGCCTGGAGCGTCGACGGCTGGCGGATGAGTGCGCCAGGCTCGACCCGGCCGCCGAGCGCGCCATGGCCGAGGAGGGGCTCGGAGCCGATGCGGGGACATGGCCGGAATACTGAGAGGCGAGATCCGTTGGGCGGACCTCAATCCGGTCCGGGGCAATGAGCAGGCTGGCCTCCGGCCGGTCCTGATCCTCAGTCACGATGTCTTCAACGAACGCTCCGGGACCGTCATAGCTGTTGCGCTGACCGGTCAGCCTCAGCGGGCCGGGTTTCCGTTGACGCTGGAGCTGTCCGCCCCGCGACTGCCCAAGCGATCCTGGGTGAAGATCAGCCAGATCCGAACGCTGGCGACGGAACGCATCGGCAGGCGGATCAGCCGCGCCTCGCCCGAGGAACTGGCGCAGGTGCTCGAGGGCTTGAACGAGATCCTCGGTGCCTGACCAACCGGCTGGTCGATCCCACTCCTCAGCCGGTCATCCTCCAAAGGGTCAGGGTCCCTTGGAGGGACCGGGGCGTCGGGGCGTCCAGGCGCTCCTCTCCCGCCCTACACTCCCTCCTACAATGGCAGCGCGTAGGCGGGGGATCGGCGGCGTCCAACTGCGGACCGACCGGCGCGTCGCCGCTTTGGGCCACCCGGAGGTCTGGACCTGTGACGACCACGAGTTCGCGCGCGTTGAGGGGAACGCGCCTGCGCGCCCCTGGGTATCCGGTCACGCCGCGGCCGAGGACCTCCGGGACGCGCGCCTCCCGATCACCGAGCGCGCGTCCCTCCGCTCCACTCTCCTTCGCGAGCTCGACGCCCTCCGCGGCACCCCGGACTGTCCGCGTTCCTGCACCGGCCGTCTTCGTCGGACCCTCTCGAGCGCATGAGGTAGTTACGGTGTTACCGAAGGAGTAGGTAGAACCCGGATTCTCGCTACCGGATCGTGATCCCCCAGGCATTGCTCACCGCGGCGATCCCCGTGGGTGCGATGGACACGGCCGCGCCGAAGACGCGCTGCCCGGAGAGCGCGGCGGGGATACTCACGCTCGGAGGCGGGACCGCGCGACCAGAGGGACGCAGCACGCCCGCGAAGTTCTGGGAGAGTGGCGGGCCCACCGACAGGCGGAAGAGGAAGAGCGGATCGAGCGCGACGTGCGCCACGCCCGCGGCCCCGAGTCGGGCGGCTGGAACGCGTTCCCTTCCACCGCACACCAGCTCCGTTCCACGCCGTGATCGAGGCGATGTTCATGTTGTTCCCGGATCGAGCGCGGGTTCGCCCCGGTCAGGAAGTCCGACTTGAAGATCGAGCCGAACGACTCGCCCCAGATCATCCCGCCGTCCTCGTCGAGTGCGCCCCAGACGACCGCGCCCGCGGTCGTCTGCAGGGGCGGGCTGGAGGTGAGCCCGCCCGCGGCCCGGTCGTAGCGCCAGACCGCGGAGGACTGCCAGATCAGGAGCGCGTCGTTCCCCGGCGCCATCTCGACGACCGGGTTCTGGAACGGGAGCGGCACCGTCGTGATGAGCCCACCGGCGGCGTCGAAGACGTAGAGCCAGCCGTTCAGCATGGTGTCCGCCGCGACCGCAGCGTACCGCGCATTGGCGGGGAGCTGCGCCGCGGCGGGGAGGGAACACGCGGCGAGGAGGAGGATGGAAACGAGACGCGAGTCCAGGGTCTCCGCTCCTTTCCGCTGGAGTCGGCGCCCAGTATCACCGCAAGCCTCGGTCAGGTCCATCGGAGGGACCTGGCGCGCGCCGATCCGCTTGCCCGACGCCGCCGCCCGCAAATAGACTGCGGCCGCAGCCAGGAGGTGGAGTCATGGGAAATCGCGCGAACAGAAGGCGTCGCGGTGCGCGTCGATTCCACGTGGGTGGCGAGTCTCTCGAGCTGGAGCTGCGCGCGTTCTTCGCCTTTCTGGATCGGGGCACCGAGGCAGACCGCGAAGCCGCGCCCCCGACGAGTCCGTTCGTAGGGAAACGACTCGGCGACTTCCGCGTCCTCGGAGCGATTGGAAGGGGAGGCATGGGGCTCGTGTTCGAGGCCGAGCAGCTCAGCCTCGGACGGCGGGTCGCACTCAAAGTCCTGGACCCGTCCCGCATCGGCCCTCACTCCCTGGAGCGGTTCCAACGCGAGGCGCGAGCGGCCGCACGCCTCAGCCATCCAGGCATCGTGCGCATCCTCGCTTTCGGAGAAGAGCATGGCATGCCCTATCTCGCCATGGAGTGCATCGATGGGATCACCCTGGCCAGTGCGCTCCAGACGCTCCGACCCCGGGACCGGCGAACGGCGCGGGCGTTCCGAGAGGCCCTTGGACAGCTGCCGAAGCCGGACGAATCAGAGAGCAGCGACGACTACGCGGTCCTGGTCGGGACCATCCTGGCACAAGTCGCGGAAGCCGTCGAACACGGACACCGGCAGGGCGTGATCCACCGCGATCTCAAGCCGGCCAACATCCTGCTGCGCCGCGACGGCACTCCGGTGATCACGGATTTCGGGCTGGCGCGGGATGCCGACGGATCGAGCCTGACGGGAAGCGGAGATGTGCTGGGCACGATCGCCTACATGAGCCCGGAACTGCTCGCTCCGGGACGAAAGCCCGCCGATCCGCGCGTGGACGTGTACTCACTGGGTGTCACGCTCTACGAAGCGCTCACGTTGCGCCCTCCCTTCGATGCCGAGGGACGGGACCAGCTCGTCTCGCAGGTCCTCGCGACGAACCCGGTTCCTCCCCGCAAGCTCGAACGGCGGCTCTCCCGGGATGCCGAGACGATCGTCCTCAAGGCGATGGACCCCGATCCGGCCCGCCGGTATCCGTCGGCCCACGCGATGGCCCTGGACCTCCGGAGATTCGTCCGCTCGGAGCCGATCCACGCGCGTCCGCCCGGAGTCGGAGTGCACCTCCGGAGGTGGATGCGACGTCGCCCGGCGCGTGCCGTCGCCGCCGGCATGCTGCTGGCCTCCCTGCTTGCCGGCACGACCGGCGCCCTGGTCCAGGCCGCCGCCCGTCGCCGTGTCGCCTGGGCCGAGGCGGCCCGATCGCGAGAGGAAGCGACGGCGCTGACGCGAGAGTACGCCTCGGTCCGCCGGGAGTGGCTCCGGCTGCGCGAGGAGGTGTCGGTGGGGCGCCGCGAGGGGGAGGGTGCCCATGTGGCCACCCGTCAACGCGCGGAGCTCGCCTGGAAGGAAAGAGAGCTGAACCGGAAGTTCTCGGATCTCGACCGCCTGTCCGCGGCGGCGCGCGATGCCCTGGAGCGGGGCGCGAGGATCGAGGCGCCGCTCCGGAGCGGGGTGCTGGGGCCGGAGCTGACGGACGCGTTCGCGACCCACTTCCTCGAGCTCTGGAAGACCGCGCTCGAAAGCGGGGACCAGACCCGCATGGAGCTCTACGCGGGCGAGGTGAGGAAGCACGACCGGTTGCGCGCTCATGACGAGACGCTCTCCGGCAGCGGAGTGCTCGTGCTGGAGCCCGGGGGCACGGACGTCTACCTGTTCCGCTACGTGGACCATGCCGCGCTCAGCCCCGATCGGCCGGTGATCTCCCGCCTCGTTCCGGTCCCCACCTCGGGGCGCGGCTACCGCCGCGAGACGGGGCCGCGCGGGTTCCGTCCTGGGGAGATCTGTCTGGTCATCCGAGGGATCGCACCCCGTTCGCCTGCGGCGGCCGCGGGTCTCGAGCCCGGGGACCTCGTCCTTCGCGTGGAGGGACAACCGAGCGGCGCCGGTTTGCTGGTCGGAGCTCTCGCGCCCGAAGGGCCCGCTGCACGGATGGGAGTACGGCTCCTGGATCCGATCGAACTCATCGACGGACATCCCGTCGAGGGCTGGTTCGAATGGCGTCAGGCCGGGACCGGGGCCCCGCACCGGGTCGTGATCAGAGGGCGGGAGCTCCTCGGCGCGGCAGGAAGGAGCCTGGGCGAGACCTTCGGACTCGTGCCGAGGACCCCTCTCGAGATCATCGCCCATCCTGCTCCAGAGTCGGGCCTGCGGCTCACGTGCCTCCGGCAAGGCGAGCCCGTGGAACTACGGCTGGCGTCCGGAGAAAAGGCCGGGATGACGTGCGAGGTCACGGCGTACCCGCTCGTGTTCTCCTCACGGAGTCGCCTGTCCTCGGGCCGGCTCCCCATGGATCCGGGCTCCTATCTCATCGTGGTCCGGAAAGCCGGTTACGAGGATCAGCGCTTCCCCTTCGTCATGCCGCGAGGGGCCACCGTGGAGCATCGGATCACGCTGCTCCCCGATGGCTCGACGCCGCCGGGCTTCTGCTTCGTTCCCGGGGGTGCCTTTGTCGCCGGCGGCGATCCTCAGGCCTTCCAGTCCGCTCCCGAAGAGCGGCTCGAGGTTCCGGCCTTCTTCATGGCCCGGAGGGAGGTGACCTATGGAGAGTGGTCGGAGTTCGTGAACGATCCCTCGATCCTGGAGGAGATCGAGGAGGCGCGCCGCGAGGGGCGCACCATCTATCTGCCTCGGGACGAGCATCAGAAGCCCTGGAGGGCCGTGCTCGGTCAGGGGGGACGCTACGTGTTTCCTTCGCTCGACCCCGAGACGCCGATCCTGAGCGTGACCCGGGAGGATGCGGCGCGCTATGTGGCCTGGAGGAACCGGCGCGCCGAGGAAGCCGGCGAGCCCTGGGTCTTCGACCTGCCGACGGAAGAGGAGTGGGAGAAGGCCGCCCGGGGAGTGGATGCGCGTCCCTATCCGTGGGGCGAGCACTTCGACCTTTCGCTGGCCGCGACGGCCTATCGCAAGTCGGACACCGTCTGCGAAGAGCCGGGGGGTTTCGAGCCCCGTGACGAGTCTCCCTACGGCGTGCGGGACCTCGCCGGTTCACGGTCCGAGTGGACGCGAGACGAGCGGGGCCCCGGTTCGGGCAGCTACATGGCGAGAGGAGGGTCCTGCGGTCACATGACCGCGCAGAACTTCCGCGCCGCCACACGCGTCGGCCCGGAGCCGGGCTGGCTCGGACGCGATCAGGGTGTGCGCCTGGTCGCACGGCCGCGGAAACCTGGTTCGCTTCCTGACGGGAAGGCCATCTTCCCCTTGGAGCCCGCCGAACGCGTTCAGCCTTCCGAGCCCTCGAGGGGGGACCCGGCAAGAGAGCCTGGCGCGGAGGGCGGGAGCCAAGGAGGAAACATGACGACCCTGGACCGCCGAACCCTTGGATCCGCGCTCCTGTTGGCACTCCAATCCGGTGTGATGGGCCAGTTGGCCTGGACGAATCGCTCGCCGGCGGTGTCCCCGCCCGCCAGGGAGTCTCACGGAATAGTCTTCGACGCGGGACGGGGACGCGTCGTCCTCTTCGGAGGCGCTGGCACGAGCGCGCTCGGGGACACCTGGGAATGGGACGGCATCACATGGACGCAGATGCGGGCGAGTCCATCCCCGTCTCCGCGCGGGAACTTCGGCATCGCCTACGACGTGAAGCGTCGTCGGACGGTGCTCTATGGTGGCGGACTCAGCGGCTGCAACCCGCTCGACGACACCTGGGAGTGGGATGGCATCCGGTGGACGCTGGCGGCCAGCACTTCACCCATGGGCGGCCGTGTGGGTCACGCCCTGGCCTTCGATGCCTGCCGCGGCACGATCCTGATGTTCGGCGGCGCTCAGTCGGGAGCGTGCCAGCGCATGAACGACACTTGGTCCTGGAACGGAACGACGTGGACGCAGCTCGGGGTCGGGGGGACAGCGCCGCCGGCGCGCTCCGACGTCCGGCTCGCGACCGACGTCACGCGCGGACGGGTCGTCCTCTTCGGTGGCCACTCGGGGCCGACAGGCGCGTATCTCGGCGACACGTGGGAGTGGGACGGCACGACCTGGACCCAGGCCATGCCCGCGTCCGCGCCGGTCGCCCGCATCCTCCACGGACTGACCTATGACGCCACCCGGCGTGTGAGCGTCCTCTTCGGCGGGATCGACATCCCCCAGAACAACCAGTCCGACACCTGGGAATGGAGCGGGAGCGCCTGGAACCAGGCGGCGCCGGCGGCCTCGCCGCCAGCCCGGAAGGACCTCGCGATTGCATTCGACTCCTGGCGCCAGAGGACGGTCCTCTTCGGCGGCCGGCAGAATCAGGGCGGACTGCTGTCGGACACCTGGGAGCTCTTCGATCCCCAGACGCCGGCGTGCACGGTGTTCGGGCTCGGTCATTGTCCGGGAGGACTGGACCTGCGCTGTCTCACCGCTCCCAGGATCGGCTCGACCCTGGTGCTGAACTTCGCGAGCACGAATCCGGCCGGGTTCAACCTCCTCGTGCTCGGACCGGGACCCTGTCTGGTGCCCCCCGTCGGAATCGCACCGCCCGCGGTCTGCGCGAATGCGTGCTCCTTCCCCTACCCTGCGGTCGTCCTTTCCTCGACCGGGAACCCAGCGGCCTTTCCCTTGCCCATCCCGAACCTGCCGATCTTGAGGGGCATCCCGTTCTGCGTTCAGGGCGCTGCGTTCGAGGCCACCACGTGCTTCCGGCTCACTCTTGCACTGAGAATCGTCCTCCAATGATGACCGTCCGTCATGCATCTTCGTCTTCCAGCGTCGCCAGGGCGCGTCGCAGCGCCGGGAGGATGTAGCGGCCGTATTCGACGCGGACGGCGGAGGCACTGGGCGCTCCGGTTTGGGCGGCGATCTGCTTCCAGGACGCCTGCGAGAAGACGCGAAGCCGGAGGATCGTGTAACGGCGTTCGGGAAGCGTCGCCAGCGCGGCTGCGATCCACACGCGGCGCTCGTTGCGCCGGCACCAGGAGGATGGCGTGGGCTCACGGTCTGCGAGGCGCGAGAGCATTGACGAGCCGGAGCTGCTCCGTGGTCGTCGCCGGACCGACCGCGCCTCACGCCTGAGGTTCCTACGGTCCGCCGTCCAGTAGTCGACCCGGTCCTGGAGCTGCCGGGCGAGCACCTCCTTGAACCAGGCGAGCATTGCCGCCGGGCCTCGATACTCGAGCCCGCCGAGCTTGCGCGAAGCGAGCAGAGCCAGACCCTGGAGCAGATCGGGGACCTCGGAAAGGAGGCGTTCTCTCAAGACCCCGTTGTCCAGCGCTCGGACGCGCTCGAGAGCCACGCGCTGCAGGGCAGGGACCCAGGGTTGCCACAGCAGCTGAAAGGCCGATGGGTCCCCACTTCGCAACCGGGTCCAGGCGTCGCGGACCGGATCGGGAAGGGCGGTCTCCGGGGTCTTCGACGGTCCTTTGCCCATTGGCGGGAACGGGAGGTCGGCCTGGGTCTCCACGGCATCCGAAGCTTACGCGCCGCTGGCCGCGACGCGCGCGCCGTAATACCATCCCGGCCCCTTGAAGGAGTCGTCCTACCGCCGCTACCCGTGGATCGGCCTCCTGACCGGCGTCTTGGGCGGGGCGCTCGGGGTCGGCGGCGGCGCGATCGCGGTGCCGCTCATGACCGCGCTCGGGGAGACGCAGCGCCGCGCCCAGGGGATCCTGCTCGCCGCGGTCGTCCCCTCCTCGCTCGCCTCCGCGCTCTACTACGGCTGGCTCGGCCACCTCCGCCTCCTCCCCGCCCTCTTCTTCGCGGCCGCCGCCATGCCCGGAGCGCGCCTCGGGTCGGTCCTCGCGCAGCGCCTCTCGAACCGCTTCCTCTACCGCGCCTTCGGCCTCCTCCTGCTCGCGCTCGCGATCCGCATCGTGCTCCCGTTCGCGCCGCCGGCCGCCGAGCGCTGGGACGCCGTGCACGTGGCCCAGAGCGCCGCCGCCGGACTCTGCGCGGGCGCCGTCGGCGGACTCTTCGGCGTCGGCGGCGGCATCCTCTTCGTCCCCGCCGGCATCCTCCTCCTCGGCCTCGAGCAACGCGTCGCCCAGGCCGCGAGCCTGCTCGCCATCGTCCCCACCGCCGCCGTGTCCCACCTCGCCTACCGGAAGAGCGGCGAGACCGACCGGCGCGGCTGGGTCCTGCTCTCGATCGGCATGGTCCCCGGCGGCGTGCTCGGCGCGATCGCCGCCCACCACCTCCCCACGGCCGCGCTCCGCGTCGGCCTCGCGGCCCTCCTCGGCCTCATCGCGCTCCCGCGCCTCTTCGGACGGGCGCCGCGATGACGCGCCTCCTCCGCTCCACCACCGCCGGCGTCCTCCTCGTGCTGGCCTTGGAGGTCGCGGTCTTCTCGATCCTCTCCCCCCATTTCCTCAGCGCCGCCAACGTGCGCGACACGCTGCTCACGATGTCCTTCATCGGGCTCCTCGCGCTCGGCCAGTCGGTGGTCATCCTCTCCGGCGGCATCGACCTCTCGGTCGGCTCGCTGCTCGGACTCTCGAACGTCGTCGCCGCCTGGCTCCTCTCCCCCGACTTCGGCCACGCGCCCTGGCCGGCGGCTCCCGGGGTCGCGGCGGGGATCCTCGCCGGCACCGCCGGCGGGCTCCTCAACGGACTCCTGGTCGCGGGCCTCCGGATCCCGCCCTTCATCGCCACGCTCGGAATGCTCTCCGCGGCGCGCGGGGTCGCCTACTGGCTCTCCGGCGGGCTCCCCATCCAGCGCCTCGCCGAGCCCTTCGGCCGCCCCGACCTCACGGCGCTTCCGCTCCTCCCGGGCCTCGCGCTCTACCTCCCGACCGTGGCGGTCCTCGTCGCGACGCTCCTCCTCGAGACCACGCTCCGCCGCACGCGCACGGGCCGCCACCTCTACGCGCTCGGCGGCAGCGAGGCGGCCGCGCGGCTCTCCGGGCTTCCCGTCGGACGCACGAAGCTCCTCGCCTACGGGCTCTCCGGGCTCCTCGCCGGGGTTGCGGGCACGCTCACGCTCTTCCAGTACGGCGCGGGGGACTCACGCGCCGGCGTCGGCTTCGAGCTCGACGCGGTCGCCGCCTGTGTGATCGGCGGCGTGAGCCTCGCGGGCGGCGTCGGGAACGCCGTCGGTCCGCTGGTGGGCGCGCTGATCACGGCGTCGCTCCAGAGCGGCCTCATCATGGTCCGGGTGGAGCCGCAGCTCGTCCACATCGCGACCGGCGTGGTCATCGTTGCCGCGGTCGCGCTGGAGCGCTGGCGGCGGAGAGGAGGCTGAGATGCGGCACACGGTCTGGTCGTTCGCGTTCCTGGCGGCCCTCGGGGTCGCCCTCGGCGGCTGCGGGCGCGCGAAGAGCGGGAAGCCGGTCTTCGCCGGCGTGCCGAAGATGCTCAACAACCCGGTCTTCGAGCTGGCCCACCGCGGCGCGCAGAAGGCCGCGGCCGAGCTGGGCGTGGAGCTCCTCTGGAACGCGCCGATCGAGGGGGACGCGCTCGCCCAGGTCGGGATCGTGAAGAACTTCACGGCCCAGAAGGTGGACGGCCTCTTCCTCTCCGTGAACAACGCCGAGATGCTGCGCGGCGCGATCGACGACGCGGTCACCGCCGGCATCCCGGTCGTCTGCTTCGACTCCGACGCGCCGCAGTCGAAGCGGCTCACGTGCTACGGCGTGGACGATGCCGCCGCCGGCGCGCGCGCCGCCGAGCTGATGGTGGAGAAGATGGGGAAGCGCGGCGAGGTCGCGGTCCTCCACGGCACACAGGGCGCACCGAACCTCGAGCTGCGCATCCGCGGCTTCACCGACCGCATGCGCCAGATCGCGCCCGAGGCGATCGTGCTGCCGCCGGTCTTCTGCAACGACAACATCCAGAAGGCGGTGGACGTGGTGAAGGCGCAGATCACCGGGAACCCGGGGCTCACCGGCTTCTACATGTCCGGCGGCTGGCCGCTCTTCGCGACCGCGCCGGGCCCGTTCGCCGGCACGGCGCCCGGGAAGCTCGCCGTCGTGGCCTTCGACGGGCTCGCCGAGGAACTCGAGTACGTGCGGCAGGGTCTGGTCCACGCGCTCACCGCCCAGAAGTGCTACGAGTGGGGCTACGAGAGCGTGAAGCTCCTGATGGAGCACCGGAACGGGCGGCGCGACTTCCCCGGCCACACCGACAGCGGGTTCGACGTGATCACGAAGGAGAACGTCGAGGCGTACGCGGCGCGGACGAAATAGGCGGCGACCTCACTTCTTCTCGACGTCGGCCGGGGCCGGCGTCGCGGGAGCCCGGCTCCTCTCATCGATCGCGCGGAGTTCCTCGCGGAAGCGCCGGAGCCCGACGTCGAGGACGTAGGCCTGCACGGTCTCGATCGCCGCCTGCTTGTGCTGGGCCAGGAGCGTCCGGTTCGCTTCGGGGACGTTCAGCCGCCCCGGCGGGGTCGCCTCCAGGAGGTCCACGAACCCCTGCGCCCCCTGCCGGTCGTCGAGCTGGCCCAGCGACTCCCGGAACTTCCGGTAGGCCTCGTACACCTCGCTCAACGCGGCGTCCCTGCGCGCCTCCTCGCGAGAGGCGTTCTCCCGGAGCGCGAAATAGAGCTCGTCGGCGTGGTAGCGGTATTCCTCGAGGGACGCGGCCGCCGCCGTCAACGCGTCCACGTGAGACTTCCCCAGCTTCGGTCCGATGCTGAACGCGGTCCGCACCTTGTCCACGAAACCCCGGTCCTTGAGCCCCGTCATCAGGTCCCGGGCCGCCGCCGCGACCGGCCGGCGCACCTCGAAGAACTTCTCCACGCGCTGCGGGTCCAGGAGCCCGTCGGCCTGCGGCTGGAACGGATGCTTCTCGTTCAGGTTGGCGTAGGCGACGGCCACCTGACGCATCTCCTCCTCCACCTCCTTGCCCTGCTGTACGAAGAAGTAGAGGACGGCGCCCACCGCGCCGACGCAGAGCAGCACCGCGATCAGGCAGCCGACGACCCACTTGCTCACGGACGCATCCTTTCCAGTCGTGCCTCTGCGCGCAGCCGGCGGACCACCTCGAAGCTGCTCGGAAAGGCCAGGTTCTCGGGCGTCTCCCGCAGCGGAAAGGCCCGCACCTCCGCCGCGTCGTCGCCGGGCCGGAGCGTCCCGCCCGTGATCTCGCCCCGATAGACCACGACCACGACGTTCTTCGCGCCGTTGTGGTCGAAGAAGACGCCGAACACGTCGCCGGCGCGCACCTCGAGGCCGGTCTCCTCGCGCGCCTCCCGCTCGGCCGCCTGCGCCGGCGACTCGTCCGCTTCCTGGAAGCCGCACGGGAAGGACCAGTGGTCCTGGAGCGGCGGGTGCTTCCTGCGGATCAGGAGCAGCCGGTCCTCCTGGAAGAGGATCGAGCCCGCGGCCACCGGCGCGGACCGGAAGTGGATCCAGCCGCAGTCCGGGCAGGCGCGCCGCACGCGCCCGAAGAGCTCGCGGTCCTCGAGCGCCCGGCCGCAGCGCAGGCAGTAGTTCTCCAAGCGGCGCAACTATACCGGCGGGCCCGGCCCCGCTCCCACCCCGACGCGCGCGCTATTCTCTCTCCGTGCTCGATGAGGCCCGCCCCTCCGACCTCCCGCTGATCGAGCGCTGGGTCCGGCGTTTCCGTCTCGACGGCGAGGACCTCCGGCCCGAGCAGTTCCTGGTCTGGCGCCGCGGCGGCGTAGTGCGGGCGTTCGGCCGGATCAAGCCCTATGGCGGGGGCGTCCACGAGCTCGGGTGCCTGGCCGTGGCGGAGCGGGAGCGCGGCCAGGGGCTCGGCCGGCGCCTCGCGCGCGAGCTGATCCGGCGCTATCCGACCCGCGTGGTCCACATCACGACGGACGTCGGCGGCTATTTCGAGCCGCTCGGCTTCCGGGTCGTCGCTCGCGGCCCGCGTCCCCTCCACGAGAAGATCGGCCGCATCGAAGGGCGGCTCCGCTCGGGCGTCGTGCTCATGGCGCGGCGTCGCGACGCGGTCGAGTGCTTCGACCTCCGCGCGACGCCTCTCTCGCGGCTGCCCGAGGCGCTGGCCCGCCTGCACGCGGAGCTGCCGCCGGGGACGCGCGTGCGCCTGCGCCTCCCGCGCGGTGCGGCGTCGCCGGCGGCGGGAGGCGGGTTCGATCGGGCCCGGGGCGGCGCGTTCCTCCGGGCGCGGATGCTGCCCGATCTTGTGCGGCCCGGGCTCCGGCTCCTGGTCTGCGGGCTCAACCCGTCGCTCTACTCGGCCGACGCGGGCGTCCCGTTCGCGCGGCCGGGGAACCGGTGCTGGCCCGCGCTGCGGCGCGCCCGGCTCGTGGGCCGCGACCGCGATCCGTGGGGGGCGTTTGCGCGCGGGATCGGTTTCACCAACCTCGTGAGGCGGGCCACGGCGCGGAGCGACGGGATCGCCGTCGCGGAGTTCGAGGCCGGGCTGGCGCGGTTGGAGGCGCTGGCGCGCCGCTTCCGGCCGCGCGCGGTCTGCCTGGTCGGGCTCCAGGGCTACCGCGCCGCGCGCGACCCCGGCGCGACGGCCGG
>Ga0187892_10004579_pt1 | contig 23013 bp, 20 predicted proteins | sample MA1701073metaG_FD_139345 | JGI IMG/M metagenome (GOLD analysis project Ga0187892, IMG submission 139345) | Bio-ooze microbial communities from a basaltic lava cave in the Kipuka Kanohina Cave System on the Island of Hawaii, USA - MA170107-3 metaG ... | reverse complement strand
GCGCTCGCTGGGGTCCGGTCCCTCCTCAGTGCTGATCAACGTCCGAGCCCGTTCGTGAGCGCGTTTCTGGCGCTCCTCCTTAGCGGGCCTGTCCAAGCAAGCGACAGCTCGGCAAAGCGTGACGGAAGAAGAGCGCATGTTCGACATCTGTGGCAGCCGGGCGCACCATCGGCAGCCCAACAACGAAACCCTCCTAGCAATCACGCGAGGTCCTGAGCATCGGTGTCGTAACGGCGGACCCGAAGAACAACCGAGTGTCGTGAGAAACTCACAGCGAAGGTCACAGCCCGCCACCACGTAATGCGATAACGCCCGTACTAGACCAAACGGTGTTGAGATTTGATGAGAGCAATCTGGTCGGCTGGCACCTTGGCAGCGCGGGCGTACTTCTCCCAGTTGCCCATAGCCGCGACTACGCTATCGATAATGTCGGCACCGTCACGCTTGATTCCCATGGACGCGCCGATGGTCAGGAGGTCTTTACGAGTGAATCCGTCGACCTTGTTGTTCAGCGTCATCTGGTGGACTCGAGTAAAGCCAGCACCCCGCGCGTAGGTGAGATCATACGCCGGCGCCAGGCGCCACACTCCCTTCTGATCCATGAGAAAGCTGATGTTCTTGACGTGGTCGTCTTGGTTCACACCTACCACGTTGAACACACCGCGACGAAACCCTTCCTCCAATGCAGGATAGCCAAGTTCGAATTGCAGGATAGTTCTCAGGAATTGTTCATATGAGAACTGACCGGGGTTGTTGTAGTCGACGTGGTGAAGGCCACCGAGACTGTGCAGGTGCAGACGTGTGTTTCCAATTCGGTCGAAGCGCCTGACCATCAGGTGACCGCACTGCCGCTCCTCCAGCAGAGCGGTGTCGGGCATATCCATTCCAGCATCACGAGCGAGACGCGAGTAGGCATACTCGATGCGATTGAATGGCTTGGGGGTCGGGTCAGGTGCTTCCAGCTCTCCCACGCCGTCGAACTTCATGATCCAGTATTCGTCCCCGGCCTGTGGCTTAGCAAAACCCGACCGGATCTTGTTGGTTGTCCTATTCCACAGCACGAGCGCTTTAGGGCGCGCACCTCCTGCCGAAGCTCCGACTCGCATGATTTCGGGGATCGCCACGTCCGGCCGCCCCTCGATGACGACACGTGCTTGCTCCACGAGAGCAGCGATTTCGAGGGACTCACGCTCAGCCGACCGTTCAACTCGAACCGGGGGACGGAACTCCAATGCCCCCATCGCTCTTTTTCCGACGTAAAGGAGTTTTTGCACCGGGCGCATTGCGTCGTCCGGACGGCCCCGATCCGTGAAATACTTCCTGATCACGGCGTTTCCAAACCGGTCGGGGAGCGCATCCGCCAGAACGCCAGGCAGTCCGGCAAAAGCTTCGAGACGTTGGAGTTCGGGAAAGGTCAGCGGCCCTTGCTTGGACCACGGCAACATGAGCGGGGAGATCTCAAGACCAGTGCGGGCGAATGCCGGGTCATACTCAAACGTGATCTGGCCATCACCGGTCTCGGCGACTGCACCAACGAAGTGTTTCCAGATCCAGACCTCCGCAGCGACCGCAACCTCAGCCATGACTGTGCGGTCGAGCGCGCCGTCTCAGTCGTCCCCTGTCACGCACGAGTTGGAGAGGCGAGATCGTTGGTTTTGGCAAGAAGGAGTCCAGGGCTTCAAGGCGACCGTACACCCGGAGTAGGCGCACCACGGTACCTAGTCGGGGGTTCCTGCCGGCCTCGGCATTGACGATGGTGTTTCTGTTCAACCCTGCCCGTCTCGCCACGTCCGTCATACCCAGATTCTGTTGAAGCCGGTAGCTTCTAAGGCGAGATCCCAACTCTCGCAGGGTTTCCTCATCCGTGTTACTGCCTAGTGTTTTAGGCATAATAGCCCCAGTCGTGAGTCATTGCACAATATAATGGTCGCAAAACATGATGGCAAGTAAGGACTATAATATTGTGCAATAAAGCTCACTGGGTTCGATAACACCTATTATATTGGGCTATATTGGTCGAACAGCATTAGCTGGATTTCCAGACGGGTACAGCGTAAGCAACCCCCATTTCACGTCGCGACCCTGCGAATGGCGTGGACTGAGGTCCCGAGGTCGGCCCGGCAGGCTCCTCAGGTATTCTAGCAGCGGCGGATTTCGCGATCGCCCGGTTGGCCGGGTTTGGCACTAACCTCCCGCCCGGCTCCCGTTTTCAGCTGATGCGCTCCGCGGTAGACAAAGCACACAATCGCATTGGACCTTTCCCGAGTTCCGACCTACTGGCGGAAGCAACGTGGAGCATCTTTGAGCTTTATCTGATTTGTCGCTGTCTAAGGGCCGAGGTCCATCGGCGAACGCGGGGCGAGGGTGCGGTTGTACGAAGACCACCCCGGCGGCCCGCTGTTTCGATCGGTCTACGTCAAAGGAAAGGAGAAACGAAAGTCGCTGGGGCACCGCGACAAAGAGCTGGCGATCCGAGCTGCTCCACTCCCTGCGAACCATCAGCAGGCGTTGGACCAGGAGACGCTCACCATCGGCATGGCGGTCCAGCTCTATCTGGAGAGCCCTCAGCACTTGAGCAAGAAGGCGCTGACGCAGCGCTGCGATAAGCGCGATCTGGAGCGAGTGGTCGCATTTCTTGGCGCGAGTCGCGATGTGGCCTCGCTGTCCGAGTCGGATGTGCGACGCTTCACGGTGGCGCGACGCCAGGGCGACCCGAATCTCAAGTACGTGGCACCGGGCAAACCAGTCCGGGACCGTACGATCGAGCTGGACCTGGTGATGCTCATGACGGCGCTCAATTGGGCCGCGCGCGAGCGCACCAGCACAGGTTGGCGGCTGCTCAAGGAGAACCCGCTCACGGGCATTCGACTCCCGAAGGAACCGGCCGGCGCATCTCGGCGTGGCGCAACCTGGTTTGGGACGATGTCGACTTCGAGGCCCAGACGATTCACTGGCGCGCCGAGCACGACAAGAAGGGTTAGGAACAAGTCGTGGTGATGAGCGAGTCGCTGCGGGCCGCGCTCGCAGCGCAGCAGAGGGCGCAGGCGGCGATTGGGAGGACGGCCGTATTTCCGTCGCCCAAGGACCCGGCGAAGCCGTGCAATCGTCATCTGTTCGATGACTGGCTGCGGCGGGCGTAGAAGTTGGCGAGGATCGTCCCGCAGCGTCGCGGCATGTGGCACTCGATTCGGCGAAAGTGGGCGACGGAGCGAAAGGGTCACCCGGTGGAGGACGTCGCCGCCGCCGGTGGCTGGAGGACCGAAGAGGTGCTGGTGACGTCGTACCAGCAGGCCGACGCCGAGACGATCAAGAACGTCGTGTTGCAACCGACGCACCGGGTAATGAAGGGCTGAGAGATCCCTCGGGCGCTGCGCGCCCTCGGGATGACCGCCAAGGCGGTCAACCTCGCAGCATTACTCACAGCGCAGTGGGGTTGGCGGGATTTGAACCCGCGACCCCCTGAACCCCATGCCGTCGATTTGTCGGGGGAGTCACGACAAAGAGTAGCAACTACGCGATGTTCTGGGCATCGGTGTTGTGAGTCGGACCCCGAAGATCGACCGGGAAGTGCAGCAGAATCACAACGAAACTCACAACGCGATTGAGCACGAAAAAACGTTGAAAATCCATCGGCCCCCTGACCAAATCAGGGGGTCGACTTTTTTGACGACGCTCGCCCCGTGAGCCTGAAAACCACTCACAACGACTCACAACAGGTTCCCAAACGTGCAACCCCCTGAGCGCAGCCCAGGGGGTCGTGATAACTCCAAGCCGAGGATGGCGTTTGGTTTCCACGAGGCGGACGTAGCGAGGACGAATCGCTGCCCGTAGAATGGAAAGGTCAGTCACCGTTAGGCGCCTGATGACCTCATGAGCGTCAACCAACTTGTCGTCGTGATCGGTGGTACCAGAGGAACGGGCCTTCTCATTGCGCAGCGCCTCCAGCGCCAGGGTGTGCCGGTTCGTATCCTCGCCCGAAATCCTGAACGTGCGCGGGTGCGGCTCGGACCGACGTTCCCCATCATCGCAGGTGACATCACGCAGCCGGACACCATTCCCCGCGCCGTCGACGGCGCCACTCATGTGGTGTTTACCGCCGGTTGGCGGAGTGGTCGTCCCGCGACGGAGAGGCACATTCGAGAGACGGAGTATGGCGGCGTCGTGAATACTTTGGCTGCAGCTCAGCGGGTGGGATTCGGCGGCCGCTTTCTGTACATGACAGCAAGCAGTGTCACGAGCCGGTCCTGGGCCACCGTGCTCCTCAATCTCTACAAAGGCAATACGTTGGTGTGGCGCGAGCGCGCCGAGCACGAGATTCGCGGCAGCGGGCTCGAGTACACCATCATCCGAGCCGGGATTCTGCTCAATCGTGCGGCGGGCCAACATGCGCTGGTCGTGACGCAACGCGCCCTGCCGCTGTCCATTCGCTACAGGATCGCCCGGGCCGATGTCGCCGACGTGTTCGTCGCTGCCCTCGGCCACCCACGAGCGGTCCAGGCCACGTTCGAAGTTGTATGGGGCGACGGCCCGCCCCGCGATTCCTTGCCCGCACTCCTTGACCAATTGAAGCCAGATGCGCAGCGCTGATACGTTCTCGCCTAGGCAGTCGAGCTCGTTATCTGGTCCGGGGTCATAATGCTCACTCGTGTTGCTCTCGCCGGCTGTTTCCCGCTACGCACGACGTTCATTCTCATGTTGTCCTCGAGCATGCTCCGAGGCCAGGAAATCCGCGTGGGCGAGCCGTCTTTGGTCGCCCGAGCACCTGAACAGCACTCGTTTACCGAGCCCATCGTCACAGTGCATCCGGTCCACCCAGACCATCTGCTTGCGGCGGCCATGATAGAGGCGGAGGGCGCGTCGTTCGAAGAGAGAGTCGCACAACAGACCTGTGCCGCTTTTCTCTCGCTTGATGCCGGCAGAACTTGGCGACAGCGCAACTTCTCCGTAACGCGCTGTTTCGACCCCTGGGTGGTGGTAACCCCGGACGGTCGCGCTTTCCTCTCCGTGATCGGTCGTCGTTCAACGGGCGAGGACGGCCTATTCATTTTTCGTTCCCCTGACGGCGGTCAAACGTGGGACGACACACCGATCAACGTTGGAGGGGGCTTCGATCACCCAACGCTCGTGGTCGACTACCAGTCCCAGAAACGTAAAGGCTGGCTCTACCTCCTCTCATGGCGGCCCATTCGTGCCGAGGATGGCGAGCGACGCTCGGCTCTCACAGTCATGCGGTCTCTTGATAGCGGCAAAACTTTCCCTGAGCCCACACAGGTCATTCCAAACAACCTCGTCAACCTCGCAGAGATGCCCGTTGTCCTTTCCGACGGTACCCTGATAGTCTCGTTCGTCGAGGCGGCACGCTGGGCCGACACCCAAGGGAGGCTCGATCGCTTCGATCGGTGGCGGGCTTGGGTCCTGCGGTCCACGGACGGTGGGCATGCTTTCTCGAGCCCGTTGTTCGTCACCGATGCCTGTGGTCCACCCCCGGCCTTCCAGCTCTCCGCCCTCGCCGTCGACACCTCGAGTGGGCCGTTCCGAGACCGATTGTATTTCCTCTGCGGTGCTCATCAGAGAGGCCCGATTACCCTCGTGTTCTCAGCGGATAAAGGTGAGACCTGGTCCACACCCGTCGCTGTACCTCCCGCGCTACACGACTCGGAACCACGACGGATCCTCGGGCTGGCGGCGAATAACAAGGGTGTGCTAGCGATTGCTCATCTCGACCACATCGCGCAGTCAGGTGATTCCTGCCAGGCCCTTTACTTCGCTGCATCGCTCGACGGGGGCCTCACGTTTCTCCCACCCCGTCGCCTCTCGAGTACTCCGTGTGCGGCCTTCGGTGATTACTTCGGAATGGTCAGCACACCGGATGGCCGGTTTCGCCTAATGTGGCCCGAAATGCACGGTGGCGTGTCGGAATTGCGAACAGTGATCGTCGACGTTGAAGGCCACGGCGCGCCGGCAAGATGAATCGACCTCGGAGAGATGACCACGCGGCCCGCCTAACCTGCAACTGAAGCTGCCGGCGCCCCCGCGAACCTATTGTAAGGTCAGCGGCTCTCTAGGGAACCGAGGCACGACACCGAGTAGCAATCACGCGAGGTCCTGGGCATCGGTGTGTCGTAACAGCGGACCCGAAGAGATCAACCGAGTGTCGTGAGAAACTCACAGCAGAACTCACACCTTTGCCTTGAGGAGTGGAGCGGTGCCGTTGCCTAGCCGCGTGCTCGATTGTCGCGACCTATCACGCGTCGTCGGGCCGATGCTTTTTTGCCCGTATCTCAATGCGATGATACTGACACGCAAGTACAATCCGTTCGAGTGCTTCGTCAGACAGACTTGTGGGCGCGCGATCGAGAAGGGCTTCCCATGGTTGACCGATACCGCAGCCGTCGGTGACGCAACCTGCCCGCCGCGCAAAGGCCTGCTGGAACAAAGTGGCAAGAGCAGAGTCCAGCAACGACGATAGTTCTGTGGAAACGCGAGTATCAATAGACTCATAGATGTGTTGCAAATCCTCTTTGAGCCATCCAGTAATCTTGGCGCAAGCAAAGAGTCCGTCACCAAAGTTGAGCTTGCCGCTGGGCCTGTAGTGAGCGATCTCATTTCTAAGCTTGTGAATTGTGTCAAGAGCCACCTCGACCGCGCTCTTGAGTGGCTCTGCGCCGGATTCTGAGTCGTGGAATATCGCCTGAAGCTTCACTGGACTACCCCAAAGTCGTCGCGCTTGGAAGAACGATCGCAGCAGCCCAAAGTCGAGTTTGCTGATAAACTCAGATCCGCTTTGCGTTGGGCGCGACTGCGATGCCTCACGAATGATTCGAGCGATCTCATCGAGCACCCTTGCGTCTCCGACTTCCGAAAACTCAAGTGCGCGACCAATCGCCTCTATCGCCTGCCTTACTTGCTCGTCTTGCACTCGCTTGCGAACATTGCTGGGGACCGCATTCGGATCATCCGGCCAACCCACTCCGAAGACGTCCGTGAGCCGCTCATCCACCCGAGACTTGAGTGCTCCCTCGACGATCCCTGCGGCGAGATAAAACACTCTTGCCCGACAAATCCATGAGTCGAAAGCCCCTACGGCATAGCGCCAAGCATTATTCTTGATTCGAGGTTGCCCAGTGCGTTTGAGCGCCTGAAGAAGCTCTTCGACCACACTCAGAACGCGAGCCGGCTCGTTCCAATGGAGGAACTTGTATACGCGCCGGAACTCATCCTGTGAGGCGTTTAGAGGCCCGAGCTCCTCCACTCGAGCCAGAACGTCGCGAGTGGCGTCCCTATACGTCGCAGACGTCAGCTCGCCTGCTAGGCTTTCCGCTGTAGCTTGCCAGTCAGTCGGCATGGCTCAATGTGTTTAGAGGTAAGAGGTTGGTGCCCTTGTGGCTGGGAAGAGCAACAGGTATAATGAGGGCGATGGTTTGAGGGCACGGGTGCGCGCAAGCGATCTTCTCCACTCTCTCACCAGACCGAGTACCCAGACTCCTAGGGCCAGCGCACTTTGGTTTGTGCGTTGGCCCTTTGGTCTTCTTCCCTCACTGTGGTCGCAATCGCGCTTGTGGTCAACCAAGGCTGGTGCCACCCTCGCTGTCACCTACGCTGGGCGTAGAAAACCCTGGGGTACGAGTCCCAACCCATTGATGCTCTCATTAACAAACTCAAGATCCTCATGGACCTTCAAGACGTTCTCGTAATCCCAGTACCGAACCTTGTCCCGCAGCTCCTTTACTCCCTGCGCCTCGCTCCTGATTCTCTCGAGCTGATCCTTGTCGGACACTGCTACGACTCCCTGCACTGCCGGGTTGTTTAAGGATTTCAACAGGTTGATGATCAGACTGTCGATGCTCCCCTTTGTCTGCACTTCAAAGACGTAGATGACTCGCCCCATGTTGCCGATGGTGGCTTCCCAGACTGTGTCGACCTTCGCTCCCTCGGCAACCTTGCGTTCCGTTTCTGCCCGGAGGCCAAGCCACTCGCCAATGTCGCGGAGCTTATCACGCACGTCGTCATGGATGAATTCAGCGCCGGTCGCTAGCGGCAGCGTCTGAGTTGGTTCGTCTGCATCCTTCTTTGCATGAATGCGCGACAGGTTGTCTTCGACCTGAAGTCTGTCCCATATGAAGTAGTCCACCGCAAGAAGCGTTGTGTCAGGGAAGCCCGCCGCCGCAAGCTCCTTGGCGATCTGTGACGCGACACCGCAGAGGCCCTCATAAACCTTGCCTGTCAGCTGGTAGTCGTACCGGGGGAGGCCGTCGACCTGAAGGTACTTGAGGCCAACGTACGCGCGTCTGTTCCAGAGCATGAAGTCTTTGGGATGAGTCTTACAAAGGATCTCACTCATCATCGCCGGTCCCAGGCCCTTGACCTTCTTGCGGAACCCATCCCACCGAGCACCAATTCCGCCCTTTCCCCAGACGAGGGCGGCGAGCTGAGTCCGCAGCGCGTCGAGCCCGTTGTCATCCACCAGTTTGTCGATGACGTATTGCTTGTTCCCCCAAATCCTCATAGCCCATAGGGGGGCCAGGTACTCGTACAAGCCCTCCTTGTCCATCGTCAGGAGTTTCTCGCTCGTGACCCCGTTGTATGTATCCACCATCGCCGCGCGTTCTTGCAGCTCCCTCTCGAATCGCTCGGAGTCGTTGTGAGAGGCTTCGACAAAAGCCCTGATTTGATTACGAAGCTCGGCCAGCTCCATTAATCGCTCTTCCTTCCCTCGGTGATGGTCGCGCGTTGCCGAAGGTCCCCGAGGACGCTCTCGATCTGCTCGAGGGCACTGCGGAGGTCTTCGGCGATCTCCGCCGCCAGCAACTGCGGGGCCGGTAGCTTGGAGGAGTCCTCCAGCGACTCATCCTTCAGCCAGAAGATGTCGAGGCTGCATTTGTCCCGTGAAACGATCTCGTCGTAAGTGAACCCGCGCCACCGGCCTTCAGGGTTTTTCTTCTCGCTCCACATTGGTGTGCGCTGGTGCCGGTTTTCCGGGTGGTAGCACTCGACAAACTCGTCGAGGTCCGCACGGACCATACGCCGCTCCTTCAGCGTGAACTCCTTGTTGGTGCGGCAGTCGTAGATCCAGACCTTCTTGGTCCAAGGCTCCTTCGCGCCGGGCTTGCGGTCGAAGAAGATCACGTTCGCCTTCACGCCTTGTGCGTAGAAGATGCCGGTCGGCAGACGAAGGAGCGTGTGGACCTCGCACTCCTGCAAAAGCTTGCGCCGGACCTTCTCACCTGCCCCGCCCTCAAAGAGGACGTTGTCAGGCACCACCACAGCGGCTCGGCCCGGAATCTTGAGCATCGACTTCACGTGCTGGACGAAGTTGAGCTGCTTGTTGGAGGTCGTCGTCCAGAAATCCGGCCGGTTGTAGGTGATGGTCTCCTTATCGGTTTCACCCTCGTCGTTGATGACGGTGATGGAGGACTTCTTCCCGAAGGGGGGGTTGGTCAGCACCAAGTCCACGAGCTCAGACGGCTCGCTCCGCAAGGCGTCATCGGTCTTGATCGGCGGTTTCTTCTTCCCGTTGTCCGGGCCAATCCCATGGAGGAAGAGGTTCATTGCGCACAGGCGCGCAACGCCGTCAACCAGTTCGACTCCACGCAACGCGTCGTATCGCAGCTGGCCCTTCTGATCCTTGTTGAGTTTGTAGTGAGTAGCAACGTAGTGGTGCGCCGAGAGCAGAAAGCCGCCCGTGCCGCAGGCGGGGTCAGCGATGATTTCGCCGGGTCGCGGGGCGATGCAGTCCACCAGCGCGTCGATCAGGGCCCTCGGCGTGAAGTACTGCCCCGCGCCGCTCTTGGTGTCCTGGGCGTTCCGTTCCAGCAAACCTTCGTAGGCATCGCCCTTGACGTCGGCCGACATTTCCGACCACGACTCGTTACCGATGAGATCGATGACGAGCCTCCGGAGCTTGGCAGGGTCCTGAATCTTGTTCTGGGCCTTACTGAAGATCAGGCCGAGCGTCCCACCTTGCTCGCCGAGCTTTCGCAGCGTGTCGCGGTAATGCTCCTCAAGTTTCACGCCCTCCATCTTCGGATTGACGAGGTCAACCCAGCGAAAGCCAGCGGGGACCGCCTGCGGCTCGCCGGTGAGGGCTGCGCGCTCGTCGGCCATCTTCAAGAACAAGAGGAATGTCAACTGCTCCAGGTAGTCCTGATAGCTGAGCCCGTCGTCACGGAGTACCTGGCAGTAGCTCCACAGCTTCTTGACGATGCGATCACTCTGGTCAGTCACGCGGCTCCTCTTGCTTGACGGCCAGGCGTCGTCTTGGCGCTAGCGGCGGAGCGCTCGGCTCGGATGCGGGCGAGTAGCCTCTCAGCTGGTTCGTCAGTCGGGTCTTGGTCGACGAGCTTGCCCTCGAACGCCCATTTCAAAACCGCCTGTCGCAACCGCACACAGCGCCGCACGCCAGCCTCAATCGTCGCCGTGGCAGCGATGGCAGTCGTGTCAACCCGTTCCAGTTCGTCGGAGATGCGTCTCTGCTCAAGCATCGGCGCGAGCGGTACCGGCGTCTGACCGAGATCCGCCTGGTTAACCTTGTAGATTCCGGCGGTGGTCTTTGCGCGACGCTCGATATGTCGCCGAACCGGCGGGCTATCCCACCAACGCGCTAGGAGAGGTGGGTAGAGGACTGCAGGATCCACTCTGGCCCTGATCAGCGTGTCAGGGAAGGCGACCGGGTCTGGCGCGGCGCTCACACGCCCTCCGCGTCCGACTAGGTGGATCGATCCGTTTCCTCGAATGATAAGGAAGTCATCTGCCTCGACAAAGAATCTCTGTGGGTCGATGTCACTCCAATCGCCGCTCTTCCGTTCCGTGAGATCAACGACGCTGCTCTTAATGCACGTCAACCGTAGCACTGGGACGCCTTTTCCGTCGGGGACTGACTTGCCGTTGGCAAGAGGCTTTGCGAGCAACTGATCGAGACCCGCCCAACACCACCCCTCAGGAAGCGTTGGGAGCGCGCGTGTGTCCGGGGCCACTGGCTCCTCATACTTCGCCTTCCACTTGTCGTCCTTCGGCGGCTTTCCGTCGGCCCTGAGTCTATTGAGTTCGGCCTCTTCCCAGCGGCGACGGTGCTCTTTGAGGATGCGGGCGAGTAGCACCTCCGCCGGTTCATAGTCGCGATTCTCGGCCCTGGCTAGGGACGCCTCCGTCGGGACCAGACGGCCCTCCACAGCCGCCTTGAGCACCGAGGCGCGGTATGACTTCAGTTTGGATTGAACCCGTTCGAGGCTGGCGACGGCGTCGTCGAGACGGGTGAGGTAAGAATCGATGGCTTCGACGATCCGCCTCTGCTCCCGCGCGGGCGGCACCGGCAGCTCGTGCTGTCTTACATCAGCAGGGCGGATCGCCGGGTAGACGACACCCTGCACGCCCTCGCAGACATCGGACACAAACGCTTGGCTGCGAACTCGATTGAAGACCCATTCGGGGAGCACGCCCTTTGGTCGAAGCACGTCGAATCCCGTCGAGGCGACGGCGCCCTCGAGTTCTGGGGGTACCATGGCAACGGCGTTCAGATTCGGACGCGTCAGTGAAACAAGGACGTCGCCGGCCTTCACCCACTGACGGGCGCGTGTCGGCGCATTCGCACGGGTGACCTTCTCGGTTGGGCCCACGCGCTTGAGGTCTCTGTCGATACTGCCAATGTCGATGTACGGCACAGCCGTCGCCCCCGGCTCGCGCTGCTCGACCCGCTCGAGCGCGCATTCGCCGAGCTTCGCCCTCGTCCACCCCTTCGGGAGTGTCATGCCGCCAGCGCCTCATTCAGTTCCTGCACGATCCCCTTAAGATCCTTCCCGAAGACCTTGGATGCCCGCGCCAAGCCTCCTTCATTCGTGAATGGCGTCAGGTCGAAGCTGTCCATGTCAATTTCCACGCTCGTCGCGATGTGATCGCGCATCATGCCGAGCCACCGAATCTGCTCGTCTGAAAACCTCCGACCGTTGTTCGACTGCTGGGCCAACCACTCCGCGAACCGGTCCCGAACCCGATCGGCATGCGGTACGAGTTCTCCGTCCTGGTGAAGGGCAAATCGCACGAGTGACACGACATCGGTGAGGAGCCGCTGCGCTGACGCCCCGCGAACCTTGGATTTCTCCAGGGTCTCGTAGGCACGCCATAGCTTCTCCGTCGTCCACGAACGCGGAGGCGCTGAGATCGCGCTGGCAAGCGCCTGGATGTCCTTGAACCGAAGTCGTCGCTTGTGCGGCACCGAATAGAAGATCTGCAGGGCGTCAATCTCGTCCCTGTGCTCGGCAAGATAGCTCTCGAACGACTTCACCAAGGCCGCTGCCTTCTCCCGCGCCTCGGCGCTGTAGCCGGTCTGGTCCGTGAGCAAGGTGTCCTTACTGACCTCATCCACGATCTGCTCGAACTTCTGCCGGAGGTCGAGAACAAGCTTTCGGAGCTGAGGCGTTGCCATCAGGGTCTGAATGGCGGTCTTCTTGAGCGGCCCAGCCGCCTTGTTGAGCTGCTCCTGAGTTGGCGTATCCGCCTCGCTCAGATGGAACATCCGCCGAGCCGCCTCGTCTCGGCGGTCCGCGTCCAGGGCGTCGAGTAGCGCACTGGAGATGCTCCCGAGCGAGACGCCTCCGGACGTCTCCGCAACGGTCTTCTGATCATCAGGGTCGCACTGCTTGTCGATCCGGGCCAGGCGGCTGGCCAGGGACGAGAGATAATCGTCATTCACGCCTCCCGCAGCGACATGGTCGAGCAAGACCTTGAGCGACACGCTGGGGTTCTTTTCGAGCGGCTTTGTGTCGGAGAGTGTCTTCTCAGTCACACCCACACAGTCCACGATGAGGAAGTGGGTCTTCGCCTTGGCATCCGGGGTGACCCCCCGAAGCTCATTCGAATTCATGACGCGCACCCCGCGGCCCTTCATCTGCTCGAACAGCACACGAGAGCGTACGCTCCGCATGAACATGACGATCTCGACCGGCTTGATGTCCGTGCCGGTGGCAATCAGGTCCACGGTGACAACGATCCGTGGGTCGTAGCTGTTGCGAAACGCCTGGATGAGGTCCGCCGGCTTCGCTCCCGTCACTTTGTACGTGATCTTCTGACAGAACTCATTCCCCTTGCCGAACTCCTCCCGGATAATCTTGACGATGTCCTCGGCGTGCGAGTCATCCTTGGCGAAGATGAGGGTCTTTGGTACGTCGGTGCGGTCGGGAAATGTCTCCTTCAAAACCTTGTCCCGAAACGTCTGGACGATGAGCCGGATCTGATCAATGGCGACCACGTTCCGGTCGAGGTCCTCGCCGGCGTACTCGATGTCCTCATCGGGAGCCTCCCAGCGAACCTTGCGAGTCTGCCGGTCTCGATGCCCCACCATCGTGCCCGGCCCGGCCTCGATGATGGAGCCCGCCGCCGTGATACTGGTGCGAATGCGATAGACCTCGTAGTCGCAATTGACCCCGTCGGCAACCGCGCGTTCGTGCGGATACTCCATGACGACGTTCTGGCCAAAGAAACCGTAAGTGTGCTTCGCGGGAGTCGCCGTCAGACCCAACAGGTAGGCGTCGAAGTACTCGAGCACCTGTCGCCACAAGGAGTAAATGGAGCGGTGGCACTCGTCGATGAAAATGACGTCGAAGAACTCAGGCGGGATGCCCCTATTATACACGACCGGGAGCGGCTCCTTGGGCAGCATCGGGTCGTCCTCCATCACCGTGTGCTCTTCGGCCTCTGGGTCGAGTGCTGGCTCGCCTTTCAGGATCGAATAGAGACGTTGAATGGTCGAGATCACGACTTTGCTCGAAGAGCCGACCGTATTCGAGGTCAACCGCTGGACGTTGTACAGCTCGTCGAACTTCCGGTTGTCATCCGGCGTCCGAAAACCTTGGAATTCCTTTTCGGCCTGCTCGCCGAGGTTCGCTCGATCGACCAGGAACAGCACGCGCCGAGCCCCGCCGAACTTGATGAGCCGGTAGATCTCGGTGACCGCTAGCAACGTCTTGCCGGTGCCGGTGGCCATCTGGATCAGCGCCCGGGGCCGATCGTCGAAGAGACTCTTCTCGAGATTGCTGATGGCCTGGACCTTATTGGCCCAGAGGCCGGGCAGGTCCACCGGGGGCATGGCGCGCAACCGTGCGCGCAGCGTGGATGGCTTGGTGTTGTCCGCGCTGGTGTAGAAGCCGCCGGATTGCTTCAGCCACCCGTCGAGCGTGTCGGCGGTCAACCACTCCCGCAATGTCTCGGGCCGGTGAAACGAAAACACTGGCCGGGAGCGCGGCTGCGGGTCCAGCTGATTGATGAAGACCGTCTCTTCGCCGGTCGAGATGTAGGCAAATGGAAGCGGTTTCCGGGGGGCGGTCAGCGAGGCTGGCAGTCCCTGCACGTACTTCTTGGCCTGGAATTCGACGCTCGTGAACGAATAGCCGGCGGGCTTCGCCTCCACCACGCCAAGAGCATTGGCGTCCACGAACAGGAGGTAATCGACGTACCCGTGGCCCTTCTCGAGTTTGAACTCCCGCACCGCAATGGCGTCGGCTGCGGTGAGGTTCATGTCCTCGCGATCTTGAACGAGCCAACCCGCCTGCGCGAGCAGGGCGTCAATCTTCTCGCGAGCCCTGGCTTCAGGCGCGTTCTTACTTCCAGCTGGTGACAATTCTCAGCCGCCTCCGAATCTGCCTCTCGCTACTACATGAAGTTGCGAAAGTCGTAGACGTCGTTCACCATGTTCGGATTCTGCTGGATGATATCGGCGAACGCCTTGGAATACACCAGGGTGACGGGAAGCTTCTTGTAGAGTGTGTTGTTGTTCCAATCCATTTTCGTTAGTGCGAGCACTCCCGCACAGGTGTCATGCCAGCCGCCTACGCCTGAGAATCTCCTTAGAAGTATGGGCGCCGGGGTCGGACGGAGCGAGCCTTCCTTATACACATTGTATCTTGGATTCTCGACGTGAACGCCCACCACGCTGCCCTGTGTCCAGAGCAGCGCTTCATTTCTGTCAACCGGAATGTACGTCCCTCGCTGGACTGGATAGTTGTGAGGGCGCGGCGGCGAACTCTCATCGAACCTGATGCCTTGCCAGTCGTTTGCCTTTACGACCTGCACAAGCTCGATTTCTGTACTGGCACGGCAGCTATCCAGTGCGCCGAGCGTTTCCTCCTCCGTGAACCGCGTGTTCTTGTGAACGGTGATCTTTTGCGGCACACGGCCAGCATGGCCACTTTGATAAATCTCCAGACTGCGTGACAAGACAGATTGCATCTCGTAGCAAGAGAGATACGGATTGTGGCGCTCGTCTTCGGTGAACTCCCTGGCGTCATAGGCCACGAATCGAAAACCCGTGCCGTCCGGATCAAAAACCTGACTGCAACAGGTCGTGAACTGCGTTCCATCCTGGGCTGTCTTCGTTGCGTAGCTGATGCCGATGAACGCCTCATCCTTCCCGAGCCCTCTGAGCTTCCAAGGGATTCCGCCCGCCTTCGCATATAGCGCGACGCTCAGGCCCCACATGACTTGCGCACGGCAGGCCCGGTCGAAGCTCAATTGTCGGATGATCTGGATCGGGATGTTCGATGGCGCCGCGAACGCCTTCAGGTAATCATGGAAATTGAAACCGAGTCCCTCGAAGCAGGGTGCCCAGGTTGGTGGCAAATAGACCAGCGCGACATCGAAGCTCGAACGCACCGTCTGGAGACGGGCGATGCACTCGGATACCGCGCGCGCCAGGGCGAGCTTTTCTCCACGACGCGCGTACCCGTCCAGATCGTCGGGAAGCTCAATGACCGAGCGTTGATCTGGCGACACGAGAGCGGTGCGGAATGCTGCTCGAAACCCGGGATAGACAGGGTAGTAGTTTTTCGCCTCCCGAGGTGACGCTTCCTGCTCAAGCTCATGGATCAATCCGCTGAGCTTCTCCATGTGCTCGCCTGGCGTGACAAGCGCCAGCCTCACACGGCTGGGTCCCTGAATCCGGAGGCTGTAAGGCCCGCTCTCGATCAGGCCGCGAAGAGGATGCTTATCTGGCTTGTTCCCACCAAAAACTAGATCCGGCTCCGGCAAGGTAGTATAGCCGCACAGCTCAGACCGTATTACGGTCACGACGTGCTCCTCCGCGCAAAGGCCGTGCGAGTACCGATTGAAAAGGAGGGGTTGGCGACTCCGGCTTCGCCGTCGAAGGCTCGCAAGGTAACCACGGTGTTGCGTTCATCGGTCCCGAGGATGAGGCCAATCCAGGCGGCGAGGAGCGCGTCGTGCTTGCTGTTGAAACGGTCGCCCCGACGTTGGTCCAGAAACGCAACCGCGCTCTCGCGCGCGCGTTGAGGCCAGATCCAGATGTATGGCTCCAGGAGGAGCCACGTTCGACCGTCCTTCTGCTCGAGCGATACGCGCAGCGCCTCCGCCCACCGAACCTGCTCCGGTGTCGGATGCCTCTCATTGGGAGTGGTTTTGAGGTTCCCGACGTCGCCCGCGACTCCGCCCGCGACCTCCTTTAGTTGATCCAACAGTTCCACCCCCCGACTGGTCGGGTTGGCGATAAGGAACGCGCCCATACGCAGACTTCGATTAGATAGTGGCTTGCCCCTCGCGAGCGCCCAGCACAGTGCCTCTTCAAAGAAGCCCTTTAGGTGCAGAGTCTCCGGACGGTTAATGTCGTCTGGGAGCGCCGCAGGCTGGAACGACACCAACTGATCGCCGAAAGTCTGTTTGATCGCGGCTTCATCACCCCAACACAGAATGTCCTGAGATTGCACAAGAATCAGATGTGCCTTTGCCTGATCACGAACACGCCGTGCGTTGTTGATCGGCGTAGTCTGCCGGAAAGCAAGAGCCAGGCTGTGGGTCGGAGCCTGTAGTACGGGAAGGGCGTTGAGCCTGATGACCGGCTTGCCCGTGCCAGCGGGTGGCAGTGGAATATCCACTTCCATTACCTCAGCTTTTCTCACGCGCGCGTCCAGCTCTGCCGATTTGGACGTGATGTTGCGCCAGAGCCTTAACATGAGCGCGTCAAATGTCTCAATCTCGATGAATTCCGCAGTGCACCCGCGCGTTCGCGCGGCCTCTAGCAGAGAGCTAACCGCCGGCAGAACGTGGGAGCCCTTCATCCCGAGCCAGAATAAGCCGTGCGGAAAAGGGTTGTGGGAGGTCCATACAGAGCGGAACAGCTCCATGATGCTCTCGTCACGTCCACTGTAACCCACCACGACAAACCCGAAACGGTTGCCCGCATTGATCAAACACTCCGATAGTCGGGCGTTTTGCGTGGCAAGATCCCCCGGTAGGTTTTTTAGACTGTCGTATCGGAAATCGCCGTGGAGCTTGCAGTAGAGGGGGAACTCCTCGTTATTGAGGGCTTGTACCGCCGCTGACGAACCCTCCAAGTGGTACGCCGATAGAGACGCACCTCCGACCTCCGCCATAGCCCGCTCTACGACCGTGTCGAAATTTGTTGTAAATGCTGCGCGGCATAGGCCGGATACGAGCAGCGCGCCCAACACACGGTTGCCCACGGAAAGCGTCACGTGCTCCTCGGCTAGAATCGCTTTCAGATAGCGGCGTTGCCGTTCCTTGTCCTCCCCGAATATCCTTTCGAAGTGCATCGAATACTCGTCGGGCGCTCCGTGGGGCGGAAAGCCGCGCGAATCCATGAAGCTCTGGATGCGATCTCCTACGGCCGGATTCTGAACGTCCTGGCGGGTAATTTCCTGGTTCTCTTCCCGGCAGTAGTACCGCCTCTTCATATCCCACAGGATATCGGTCGCGGTAGGTAATCCCGCCGCTCTGGATGCGCCAGCGCCCAGAAACCATGCAAAGTTCTGTGGGCGGGCGCAGAATACACCGGTGAACTCGCCCTGATTCAACGGTACCTCTCATTCACGATTGGTCTCCAACATATCCCTTGCTGACAGAATCGAGACTGCGGCGTTCTTGGGGCATCGAGGGTGCCATTTGACGCCAAGCTCAGAAGAGGCCCAGGTCCAGGTCCTCGTAGCCCATTTCCTCAACGAGGATGGTTCGCGTGAAATACTCGCGCACGACCCGTTTCTTGCGGTCCGTCCAGGTATCGAAGTAGGCGGGCGCAATAACGAAGTTCTCGCAGCTGTTGAGGATCCGGCGCGACAGCTCGTACTTCTGACGATCTCCCGTAGACGTGAGGACCGGTTGCAGAACTGTCCGCGCCGGACTGGCGTCAGGAGGCAGGTAGGAGAATACGGCCACGGTTTGGACGCGGCTGGTGGGCAGCACCGTCAAGGCAGCCCGCACCATGTCGCCATCGGCCCGTTCCACACCGTGAACCGTGAACAGGGCGCTCGCCGCAATCGTCGGCTGTGCAAAGTTCAGTTCGATCTCGTCGTTTTGAACCCGCCCGAAATCGCGCGCAGCGTATACCTCATCCCATTCGCCTTTGTACAGATAGGTCTCGTACGCCTTCACCATGTGCTCTGTCGCCGCGATCCCGGCAGGGCTTGGAGCGTCACGCGGGTCGAGCCCCGCCGCAACACGTCCCAGGTACGCGGTCTGGACTTTCGACGCCGCCGCACACGTGGCATAGAATTCACGAATGACGGCGCGATAGCCCGCAAGGAAAAGATGCTCTTGGTTCGTCGGGTCAAACGCCAGGCGGTCCAGCGGCGCAAAGATTGTTTGATCGTGCTGCGCGCATAAGCCGGCGAAGGTCGTAGCGAGATTGCGGCCCACCTCAGAGAACTCGATGACCGGGCCCTTCGTCGCATCAAGGCGGCGAGTCAGCGCCACGACATGACCATCTCGGGCGAGCAAGTCCAATGATCGCGCGTTCTGTACCGAATGGGCGCGAATGGCGGGGAGTGGACATGGCGTCCCCGGGTCCGCCAAGCACTTCGAGTATTGGCAGCTATCTATCTTGAAGAGCTGGTTCAACAGTTTCTTCCGGTTGGCATCTGACATTGGGTGCAACCCTAACGAGGTGACGGACACGAGCCGGGTCCTATCCCGTAGAGATCCCGCTCTTCTGGGCTGGAGAATCAAGAAGTTTCATCAGTGCGCTACCTGCCACCGGATTCACAAAGTTCACGTAAGCCACCTGGCCGCGTACGCTCAGCAGTTCCGTTGCATCCAGGACCTTCACACCGCGCCGATGAGCGTTTATTAGTCCTTGCACGCTGTTCACATACTCCGGCAACGGACTGGGGCTGGTGTTGACCATGATTCTTGTGACCGTGTGAGGATCAGTCGGCCCCCAATCATGTCGCTTCGAAATGCTGATCTCTAGCCGGTGTGCGGCCAGTATGTTCTCCACGACGCGGGCTAGGCGAGGCGTGCGACTACCGCCACTAAGGCATAGATCGTCGTAATAGCGCGTGAACGTGAGCCCATTGGCGCGTGCCATACTCCCAATCTTCCCATCGATATCCACGAACACCGCGTTCAGCAGTGCCGGGCTAGTAGGTGCACCTAGCGGCAAGGAGTGCTCCACGGTCGTGAGCTTAGTGACGAGTAGCGCAGCGTCATCGCGAAACCCGGCACGCTTGAGCGCACTCTGAACGCGATAAGGCGAGACACTCGGGAAGCAGTTCGCAATATCGAACACCGAAAGGTACGGATGGCGCAGGTGCGCATGCGCGTTCGTCAGAATGGAGCACTTCGGTGCGCTGTGGACACACTTGTTTGTTGGAATCGTAATGAGCAGCCCACGATGAAGGCGGCGTTGAACATCCATGAGATCGCCGTCCGGCACCGTCAACAGTCGGCTTTTGCCGTCCTTGACGATGGCGTGTTCGCGGTAATGGGCTTCAGGCCGGCGGGCTAGGGACTGGAGCTCACCAACCGTTCGGCCGGTGACTCGCGCGATGTCACCGATCCGAACTAGCGGAGGCATTATGGTTCTCAAACAAGGATGACTGCTGTTCTTCGGTGGCTTGCGTAAGAAGCTGAAGGCGAAAAGCCTCCAGTAGCTTGCTGACAGGTCCTTCCCACTTTGGGTCGCTGGCGAAATCGCCCAACGCGCTGACCAGAATGACACCAAACGGCACACGCAATTCGTCGGCCAGACGGCGCAATACAGACAATGTTGGTTCGCGTTTGTCGCGCTCTAGAAGCGAGAGAAACGAGGGGGATAGATGAGCGCGTCTGGCGAGCTCAGCTTGAGACAAGCCGCTTGCCATCCGCAGTTTTCGAATCGTTGTTCCTAAGAGCATAATGTCGTATTTGAAGGGCGAATAAACTGTAGTTGCTGTGGGTCGCCGTCGCTCGAATGATTAGCTGAAGAACTTCGCCTAACACCTCCAAACCAATTTTCCGAACTACTCGCCAGGATTCCTTACGTGAAAACCCAGCTTGAACCTCTCTTAGCTGAGCCTCCGCGTCTCTCAAACGGGCGAGCACTGCTTCGGCGACCCCAGGATCGTGCGTCGCGTGGGCCTTCACATCTTCAGCGACCAACTGAATCGCTTCCAAGACGTTCAGGTGCGCGCGTCCCAAGGCGTCCATACACACTGCCACTCACCTCCTTCCTCATTTGACTGTGATCCTCAGCCGCCGCCTTGTGCGACGGCTGCGTGCAACTGACTCATTGCGATTACGACGAACATGTTGCCGTGATCGTGCGTCGCCGTCGCGTCCGCGTCCCAATCGAACCCGCTACGTCAACGAGTGCGACCGTCCGCTCTCACGTGTACGTCTCCGTGATGGACATGTGCTGCAGCCTCGTCGCGCAACGTCAAATACTGACGGTGACTGGGGTTACAGCACCAAGGCCCCTTACCGGGCCGGAGGAAGGAGCACTAGAGCCCCTTGGGAATTGTCAAAGAGCGTTATCCCGCAGGTCGGAACCCGCGGACACGCGTAATCTAGCGGTCTGTTGACCCCTTGTCAATAATTATGATCTCCCAGACGATGACCGCGTACCTGCGGTCACGTGGACCCCTCCGCGCCACGAGTGCCCGACTGTCATTGCGATTTTAGATATCTTGTGCTATCTACAACGCATGCCCCGACCCCGCGGTCCCGCAACCGAGATGGTCCGTCTCCCCAGCGACGTAGTGAGCGCTCTCCGACGTCGGGCCGCCACGGCCGACATCACGATCGCCGAGGCTGCCCGCCAGTTGATGCGGCCTACCGACCTGACGCATCCGCTCGGCCTCCTAGACCACGTGGCTTGGCTGCACGGGCGTCTGGTCCGGCGCCGAGATGACCTCGTGTCCGTGTTCCATGACGGCGACGCTGACCCGAAGGCGGTCGACGGCGCGATCGACGCATTGGCCATCCTGCTCAAGGACTGGCCCGAAGACACCGGCTACGACTTCGCAGCACATGGAATGGGACAGCCACAATAGGGCTCGAGCAAACCCCGGGATTCCAAGCCGCGCTCCCGCGCGGCTTCGTCTTCTAGAGGAGAACGTGATGTATGACGACCAAGCGCAAGCCCCAAAGATGGGGCACTTCGAAGCAGTTGTTCACGACCAGCGAGGCAGCGCGTTACCTCGGCGTCTCAGTGGACAAGGTGCGGCAGCTCGATGAGACTGGGGAGCTGCGAGCGAGCAGGACTGAGGGCAAGCACCGCCGCTTCGCCCGGAAGGCGCTCGACGCGTACTTGGAAAGGAAGGGCCGCCGCGGCAAGCCGAAGGTCGACCAGCCCAGGCCTCGCCCCCGCCCGATTCAGCGCCTGCAGCCTGACCCCGAGCTGTACGATGACGTCGACGCCCTCGAACCGGGCGATGAGGACTTCGAGCCGTTCGTCGAACCACCTCCGCTCCCGCGACCCCCAAGTCCCTTCGAGAGGATCGCGCGCGAGTTCGCCGAGCGGAAACAGCGTGAAGCGGAGGAAGCTCCGCTTCGCAGACTGGCCACCCTCAAGCAGTACGGGCTGGACCATGTCCCGCAGGGCGCACCGGACATGTGGCGCGCGAAGGTCGCGGCGGCGCTCGAAAGCTTCGTGACGTTGAAAGCCTTTCCCGACTGGATCGACGACACACAAGCATACCGGATCGTTCGCGGGAGGGTCGACGAGGTCCTGCAGCCGTACCAAGAGGAGGTCGCGCACAAGAAAGCCGACGACGCGCGCAAACAACAGGAATGGCTGGATGAGCGGCGGGTGCAACAGCTCGTCGAATACGGGAAGAGCTACGCTTCGAGCAAGATGGGGTGGGACTGGGAGTTTAACGATCGAGCTCGCGCTTTGCGGGACGTGGAAAGCGTGCTGCAGGACGACGTGAAGGCGGCGTGGACAGAGCAGCGCGTAAAGGATGCCGTCGACGATGAATTGGCCGAATGGGAAGACGAAGATGACGACGATGACGAGAATGACGTGGATGACGAAGACTATGAGGAGGACGAATCCTAGGCTGCGAACCTCGAAAACCTAGGATTCAATCCTAGGTTCGGGACGCCGTAATCCCAGGATTTCAAGCACGAAACCCCATGCCTACCGTGGATCTTCCGCTCCCCGAGGGCACCCCGCCCTGGCTTGCTGCCTTCGTCCTCGAAGCGCAGCGCGAAACCGATACGCTCCGGGACAACGGCGCCGAACAGGCCGCTGCTGCTCGACTCGCCCTCCTCAAGAAGCTGGTAGCCTCAGCCGCCGCCCAACTCGACGAGGAAATCGACATCCACGTGGCTGCCCGCGAAAAGGGCGTCTGCGAAGAGACGATCCGTCGCGCCGTCCGCGACGGCCGCATTCCCGACCGCCGCGCCAACCCCAAGGGCCGCCACCGCGTCCGCCGCGGCGACCTGAACCGCGTTGCCGAGAGTCCCGGGCCGCCGTATGATCCCATCACCGATGCCCAGGGCATCGCCCAACTCCGGAGAAAGCTATGACCCGGAAGTCCAGGCGGTGCTGGTCGAAGTCCATCGGTGAACCAGGCCGGCGCGTGCGCCTCTACGAGGCGCGCCCAGGCGGCCCGATCATGCGGTCGGTGTTCGTCCACGGAAAGGAGGACCGGAAGAGCCTCAAGCATCGCGACAAGGAGAAAGCGATCGGCGAAGCGTACGAGCTGGTTCGAGCGTTGCTCGCAAACGAAAAAGCGCTCGATGAAGGAAGCGTGACGCTGGGAATGGTGGCAGAGCTGTACAAGCAGAGCCCGG
>Ga0187892_10004577_pt1 | contig 23016 bp, 21 predicted proteins | sample MA1701073metaG_FD_139345 | JGI IMG/M metagenome (GOLD analysis project Ga0187892, IMG submission 139345) | Bio-ooze microbial communities from a basaltic lava cave in the Kipuka Kanohina Cave System on the Island of Hawaii, USA - MA170107-3 metaG ... | reverse complement strand
TGGGACGGCGCGGATGGAGGGGCTGTTACCCAACTCTGGGATACCCACACGCATAATGTCACCAGTCTCGTGAGTCCTGGGTCAACGTCAGCCATCGCGACGACTTCGGGGGTTGTTCCCAATCCGAACTGCGGCCTCGGAGACTGTTTAGTCTGGGTCGCAGCGGTGCTCCAGCTCTCGGCGGTCGAGTCGCAGGCTTCCCGAGAACTGATCGCTGGCATGGGGAGTGACCCGAGTGCCCCCGGGACCGAGTCTGTGTTCGTGACGCAGCCGGTGACAGAAGCGCGCTTTCCCCTGGGCAGCACCTTCTTTATCCAACTCGTTGTCCGAGACCAAAGCGGGAACCGGGTCCCGGTACGAAGTCAATTTGACCTGGAACAAGCTGCCATCAGCCCGGCTATTCCCGAAGAAGCGATTTTCCCAGAACAGGTTGCCATTGAGTATGATTCCGCTATCGACAGTGACATGAAGTTTTTCCATGCCGCACATCTAGGGAGCGTCATTCTCAACATCATGCCGCTCGATGACCCTACTATCCCACCGGTGAGGGTACAAATAACAATCAATCGCCCGCTGAGACTCGGATCTCAGAATACTGAAGTCGATACCAGGGTCATCGATTTTGGACACCTGCGGGGAATCCCTGTCGATATGTTGAAGGGCCAAGTGCGGAGAGAATCGGACTTTCGTCCAGAGGGTTATCGCTACGAGGTCCTATCTCATGATCTTGGTCGCGTGTCAGGCGGGGAAACCTTCAGGACTCAACTCCCGTATTCACAGTATATCCTGCCAACGACTGACGGACTTCCCCAAGGTGCATTCCTTGTTCGGCCAGATGATGTTCATCCGAGGGCAAAATACAAAATCCTCGTGAACAATCAAGAAATTCCTATTCCTGATATCGCAGACTTCGTCTCGGCTCTCGAAATCTATGAACGAAATGATTCAAGAAATGCTACAGAGAACTGGAGCACAGCGAATCCTAAGCCCGCGAGAAGGGTGAGGAGGGATCCCACCCTTCTTGACTTTACTGCCCAAACGACAATCGCGGCGAGCTACGGTTTGTTACAAATCACTTATATTACCGCCGTCCGTGCACAAGGTTGGACTGGAATTAACGGTAGCCAGAATCCGCGGTTTCTTTTCGACCTTCCCGCGAATATTGCGGCGGGGAGTGATAGCCTGACGCAAGGAACTGGGTATCTACAAAGTCGCTTTCCACGGGCAAATCCCAAACTGTCGCGTACTGATCCCAAGTTAAAGAATCGGGCGGATCTGGAAGAGAAATTCCGAAAAGCTTTCAATGTTTACAATAGAGACAGCGTCAAAGGACCCTACGGAGGTGAGGTGTTGGGTTTCTCTCGCAGCTATGCCCCCGTTGCATCTACGACAATCTTTCCTCAGTGATCACAATGAAGCTGCCCCTGAAATGATGCATCCAAGCGGCTGATGGCTTAGGAGCTACGGGAGGAGAGCATGAATCTAAGAAGAGCAAAAGGACATATGCAGGTTGTAAGAGTATTAACTATTCTTCTTATGGTCGTTAGCCCAGTTTATGGACTAGGGGTCAAAGAAGCTCTAGCCCAGACTGACGCGCAGCTTGTGGAACAATTTTTCCCCCAGGCGTTAGTCGATGAGTCGCAGGCTCGTTTCGATCGAGGCGGCCCGCCACCTTTTCGTACCTCTGCGTTTAAGGCGGCAGACCTCAACGGTTCCGGCACGGCTGAGTTCCTTATTGCGGGGTACACTAACGGCTTTTCTGCGACTATCCGGGTGCTGCGAAAAGCCAACAATACAGCTTCTCTTGTTGCTGAACCAAATCTACCTCTGCTTGGGGGTGTCGATTCCCAAGTCGAACTTTTAGATCTCGATGGGGACGGACGGCCGGAGATTATCATCTCGTTCAGTTCGGCACGAGGAAATTGGGCTAACTGGGTCTTCAAGTGGACGGGGACCACGCTCAATCTCATGGGACCCTCTGGAGTGGACGAAGAGGGAGATGTTTCAACACTTCTGGCCAATGCAGATTTTGAAGACCTCGATCGGGATGGGAAATTAGAAGCCATTAACCCACCTGAACTCTCTGCGCCGGAGATCAGGAACACGGCACAGGACATCAACAAGTTTGAAGTTTTCAAGCTCACCAACGGCCAGTACACGCTGATGACCACGCTCAATTTTTTCGGGACTTTTGTCCTGCAGCCGAACTTATCTCCGGTGCAGTCGCACGACTTCGCGGTAGAACGAACCGATATTGCCTACCTCGTCAAAATTCTCAATGGCGATAGCACCGGGCTGCATCGCGTCGATAACGCGGTGGTGACACTGAACGGGATGATCATTGCCAGCCCGGAGCGGTTTGGGCAGACCGTGGCTGAGATCAATATCCTTGTGCTCCTCCAGCAGATGAATACGTTGAGTGTGGAGTTGCGTAGCCCCGTTAGGGGCGAACTCACCGTATTAGTCGAGCCGCAACCTGCTGGGCCCAATATCACTATTGGGGACTATACGTTGATCAGCAGTGTCCGCTTCTCTCGGACCCTGTTCGACTACACGTACAAAGCGAAGGCGACTAATGCCGGGCCTGGTGGGGCGCAAGGGGTGACCGCCACGGTGGCGAGCCGCTCGGCAGCCACGACCGTGGTCGAGGGGAGCTTGACCTTCGGTGACGTGGGGGCCGGGCAGGTGGTGACCAGCAGCGATACCTTCACTATCCGGCAGGACCGCACCGTGCCATTCAACCCGACGAACCTGGTGTGGACCGTCTTCGTGCAGTAGGGGGAGTGTCTCACCCTTCTAATTTAAGATTCGCTTCCGCTTCCCCACCGAATCCCATTGCGTAACAACTGTTCAAAGGGTGCGGTCTCCCACGCGCCACGAAAGAGCATTGGGGTATTTCCCGACGGATTTACACTGGCATCCACAAAGGGTTGTACGTTGTTGAGGAGGGAATGGCAGTGACCGAGGGCGATATACACGACGCCGCCAGTGCCAATCTCACGGCTATACCCCAGCACACGTGTCTTACCATCTGGCAGTACGGACGTGTCCTTGTCGTAGGTAAAGCCGAACCCCGGAGGCGAGGGGTCTTTGTCCAGTTCCGTAGTCAACAAGACATGAGTTGTGGCCGGATCTTGCAACTCGATCAAATATAGTTCATCCATCACCTCAAAAGTGGCAGGCAGACCTTTGGTGAGAAAGTGCTCACGATCGGTGACCTTGACTTGGAATTTGCGTACCGGCGGATGGTTAAGAAAGAAACCGCCGAGTGTGGTGTGGTGACTCAACTTGACCATTTTCCGGGCACGCCGTTGCTCATCTACTGGGACAGCTTTGCCCCCGCTCGTCCCGTGCAGCGCGAGCCAGCGTCCACCTGCTTCCAGCCACTGCCGCAGGAATTGGTTTTGCTCGTCATTGGGATAGGGGCCTGCAACATAAGTGATCAAGAGTTGGCTTCCCGGTAGCCATTTGGTGATGTCGGTGAAGTCATTGCCCATTGTCGTGAGTATCTGTGGGTTCTCTTGCAGCAGTTGGAGAAGCCGTAAGCGGGCATAGTCCATGTCATGGCCAGCGGGGGAGCCCGGCGGATACCCTCCGGTAATCAGATGGACGCGAGTAGGTTTTGGCTGACTCATGATAGGTCTCCCTTTCTCTGAATTCTTCAAGCCATTTGCATGACATAAAAAACATACCCATACCAGTCCGCGTACTGTCGATACAAGTCGATCTCCCGTTGTGCTTCATCCAATTGCCGATTCACTTCAACATTCCCCTCGTATTTTTCACGCAGGCTCACGATCCGTGTTTCCAGTGGTGTGTAGTAGTTCTTCCACCAACTCTCTGCCGTCAGGACGAAATGGCCAACGTTACGGTAGCCAGATTCTCGAATGATCTCCAAGTTCTCTTCACGGGTTCGCATACCGGGATACGCGACTTTCCAGAAAGAAGCAGCTTCTGTAGGAGGCCGAGACCGTAACCACGCGAGTTCCGAAACAGCAACATAGCCACGGGGTTTGAGGAGCCGCCGCCAGATGCGCAGGCCTTCTGGAAACCCGATAATGTAGATGGCTCCCTCCGACCAGATAGCGTCGAACGTCTGTTCACCAAACGGCAACGCGAACATTGAGGTTTGAAGAGTCGAAACTTTATCGAGAACTGCTGCTTTCTGGGCATTTCGTTTCAGCCTCTCCAAGAACGGCTGATGGGTATCAACCGCGATGATGTGCCCGCCTATAGACTTTGCCAGCACGAAGGTCTGTTCACCTGGACCACAGCCGACATCCAGCATCAACGGACGATGGGGCAGGTTGGAGAGCAACGTAAACGCTTTGTGAGTAGACGCATTGTCACCAGGGGCCTCTCGTGACACATCGCGATGGAGTTCGAAGAAGATGTCCATAGGCTATTCTTCTGGATAGGCCTCCTGTGGTCAGTACGCACTCAACCCGCCATCGACCGGGAGAATCGCGCCGGTCATGAAGCTTGCTTCATCGGACGCAAGATAAAGCGCGAGATACACGACTTCTTGTGAGGTGCCGAAGCGTTTGAGGAGGTGCATGTCGCCGAGCTGTTTCCAGATCCCTTCTTTATCGGGCATGTTCTCGATGTACTTGCGCGGCATCGGGGTGTCGATCGCGCCGGGACAAATCGCATTCACCCGAATGTTATAGGGAGCAAGATCGACCGCCATACAGCGCGTGAGATTCACCAGCCCACCTTTCGCTGCACCGTAGGCAGCCATCGCTGGATACCCGACAATACCGCCAACAGACGACACATTGATAATCGACCCACTCTGCTGTTTGATCATCGACTGCACCGCGGCCTTGCTCATGAGAAATGGACCAGTCAGGTCGACTTTCAGAATTCGTTCCCATTCTTCTAACGTGGTCTCGTGAAATGCTTTACCCAAGATAATGCCGGCGTTGTTGTACAGTACGTCAATACGCCCATACTCAGAGAGACACTTTTCCGCGATACGGTTGGCGTCCGTCTCCTGAGATACATCTGCTTGAAGGAATACGGCTGACTTTCCTTGCGAGGCCAGTCGCGCGGCCACCCGTTCGCCTTCAGGAAGAATGTCGCTGAGCAAGAGCGTTGCACCTTCTTTGGCAAAAATTTCAGCAGCGACTTCACCTTGACCGCGCGCTGCTCCGGTAATGATCACGACTTTTCCATCGAGTCGGGACATGATGGGCTCCTTTCGGTTGAGCGATCAGCTCTCAGCATTCAGCTATCAGCTTTTGGTTGGAGAAGGGAAGACCAGCAAAATCGACAGTTGCCAAATCTCAGGCTTGCGAGTAAGAAAGTCCTACTTTTGGCTGAGAGCTGAAAGCTGACGGCTGACAGCTCTCGAAGGAGCATTTATGGCTCAGGCGGTAGATCCTATTACCCTCGCGGTTGTCCAGGGCGTCCTCGAATCAACGCAACGTGAGATGACGCTCACCATTGAGAAAACCTCGCGGTCGTCGGTCTTTAATATCGCTCGCGATTACTCGAATGCATTGTTCGACGGCAAAGGCGAGATGATCCTGCAAGGGCAAGACATCCCAATTCATCTCGGGTCACTGATGCCAGCGTTGCGCACCGTTGCTGACTACTTCAAAGACGAGACCCATCCCGGTGATGTGTTTTATCATAACGACCCAGCGTGGAGTGGATCACATATTGTTGACTGCTGCATGTACAAACCGGTTTTCTATAAAGATGAACTGGTGTTCTGGACGGTGAGCAAAGGACACGTGACTGATATCGGCGGTCCGGTTCCGGCTGGTTATAATCCAGAGGCAAAAGAAATCTATGCCGAAGGACTGCGCATTCCACCGCTGAAAATTTACGATCGGGGCAAAGAACGACGTGATGTGGTGAATTTGTTGCTGACCAATGTACGCTCTCGTCGGTTGCAAGCAGGTGACATGCGAGCACAACTCGCAGCCGTCACGATTGGCGAACGTAACTTGATTGCGCTGCTTGAGAAGTATGGGAAAGAAACCGTCCAGGTGTGTATCACAGAATTGCTGAATCTCGCCGAACGGCAGATGCGCAAATTCATCGCGGATATTCCCGATGGGATCTATCACGGCAGCTCGGTGCTTGAAGATGCTGGGCACGGCTTTGGCGACATCAAGATCACGGCAGAAGTGACGGTGAAAGGGGAGGCGATGCAGGTCCGCCTCAACAGTCCTCCGCAGATTCCCTACTTCATTAACTCGTATGCCTCGAATTCGTTGTCCGGTGTCTATCTGGGGGTGATGATGTTTGCCCAGTTGCCACCGCCATACAACGCAGGGCTGTATCGACCAATTGCGGTTGACGTAGGACCGGAAGGGACCATCACCAACGCTAAAGAACCGGCACCGCATGTGAACTGTACAACGACGCCTTCAGAAACGATTACGGATGCTGTACGTATGGCACTTGAAGAGGCTTTGCCTGAGCGTGCGGTAGCGTCGTGGGGCCATTCCAACGGCCTCAATATCGCTGGTCGCGATTTTCGCACCGGCGAAGAATACGTCTCAATGATCTTGGCGACGATTATCAGTGGTGGGGGAGCGACCCACCAAGCCGACGGCTGGCCTGCGGTTGGTCCCCAATGTTGTTTTGGTGCCCTCACCAGCGGAGATGTCGAAATCCTTGAGTATCAATATCCGATTGTCATTCATCGCTATGGCTTGATGACCGACTCAGGAGGTGCAGGCAAGTTTCGTGGTGGTTCGGGGACCCATTGGGAAGTTGAACCACTCCGCGATCCCATGACCGTCGTCATGTTTGGCGAAGGGCGACGTTATCCGGCGCCCGGTGCATTAGGAGCACAATCGACTGTTACCGAACCAAAGGTCGGGCGTGCTTTGTACTACAAGAAGGATGGCACCGTTGAAGAGATTAAAAAGAACGTCATTGCCACCATTGCCCCAGGCGAACGTTTTGCTAACGAAAACCCTGGTGGTGGCGGAGTTGGTGACTCGAAGGAACGTGCGGTTGAGAACGTGCTTGCCGATGTGAAGAACGGGCTCATCTCGGTTGAAGCCGCACAGCAGGAGTACGGCGTGTGCGTTGGGGAAGAGATTACGCGGCAGCGAGCCGTCGGAAAATGAGGACTGAGAGAAAGAAGTCAAAAGTCAAAGGGCAAAAGTCAAAAGGCAAAAGTTGAGAAAAAGCAGCCAGTAGTCAGTAGCCAGTAGAAAAGACTTTGGACCTTGGACCGATGATAACTGACAACTGACAACTAATAACTGATAACTGACTATGCATTATCGTTTAGGCGTTGATACTGGTGGTACGTTTACGGATTTCATTCTGGCCGTTCCTGGCCAAGGCATCCGACTGTATAAAACTCCCTCGACTCCGGGGAATCCTCCGGCGGCGGTGCACGAAGGACTCCGGCACATGAGTGCTGATCTCGGCTGTTCGGTCGAAGCATTTCTCGATGTTTGTGACCTGATTATTTTAGGCACGACGGTGGGTGTAAACGCGCTGATCGAGAACAAAGGGGCGAAAACCGGTCTGTTCTGTACCAAGGGGCATGAGGACTCGTTGGAGATTCGCCTGGGGCACAAAGAGGATGGGCATCGCTACGATGTAGATTTTCCCCAAGCGGCGATGTTGGTGCCACGGGCGTTACGCTTTCCGGTTGCCGAACGGGTGGTGAGCACCGGTGAAGTTCGAGTCCCCCTCAGTGAAAATGATGTTCGCCACGGAATTCGCCTCTTCAAGGAAGAAGGAGTCACGTCGGTTGCCGTTTCCTTCGTGTGGTCCTTCTTGCACCCTGAACATGAACGACGAGCGGCAGACATCATCCGTGCAGAATTCCCGGAAGCCTATCTGACCCTGTCGGTCGATGTGCTGCCGCAGATTCGCGAGTACACCCGCACCAGTACGACGGTCATCAACGCCTACATCGGCCCGATCATTAAGCAGTATGTCGAACGCATGGAAGGCTTTCTCCGTAGCCTCGGTTACCGCCATCAGGTCCGCTACATGCAGAGCAATGGCGGACTCACGTCCGGGCGGTTTCTCATGGATAAAGGTATTTATGCTCTCAACTCTGGTCCAGCCGCCGGACCTAATGCTGGACTCTTTTTCGGTGAAGCATTTGGCTCGCGTGACATTATTACTGTGGATATGGGTGGGACGAGCTTCGACATCGCGCTAACCAAAGATGGGAAGACCAACATCGCGAAGGATTTTGATTTCATCCGCTACCGTATTGGCATTCCCATGTTGCAAGTGGAAACCCTGGGGGCAGGAGGGGGAAGTATCGCCTTTGTCAATGCGATGGGTCTCTTACAAGTCGGACCAGAAAGTGCGGGCGCGCAACCGGGGCCAGCGGCTTACGGTCGCGGCGGTAAACGTCCAACTGTGACCGATGCGCTGGTGATACTTGGTTATCTCAATCAAGAAGTGCTGCTTGGTGGGCGCATGCAGATAGATGCCGAGGCCGCGCGGCGCGCTGTGAATGAGGGAGCGTCTGCCCTGCTAAAACTGAGCCTCGAACAAGCGGCGTTAGGTATTTTCAAGATTGTCAACGCCAATATGGTCAATGGCATTCGCCGTGTTTCTATCGAAAAAGGGTATGATCCACGCGATTTTGTCCTTGTGGTTGGTGGTGGTGCCGGACCCGCACATGCGGGGATGCTGGCGAGTGAACTCGGCATTCGCACGATTTTGATTCCCAAAGTCTCGTCTGCGTTCTGTGCGTTTGGTGAGATCATTTCCGACATGAAGCATAACTATTTGTCGTCCTACACCAGCCGGCTCGATCATCTCGACCACCCACGGCTCAATGGTCTGTTTGCTGAGATGGAAGCACGGGGACAGCAAGAACTGGCAGAAGCTGGGGTGGCAACGGACCAGATTTCTATGCATCGGTCGCTTGACATGCGGTATGTTGACCAGATTCATGAATGTCAAGTCGATATTCCTCCTGCGGACCTGACTCCACAGAACATTGGCCAGATTGCCGAAGCGTTCCACCGTCGCCATGAAGAGTTATTCACCTATAGTGAACGCGACAATATGGTCGAAATTATCAACCTGGAATCGACCGTGACGGGGAAGGTGGATCGCCCACAGCTTCCAACACTGGCACGTGGAACGACGAAACCCGACCACGCACGCATAGGCGAACGCCATGCCTTCTTTGAGGAGACCGGCGGATTTGTTGCTACCCCAATTTATGATGGTGCGAAGCTGCTGGTGGGGAATATCGTTCCAGGGCCAGCGATTATCGAAGAAGTTACCACGACGATTGTTGTCTTTCCCGGCTGGCAGGTACGCCTCGACGACCCGGGGATGTATGTGATGACCCTGCGCTAAGCGTAGGGGTTACTGTCCCAACTCCCCTGCGAGATCGCTCAGCCCCAGCATCAATCGTACACGCGCTAGGCGCGTTTCGCGTACTTGACGGGCATGTAAGGTCTCTTCGATCCCGACCGAGCGAAAGCGAATTTTACTTCCTGGTGAGGCTTGCGCCACACGATCAAGATCAGCCTTTATAACTGTGCCGATTGTCGTGTAGCCACCACCCGTCACTGCGTCGTTCAACAACAGAATCGCTTCGAGTCCGCCAGGAATCTGAATCGAACCTACCGGGTAGCCGAGATCGACCACGTTTGAGGGGTCTGAACCAGCCCCGAAAGGTTGTTCACCACTTTTGAATTGAAATGTTGGCCCTTTGAGGCGGTAGCCAATGCGGTCGGCCTCGGTAGAAACTTCCCAGGTGGCGGTGAGAAAATCTGCGAGACTTTCTTCTTTCACGCGATAACTGCACATGCCCATGACAATGCGCACTTCAAGCTCTTTGGTCGGTATCGGAATAAGAGACGGGTCCATTCTGCGTCCTAACATCGCCAGTTGAGGTCGCGCTTCTCCCAAAGGCAATTGGTCTCCCGCCCGTAGTTTTCTTCCTTCGATGCCGCCGAAGCGCCCGAGCATGTAGGTCGACCGGCTTCCCAGGAGAGGTTGAAGAGAAATCCCACCGGCGACACTGAGATACGCACGCGCACCTCTTGTGATACTACCCAGCGTAAGACGATCTCCTGGAGCGACACGATGCGCCTGCCACAGTGCGACTGGTCGGTCGTTGATGGAAAATGGCAATTCCGCCCCGGTGACTGCGACCAGGGCTTCCTGCTGCACTTCCAGTTTGGGACCAACGTAGGTGATCTCTAAACCAGCGGCGTCTTCGGTATTCCCAACCAACAAGTTGGCAACACGAAAGGCGAAGTTATCCATTGCACCCGATGGGGGCATGCCGATGTGGTACCAGCCAAAGCGGCCCAAGTCCTGCACGGTGGTCAACAGGCCCGGCTCGATGACTTTAAGCATGATCGGCCTCTTCTTGTAGCCGGTGCAGATAGCGGTCCGGGTCTTGGAGATAGAGACTCGGACGAAACTCTTGGTCGATAATGCGATAGCGATACGTTCGTGCTTCAACCTTGGCCTGGATGTCGTTGTATTCGTCCATGTCGATAGGGCGGAATTTCCAACGATCGCCAGCTTCAGCCAGGATGTAGCGACCGCGCAGATCGGGAAGTCGTTCTTCGGGATCATACACGGGTACGGCGGACATGCCGATCATCTGATATCCACCCGGTCCACGGACCGGATAGATACAGAGAAAGACCCCACCATGGGCAACGGCACGCTCTGGGGTATCTGTACGCGGGCGAATATACTTAGGGGCTTGAATCGCGCGGTCGGGTGAGACCATACGGTAACACCACGCCGTCCCCGGCACGAAGCCAACCATCGAAATCCAGTACGGTCGGTCGCAATAGGCGGTGATGAATTCCTCTTTTGATGAATAGCCATTGATCCGCATGAGGAACTCAAGGTTTGACACTGATGGGTCTTGGTGACGGTCACCAAACCGTTGCGCACATTCGCGTGTCCACGGATCGTCGAACAGAACGGGAATATCGACGAGCCGCGAGCGCAAAGCGTCTGAATGTTGCACGGCGTTCTCGATGTCTTTGAGTTCGCGGATGAGGCGGTCGGGGTGTATCACTTCAGGACGGAAGTGTACCATGTAGGACGCATTGGCTGGGCACGTTTCGATAACGCCGGGGATACCCCGACGTTGAATCTCTTGGCGGACCGCCAGGATTTTGAAGTTGGTTTCCAGATCCATCGCCTCGTTAAAGATGACGAGGATATATTCGTCGCCTCCGTAATCGTATCGGGTGTCGAACATAGAGGGTCCTATTCCTCAGACTTTTTGCTCTCGTGTTGCGGTTAGGCCTCGACCTGCTCGTAGGAAAAGTGTGGAATGTCGGCACGTTCTCGTGCATGCTCAATGGTAATGCCACACAGGTTGCCGTCATGGTCAAGGTCAAGCAGCGTGTTCTCATCGAGATCTTTCGTCTCGGCTACTTCAACCGCGCGCAACTCAATGTATAACGTGTCAGTGTCCTGAAAATATTTGATCTTCATGGAGTAAATCTCCGGTCAAAGAAGGCGTTATGGACGGTTTCTCCGTCGGATAGCAAAATGACCCGCAGATATCTTCCTTCCATATCTGGAATTGGTGCCCAACGGCGAATCCGCCCGTCTTGCTGGATGACCTCTTTCACTGGATGGTCAATGACGTGCTGAATCCATTCAAACTGAATTATCGCGCGATCCGGACGGTGGCGCATGGCGTGGAAGTACGGAGTGAATTTCACCCGCGGCAGTTTACCAATTGTAGGTACTACGCACTCATGCGCTGACGGAGAGGCAGTGTTGTGTCTTGTCCGGCGTAGATCGCACTGCGAACTTCGATCCCTTCACGTTGCAGTGCAGCATGGAGGCCGTCAAGCACTTCGGGCGCATTCACTACATCGCCGTGGACACAGACGCTGTCCCCTTCAACATCGATCACACTCCCGGTCGTTGAGGTTGTCTTGCCATCAATGGCAAAGCGGAGCACTAGTTCGACAATTTCCTCGACGCTTTCCGTGCCGTAGGTACGCTTAACCGTGATTGCGCCTTTGTCATCATAACTCAGTCCTGGGTAGAACTCCTTGATTACACGGAACCCCATCTTTTCTGCGGTCGCAATGAGCGGGAAATGGGGAAGGGCAGGGAGATACAACGTCAGTTCTGGATCAATCGCCTGGAATCCCATAAGCACAGCACGAGCATTCTCTTCCGACAGAATACTCCACGAATAGAAAGCCCCATGCGGTTTGGCAGCTTGGAGCTTGAGCCCATTCATGGCGCAGAAAGCTTTCAATGCACCGGCTTGATAGACCACGTAGTCGGTAGCTTCCTGGTGAGTGATATTCATCAGGCGGCGGCCAAAGCCCATGAGATCAGGAAAGCCGGGATGCGCACCGACGGTGACGTTATACTTTTTGGCCCACTCAACGGTTCGACGCATCCACGTCGGATCGCCAGCATGGAACCCACAGGCCACGTTCGCGTGCGATATCCGTTTCATCACCTCTTCAGGCTGACCGAGGATGAAGTTTCCGAATGATTCACCCATGTCACTGTTGAGATCGATCCAAGTTCTGTGCATAACTCATCTCTCCTTATTTGAGCCCTCAGCTCTCAGCCGTCAGCCCTCAGCTAGACGGTGATGAGCTGAAAGCAGATTGCTGACCGCTGAAAACTATTTGTGAAAATGTGGCATCACTTCCTTGGCAAATAACCGCATCGCACGGAGTGACTTGTGATGATCAGCTCCGGGATAATGCATCCAGCAGATCAAATAATCCATCCCGAGTTCGCGCTGATAGCGTTCGATCTCACGAATGCAGTGATCCGGGTCGCCAATGATAAAACGTTCGCGATGAGAGTCAAAGGTTACTGTGGCTGGATTTTCCACCAGTCGCCCCTGGTCATCACGTAGCGGGCGGACGTTAGCCCATTTGCCATACATCCCACCGTGAATGTACATGATCCCATCACGCGCTTCGTCCTCGGCCTGAGCGGTGGTCTCGGCCACGTATACCTCACGGATCACTGGGGTGGCCATTGCCGTTTTATTGAACCGCTGGAGTTGTTGGCGATACCACGTGTAATGTTGTTTCAGTTCATTGATATGATGGCGCGGAGAGGCCACGAGCGCCGAGGCCCACTGCGCTGCCCGTCGCACCCCGCCACGGGTAGAGGCTCCGATCCAAATGGGCGGATGGGGTTGTTGCTGCGGTTTGGGGGTCACGGAGAGATTCTCGACGTTGTAATAATGACCGGCAAAAGAGAATTTATCAGTCGTCCAGCCTTTGATGATGATATCTAACTCTTCCTCCATACGCTTTTCGCGGCCAGTACGTTCTTCCTCATAGCCAGCATATTCTTCTGGGCGATAGCCAGTAGCGACGCCAAAGATAAAGCGTCCTCCGGCAATGTTATCAAGCACAGCAACATCCTCTGCCGTCTGTACAGGCCGATGGAGTGGCAGTAGGTACATGCTGGTACCGATCTTGAGAGTCGAGGTGCGCGCGGCCATCGCTGCCGCGGTGACGAGCAACGATGGGCACATGCCGTCATCCATGAAGTGATGCTCGACCAACCACGCAGAGTCGAAACCGATCTCTTCGGCAACGACGATCTGTTCCAGCATTTCGCGGTACAACTCGGCATGGGTTTTGCCCGAGCCCGGAGGGGATTGCATCGAATATGGACCGAGACCGAATTTCATGACACATCAACCTCCTTTGTCGTGAGGTGAAAGAACGAGGGGGATTATCCTACCACTGCTCAGGGCTGTCAATGTTTTTCGTGTCGGTGCACCACAGGAATGAACATTGGCGACGTTAGAAAAGGGTATAGATAAACGGTGCCACCGCCGATCCCTGGGTCAGCACAATGAGACCCCCGAGCAGCATGAGCACGATGATAATAGGAAGAAGCCAAAACTTCTTGCGTTCCCGCATGAACGCCCACAATTCAGTCAGAAACTCACCCACAATGCACCTCGTGTGACTAAAACTGCCGTTTCATGTGTTCATTGTTACGTGGTTGTCGAGTGACGCGATAGGTTTGCGTCTGTCGATCCAGTGAACGTAGCAGCGGGTCCCGTTTGCTCACCCGCAAGAGAAAACCAATGGGAGCGAATAAGGTGTAGAAGACCAAGCCCAGGAGAATTCTTGTATTGATCCATCCCAGGATGTGACCGAGCCACATCCATCCGCGATAGACGAAACGCAGCGCAGTTGGCCGATGCAGAGCAAAGAAGCACAACCCTCCCGTCAACAGCAATGCCCAAACCCGAAACATTTCTCCCCGCCACACCGTCGGCCATAGTCCGATGATGGCAAAGCCTGCACCAACGAGAAGCCCGAAGGTACGTAACTGTTGTGGGGTTTGTTCCATGGGCATTGCCATGCGTCCTCTTAGTCTAACTCAAACTCAGCCTTCCAGTTTGTGTCGTCTGTGAGTGGAGGCTGCACAGTTTTGAGTAGTAAACAATTCTCCAGTACAAGCATGTCCATTTCTGTCCGCATAAAGCAGCGATAGGCATCATCGGGCGTACACACGATCGGTTCACCACGTACATTGAAGGACGTATTCACCAAAACTCCGTAGCCAGTTTTCGCTGCAAAGGCTTTGAGCAGGTGGTAGAAACGCGGATTGGTGTCTTCATGCACGGTCTGGATGCGAGCTGAGTAGTCTAAGTGTGTGACTGCTGGGATATCGGAACGCGGAACATGCAACAGGTCGATACCCCACAAGACATGTTGTTCATCCATGAGCACCGTTCTCCGCTGTGCCACTACTGGTGCGACGAGCAACATGTACGGACTGTCTGTCTCTAGTGCAAAATACTCCGAGAGTCGATCGCGTAAGACGGCAGGCGCAAACGGGCGAAAGGATTCACGGTATTTGATCTTGAGATTCATAACCGATTGCATCTGCGGATTGCGGGCATCACCCAGGATGCTGCGGGCACCAAGTGCGCGGGGGCCAAACTCCATCCGCCCTTGAAACCAACCGACTACTTTCCCATCAGCGAGAGCGTCTGCCGCATGATCAAGCAAGGATTGGTCCTCAAGACGTTCATAAACTGCGTGGCGTTGTTGTAACGCGCGTTCGATTTCCTCGTTCGTGAAAGATGGACCCAAGAAACTCCCGTGCATAGTATCGTGGGTCTCGTTGACGACGCGCGATTTTCCCGCAAACTGATACCAGCCTGCAAGTGCAGCGCCGACTGCACCTCCAGCATCTCCTGCCGCTGGTTGAATCCACAGATGTTGGAACGGTCCTTCACGGAGGAGTCGGCCGTTGCCGACACAGTTGAGTGCGACCCCACCGGCAAGGCAAAGATTTTCACTCTCCGTTTCTCGATGGACAGTCTTCGCCAAGCGGAGCATCACTTCTTCTGTCACTTCTTGGATGGAGCGGGCAAGGTCCATTTCGCGCTGGGTGAGGGGAGATTCTGGCTGTCGGGGTGGACCATCGAAGAGGGCGTCAAACTTTCGGTTGGTCATAGTCAGCCCGGTGCAATAGTTGAAATAGTCCATGTTCAGGCGAAACGTGCCGTCGGGTTTGAGATCAAGCAGATGGTCGTAAATGCGTTGTACGTACAGTGGCTTGCCATACGGTGCCAATCCCATCACTTTATATTCACCAGAGTTGACCTTGAAGCCGGTGTAATAGGTGAACGCTGAATAGAGCAAGCCAAGCGAATGGGGAAAGGGAATCTCCCACAGTGGGGTGAGTGAGTTCTCTCGACCTTGCCAGACAGAAGTAGTGGCCCATTCGCCAACCCCGTCCATGCACAGGACCGCCGCGTTGGCAAATGGTGAAGGAAAGAACGCCGAGGCGGCATGGGCTTGATGATGTTCGGTGAAGAGAATCGGCGGCACTGGTCTATCCGGAGCCGCCTCGTGGAACCCAGCCAACTCTTGTTGCAGAAGCTTCTTCAGAAAGAGTTTCTCTTTGAGCCAGACTGGCATCGCCGCGAGGAAAGAACGAATCCCTTTGGGAGCAAACGAAAGATAGGTCTCTAACAGACGCTCGAACTTCACGAGAGGCTTCTCGTAGAACACGATGAAGTCGAGGTCACCAACAGGCAGTTTTCCTTCTTGTAGACAATACCGGATCGCATGTTGTGGGAAACGGGCATCATGTTTCTTGCGCGTAAAGCGCTCTTCTTGCGCGGCAGCGAGGATGTCTCCATCTCGCACCAAGCAGGCGGCACTATCATGGTAGAAGCACGAAATGCCGAGAATGTTCATTGTCGTTACGCCGTTCCCGGCAGTGCTTGATAAAAGCCATTGTGTTGCAAAAGCTTCACGGGCGTATCGAACAGATGACTAAGGATGTCATCGGTCAGAAGACGAGTCTTGTCCTCATGGGCGAGGACCTTACCTTGTTTGAGCAGGACAACCTGTTCGATTTCCGGAGGAATCTCGTGAATGTGATGTGTGACCAGGATCACCGTCTTGCCATTCTGCATGAGGGTGCGGATCGTGTCGAGATACTGAAAGCAGGCTTTGAGATCGAGGCCACTGGTGGGCTCGTCAAGAATGAGCGTGTCGGGATCGTTGATTAATGCACGACCAAGGAGAAAGCGACGCTGCTCACCGGTCGACATCTCGCCAAACATGCGGGTACTCAATCCCGCGATCCCCAAGGTGTGCATGACGCGGTGGGCACGGTCTCGATCTTCGTCGCTGGGGTGCTGATGCCAGGGAAGATCGACACTGGAGTAGTAGCCAGACAGGATGACGTTCACACCCCGTGCGGTGCTGAGATACTGCTGTTGGAGGTCATGGGAGACGATGCCGAAATGAGCCCGCAGTTCCCATACATCCCAGCGTTCTTGTCCGAAGAGCCGCACATAGCTGTCTTCACGTTGGACGGGGTACAAGTCGCGCGCTAACAATTTCAGCAGGGTTGATTTCCCTGCACCATTCGGACCAAGAATGGCCGTGTTACATCCTTGCGGAAGCGTCAGGGAGAGGTTGCAAAAGACCTCATGCAGGCCACGGTAAACAGTGGCATGTTTGATTTCGAGGAGATTGAGCATGCCCTCTTTTAGCGAATGGAACGACGGCCAGGAAGGGGACCGCGGAAAAGGCAAAGGAAAGAAGTTGCCAGTCCCAGCCCCAACACCTAACACCCAGCACCCAGCAAACTTCTACCGCCGATGTGCGAGGACGTACAATGCTGAAGGGGGGTAAGGTTACTCAACCGGAACGAAGCGAGCTGGATTACATCCCAACGGCAATCGTGGTTGTTTATACAACTCGACAGCGTTGGCTACCTCAATCAGCGAGAGGCTCAGATGAAAGAGGGTTTCAGCTTCTGCTGGCATGCCATCTAACGGGAACTGCTTGAGGTAGGTGGTGATTGCGTCAATACGAGAGAGCATGGCGTTATAGAAGGCGAGAATCTCCTCTTGCGTACTCGCCATCCGCTTGGCGGTGCGTTCCTGTTCCTTGCTCAGTGCCCAGGGGAGAAACGGTACAAGATCCTGGAAGTTTGCTGGTAATGGCCTGGCTACAGCGGTCTGAGGGACTGCATCTGCCATCGTCTACGTCTCCGGGGAGTACGGTCCAACGTATTGCTCTAAAACATTGTGGAAATGCCGCAGTTGGATTTCGTCGTCTTGAAAATACAGGTGTGTTTTGGCGCGTGACGCTACGCCATAATGAATCTCTTCGTGGGCGAGCGCATCCTCATGGAGGGCGTCGCGGACCAGACATTTCATGTATTCCTGGCTGAGTCGTTGCGCGGCATTGGCTGCCGGAGGGAAATAGAACTTAATGTCCCAATTGGTGTGATCGACGGCCAGCGGCCAGAAGTTGTACGTCATGTAGAAATCCTGCGCGACTCCCTTAAAAAAGAGCATGACAAAATTGGGGAAGATGGTATAAAACTCAAAATCTCCCACCATCGGCAGTCTACATGGTGCTCCTTCGGCATTCAGACGGAAGGAAAGCGCTTGGACTGGGGGTGACTCTAGGCCTTCCGGAGTTTCGGACGAGTAGACACTGTGGTGATTGAACAGACGGACATCGAGGAGGCGAGTATAACGCCCGTCTTTTTTGACGCAGAAGTCGGGAATCGTGAGTCGATGCTGGAACGGAAGGTGATACAGTTCATTTTGCGCGTCAAGCGCGATTTTCCAATTGACCTTCTCATCGACGTGATAGTTGTAGGTCAACGCAAAGCGGTCGAACTGACCCCCGCCAAGTTCAGTTGCAACGCCACCGAGATACTCCAGTAAGCTCTCTTGAGGATGACGGTCGAGGTTAATAAAGATAAACCCTTTCCAGATGTCGAGGTGCACTGGCGTGAGTCCCAGTTCCTTTTTGTTTAAGTCGAAGAAATTCTCTTCATCCGGGACCCACATCAGTTCGCCTTTGGTGTTGAAAGTCCAGCTATGGAACCCGCAACTCAGCGCTCCTGGACAGGAGCCTTTCTCATTCCACACGACCTTGTTGCCACGGTGGGAACAGACATTATGAAAACCACGAATCACACCGTCTTTGCCATGTATGATGAGAATTGAGACTTTGCAGACCGTGAGATTGCGCACGATATAGTCGCCTGGTTTAGGAACGTCCTCGACGCGACCAACGTTGAGCCAGACTTTGCGAAAAACCCGCTCGCGCTCCAGCTCAAAATACTCTGGGGAGACGCACGGCTCGGCGGCCACTGGCCCAGTGCCAGTGTTGGGGTACTTCTTGGCCCATCGTTTATCGGCGATTTCAGTTCGCATAACATCGTCCTCCCGCGTTAGGCCAGTAATTAGCGCATTGGATTGATCCTGACAACCACTTTTTTAACCGAGACGAAACCTTGACAATGCATTATCGCCTAGTGTACAGCTTCGCACAGCAAGAGAAAGGAGGAACTGTATGAACCGCTGGTCCTGGAAGCAATCACGTGGTGCGACCCGTAGCATGGTGCTGCTTGGTATTGCACTGGGAATAACACTGGGAGCACTGTATTTTACCCCCCCCCCCGTTCACATACTGTGACATCATCTGATATTGACGAGTCACGGCCCCATACCCACGGTGTCCCCCAAGCCTTTGCTGCGACACCTCCTAACGCGGGCGCTCCTGACTTTCCGCTGCTCTCACCCGAACAACAAGATGATCTCCTGGCCCGCTACCGAGACGTCCTACGGGCCATCCCGGGCGTGATGGGAATTGGCATCGAAGGCGGGAATACCTTGGTGGTGGCTGCCTTTGTCCACACCGATAAAGATGGAGTCAAACCGGCGGTATTGCCGGATGCACTGCTGGCAATCCCACCGTTTCTCGATGCCGTGCCCGTGAAGGTGCAACCGCATTACATTCTCCCGCCACCTGCGGGCGTGGTGGTCGTCGCGCCCGATGGCACCACGTCCATCCAGAGTGCGTGTCCAGCGCAGTATGAGTTAGCGCCGATGTTTGATTGGCAGTTTTGTATGCCACCGCAGTATGCTGGGATCCCGCCCAGTGGAATGCTGCTGCCCCCGATTGCTGGCATCCCTCGTGTAGAAGCCGTCAACGCCGTCGAGCGGAATCGAAACAAGCTGATGAAGATACCAGGGGTGCAAGCGATACAACTGACCGACGATGGACTGGTGATCTATACCACCGATCCGACTAAGCTACCGCCACATGTCGAAGGCGTCCCGGTGATTCCACAAGTCGTGCAGGAAAGCGAGTAGATCATGAATCGGTCACACCTCAACAAGGCAGGTCAGGAGACTCGTCTGCGTCGATGGGTCGTGATCCTTTTCAGTGGGGTTGCGCTAGCTTGGGGTAGTTTCTCTCAAGGAGGGAACGTACAAGAAGTGAAGCAGATGGCTCCGGATGCAACTGCTAATGAGGGGGTGCTGAGTGCCGGCGCCTCTCACACTTGTGGCATCAAGCGTGACGGCACGGTGGCCTGTTGGGGGGATAATAGCCGCGGGCAGCTCAGTGGTATCCCCAGCGGGACTTTCATGCAGCTCAGCGCTAGTAATGATCACACTTGCGGTATTAAGAGTGATGGGACGATAGTTTGTTGGGGGAGTAATCTCTATGGGCAACTGACCACCATCCCCATTCCCAGCGGTCCCTTCACGCAAGTCAGCGCAGGGGGCTTATGCAGCTGCGCCATTAGGAGCGATGGCAGTGTAGCCTGTTGGAAACATAAACAACCACCGATCGTTGCTGTACCCTGGAACCCAAAGTTCAACATTCCGCTCGAGTTCAATAACATCCCGGGGCTGTGTTCTCCCCTGTCCGGCGGCACCTTCATGCAAATCAGTGGCCTCTGCGGCGTCGAAAGCGACGGCACCCTGGCCTGTTGGCAAGAAAACTGGTCGACCAATACCGTAGAGCCGTCCACCAACATTCCGAACGGATCGTTCAGACAAATCAGCGTTGGAGGATTTCTTAGCTGCGGTGTAAAGAGGGACAGCACCCTGGTCTGTTGGGGGAACAACAGAGAGATCAACCCTACAGGGCAGATTACCAACACCCCCAGCGGGACCTTCAGGCAGGTCAGCGCCGGGACCTCCCACACATGTGCTCTGAAGAGTGATGGCACGGTGGCCTGTTGGGAGTACAACTGGAGGTCTAATACCCTAGAGCCGTCCTCCAACACCCCCAGGGGGACCTTTAGGCAGGTCAGCGCTGGGGGCGGTCACACGTGTGCTCTGAAGAGTGACGGCAGGGTAGTCTGTTGGGGGGACAACAGTCATGGGCAGCTTAATAACATCTCCACTGCCGTCTTCGGGCACTAAGCGGTCAGCGCCGAGCCTCCCGCACTCACCGGACCAAGAGTGACGGCTCAATGAGAGGAAGAAAGATGAACATTAATACACTACTTGTGAGTATTTGTCTATTATTAACGGTGGCATTGTGCCAAAGCCGGGCAGACGGACAGCAAGGGGAAGGAGAGCGGCCGATAGCCTCGGAGGCCGTACAGACGCACGTCCTGGAGGTGTTTAACCGCAACGCTCGGAAGTTAGAAAAAGAGAATCCTGACGTGTTAGGGATCGTGCCCGATCCGGGACGGGGTACCATTTGGATTGTTACCGACCGGCCGGCAGCGGTGCCGACGCAGATCGAAGACGTCCCGGTGACGATCAAACCGGCTCCCCCGCATCTTCCTCCGCCGCCCGGGGTTATCCTCTTAAAGCCAGGTGGAGTACAGGAAGCGCATCCGGAAATGGAGGAGTGCCCGCAGGATTATGCCAGAGAGATGCGTCGCTATCGCTGGCGGTTTTGTCAGAGCACGACGGGCTCCACGGAGCCAATTCCTGCGCCCATGGCACCCCCCATCGCGGGCATCCCCTATAAGGAGGCTGAGGAGATTTACAAGAGGAATGCGAACTGGCTTATGGAACTTCCAGGGGTGAATAGCGTGGGTCTCGGGGCCGATGGCATTACAGTTAACACGGACCATCCTGAGCTGGTCCCTCCTTCGGTAGAAGGCTTGCCAGTCAAAACCGCCCCACGCGCCCGCATCCGCCATACGAACCATACCTACAGCACTCGAACTGACCCGTTTCATGGTGGGACCGCGATTTCCGACTTACTTCTAGGGGAGGGCACTGCTGCTGGGATCGTCTTGTCAGAAGGGAAACCCTGGCTGGTCACTGTAGCGCACGGGCTTGAGTTATGCGATCAGCCGCCACCTTGTCCCCCGGGATCAACTTTGCTGAACGCATGCCCGCACTATTATTCCCCCGGAGATCTCTTTCAGTCACCGATCGCAAGCCCGGGACGGATCGCCCGGATAGCTCGTTGGCCTCGATTTCAAAACGGGTCGACCGTCGATGACGTTGCGGCCGGTTTTGTAGATAATGATTCGACTGAAGGCAATGGCTCAGCAGCCGTAGATCGGCAACTCCACGGTTATTCAACTCCTACGCTATTCTTTCGGGGAATAGAAACGGTTGGTATGGTGAGTGACTTCATATATATAGTTAGCGCAACCGATTCCGAAACTACCCCACAAGGTACGTTTACTGCTCCCCATGTGAATACAGGCTCCATCATATTAACGAACAAGCAATATAGTGTGGAGTCATTGTGTATCGATCCTCCGCCGATTATGCCCATCATTAAGCACGTTAATGAATTGGAATATGTAACAGATTACCCGGTATTAGGCGGCACAAGTGGCAGTCTTGTTCTAAACCAAGCTAATGGGGCCATACTGGCAATGCACAATCTTGGGTATATAGATCTCGATGGATCTCCTGCAGCGCGCGGTGGTGCGGTAAAGAGTGCAACCGTACGCTCTGCCTTACGTTTCGACGCCTGGTATGGTACAGACACAGTGAAAGACAATACCATCGGCGTTTTCCGCCCTAGTGCGGCAAGATGGTACGTGGATAATGGCAACGGCAAGCTCGATGCCACGGCGTGTACCAGTGCTGCCCCGATCGCCACCCGCGATCAGTGCTTCGTGTACGGCTGGGGTACTGATGTCCCTGTCACGGGCGATTGGGATAATATGGCACCGGGCTCCCCCAGTAATGACGTCACGGTCGGGGTCTACCGCCCGACCATCGATCCTACCTACTTCTATCTGAGCTACCGGAACGACGCGCCAGCCATTAATCTGTCGATGGCGGCGGGTCCCTCCTCGTTCGGCTACAAACCGGTGAGCGGCAAATGGCGGGGGAATAGCGGGGCGAACAATTTTATATCCAAGGTGGGCGTGTTTCGGCCTGTGACCGGGGGCTGGTACTTGGATAGTGGCAATTTCTTTGCTGACGGTTGTGGCACGATTTACGATTACTGCTTCTTTCTGGCGGCCGGGATGTATCAACCAAACGATATTCCCATCGCGGGCGATTGGAACAATGATGGCATTGTCTCTATTGGGCTCTTTCGCCGGGGGATGGGCACGGCGCCCGACTACTTTTATCTCAGCAACACCGATCCATACACCGTGCGCAATAATGGGACGATTTCTTTGTGGTCCTCTGCGATCCCAAGTGGGCCAGGGAATTTCGGCTATCTGCCGGTGGTGGGGGATTGGACCGGCACAGGGGGCGGGAAGGTAGGCGTCTTGCTGCCCAGTGCGGGCTGGTGGTATCTGGATAATGGTAATTTTTCCTTTTTGAGCTGTGCCGAGGAT